>Ga0233363_1001098_pt1 | contig 10769 bp, 10 predicted proteins | sample ElkDunMinimDraft_18_FD_191534 | JGI IMG/M metagenome (GOLD analysis project Ga0233363, IMG submission 191534) | Fecal eukaryotic communites from dung pellets of Tule Elk in California, USA - Elk Dung C16 | ecosystem: Host-associated > Mammals > Digestive system > Large intestine > Fecal | place...
ATTCTCCGGCCTGTCCCCCTGCGGCCACGTTCGGGAGTCCGGAGAGCGGCGTACCCCGGGTGATGCGTCCCTGGTCTACTCCTCGCTCTGGTGGCCTGCCGTGCCCGCCAGCGCGGGCGTGCTCCACGAGCGCCAGAGGCGGCTGTATCCGCCGCCGGCCGCCAGCAGCTGGTCATGGGTGCCCTGCTCGACGATGCGCCCGTGCTCCATGACGACGATGCGGTCCGCGGTCGCCGCCTGGCTGAGCCGGTGGGCGACGATCAGCGTGGTGCGCCCGGCGGTCGCCGCGGTGGCGGCGAGGTCGAGGTCGCGCGCGCCCGCGCTGCCGGCCTCCGCGGTCGCCTCGTCGAGGACCGCGACGGCCGGGTCGGCGAGGACGAGCCGCGCCAGGGCGAGCTGCTGCGCCTGCGCGGCGGTGAGCTGCCGTCCGCCCTCCCCCACCCAGGTCGCCAGCCCGTCGGGCAGGGTGCGAAGCCAGTCGGTCGCGCCGACCAGGTCGAGAGCTGCGGTCAGCTCGGCGTCGGTGGCATCCGGGTTCGCCAGGCGCAGGTCCTCGGCGAGCGTGCCGGCGAAGACGTGCACCTCCTGGCTGATCAGGGCGATCTCGCGACGGACCCGGTGTTCGCCCAGCTCCGTCAGGGGCACCCCGCGCAGGCGCACCGCACCGCGGGTGGGGGCGATGGTGCCGGCGGCGAGGCCGGCGAGGGTGCTCTTGCCCGCACCGCTGGCGCCGACGAGGGCGACCCGCTCCCCGGGCGCGAGATGGAGGGTGACGTCCCGCAGCACAACCGGCCCATCGTCGTACCGGTGCTCGGCGACGACCACCTCCAGCCCGGCGGGTTGCGGCGTGCCCGGTCCGGCCGGCCCGGATGGCTCATCGGACGTGGAGTCCGGCAGTGTGGTGATGCCGATGAGCCGGGCGAGGCTCGCCCCGGCCTGCAGCACGGCGTCCGACTGGAGCAGCAGCAGGCCGATCGGGTTGAAGAGGCGGTGGAAGTAGAGCGCCGCGGTCGTTGCCGCGCCGACGGTGACCAGGTCGTCGCTGACCAGCAGGAAACCGGCGACCAGTACCGCGGCGAGCCCCACGAACTCCGAGCGGTTGACCCGCATCCCGAAGCGGGTGTGCAGGTTGAAGATCTCCAACGACAGGTCCCGGGCCGCGACGGAGCGCTGCGCGATCCCCGCCACCTGGGCGTCCTCCATCCGGTACGCGCGCACGGCCGGCGCGCCGCGGAGCGCCCCGGCCATCGCCTGGGTCCGCTCACCGGTCGCCACCCGCTCGCGGGCGTAGTAGGAGACGGAGCGCTTCAGGTACCAGCGCAGCGCCAGCGCGTAGGCGGGGGTCGCGACGAGCCCGGCGAGGCCGAGCCGCCAGTCGAGGGCGAAGAGCCCGACCGCGGTGAGCACGATGGAGAGGATCGCGCCGAGGAAGGTCGGCCCACTGGTGGTGATCACATTGGTCACCACGGCCACGTCGTCGCCGGCGCGCGCGACCAGGTCACCGGTGCCGGCCCGCTCCAGCGTCGCCGACGGCAGGTGCAGGGCACGGTCGAGGACCCGCTCCCGCAGCCGCGCCAGCACGGTCTCGCCGAGACGTGCGGTGACCGCCGCGCCGGCCGCGGTGAGCAGACCGGCCAGTACGGCGGCGCCGGCGATGACGACCGCCCAGGTCACGATCGCCGAGGTGCCGGATCTGGCCATCACGTCGTCGACGAGCCGTCCGAGCACCCAGGGGGCGACGAGCCCGGTCGCCGCCGCGGCGACCAGCAGGACGGCGGCGACGGCGCTGAGGCCGGGCAGCGCGGCGAATTCGGCGCGCAGCGCGGCCCAGGTCTGCCGGCCGGTGGCGATCGGCAGCAGTTGCCGCGGCTGCACGTCGGTCAGGTTCGGCTGGTCGGTCACCGCAGGACCTCCTCCCGGTAGCGGGCGTCGTCGGCGAGAAGCCGCTCGTGGGGGCCCTCGGCGACGACCCGTCCACCGTCGATCACGGCCACCCGGTCCGTGATCCGCAGCAGGGCCGGGCTGTTGGTGATCACCACGGTGCCGCGCTCCCCCGCCCGGCGCGCCGCGGCCAGCCCGTCGGCGAGCAGCGCCTCGGTCACCGCGTCGACCGCGGTGGTGGGGTTGTGCAGCACCAGCACCGGCGGATCCGCGGCGAACGCCCGGGCCAGCCCGATTCGCTGCCGCTGCCCGCCGGAGAGATTCGCGCCGCGTTCGGTGAGCACCCGGTCGATGCCGTGCGGGTGCGCGGCGAGCACGTCCTGGGCGGCCGCTGCGCGTACCGCGCCGAGCAGGACCGCCTCGTCGCCGGCGCCACCGGCGGCGAGGTTGCTGCGCAGCGTCCCTTCGAAGAGCGCCACGTCGTGCGGTTCGACCAGTACCGCGCCGCGCAGGGCGTCGATGTGCAGTTCCTCGGCGGGTACGCCGTCGACGTGCAGCGTGCCCCGGTAGTCCTCCCGGGGCACCCGGCCGGCCAGGACCGCCACCAGCGCCTCGGCCTCGGCCGGATCGTAGGCGAGCACCCCCAGCACCTCGCCGGCGCCGACGCGCAGGTTGACGCCGTCGAGTCCGGCGTGATCGACATTGTCGAGGGTGAGCCGGGCGGCACTCGGCGCGGGCGCGCCGGCCTCCCCCGGGCGGACCAGCGGCGCGGCGCCGAGCACCCGGGCGACCCGCTGCGCGGAGGCGCGGGCCATGGCGAAGAGCTGGATGCCGTACCCCAGTGTCTGCACGGGCTCGGCCACGAACTGGGCGAGGCCGACGACGGCGACGAGTTCGCCGACGGTGAGGCGGCCCTCCAGCGCGAGCCAGCCGGCGACACCGGCGACGACCGCGAGGAAGAGCCCGTTGACCGCGGTGGTGAGCCCGAGGTGCAGCCCCTTGGTGGTGGCCGCGCGCAGGGTGACGTCGAGGGCGTGGCGGCTGGCGCCGGCGTACCGACGGGCCGCGTTGGCCTGAGCGCCGATGCCGCGCAGCACGCGCAGGCCGGTGACGAGGTCGACCGCGAGCGAGGTCGTGCCGGCGAGGGCTTCCTGCTGGGAGGTGCTGCGCCGGGTGAGCAGCGGTGCCATCCGGTTGAGGGCCACGACCAGCAGCGGCACCCCGATCAGTACGCCGAGCCCGAGCGGGATGTCCACCACGAGCAGCGCGACGGCGGCGACCACCAGCGCGGTGACCGCCGCGGCGCAGAGCGCCGCGATCCGCACGATCGCCGCGGCAAGCTCGGCGTCGGAGGCGGTGACGGAGAGCAGTTCCCCGTCGCGCATGCCGGAGCGGTGCCCGCGCGGATCGAGGGCGCGGCCGGCGATCTCGACCCGTACGGCGTGCGCCTCCCGCTCGACCGCGGCGTACGTCAGCCGGGCGCCGGTGCGGTAGGCAAGTGCCAGCACGGTGAAGAGGGCGGCGAGGCCGGCGAGGGAGAGCAGCAGTGCCCGGACGTCGCCGGTGGCGACCGCCCGGTCGATGATCACGCCGATGGCGACCGGGACGAGGGCCTCGGCGGCCTGGTGTGTGCAGAGCAGCGCGGTGCCGGCCGCCACCCGGCCACGGTGACGGCGCAGGGCACGGCGCAGCACCGACCCCGCGGTGACCTCCTCGGATGCCACGAGCGTCAGGTTCCGAGGGGAACGAAGAAGAAGAGTATGTACACGAGCCGTGTCCTCCCAGCGGTCAGCGGACAGGTTAGCCCGCCCTAATTCGGCCGGAGAATCCGGTCAGCCACCGACGCTCACGCCGACGCCGGTTTGCGCGCCGGTGGTGACGTGGTGACGGCCGATCGGCAGCATCAGCGGCTTTCCTGAGGTCGGGTCGGTGATGACCTGGCTTTCGAGGCCGAAGACGGTGCGGACGCACTCCTGCGTCAGGACCTGCGCGGGCTCCCCCGCCGCGTAGAGCCGGCCGCCGGCGAGCGCGACCAGGTGGTCGGCGTACCGGGCGGCGAGGTTGAGGTCGTGCAGCACCATGACGATCGTCGTGCCGCGCGTGAGATTGAGGTCGGTGAGCAGGTCGAGGACCTCGACCTGGTGACTGACGTCGAGGAAGGTCGTCGGTTCGTCGAGCAGCAGCAGGTCGGTCTGCTGGGCCAGCGCCATCGCGATCCAGACCCGTTGCCGCTGACCGCCGGAGAGTTCGTCGACCGACCGGTCGGCGAGCTCCGCCGTCTGGGTGGCGTCCAGGGCGGCCGCCACCGCCGCGTCGTCCTCGCTGCTCCAGCGGGAGAAGACCCGCTGGTGCGGGTTGCGCCCGCGGCCGACCAGGTCGGCGACGGTGATCCCCTCGGGCGCCGTCGGCGCCTGGGGAAGCAAACCGAGGGTACGGGCGAGCTGCTTGGCCGGCAGCCGGTGCACCTGCTTGCCGTCGAGCAGGACGTGGCCGCCGCGGGGCGCCAGCAGCCGCGACATCGACCGCAGCAGGGTGGACTTGCCGCACGCGTTCGCGCCGACGATCGCGGTGATCCGGCCCGGTGGCACGGCGAGGTCGAGCGAGTCGATGACGACGCGGTCGGCGTAGCCGAGCGTCAGGTGCTCGACCGCGAGGGTATGGGTGGTGGTCACAGCGAGCCTCCCGCGCGGTTGGTCCGGATGAGCAGGTAGATCAGGTACGGGGCGCCGAGCACGCCGGTGACGACACCGACCGGGTAGCGCGTGTCGAAGGCGAACTGGCCGATGAAATCGGCGGCCAGCACCAGCAGCGACCCGACGAGCGCGGCGGGCACGAGCAGCGAACCGGCCGGGCCCACGATGCGGGCGGCGATCGGCCCGGCCAGGAAGGCGACGAAGGCGATCGGCCCGGTCGCGGCGGTGGCGAAGGCGATCAGGCCGACGGCGGCGACGATGACCAGGATCCGGGTGCGTTCGACGCGTACCCCCAACGCCGCGGCGGTGTCGTCGCCCATCTGCATCATGGCGAGGTTGCGGGTCTGACTCAGCAGCAGCGGCACCAGCACGGTCATGGCGACCGCCACCGGGACGGTCTCCTGCCAGGTGGCGCCGTTGAGGCTGCCGGTCAGCCAGCGCATCGCCGCCTGCAGGTCCCATTCGGCGGCCTGGCTGAGCACGTAGGCGGTCAAGCTGTCGAGCATGGCCGCGATGCCGATGCCGATCAGGACGAGCCGGGCGCCGGCGACACCGTCCTTGAACGACAGGGTGTAGATCACCAGCGCCACCGCCAGTCCGGCGACGATCGCGAAGACGGAGACCCCGACCTCGTCGAGTTGCAGGGTGACGATCGCGAAGGCCGCCGCGGCGCTCGCGCCGGAGCTGATGCCGATGATGTCGGGGCTGGCGAGCGGGTTGCGCAGCATCGTCTGGAAGGTCACGCCGCCGAGCCCGAAGCAGGCCCCGGCCAGGGCGGCGAGGACCGCCCGCGGCAGGCGCAGGGTGCCCACGGTGAAGGTGGCCCCGGGGACGTTCTCGCCGGCGATCACCGCCAGCACGTCCGCCGGCGGGTAGAAGGTGCGCCCCGCCATCAACGACACGGCGAACGCGGCGACGATGCCGAGGGTGAGCACGGTGAGCACGACGTGCCGGCGGCGGGTACGGCGGACCCGGCCCCGGGTGACGGCCTCGAGGGTCGTGGTGCTCACAGCTGCCGCACTTTCTGCCGCCGGACGATGTAGATGAAGAAGGGGGCGCCGATCAGGGCGGTCACGATGCCCACGTCGATCTCGGCGGGGCGGGCCACCACCCGGCCGACGACGTCGGCGGCGGTCAGCAGCGACGCACCGAGGAGCGCGGAGAAGGGCAGCAGCCACCGGTGGTCGAGCCCGACGAGCATGCGGCAGACGTGCGGGACGACCAGGCCGACGAAGCCGATGGGGCCGGCGACCGCGGTGGCGGCGCCGCAGAGCAGCACGGAGCCGAGCCCGGCGATGCCCCGCACCAGTGCGACCCGTTCACCGAGTCCCGCCGCGAGGTCGTCGCCGAGGGCGAGGGAGTTCAGGGCCCGGGCCGACAGCAGGCAGATCACGAAGCCGACGCCGAGGAAGGGCAGGACCTGCCGGATGCTGTCGTAGGTCGCTCCGCCGACACCGCCGATCTGCCATGACCGGAAGCCGCCGGCGACGTCGTTGCGGCCGAGGACGAGGGCGCTGATCAGCGAGGTGAACGCCGCGGAGGTGGCCGCACCGGCGAGGGCGAGTTTGAGCGGGGTGGCCCCGCCCCGGCCCAGCGAGCCGACCGCGTACACGAAGACGGCCGCGATCGCGGCGCCGAGGATCGCGGCCCAGATGTAGCCGGTCGCCGTGGAGAGGCCGAAGGTGACCATCGCGGTGACCACGGCGAGCGAGGCGCCCATGCTCACGCCCAGGATGCTCGGGTCGCCGAGCGGGTTGCGGGTCACGCCCTGCATGACGGCCCCGGCCAGGCCGAGCGCCGCGCCGACGCAGACGGCGAGCAGGGTCCGCGGGATCCGTTTGGTCACCGCGGCCTGTTCCATGGTCTCGTCGGCGCCGCCGAACGCGGCGAGGATGTCGGACCAGCCGACGGTGCGGGAGCCGAACGCGACCGACGCCGTCATGAACGCCAGCAGCAGCGCGAGGGCAACGAGAAACCAGAGCAGGCGTACGCGTGCCGGACGTCGCACCACGGCGACGTCCGGCACGACCGGTGTGGCCAGCTGGGTCATGAGACCTTGTCGGCGGCCTCGGCGAGCATCGCGACGTAGTCGTCCAGCACGTACGAGATTGCCAGCGGCGTCGGGTTGGCCGCGGTGCCCAGCGGCGTGGCGCCGGAGAGCATCACCACCGAGCCGCGCTTGATCGCGGGGATCTTCGACAGCAGCGGGTCGGCCTGTGCGGCGGCGAGGAGCTTCTCGTCACCGTAGGCGACGATGATGTCCACGTCGTCGAAGACCTGGATCTGCTCGGCGCTCTGCGTCAGGGCGAACTTGTCGGTGCCGGCGGAGAGCTCGGCGATGCTGCCGGGGACCGTCATGCCGAGGTCGGTGAAGAACTGGGCCCGGGTGTCGTGGGTCGTGTAGAAGCCGACCTTGCTCAGGTCGGTCGGGTCGATGTGCGTCATGAACATCGTCGACTTCCCCGCCAGCTGCGGGTGCTTCGCGGTGGCCTCGGCCATCTGCTTCTCGATGTCGGCGATCAGGGCGTCGCCCTGCGCGGCGAGGCCGAGGGCCTGGCTCTCCAGCTTGATGGTGTCGCGCCACGCCGTGCCCCAGGCGGCCTTCGGGTACGCGACGACCGGCGCGATCTTGCTCAGGGTGTCGTAGTCCTGCTGGGTCAGACCGGAGTAGGCGGCGAGGATGACGTCCGGGCTGGTGTCGGCGACCGCTTCGAAGTCGATGCCGTCGTTCTCGTCGAAGAGCTCCGGGGTGGTCCCGCCGAGCTCCTTGAGCTTCGCGTCGACCCAGGGCAGGATGCCGTCGCCGTCGTCGTCGCCGAAGTTGGCCTTCGCCATCCCGACGGGCACGATGCCGAGGGCCAGCGGCACCTCGTGGTTGGCCCAGGCGACGGTTGCTACCCGCTCCGGCTTCTGCTCGATGGTCGTCTTGCCGAACGCGTGCTCGACGGTGATCGGGAACGACGCGGAATCGCCGCCGGTGGCGGCGTCCTCGGTCTCGGACGACCCGCCGCAGGCGGCGAGCGCCACCGTGGCGGCGAGGGCTACAGCCCCGGCCAGGAAGCGGTGTGAGCGCATGGAACGTGACTCCATAACTAGTAAGGGAAGCCTAAGCTAACACACCGCTTTTCGGCTCAGGAGAGCCGTGGCCACTCTTGACTACTCGGCCACAAAGGGCGAGCCGGGAGTCCAGCTGCAGTCGACGCTCAGGGCAGGCTAACCTAACCGGCACGTGCCGGAGAAACGGCGGGCGACAACGCAGCAGGGAGCGAGATCATGACCGTCAGCACCCTTCCGGCCACGGCCCGGCGGATCCAGCCGCCGATGCTCGCCGAGGTCGTCGCGACCCGGATGCTCGCCCCGCACCTGCGGCGCATCACCCTGACCGGTGCGGACCTCGACTGCTTCGGCTACGACGGGCCGGACCACATGGTGCGGATCTTCCTCGCCCCCACGCCCGGCGCCGAACTGCACCTGCCGGACTCGGCGCAGTGGTGGCCCGCCATGCAGGCGATGCCCGAGCAGTCGCGTCCAGTGGTGCGCAACTACACCGTGCGCCGCCTCGACCGCGCCCGGCGCGAGATCGACATCGACTTCGTGCTGCACGGCGACGGCGGGCCGGCCTCCGCCTGGGCCCGCACCGCCGCACCCGGCGCCCGGATCGGCGTCTTCAGCGACCGCGCCTCGTACGCCCCGCCCGCCGACACCGACTGGCAGCTCTTCGTCGGCGACGAGACCGCCATGCCGGCGATCACCTCGGCGCTCGAGTCGCTGCCGACGGGCACCCGGGCGATCGCGCTGATCGAGGTGGGCACCGCGGCGGACGAGATCGACGTACGCACCCGGCCCGGCACCACGCTGACCTGGCTGCACCGCGGCAGCGCTCCGGCCGGTGCCGGCGACGTGCTGATCCGCGCGCTGCACGGGCTGACGATGCCGCCCGGCACGCCGTACGTCTTCGTCGCCGGTGAATCCTCGATGGTCACGACCATCCGCCGGCACCTCTGCGCGGACCGCGGCATCGCCAAGGAGCGCGTCTACTTCGGTGGCTACTGGAAGCTCGCCGCGCACTGAGGCCGGGCCGGCGCGGATGAGGTGACGTGCCGGCGGTAGCTGCTGCGACCACCGCCGGGCACGAGTTCCAGGATGGTGCGCCACGGTGGGCACCACTGTGGCCGGATCTGGGTATTGAACACGTTCAAAGATTGCCCTACGCTGATGCCGTCGGCAGTTGAACGTGTTCAAGAGAGGTGTCCGCATGGACTACAAGGTCGGGATGTACCTGCTCTATCTCGCCGTCAGCATCGGCCTGACCATCTGGGTGGCCCGGACGGCGTCGCGCAACGGACAGATCTTTCTGGAGGATGTGTTCGCCGACGAACGGCTGGCCCGGGCGGTGAACAGCCTCCTGGTGGTCGGCTTCTACCTGCTCAACCTCGGCTACGTCACGGTGGCGATGCGCCACCGTGACCCGATCCGGTCGACCAGCGAGGCGATGGAGGAGCTCTCCCTCAAGGTCGGTCTGGTACTGCTGGTCCTCGGTGCACTGCACTTCTTCAACGTCTTCGCCCTCGGCCGCTATCGCCGCAGCCGGCTCCGGCAGGTCGCCACCCACCCGCCCGTGGCGCCGATCGGCATGCTGCCCAGACCTGCCATGGCGACTGGCCCGCACCCCCAGGGTCCGCAGCAGGCCGCGGCACCCGGCCCGTACCCGCCTGCCCAGCACTTTCCCGCGCATCAGCGGCCCGGGCAGCAGCCGGGCCAGAACCCGCCGGAGCACCGATGACCATCCCCCCGGCCGACCTCCCCGGCCGGCTCCCGGATCCCACCGCTCACGGGGGCGGTGGGATCCGGGGGTTCACGGTCCTGTTCGACGCGCACTGCCCGCTCTGCCGGGCAGCCCGCCGCTGGCTGGCCGGCCGCGCCCAGCTCGTACCCCTGGAGTTCGTGCCGGCGGCCTCGGCCGAGGCCCGACGGCGCTTCCCCGGCCTGGACCACGAGGCGACGCTGCGCGACATCACGGTCGTTGCCGACACGGGCGAGGTGTACGCCGGCGACGGTGCCTGGCTGGCCTGCCTCTGGGCGCTGGTCGACTACCGGGCCACCGCCGACCGGCTGGCCCAGCCACACCTGTTGCCGCTCGCCCGGCAGGTGGTGTCCGCCGCCTCGGCGATCCGGGAACGGGTCCGCGATCCGCAGACCCCGGGTCACGAGCCGGCGGGATACGGTGACCTTGATGACCGACGAGACTGCGCCGACGACCGCTGCGGCTGACCGGGCCACCGCCCGCGGCGAGCAGACCCGGCAACGGATCCGCGACACCGCCATGCGGCTCTTCCGCGAGCGCGGCTACGCCCAGACCACCATGCGGGCGATCGCGCAGGAAGCCGGCGTCGCCGTCGGCAACGCCTACTACTACTTCGGCTCCAAAGAGCACCTGATCCAGGAGTTCTACGCCCAGTCCCAGGTCGAGCACCGCGCCGCCGCCGCACCGGTGCTCGACCGGGAGAAGGCGTTCGACGCCCGACTCGCCGGGGTGCTGCACGCCGGCATCGACATCCTGACCCCGTCGCACGGCTTCGCCTCCACCTTCTTCAAGATGGCGGCCGAGCCCACCTCGCCGCTCAGCCCCTTCTCCGCGGAGTCCTCCGGGCCCCGCGACGCGGCGATCGAGCTGTTCGCAGAGGTGCTGAACGACTCCACCGCCAAGGTCGACGACGAGCTACGGCCACAACTGCCCGAGCTGCTCTGGCTGGCGTACATGGGGGTGGTCCTCTACTGGGTCCACGACCGGTCGCCGGATCAGACCAAGACCCGGCAGCTCATCGACGGTGTCGTGCCGTTGATCGACCGGCTGGTGGCGCTGTCCCGGCTACGGGTGCTCCGCCCGGTGACCCGCCAGGTCCTCGACCTCATCCGCACACTCCGCCACTGACCGCGGTCTGCCGGCCTTGACCAAGCCGGAGCGACCTGAGCAGCAGAAAGCCGTTGTCAGCCGAGGGCGCGTCATCGATGATTGCGTCCATGGCCACGGCCGGACGAGCTGAGATGTCAACCACCGGGGTGCCCGCCGGCCGGCAGGCTGGCAACGCCGCCTCGATCCAGGCCACAGCCCACGCCCTGGCGAAGGTCGAGTCCGCCGTGGCCGTCGTGCTCGTCGAGGGCATCAGCGACCAGATCGCGCTGGAAACTGCTGCG
>Ga0233363_1001099_pt1 | contig 10762 bp, 12 predicted proteins | sample ElkDunMinimDraft_18_FD_191534 | JGI IMG/M metagenome (GOLD analysis project Ga0233363, IMG submission 191534) | Fecal eukaryotic communites from dung pellets of Tule Elk in California, USA - Elk Dung C16 | ecosystem: Host-associated > Mammals > Digestive system > Large intestine > Fecal | place...
CGGTGCCGCGCCCGGGGGGGTGGCCTCGACCATCGTCGACGCCACGGGGCCCGCGCTGCGCGTCGTGCGGCTCGGCGCGGTCGACCTCACGGCGCTCGCGGCCGTGGCACCGGTCATGGCGCCGCCGGCACCTACGACGGCCCGCGACGAGGACCGGCCGGGGGCTCCTGCGTCGTGAGGGCCTATCTGCTCGTCGCCGTCATCGCCGCGGTCGTCACCTACCTGACGACACCGCTGGCACGGTGGTGCGCGCTGCGGTGGGGTGCGATCACCGCGGTGCGCGACCGCGACGTCCACGCGGTCCCGACACCCCGTCTCGGCGGCATGGCGATGTTCGCCGGCCTCCTCGTGGCGCTCCTGATGGCCTCCCAGCTGCCGTTCCTCGAACCCGTGTACGCCAACCCGCGGCCCATCTTCGGCATCGTCGGCGGAGCGGCCCTGGTGTGCGCGCTCGGTGTCGCCGACGACATCTGGGACCTCGACTGGCTGACCAAGCTCATGGGTCAGGTGCTCGCGGCGGGCTTCCTCGCCTGGCAGGGCGTGCTGCTCTACCAGCTGCCCATCGGCGGCGTGCTCAGCGGGTCGTCGCGCACGGCCGTCTTCGTCACGGTGGTGTCCGTCGTCGTGGCGATGAACGCCGTCAACTTCGTCGACGGGCTCGACGGGCTGGCCGCGGGCGTCCTCGCGATCGGGGGGGCCGCCTTCTTCGGGTACGCCTACCTGCTCACGGTCGACACGAGCGCCAACGACTACTCCAACCTGGCGACCCTGGTCGTCGGGGTGATGGTGGGGACGTGCGTCGGGTTCCTGCCGCACAACCTCTATCCGGCGCGGATCTTCATGGGGGACTCGGGCTCGATGCTCCTGGGCTTCGTCATGGCGGCCGCGGCGATCGTCGTGACAGGGCAGATCGACTACGCGGCCGTCGTCGAGCGTGTGCGCTTCCCGGCGTACGTGCCGATCCTGCTGCCCGTCGCCGTCCTGGTGCTCCCGCTGCTCGACATGGGCATGGCGATCGTCCGGCGGGTGCTGACGGGCAAGAGCCCCTTCCACGCGGACCGGTTGCACCTGCACCACCGGCTGCTGGCGCTCGGTCACAGCCATCGCCGCGCCGTGCTGATCATGTACGTCTGGACCGCCGTCCTGGCGTTCGGCGTCGCGGCGCTGGCGGTCCTGTCGACCACGACGGTCCTCATCGCCACCGGCGTGGGCCTGCTCGTCGCGACCGCACTGACCCTCGGCCCGCTGCGCGGGCGCACCCCCAAGCCCGTGGAGGCCACCCCATGACGACGGACCCTGCTCCCGATCCCGCTGCCCGCGCCGCCGAGCCCGACCCGACCGCCGCGGTGTTCCGTCGCGCGCTGCGCGACACCGCCGTCCTGCTCGGCGCTCTGGCGGTGCTCGGTATCGGCCTCGGCGCCCTCGTCGCCGGCGTGCCGGGCGTGTGGGGCGCACTCATCGGCGTCGGCCTCGCGCTGGTGTTCTCGGGGACGACCGTGGTCGCGATGCTGCGCACGCTGCACTCGCCGCCGCACACGATGGCGGCCGTCGTCATGGGCACCTGGCTCGCCAAGGTCCTGGTCGTGGTCGTGGTGCTCGCGCTGCTGCGTGACCTCGACTTCTACTCCCGGGGCGTCCTCGCCGCGGTGCTCGCGCTGGGGGTCGTCGGGTCGGCCGTGCTCGACTTCCGGGCGGTGAACAACGGCCGGGTGCCGTACGTCGAGCCCGGTGCCACCGGACGGTGATCTGCGTCACCACATCGAAAGCGCTGGTGGGCCGGACCTAGGTCACCCATGGGTTAGGCTTTCCCCCATCCACGACGGCTAGGTGCTGCCGGTGTGCCCGCGACGAGGCGGCACCGGACATCACGACCACAGGAGACCGCACTGTCCAGCATCGCGACGATCCTGCCGCTCGCCGCGGACGACAGCGGCTTCCACACACCCACGATCGCCGACTTCTTCCCGGCGCCGTTCCTCTTCGACGGCACGATCTTCGAGTTCAACCGGATGCAGCTCGTCCGGGTGATCGCGACGGTCGTCCTCGTGGTGGTCATGGTGATCGCCGCCCGCAAGGCGAAGCTGGTCCCGAGCCGCGGGCAGAACGTGGTCGAGCTCCTGCTCGACTTCGTGCGCGTCAACGTCGCCGAGGACATCATCGGCAAGGAGAAGGCGCACAAGTACGTCGCGCTGCTCACGACGATCTTCTTCGCGATCCTCGCGTTCAACATCACGGGCATCATCCCCGGCCTCAACATCGCCGGGTCCTCGCTCATCGGCCTGCCGGTGATGCTCGCGCTGTGGGTCTACGTCATGTACCTCGGCGCCGGGGTGCGCGCGCACGGGCTGGGCGGCTTCCTCAAGGCGAGCCTGTTCCCCCCGGGTGTGCCGCCGTTCCTCTACGTGCTGCTGACGCCGGTCGAGTTCCTCACCGTCTTCATCCTGCGCCCCGTGACGCTCGCCGTGCGACTCATGGCCAACATGGTCGCCGGCCACCTGATGCTCGTGCTCTGCTTCGCCGCGACGGACTTCTTCGTCCGCTCGATGTCGGGCATGACCGTCTTCGCGGTGCCGAGCCTCCTCGGCGGGTTCGCGATCACCCTGTTCGAGGTGTTCGTCGCAGCCCTGCAGGCCTACATCTTCGTCGTCCTCGCGGCCGTCTACATCAGCCAGTCGATCTCCGACGAGCACTGACCACACCCCCCGCGGGACTTCGGCCCCGCACCTGAGCACGAGCCCCCGGCCGACCGGCCGGGGACCCAACGGAAGGAACGAGCCACCGTGGCAGACACCAGCATGATCCTCGCCGCCGCTGACGCCGTCTCCGGGAACATCGCGACCGTCGGCTACGGCCTCGCGGTGCTCGGCCCGGGTATCGGTCTGGGCATCCTCATCGGCAAGACGGTCGAGGGCATCGCACGCCAGCCCGAGGTCGCCGGCCAGCTGCGCACCACCATGTTCATCGGCATCGGGTTCGTCGAGGTCCTCGGCCTCCTCGGGCTCATCACCGGGTTCCTCTTCACGTGAGCGGCGCCGCGGTCACCGCGGCCGTCGTGACGGCCGCGGGCGAAGAGGTCGAGGGCATCCAGCTGCTCCTCCCGGCCAGCTACGACCTGCTCTGGTCGACGATCGTGCTCGTGGTCATCGCGGTGGCGTTCTACAAGTACGTGCTGCCGAAGTTCCAGGCGGTGCTGGACGAGCGCACGGAGAAGATCGAGGGCGGTCTCGCCCTGGCGGAGACGGCCCAGGCCGAGGCGGCCGCGCAGCTGGCGGAGTACCAGCAGCTGCTGGCCGACGCCCGCGCCGAGGCGGCGCGCATCCGTGAGGACGCGCGTGCCGAGGGTGGAGCGATCCTCGCCGAGTCGCGTGCCCGTGCCCAGGAGGAGGCTGCTCGCATCGCCGAGACGGCCCAGCGCCAGATCGACGCGGAGCGCCAGCAGGCGGCCGTGTCCCTGCGCGCCGACGTGGGCACGCTCGCGACGCAGCTCGCCTCGAAGATCGTGGGCGAGTCGCTCGAGGACGAGGCGCGACGCTCGCGCGTCGTCGACCGCTTCCTCGACGACCTCGAGGCCAGCACCACCACGAGCGCAGGCAAGGGGAACTGATGCGCGGGACCAGTCGCGCCTCGCTGCAGGCGGTGGAGAACCGGTTCGCGCCGGTCGTCCGCGCCGCCGGCGGCACGGCACGCACGATCGGCGACGAGCTGTTCGCGCTCGTCGACGCGCTCGACGCGTCGGGGTCGCTGCGCCGCACGCTGGCCGACCCGTCGGTCGAGCCCGACGCCAAGAGCGGGCTGGTCGCCCGTCTGCTCGACGGTGCGGACCCGCGCACCGTCGAGATCGCCCAGGCCCTCGTGCGTTCGCGGTGGTCGGCCGACGCCGACCTCGCGCACGCGGTCGAGCGCCTGGCGTTCGTGGCGCTGCTGTCGTCGGCGCAGAGCGCCGGGACGCTCGCGCAGGTGGAGGGCGAGCTGTTCTCCATCACCCGGGCGCTGGCCGGTCAGCGCGAGGTGCGTCGGTTCCTGCTGGACGACGCGTACCCCGCACAGGCGCGTGGCGAGCTGGTCGACCGGCTGCTCGGTCAGCAGGGCGACCCCATCACCCAGGCGGTGGCACGGCGCGCAGCGGTCGCGCCCCGCGGGCGTCGGTACGTCACGACGCTGCAGCACGTCGGTGACGTGATCGCCGAGCTCCGCAGCCTGGAGGTCGCCACCGTCGTGTCGGCCTCGCCGCTCACCCCGACGCAGACGGACCGTCTTGCGGACCTGCTCGGTCGTGTCCTCGGGCGCGCCGTCCAGGTCAACGTCGTGGTGGACCCCGACGTGGTGGGTGGTCTGCGTGTGCAGTCCGGCCCCGACGTCATCGACTCGACCGTCCTCTCCCGACTCGCCGATGCACGCCGGCAGCTGGCCGGCTGACAACGCCGGAGCACCGGCCCACGACACACCGCACGCGCGACGCGCGTGCGTCAGATGAGGAGAACGCCATGGCTGAGCTGACTATCCGGCCGGAGGACATCCGCTCCGCGCTGGACAGCTTCGTGAAGTCCTACGAGCCCAAGGGCCCGGCGACCGAAGAGGTCGGACGGGTCGCGGTCGCGGGCGACGGCATCGCGCAGGTCGAGGGCCTGCCCGGTGCGATGGCCAACGAGCTGCTGAAGTTCGAGGACGGCACGCTGGGTCTGGCGCTGAACCTCGACGTCCGCGAGATCGGCGTCGTCGTGCTGGGCGAGTTCACCGGCATCGAGGAGGGCCAGGAGGTCCGCCGGACCGGCGAGGTCCTCTCGGTCCCCGTCGGTGACGGCTACCTCGGCCGCGTCGTGGACCCGCTGGGCCAGCCGATCGACGGCCTCGGCGAGGTCGAGACGGACGGTCGTCGTGCGCTCGAGCTGCAGGCGCCCGGCGTCATGGCGCGCAAGTCGGTCCACGAGCCGCTGCAGACCGGCCTCAAGGCCATCGACTCGATGATCCCGATCGGCCGCGGCCAGCGTCAGCTCATCATCGGCGACCGCCAGACCGGCAAGACGGCCATCGCGATCGACACGATCATCAACCAGAAGGCCAACTGGGAGACGGGCGACCCGACCAAGCAGGTCCGCTGCATCTACGTCGCCATCGGCCAGAAGGGCTCCACGATCGCGGCCGTGCGCGGTGCGCTCGAGGAGGCCGGCGCGCTCGAGTACACGACGATCGTCGCCTCCCCGGCGTCCGACCCGGCGGGCTTCAAGTACCTCGCGCCGTACACCGGCTCGGCCATCGGCCAGCACTGGATGTACCAGGGCAAGCACGTCCTCATCGTGTTCGACGACCTGTCGAAGCAGGCCGAGGCGTACCGCGCCGTGTCGCTGCTGCTCCGTCGGCCCCCGGGCCGCGAGGCGTACCCCGGTGACGTCTTCTACCTGCACTCCCGTCTGCTCGAGCGCTGCGCCAAGCTCTCCGACGAGCTGGGTGCGGGCTCGATGACCGGTCTGCCGATGATCGAGACGAAGGCCAACGACGTCTCGGCGTACATCCCGACGAACGTCATCTCCATCACGGACGGGCAGATCTTCCTCCAGTCCGACCTGTTCAACGCCGACCAGCGTCCCGCCGTCGACGTCGGCATCTCGGTGTCCCGCGTCGGCGGTGCCGCGCAGGTCAAGGCGATGAAGCAGGTCTCCGGCACCCTGAAGCTGGACCTGGCGCAGTACCGCTCGCTCGAGGCGTTCGCGATGTTCGCGTCCGACCTCGACGCGGCCTCCCGCGCCCAGCTGACGCGTGGTGCTCGCCTCATGGAGCTGCTCAAGCAGGGCCAGTACTCGCCGTTCCCGGTCGAGGACCAGGTCGCCTCGATCTGGGCCGGCACCAAGGGCAAGCTCGACGACGTCCCGATCCAGGACGTCCGTCGCTTCGAGTCCGAGCTGCTCGACCACCTGCGCCGCAACACCGACGTGCTGTCGACGATCGCCGACTCGGGCAAGCTCGAGGACGCGACCGAGAAGGCTCTCGGTGACGCGATCGACGAGTTCCGGCTGGGCTTCCTCACGTTCGACGGCAGCCCGCTCGTGGGCAGCCAGGAGGAGGACGGCGACGTCGAGGTCGAGCAGGAGCAGATCGTCCGCCAGAAGCGGGCCTGAGCATGGCGGGTCAGCAGCGCGTCTACAAGGCGCGGATCAAGAGCACCCAGTCGCTCAAGAAGATGTTCCGCGCCCAGGAGCTCATCGCGGCGTCGCGCATCGGCAAGGCGCGCGACCGTGTGGCCATGGCGACGCCGTACTCGCGGGCGATCACCCGTGCGGTGTCCGCCGTCGCGACGCACTCGACCACGTCCCACCCGTTCCTGGTCGAGCGTGACGACACCAAGCGCGTCGCGGTGCTGCTCATCGCCTCCGACCGCGGCATGGCGGGCGCCTACTCGGCGAGCGTCATCCGCGAGACCGAGCGTCTCGTGCACCGGCTGGAGGGCGAGGGCAAGCAGGTCGCCCTCTACGTCTCCGGTCGCCGCGCCGTCGCGTACTACACGTTCCGGCAGCGCGAGCTCGCGGGCAGCTGGACGGGCTTCTCGGACGCGCCCACCCCCGAGATCGCGGACGAGATCGCGGACGCGCTGCTGTCGGCGTTCACGGCGTCGGCCGACGAGGGCGGCGTCAGCGAGGTGCACGTCGTGTCCACGCAGTTCGTGAACATGGTGACGCAGCGCCCGCGGGTGATCCGCATGGTGCCGCTCGAGGTCGTCGAGGGTGTCGAGCCCCCGGGGGAGCACGACGCACTGCCGCTCTACGAGTTCGAGCCGAGCCCCGAGGAGGTGCTGGACGCGCTGCTGCCGCGGTACGTGCGCACGCGCATCTACGCCCACCTCCTGCAGGCCGCGGCCTCCGAGCTCGCGGCACGGCAGCGGGCCATGCACACGGCGACCGAGAACGCCGAGGACCTCATCCGCACCTACACGCGACTGGCCAACCAGGCGCGTCAGGGCGAGATCACGCAGGAGATCAGCGAGATCGTGTCGGGTGCCGACGCTCTCGCCTCATCCTGACCCACGAACGACAGCACGACACCGACCCCTGCCGGGCGCCTGAGCGGCCCGGACGAGCGAAGCGAGGCAGACATGACCGCCACCACCGTCGACGCGACGGCCGCGAACGCCGGCACGCCCGGCGTCGGCCGGGTCGCGCGGGTCATCGGGCCCGTCGTGGACATCGAGTTCCCGCCGGACCAGATCCCCGAGATCTACAACGCGCTCGAGGTCGACATCGACCTCTCGACGCAGGGCGAGGGCGAGGCCTCCGGCGGCTTCACCATGACGCTCGAGGTCGAGCAGCACCTGGGTGACTCCCTGGTGCGCGCGATCGCGCTCAAGCCGACCGACGGCCTGGTCCGCGGCGCGCCCGTGCGCGACACCGGCCTGCCGATCTCCGTGCCCGTCGGCGACGTGACCAAGGGCAAGGTCTTCAACGTCACCGGTGAGGTCCTCAACCTCAAGGAGGGCGAGACGCTCGAGATCACCGAGCGCTGGCCCATCCACCGCAAGCCCCCGGCCTTCGACCAGCTCGAGTCGAAGACCACGATGTTCGAGACCGGCATCAAGGTCATCGACCTGCTCACGCCGTACGTGCAGGGCGGGAAGATCGGCCTGTTCGGTGGTGCCGGTGTCGGTAAGACCGTCCTCATCCAGGAGATGATCCAGCGCGTCGCGCAGGACCACGGTGGCGTGTCGGTGTTCGCCGGTGTCGGTGAGCGCACGCGTGAGGGCAACGACCTCATCGTCGAGATGGAGGAGGCGGGCGTCTTCGACAAGACCGCCCTCGTCTTCGGCCAGATGGACGAGCCGCCGGGCACGCGTCTGCGCGTCGCCCTGTCCGCCCTGACGATGGCGGAGTACTTCCGCGACGTCCAGAAGCAGGACGTGCTGCTCTTCATCGACAACATCTTCCGCTTCACGCAGGCGGGTTCCGAGGTGTCGACGCTGCTCGGCCGCATGCCGTCCGCGGTCGGCTACCAGCCGAACCTCGCCGACGAGATGGGCCAGCTCCAGGAGCGCATCACCTCGACGCGCGGTCACTCCATCACGTCGCTGCAGGCCATCTACGTGCCCGCCGACGACTACACGGACCCGGCGCCCGCGACGACGTTCGCCCACCTGGACGCGACCACCGAGCTCAGCCGTGAGATCGCCTCGCGCGGTCTGTACCCGGCCGTCGACCCGCTGGCCTCGACCAGCCGGATCCTCGACCCGCGGTACGTCGGCCAGGAGCACTACGACGTGGCGACCCGCGTGAAGTCCATCCTCCAGCGCAACAAGGAGCTCCAGGACATCATCGCGATCCTCGGCGTCGACGAGCTCTCCGAGGAGGACAAGACGATCGTCGCGCGTGCGCGCCGCATCCAGCAGTTCCTCTCGCAGAACACCTACATGGCCGAGAAGTTCACCGGTGTCGTCGGCTCGACGGTCCCGGTGAGCGAGACCGTCGAGGCGTTCAAGAAGATCGCGGACGGCGAGTTCGACCACATCTCCGAGCAGGCGTTCTTCAACATCGGTGGCCTCGAGGACCTCGAGCGCAACTGGGCCCGCATCCAGAAGGAGTACGGCGTCTGAGTCCTCGGACCCAGACGACGTACGGTACGGACTGAGGAGGCAGCACGGTGGCACAGCTCGAGGTCGACGTCGTCGCAGCGGACGGCAAGGTGTGGTCCGGCGCCGCGCGTCAGGTGTCGGCGCCGGCCGCCGAAGGCGATATCGGCATCCTCGTGGGGCACACGCCGATCCTGTCCGTGCTGCGGCCGGGAGCGGTTCGCGTGCTCCCGGCGGGCGGCGGCGCGCCGCTCGCCTGGGAGGTCGACGGCGGGTTCCTGTCCGTCGACTCGGATCAGGTGACGATCGTGGTCGACTCGGTCTCGAGGGCGGCGGACGCCGCCCCGTCCGGGCGCTGACGCGCAGGACGTCGGCGTGGAGGTCACGGCATGAGCGGTGCGGCATGGGTCGCCGTGGTCGTGGCATCGCTGCTGGCCGTCGCGGCCGTCGTCGCAGCGCTGTGGCTCTCGCGCACGCGCACGCTCGCCCGCCGGGTGGGGGCGTTCTCGTGCGTGCTGCGCGAGATCGACCGGCGGGGCGAGATGTCGTGGGCCCGCGGGGTGGCGCAGTACGGTGCCGTGACCCTCTACTGGTGGCGGCGGCTGTCGATCATGCCGCGGCCCGCTCGTCGGTGGTCGCGCGGGAGCATCGTGGTGCTCGAGCGGACGCTGGCGCCGCCGGTGCCCGGTCGCTCGCAGGCAGTCGTGGCACGCTGTCGCGTCGTGCCCTCGGCGGGCGGCGCGCCCCGGGAGGTCCGGCTGCAGATGTCCGCCGACGCGTACGCGGGCTTCACGTCCTGGCTCGAGGCGACGCCGTCCCGGGTCGGCAAGGTCATCTGAGTCCCGTAGCAATCGGAGGAGAGCGCGCATGCGCCTGGTCGTGGCGGAGTGTGCCGCGCGGTACACGGGCAGGCTGTCAGCGCACCTGCCGCGCGCCCGGCGGCTGGTCGTCGTCAAGGCGGACGGGTCGGTGCTCCTGCACTCGGACGGCGGGTCCTACAAGCCGCTGAACTGGATGAGTCCTCCCTGCTCGCTCGTGGTCGGTGAGCCCGACGCGGAGCAGCGTGCGGCGGGTGTGACGCAGGTGTGGACGGTGCAGCACGCCAAGTCCGACGACCGCCTGGTCATCGACCTGTACGACGTGCACCACGACAGCGCCCACGAGCTCGGGGTCGACCCGGGCCTGGTCAAGGACGGCGTCGAGGCGCACCTGCAGGAGCTGCTCGCCGCACAGATCGTGCTGCTCGGGACGGGGCACACGCTGGTGCGCCGCGAGTACCCGACGGCCATCGGGCCTGTCGACATCCTCGCCAAGGCCCCGGACGGCGGGACGGTGGCGGTCGAGATCAAGCGTCGGGGGGACATCGACGGCGTCGAGCAGCTCACCCGCTACCTGGAGCTGCTCAACCGCGATCCCCTGCTGACCCCGGTGCGCGGCGTCTTCGCCGCGCAGGAGATCAAGCCGCAGGCGCGGGTGCTCGCGGTGGACCGTGGCATCTCCTGCCTCGTCCTGGACTACGACGCGATGCGCGGCGTCGACGACGTCGACTCGCGCCTGTTCTGACGGCCCCGCCGTCGAGCAGGACGCGTCCTTGGACATGTCTGCGTGAACGTGTTCAATCAGTCGGTGAGCACCCAGCCGGCCGACACGACGGCCACCGGACCAACCGGCCACGAGGCGCGCACGCGCCGCACGGCGGACGAGACGCGTGACCTGATCCGCACGACGGCGCTGCGGCTGTTCCGGGAGCGCGGGTACGACGCGACGACGATGCGCGCCGTCGCCCAGGAGGCCGGGGTCGCGGTGGGCAACGCCTACCACCACTTCCGGTCGAAGGACGACCTGGTGCAGGAGCTCTACCTCGAGGTCAACCGCGAGCAGGTCGCGCGCACGCGGGCGGTGCTCACGTCCGGTGGTGACCTCGCGTCCCGGTTGCGGACCGCGTGGCGCACCGGCATCGACGTCTTCGGCCCGTACCGGCAGTTCGGGGCCGAGTCCATCGGGGTCGCGATCCGCCCGGGATCACCCGCGAGCCCGTTCTCGGAGTCGTCGGGGGCGACCGCGGAGCTCAGCCGCGCGCTCTTCCGTGAGGTCGTCGACGGGGCCCGGCCCGCCGTGCCTGCGGCGCTGCGCGCGGACCTGCCGGAGCTGCTGTGGCTCGCGCAGCTCGGCATCACCGTCTTCTGGGTCCACGACACGTCACCCGATGCCCGA
>Ga0233363_1001102_pt1 | contig 10744 bp, 4 predicted proteins | sample ElkDunMinimDraft_18_FD_191534 | JGI IMG/M metagenome (GOLD analysis project Ga0233363, IMG submission 191534) | Fecal eukaryotic communites from dung pellets of Tule Elk in California, USA - Elk Dung C16 | ecosystem: Host-associated > Mammals > Digestive system > Large intestine > Fecal | place...
TTAAAAAAAGATTTTATTGAGATAAAATATAAATTAAAAAAAAAAGATTTTATTGAGATAAAAAATAAATAAAAAAAAAAGATTTATAGAGATAAAAAAAATAAATAAAAAAAAAATAATAAAAAAGGAGAGTTCCTTTATTGGTAAGAAGGGTTGAGCTGTAAACTCAATAGTAATGTACTTTTAAGAGTTCGAATCTCTTGTCTCCTATACGATAGATAATTTAATATCGAGATATGTGTAATTAAAGAAGAGAAGTGTGATTACATACGAATATATTTAGAATGAAATACTTCATTATTATAATCACTATATCTGTTTATCCTAGATCCTCCTTGAAGGCTTGTCCTACATTTAGCGGTAAAGCTAGAAAGGAGGACTATTATTTGACTGCTTTTATAGCTCAACGGTAGAGCGGAATACTGTTAATATTCTGATAAATGTTCGATTCATTTTAAAGGCTTAATCCTAAAAGGTTTTTTTTATATACTGGGTATCAGACAATTTAGCATAGTATGGTTTACAATTACGAGTGAGTAGCGGATAATCATATTTTATTTTTTTGACTAATGTAAACTAAAGCACAGTTGTTTTGAAATTTGTTCATTTAACTTTAAGATGTTATATACTATTAATGAATCAATATTTTCTGGTTACAACGAAATTAGTTTAGACCTCATATATATTATTGCTATAATTTTTGGTACATTAGTTATAATAAGTAAAAACCCTATAATATCTGTCTTATTTTTAATAGGCTTATTTTTAAATATATCTTGTTACTTAATTTTAACAGGGTTAAATTTTATTGGTCTAGCCTATTTATTGGTCTATATAGGGGCTGTGTCTATACTGTTTTTATTTATACTAATGCTTATTAATGTAAGATTATCTGAATTATCTATAGACAGCTTAAATAGTATACCTTTAGCTATATTATTAGGTAGTTTTTTCAATTATTTTGTAAATAATGTTTTACCTTACACTGTAATAGCTTTCAATAATTTACTGTTTTATATTAAGACTACTACTAAATTGGCCAATGTTACATCTGTATCATGGGATGGATATTTAGCAGAAACTTCCCATATAGCAAGTATAGGAAATATATTATATGGTAATTATTTTATATGATTAATACTTACAGCGATCATATTATTATTAGCGATGGTGGGAACTATTATAATTACTATAAAACAAAGAACACCTGAGTAATAGAGGATCTGTTATAATTAATTTAAAACAAATAAGCCCTGAATTAAAGAGGATCTATTTAAGATCCTCCTCTTATTAAGTTAACTTACTATAAGTTAACTTTAACCTTATTTGGATTTTTTTTTCTCTTATGATATTAATTTATCATAAGAGTTTAAAAAAAAACAAGAAATTAGCTCAATTGGTAGAGCATCCGTTTTACACACGGCAGGTTAAGTGTTCAAATCACTTATTTCTTAAAACTTATTATAACTATATAACATCAGAGATCTTAGCTTAATGGTAAAGCGTATGACTTTTAATCATTATTATAAGGGTTCAAGTCCCTTAGATCTTAAAAAAAAAGTACATAGCCTAAAAACTAAAAGGTTACTTAGCCAGTTAGGTTTAAAGAGTATTAGATCAGATGATACAAAACTAAAGATAGCTATCAATAATAGTAGATCTAAAACTTTTGTAATTACTAATATAGAGTCAGGATCTAAGGGCGAGTTTCCTTCTATCGTAAAAGCTTAAAAATATATGGGTATTTCTCCTAATAACTTTAATTACTATCTTCTTAAACAACCAATTAAAGGCAGGTATCTAGTAGTAAATATTGGTGGTATAGATGTTACTGCAGATTACCAAATAAATAAGCCATCTGCTAACCCCAAATCTATTATCATTTGTGCTATAAAAATTGATACTGGTGTATCTCACGAGTTTCCATCTATTACAAAAGCAGCAGAGTTTTTAAAACCTACAATTTCTTATCTTAGCAGATGTGTTAGAAAAGGTAAAAACTGTAAGGGATATATTGTGACACGGAAAAAATAGGAAGCTAGAAGCAATTTAAGATAGGAATAGGTTATTAAAGAGATATTATAGGATAGAAGATTATATTTATAAAAAAAAAAACAGCTATAGGATAATGGTTAGTCCAGTCGTCTTCCAAACGATGTGTACCGATTCGAATTCGGTTAGCTGTATAGGGTTAGTATCTTAAATGGTAGAGGACTTTCTTGTCACGAAAGTAGGTGCCGGTTCAAATCCGGTCTGACCCGTATAGTTAAATTAGATAAATGTAAGATAAAGTTAAATACTAAAATATTACAATTAACAAATAAAAATATTACAATTAACAAATAAAAATATTACAATTAACAAACCTAAAGATTAAAAGTCAAATAGTTTAATTCTATGTAAAATAAAGATAGCTAAAAACAAAGAGAGATAAAATGATATAGTTCCAGAAAAATAAGTTTTTAGAAGAAAAAAAAAAGGAAAAGTTGCTATAGGTAAGGCGAGATATTTGCTAAGTATTGTGTTTTACACCTGGTGGTTCAAATCCGCTCTTTTCCGAAATAACACAAGGTGCATAATTTTATACATCTATTAGATAGAAATTATACATAAATTTTATAGAAATCATATAGAAATTATATAGAATTTATACATTTATTATACAGAAATCATATAGAAATTAGACAAATTATAGAGAAATTTTACAAAAATTTTTATAGTAATTAGACAAATTATACGTTAAAAGATTTTTTTTGTTTAGTACTTTATAGTAGATGGGTTAATAATGAATTACAGCTATTTTAAATATTTTAGTGGTAGCTTATTTACATGTATTTATTTAAAAATAAGATATCTTTAATTAGAGAGTATAAATTTAAAAGAAATCTAATTAAGATTATAAATATTATACTTATTAAGATGATAAACATTCTATTTTATCGTATAAAGAAGGTTATAGTTTATGTATTAGCTAAATAAATTACCCAAATAACTATATATTTATGTATGTATTATGTAAAATAACAATAATAAGATTATAAGTTATAGGGTAAGATAGCCACTAAGTTAAGCCAAATAAGATTAGATAAAATTAGCTAATAAGAGTATAGTTTAATTGGTAAAATAGGAAGCTTCAAACTTCAAATTTCCAGTTCAAGTCTGGATGCTCTTGTAGTATTATTATATAATTTATAAATATAATATATAATTACATGGATAAAAAAAAAATTTTTTTATTATAATTAAAATTAATTTTTTATTAAGGTTCCTTAGCTTAATAGGTAAAGCGCATTTTTGATAAGGATGTGATCGACGTTCAATTCGTTGAGGAATCATAAGGTGCGTTAGTTAAATTGGTATAATAGCATGCTACGGACATGTTTTTACAAGTTCGAGTCTTGTACGTACTTATATCTTAATAATCAATAAGGTATGTTTAAAGAAATAAGGTGTATAAAATTAATAGTTACGATTTAATGAATCTAGACTGTTTTTATTAATATAGACTGTTTTTATTAATATAGACTGTTTTTATTAATATAGACTGTTTTAATTAATAGATGTGTTTAAAGGCAGAGGATATATAAAATTAAGAGTTACGATTATATTTATAATGTTTGAATGCATATTTAGGGGTAAATTAGTTACGATTTAATTTATATAAAATATTTAGGTTAAGAGGTATTTTTTAATTAAGAGTATACCTTTTTTGTAAATGACTAGATAGAATGTATTAAAAAAAAATGTAATGTTTTTGTAAAATATATTTTGTATCTATAACAAAAAATATGTATAGGAAGGTTAGTTTAATAGAAAATTTTATTTTTTTTTATGTTTAAAATAGTTTAATCTATTTTTAAAATTAATATTGATTATCTTAATAATACTGTAATGTATTACAGCATATACTTAGACAAATTAATAGAAAAGAGAATTGACTGAGTGGCTTAAAGTGATAAGCTTGAAACTTATTTGGTTGAAAAACCACATCCGTTCGAATCGGATATTCTCTGTTATATTTTATAAGACACAATATAATAAGCGGGTTAGAGCCAGGTTGGTTAGGCGCCTCATTTGGGTTGAGGACTAGTTATGTTCGAATCATAATAACCCGATATATACTTTTTAAGTACTATATAAATAAAGATATATAATATTTAATAACCATATATTATAGTTATATAACTATATTATATTTAATAACCATATATAATCTTTAATAACTATATTAATAAATAGATTTATATATGTAAATATTAGTGTCTATAAAATATATAAAAACCTCTTTTTTATGAAAATATATAGTAATGTGTATTTGATATGTAATGTATTATTATTTCATAATTTTTATTCCTTAATATTTAGTAGAAAATTTAAGGTTTAAGTTTATGGCAAGTATATAAAGAGACTATTAGGAATTTTTAGCTGTAGATTGGGAGAAAAAATTTTATTAATGTAAAACGAAGTGAATTGAAATATCTTATTAGCTTCAGGAATAAAAATCAAACGAGATTCTATAAGTAGTGTGAATGAAAGTAGATGAGAGGCTTTAAAGTAAAATGGTTTATCTGTTTGAATATAGGGGAACCTTCCTCTAAGCCTAAATACGATCTACAAGTATTAGAGAAAAAGTACCGTGAGGGAATATCAAGAATTAGTAGTCTTATAAGCAGCTCAAGTTAAGTTTTATAAACATATGAGAGCGTACCTTTTGTATAATGGGTCAGCAAGTTCTCATTAGATGCAAGCAAGCACGATTTTTCGAGTTTGCCTAGATAATCCAATTATTAAGTAATGAAGTAGTATCTAAAGAGAGACCCGAAGAGTAGTGATCTTACTATGATCAGGCTTATAAAAGGCCGAATGGTTTATTGTTGCAAAAATATCCAAAGAATCATGGTAAGTTAGTGAAAGACAATACTGACTACTATAGCTGGTTTTCCGCGAAACATATGTAAGTATGTAGTTTTAAAGTACATCATAGCAGGTACAGAACTGTAATCTCGGACAAATTGTGCATTACTACCAGTTTTAGGTTTATTCCTCTGTATAGTAATGCCTTGTGCATATAGGGGGGTCGTGAAGACTCTATCTGCGAGTATTTGCTCTCGGAAGGGCAATGATGAATATTGAACTATCAGACATTTAACGATAAGGTTGTATGTCAAAAGGGAAACAGCCCAGAACAAGTGTTTAAGGTTCCAAAGTTTTTGTTAAGTGAAAGTAAGGAAGTTTTTAAACTATACAACCAGGAAATAGGCTTAGAAGCGGCCATTTTTTAAAGACCTCGTAACAGAGCACTGGTTCAACAGGTTAGTTTTAACTAACCCTTTTAGTTAAAAGCGCCGAAGATATAACGGATCTAAACTAAACACCGACACCTTGTCCATAATTTTTTATTACAAGATGTAAAATTACCGTAATATACGGAGATTGTAATTAGAAGTTTATACTTGTGCTTTAAAGTGGAGTAACTAGATAGACTTTTTTATGGGGTAGCGGAACGTTGGGTAAACTTAGTAATTAAGGGATAATTATACAAGTTGACTTAGTAAATACGGTGTAATTATTCCGCATGCCACAGTAATATGGCTGATGGAAGTAAACCCAAGTGAGAATGCTGACACGAGTAACGAAAAGGATATCCCGCCTTAAGCTTATGGTATTTTTATAAACGGTCTCTAAATTTAACCTAAAGGATAAAATGATGAGCAGGTATATGCAACATAAAGTAGATGCTTTTTTTATATAAAAATGTTATATGTTTATAGAAGATTGAGAGAATCTTTTAAATAATGAGGGTAACCTTATTATTGTATAGTTTCTTTTTAAGAAATTATGGAAGAGCTCTAGAGATAGGATATTTAATGTATAATTATATTTTGATGAGAGAAAGCACATGAGTAAAATGTTCTGGAAAAGGCATATACAATAGTTGTACCAGCATGAATTAATAAAACATGCTGAACGGACAAAAAACAAGTGCAACTTAGATTACCTTAATATTAGGAAATACCGTACCTAGATACTATCGCAAGTAAGCTAGTAGAGAATACGAAGGCGTTTGAGCTAACAATAATTAAGGAACTCGGCAAATTGACACCGTAACTGAGGGAGAAGGTGTGCCATTCCTACTGAGTAATGTCAGGCTAGGAAGAGGAGACATAGAATGGTGTTGCACGACTGTTTAATTAAAACACAGCACTTTGCGTAAGATGTAAATCAATGTATAGAGTGCGCTATCTGCCCGATGATGGCTGGTTAACGGATTTTCTTGGTTGACTAGATCAGGTTTTGAAGGAACCCCCATTTAATGGCGGCCTTACCTATAAGGGTCCTAAGGTAGCGAAATACCTTGGCATTTAAATGATGTCGCGCATGAATGATCTCACGATGCAACAGCTGTCTCAATTATTGGCTCAGTGAAACTGGAATGGCAGTGAAGATACTGCCTATCTCTAGATAGACGAGAAGACCCCATGCAGCTTTACTGTTACTAGTTATAGAGTATAATTAACAGGTTTTAGGGTATAAGGTAGTTGATAAAACAGAATTGAAACACCTTTACTCTGGTTTTTATATTAGTAGAAAGAAGTTTACATTCGTATTCTTCTTATATTACCTCTACCATGTAACCATGTTATCCATAAATGGAGAACGAAGTAGTATTGGGGAGAGGACGAGAACATTTGAGACGAATCCTACACTAAAAATACTACTTTTCTCAGGAGACAATGGCTAGCGGACGGTTTATGCGGGGCACAGATCCCATAAAGAGTACCTGGGAGTATCCAAATTTAATTTAGTAATTAGGCTATACGCAATATATATAGAGCTTGGTATTTCATTGCCTTATATATATTTAGTTATATTTTTAATTATAGATTTTAGTTTGTCATTTTTTATATTTACTTTTAAAGTATCTATAACTAATTCAGTTATATTTCTATTTGAGTTAGAATTTTAAACTTTAAAATAAGTAAGATTTTACCTATGTGGAAAATAGGTGTGTATAGAGAGTTAGTAATTAAAAATTCCACTCATGATAGAGAGGGATTATTAAAGATTTTTAAACTTGATAAACGCTTAATTATATTTATTAATTATAACACTCTTAGTCATTTTTACTATTACTTTTAATAAATAAGTTATTATAGACTAACAATTAGTATGTTTAAATGATATTGACATATACTTCAAAAGTTTAATGGCTTAATCTTGCTTTACTGTTTGACATACACGTCTATCAGTTGCGTAAGCAGGGCATAAAGATCGCAAGACGCAGTAAGGAAAGGTCTTGTATTATTGAAAAAGCTACGCTGGGGATAACAGGCTAATTGCGCCAGAGAGTACAAATTGAGTGCGCAGTTTGGCACCTCGATGTCGGCTTGGCTCATCCACATGAATGCAGGAATCATGAAGGGTACGACTGTTCGTCGATTAAAGAGCTACACGAGCTGGGTTAAATACGTCGTGAGACAGTATGGTTTCTATCTTCTAGAGGAAATTAGAGTAAAATAAGGATAGCCCCTTCGTACGAAAGGAGTTGGGTATGGTAACCTATGGTTTACCTGTTGTTTATATGCTTAATATTAACTTTATGATTTATAATAATTAATAGGCTATTTTTCATAAAAATTTCTACCCGGAATTTTTATTTTAAATGAATAGGACATTATTGTTGAGGGGTGATACTTTGATTCTAGTACTCAAGTATTCTCAAAAAGTAGTATAGGCATGGCAGGAAAGCTACGTTAGTTAAGATAAGTGCTGAATGCATCTAGGCACGAAGCTTACCTTAAGATACTCACAAATACGTAGTATAATATTACGAGCAAATAGTTTGCGAATAGGCTTTGGCTTAAAGGGCTTTGATGCTTTTAGGTACAATGTACTAATTTATTTTTAACTGAATAACATACTTATCAAATATTTTTTTTTTCTATTTATTTAGCCTGGTTTGCATAATAGTAATGCACCCGTTTTGTAATCGGAAGATATGAGTGCAAGTCTCGTACCGGGCTATTTTGAATTTTTATAGTTATTAATGCGGATTGGTGTAAATAGTAACATACCTGGCTCATGACCAGGGGATTTAGGTGCAAATCCTTCGTCCGCATAGTTTAAGGCTATAGCTTAATTGGTAAAGCAAGCTGCTCATGATAGCTCAGATGAGTGTTCGAATCATTCTGGCCTTAGATATACTTAGTTTATCCATTTTTTTTACTCTTTGTTTTATAATTTTATTCAATTTGAAGAGTTATTGTTTTTTTACCTTAACTATTCTATATTTTAATGTAATTATTGTATAAAACACTAAGGGTAATAATTCTTGTAAAGAGAGGAGATTATAGTTAGTTTCTACTATTATAAAATAGAGAGCCAGAGTAGTGTCTCTGGAAATATAGTCCTTATAATTTTTATAGAGTAGTGTCTCTGGAAATATAGTCCTTATAATTTTTATAGAGTAGGAGCTAGAGCAAAGTAGGTGGAACTCTATATTATTTCTTTTTTTTTGTAAAAAAGAGTAAGAAAAAAAAAGTAAATAGAAAAATCTATACATTATTAATATATATTGTATATATACTATGTATACATTATGTTTTTTATATAATATGGTAGTTTTATTTTTTTTTATCCGAGTGCTGGAATTGGTAGACAGGACAAGTTTAAGCTTTGTTGACGTTATGTCGTGAACGTTCAAGTCGTTCTTCGGATAAAGCCTTTACGGTATTTTACATTTAAAGATTAATTATTATTTTACTTTTATTATAAAAAAAACTTAAAAATAAATCTATAAAAAAAAATTAAATTGTATTTTTTTACCTAAGATATTTATGACTTATAATACATTTAAGTATAATCTATAAGAGATTTAAGTATACTTTAAGTATACTTTCTAAGATATCTAAGTATACTTTATAAGAGATTTAAGATATGCTTTCTAAGAGATTTTAGGTATTACTCATTGTTTTTTTTTAATAATAAATTTAAATAATACTTTTTTTATAGATAGCAAGGTAGTTTGTGTGGGCCTATATTAACTATTAACTTTTATTACTATTAACTTAAAGTTTTATTCTATTTAACTTTTTTAAAATTTTTAAAAGTATTTTTTTTTATTCCATTTAACTTTATATTACATATAAAAGACTTTAATAGATATAGTTTCCTAAAAGGTGTAGTTTCCTAAAAGGTGTAGTTTCCTAAAAGGTGTAGTATCGATAGACTGCTGAATATATTAAAGTTAATTGTACATTAGTTTTTTTTTATAAAAAGATATGCTAGCAAAGGGTGCATATTAACGTTAAGTCAAACAGTATAGTATACGCTAATGTACCAGTGTAAAAAAAAGGGAGTTATATTTGATTAAAGCCCACTTAATAAGACCCAATAGTCAAGTGGTTAAGACGTAACATTTTCACTGTTAAATGCGCGGGTTCGATCCCCGCTTGGGTCTATTTAAAAGTTATGTTTATACATCTACTTAAGGGGGTATAGTTTAACTGGTAAAACTGCGATTTTGCATATCGTTATTTTAGGATCGAGTCCTAATATCTCCAATATAAAAATTAAGTAGGGTATTCTTATTAATCCCCTAAAAATATACAAACTATCATAGTCCACTGCACCCTTCCCCCCCCCCCAACCTCCCCCCTTATTAGGTATAATCCAGGGAGGGTTAGTATAAATTAGGTTTATCTTTAAGAAAAAGGATATCTACATTATAGATTTTATGCCCGGTTAGTCCACTTAAAATAAACTTTTATTTCGAATATTACTAATTTATTTTAAAATGTGTAAAAAAAAATAGAAACTACTAGGTAGTTTATAAAAATATTCAAATATATAAAAACTGAATGCAGTTAAAACATGTTTTATTTTACCTTATTATATACTATACCTGATTATATACTATACCTGATTATATACTATACCTATTTATACAAAATTTAATAAAAGTAGGACTTAAATAACATGTGGTTATTCTATTTATATTTGTAAACTCGTACATAATAACTCCCCCCTGATATAATCAACTAGCCCGTAAATACTTTAGTATACTTAACACTATTATAAAGTTAATCATGTTTTTAATATATGAAAAGTACCTGTTAATCTATTAGACTTTGAAAAGAAAAATTTTATTTGAGATAAGAAATATAAAATATATTTAAACAGGTTAGAACATATTTTATTTAATAGCGTTAGAGTTTTATTTTTAAGTATTAGTGTATTAACTATAAGTAAGTATATGATCGTGCTCTAAAAAAGCTGTTATATGTTAACGGTGTATAAGGATCTTAATTGCATATAAGGATGTTAACTGTGTATAAGGAGGTATATTAATATAAGGATGTATATTAATATAAGGATGTTAACTGTATCTAAAATTGGTAATTTTTAAATACAATTTTTATTAAAAAAGCCCAGGTAGCTCAATTGGTAGAGCGAAACTTTGAAGGTGTTTAGGTTATAAGTTCAAATCTTATCTTGGGCATAAATAAAAATAAGTAAAAACTTATTATTAATAATAACCATTTATATATTTTTTTATAACATCATAATGAATATTTACAACACCTTTTAATACTTTCATAGTTAAATTTTATGTTTACTTTTTAAGTAAGAAGCTACTTTTTACTAAAAATGTTTGTTTATTTACTAAAAATGTTTGTTTATTTACTAAAAATCTATGTTTATTTACTAAAAATCTATGTTTATTTACTAAAAATCTATGTTT
>Ga0233363_1001106_pt1 | contig 10734 bp, 8 predicted proteins | sample ElkDunMinimDraft_18_FD_191534 | JGI IMG/M metagenome (GOLD analysis project Ga0233363, IMG submission 191534) | Fecal eukaryotic communites from dung pellets of Tule Elk in California, USA - Elk Dung C16 | ecosystem: Host-associated > Mammals > Digestive system > Large intestine > Fecal | place...
CCAACAAACGGCTGCTCTATCACTATTTCGGCAACAAGGAAGATCTCTATCGCGCGGTGCTGCTCGATGCCTATGGCGAGATCCGCCGAGGCGAGCGCGCGCTCAGTCTCGACCAGTATGAACCAGTGGAAGCCATGGACCGGCTGGTGCGCTTCACCTTCCGGCATTTCCTTGCAAACCCCTGGTTTCCCAGGCTTTTGGGCACCGAGAACATCGAGAATGCCCGTTTTCTAAAGACGCTGCCAGACATCCCAGCGCTCCATTCGCCGCTGGTCGGGCAGATCACCGAGATCGTCGACCGGGGCCACAAGGCCGGGATTTTCCGCGGCGATGTTGATGCGGTGCAGCTCTATATTTCGATCGCGGCGCTCGGATTTTTCTACGTGTCCAACATGGCCACGCTGTCGGTGATCTTTGATCGCGACCTCGCCAGCGTCGGCATGGTGCAGGAACGCGAAGCCCAGGCCGTGCAGATGGTGCTCGATTACCTGCGCACCCGCCCTAATTGAGCCATCAAGCTGAACCGATCCTGTAAGGGTGCTGAACCCTTGCGGAAGGCGCTTGCGCGCGCCGCATTTTTCGTCTTCCATACAAGAAGCGCTTTGGGGTGCTTGACACCAACTAAAGTCTGACACAGTGTTGTAACCAGTTGGTGAGTTAGCGGCGGGGAGGCCGCGCTCCGCACCGCTCCGGATCCGGGCGGCAGCTGTTCATGGGAGGACATCATGACTATTCGTATCGACCGCCGCAGCTTCCTGCTCGGCAGCACGGCGCTGCTGGCCGGTGCCGCCGCCGGCATCCGCCCCGGCTTTGCCCAGGAAGGCGCCAATCTGCGCCTGATCTTCTGGGGCGGCCAGGCCCGCGCCGACCGCACCTATGGGGTGACGGACCTGTTCACCGAAGCCCATGGCGGGGAAATCCAGGGCGAGTTCCTGGCCTGGAACGACTACTGGCCCAAGCTCGCCACGCAAACCGCCGGCGGCAATGCGCCCGACATCCTGCAGATGGATTACCGCTATATCGTCGAATACGCGAACCGCAACGCCATTGCGCCGCTCGACGAATTCGTGGGCACCACGCTCAAGCTCGACAATTTCGATGCCGACCAACTCGAGGGCGGCAAGGTCGGGGGCAAGCTTTATGGCATCAGCCTCGGCGCCAATTCGGTCTGCACGCTGATCAACACCACGGCCTTCGAGGAAGCGGGCGTCACCCCGCCCACCAATGCCTGGACCTATGACGACCTGATGGCCATGGGCGAGGCGTTCAAGTCAGCCAATATCCGCGGGGGCATGAAGGCTATCATGGATGCCTCCTATACCGAGCCGGCGCTCGACAACTGGCTGCGCCAGCGCGGCAAGGCCCTCTATACGCCCGAAGGCCAGCTGGGCTTTGCCGAAGAAGACATGGTGGAATGGTTCACCCTTTGGCAGAACCTGCGCGAAGCCGGGGTTTGTGTGGCGGCCGAAGAGCAGGCGCTTGATACCGGCCCGCTCGAAACCACGATGCTGGTGCAGCAAAAGGCGGCGCTGATGCCGTCCAACTCCAACCAGCTGGTGGGCTACCAGGCCCTGATGGAAGACAAGCTCGACATGTGCGGCCAGCCGCGCATCGCGGCCGGGCAAGGCGGCGGGCATTATCGCAAGCCATCCATGTTCTTTTCGGTGGGCGCCAATTCGCAGAACAAGGAAGCGGCGGCCGAGTTCATCGACTTCTTCATCAATGATGTGGAAGCGGGCAAGATCCTGGGCGTCGAACGCGGCATTCCCGCCGCTCCCGCCGTGCGCGACGCGGTAGCACCCACGCTCGACGAAGCCAACCAGATCGCCCTCAACTTCGTGTCCAATCTTGGCGACCTGCTTGGGCCGCTGCCCCCATCCCCGCCGGCCGCTGCGGGCGAGATCGATATCTCGCTGCTGCGCACGGTCGGCCAGGAAGTGGGCTTTGGCGCCCGCTCGCCCGAAGATGGCGCGCAGTACTTCGTCAGCGAAGCCACTGCCATCCTCAGCCGGGCAGGCTAGTCCATGACTGCGCGCTCCTTTGCACCTGACGCTCCCGCAAGGGAGCGCGCCCACTCGCCATCCATGCTGCAACGCTTCTGGCAAAACGACGCGCCGGGCTATCTTTTCCTCTTGCCCTGGTTCATCGGCTTTTTCGGGCTGACCATCGGCCCGATTATTTCCTCGCTTTATCTCAGCTTCACCGATTTCGACCTGCTGACCTCGCCCGATTGGGTGGGCGCGGACAACTATGTCCGCATGTTCACCAATGACCCGAAATTTGCCGCCTCCATGCGGGTGACGCTGTTCTTCGTGGTGTTTTCGGTCCCGCTCAAGCTCGCCTTCGCGCTTGGAGTCGCCATGCTGCTCAATCGCGGCATCAAGGGGCTGCCGCTTTATCGCGCGCTGTTCTACCTGCCATCGCTGCTGGGTGCGTCGGTCGCTATCGCCATTTTGTGGCGCCAGATCTTTGCCGCCGATGGCCTCGTCAACCAGCTGCTCGAGCCCTTTGGCATTATCGGACCGAGCTGGATTTCTAATCCGCGCTATTCGCTCTGGACGCTGATCATCCTGTCGATCTGGCAGTTCGGCTCGCCCATGATCATTTTCCTCGCCGGCCTGCGGCAGATCCCGACCGACATGTACGAGGCCGCGAGCCTTGATGGCGCCAGCCGCTGGCGCCAGTTCATCAAGATCACGCTGCCGCTGCTGACCCCGGTCGTGTTCTTCAACGCCATTATCCAGACCATCGACGCGTTCAAGAGCTTCACCCCCGCCTTCATCATTTCGGGCGGCACCGGCAATCCGATCAATTCGACGCTGTTCTATACGCTCTACCTCTACCAGGAGGCCTTCGGGTTCTTCCGCATGGGCTATGCCTCCGCGCTGGCCTGGGTGCTGCTGGCGCTGGTGGCGGCGTTCACCGCGTTCTCATTTTTGACCAGCAAGTACTGGGTGCATTATGACGACTGACGCGCCCCGCCTCGAGGTCGTGACGGCCCATACGCCTTCGCCGCTGCGCCGGCGCCTCACGACCATTCTCATCCATGTGCTGCTGATCGGCGCCTCGATCGCCATGCTCTATCCGCTGCTCTGGATGCTGTCGGCCTCGGTGCGGCCGGAAAACGAGATCTTCAACGCAACGAGCCTGTGGCCCAGCGAATGGAGCCTCGATGCCTATCGGCGCGGCTGGAACGGATTGCGGGTGAGCTTTGGCACCTTCTTTTCCAACAGCTTCCTGATCTCGATCCTGTCGGTGCTGGGCAATGTGATGGCCTGTTCGCTGGCCGCCTATGCCTTTGCCCGGCTGCGCTTTCGCGGGCGCAATTTCTGGTTTGCGCTGATGCTGATGACGCTGATGCTGCCCTATCAGGTCACGCTCATTCCGCAATATGTGCTGTTCCGGCAGCTGGGCTGGATCGACACCATCCTGCCGCTGGTCGTGCCCAAATTCCTCGCGGCCGATGCGTTCTTCATCTTCCTCATGGTGCAGTTTTTCCGTGGCCTGCCGCGCGAGCTCGATGAAGCCGCGCAAATGGATGGCTGCTCGCCCTGGCGCATCTACTGGAAGATCATCCTGCCGCTATCGACGCCGGTGCTGGCGACAGCCGCGATCTTCACCTTTATCTGGACCTGGGACGATTTCTTCGGGCCGCTGATCTATCTCAACGAGATGCGGCAATACACGGTGATGCTGGGCCTGCGCACCTTCACCGACTCCACCGGCGAAAGCGACTACGGCGCGCTCTTTGCCATGTCGGTGCTCTCGCTGATCCCGATCTTTGTGTTCTTCCTGTTCTTCCAGCGGCTGCTGATCGAGGGCATCGCGACCACGGGGATGAAGCGGTGATCACTGAGGGGAACACCGGCCCGGTTCCCTCCCCTTGGGGGTGCGGACCCGGTCTGCGCTCCACTCTGGGGGAACGGCCGGCACCCCCACCCCTGACCCCTCCCCTCAAGGGGGAGGGGAAGAACAGCCCGACACCCCCGGTCCAAAAGAACTGAGTAGACCATGACCATCAAGATTGCCGCGATCGGCATCAATCACAGCCATATCTATGGGCAGGTCAATTGCCTGCTCGATGCCGGTGCCGAACTCGTGGCGTTTCATGCGCCCGAGGACGATCTGGCGGGCCAGTTCGCGGGAAAATACCCGCAGGCGCGGCGGGTTGCGGACCCCAAGGCGATCCTTGAGGATGAGAGCATCGCGGTAATCCTGACCTCGGCCATTCCCGCCGAGCGGGCGGCCATTTCCATTGCCGCCATGCAGCATGGCAAGGATGTGCTGTCCGACAAGCCGGGCATGACGAGCTTTGCCCAGCTCGAGGAAATCAAGCGGGTGCAGGCCGATACCGGGCGCATTTATGGCGTGCTCTACTCCGAGCATTTCGAGGTGCGCGCCACGGTCGAAGCCGGCAATCTGATTGCCGCGGGCGCCATTGGTGAAGTGATCAATACGGTGGGGCTCGGACCCCACGCCATCCGCAACAACCAGCGGCCCGACTGGTTTTTCGACCGCAACCGTTATGGCGGGATCCTCTGCGATATCGCCAGCCACCAGTTCGAGCAGTTCCTGTTCTTTTCCAATAGCATGGATGCCGAAATCATCTCGGCGAGCGTCGCCAATCGCGCCCATCGCGACCGGCCTGGCCTGCAGGATGTGGGCGACACGCATCTGCGCACCGAGCGAACGACCGGCTATATTCGCGTCGACTGGTTTACTCCCGAGGGCCTGCCCACCTGGGGCGATGGCCGGCTGACCATTCTGGGCACCGAGGGCTATATCGAGCTCAGGAAATATATCGATATTGCCGGCCGCCCAGGCACCGATCACCTGTTCCTCGTCGACAAGTCCGGGGTGCAGCATGTGGATTGCTCGGCGACCGAGCTGCCCTTCGGGCGGCAGTTCCTCGAGGATGTGCGCAACAGAACGCAAACAGCGATGCCCCAGGAGCGGTGCTTTAATGCCATGCAGCTGGCGCTGACCGCCCAGCAACTGGCTGAACGCGGCACGGAGTGGCAGCAGTGAGCGAAATCTTCAACGTCGCCATAATCGGCTGCGGCATTGGCCGCTCCCATATCGTCGAGGGCTATGCGCCCAATGCCGACAAGTTCCGCGTGCTCGCGCTTTGCGATCTCAACCCCGAGCGCATGAACCCCATTGCCGATGAATTCGGCGTGCCGCGGCGCGAAACCGAGTTCGATGCTGTGCTGGCGATGGATGATATCGACATCATCGATATCTGCACCCCGCCCATGCTGCATTACCCCATGGTGCTGGCGGCGCTGCGCGCGGGCAAGCATGTGATCTGCGAAAAGCCGCTGGTGGGCTCGCTCGCTCAGGTCGACGAGGTGATCGCCGAGGAAAAGAAGTCCAAGGGCATGCTGATGCCGGTGTTCCAGTACCGGTTCGGCGACGGCATCGAACAGGCCAAGGCCATCATCGATGCCGGGATCGCCGGCAAACCCTATGTGGGGACGGTGGAAACGCTGTGGACGCGCGGGCCTGATTATTATGCCGTGCCCTGGCGCGGCAAGTGGGCAACGGAACTGGGGGGCGTGCTGATGACCCACGCCATCCACCAGCATGACCTTTTCACTTACCTGATGGGCGACATCAAGCGCCTGTTCGGGCGGGTGGCGACGCGGGTCAACGACATCGAAGTGGAAGATTGCGTCACCGCTTCGCTCGAGCTCGAGAACGGGGCGCTCGGGAGCTTTACCGCGACTTTGGGCTCGGCCCAGGAGATCACGCGGCTGCGGCTGGCCTTCGAGAATGTGACCTTTGAAAGCGATCACGAGCCCTATAATCCCGGCAACAAGCCCTGGACCATTCTGCCGCGCAACGCGGAAACGCGCGAAAAGATCGAGGCGCTGCTCGCCGATTGGCAGCATGTGCCCTCGCGCTTCCAGACGCAGATGGCGCGCTTCCATGCCGCCTTGATGGGCACGGCGCCGCTGCCGGTGACCTCGACCGATTCGCGCCGGGCGCTCGAATTGGTAACGGCGTTTTATCATTCCTCCACCACCCACGAGGATGTGGAGCTGCCCCTGGGCGCCGAGCATCCCCGCTATTCCAGCTGGGTGCCGCCCCAGTTCCAAAAGGCTTAAGGAGCGTTTCATGGCCACCAGTGTCGTGCTCGACAATATCCGCAAGGCCTATGGCGATGTGGAAGTGATCCATGGGGTGGATTTGCGCATCGAGCCGGGGGAGTTCACCGTGTTTGTGGGCCCGTCGGGCTGCGGGAAATCCACGCTCTTGCGCATGATTGCGGGGCTCGAGCCCATCACCGGGGGCGATCTGCTGCTCGATGGACAGCGCATGAACGAAGTGCCCGCCGCCCGGCGCGGTATTGCCATGGTGTTCCAGAGCTATGCGCTATATCCGCATATGACGGTCTACCAGAACCTGGCGTTTGGGCTGGAGACGGCGCGGGCGCCAAAAGCCGAGATCGAGCAGCGGGTGGCGCGGGCGGCTGAGATCTTGCGCATCGAGCCGCTGCTCAAACGCAAGCCCAAGCAGCTTTCGGGCGGGCAAAGGCAGCGCGTGGCAATCGGCCGGGCCATTGTGCGCGAGCCCAAGATCTTCCTGTTCGACGAGCCGCTCTCGAACCTCGATGCCGAGTTGCGCGTGCAGATGCGGGTCGAGATCGCCAAGCTGCACAATGACCTCGGCAATACCATGATCTACGTGACCCATGATCAGGTCGAGGCCATGACCATGGCCGACAAGATCGTGGTGCTGCGCGCCGGCGTCATCGAGCAGGCGGGCGCGCCGCTCGAGCTCTACAACAATCCGCGCAACCTCTTTGTGGCGGGCTTTATCGGCTCGCCCAAGATGAACTTCCTGCCCGCCCAGGCGCAGGGCAATGCCAATGAGCTGCAGGTCGCGGGCGACCGGATGAGCCTCAACCGCGCGGCGGCCGGGGCAACGACGCTCGGCATCCGGCCCGAGCATATCAGCGTGACCCCGGGCGCCGGCACGCGGCTGGCGAGCGTGCGGGTGGATCTGGTGGAAAGCCTTGGTGGCCAGACCGTGGTGTATGCCACCACCGCCGACGGGCAGGCGCTGACCATTGTGCTGGAGGGGCAGCGGCAGTTTGCGTTGGGGTCCAATATCGAGACCTTCATCGACCCCGCGCGGGTGCATTTGTTCGACAAGGACGGCCACGCGCTCTAGCGCCCGTTTTCCACTGCGTCGTGCGTGGCGGTGGAGTGGGGGATCGGGTGCAACACAATCTTAAGATCTGGCGCCCATCGTCCGCGGGCTGGTTTTGTTGAACCTCCAAGCCAACTTGCCGCCCCGGCCTGCCGCGGGCGGCTCTTCTTTGCGGGCGTTGTTGCGCATGGCGGCGGGGATTAGGGTGGGGCCATGAGTGTGTTGACGCCCCTTCACCGGCTGTTCGAATCCTGGATCGACCCGTTTCGGGCGCCCCCGACGCTGCAGCCCCCGGGCACGGGGCCGCAGTTTTTCTGGCATTATGTGCGCCAGGCCAAGCTGCCGTTCCTTGCGCTTCTGGTGCTGGGCGGGGCGGTGGCGCTGGTGGAAGCGGCGCTGTTTTACTATGTCGGCCGGCTCGTCGACATTCTCGACGCGGCCAACCAGGCGGCGGGCTGGAATGGCCTCCTCGCCAGCGCCGGCACCGAGCTTGGCATCATGCTGGTGGTGGTGCTCGTTGTGCGCTTCATCGTCACCTGGCTTTCGGCGGCGGTGGAAGAGCAGACCGTCAATCTCGGGTTTTACAACCTCGTGCGCTGGCAGGCCTATTCGCATGTGATCCGGCAGAGCCTGTCGTTCTTCCAGAACGACTTTTCCGGCGCCATTGCCAGCAAGGTCTGGCAAAGCGGCGGAGCGGTGGGCGATTTCATGGTCGCGCTGCTCCAGGTCGTGTGGTTCATCGCCGTTTATGCGCTGACCACGCTGGTGCTGGTGGGCCAGCTCGATTGGCGGCTCGGGGCGGCAGTGGCGCTCTGGATCTTCGCCTTTTCGCTCCTCGCCTGGTATTATGTGCCGCGCATGCGCCAGCGCTCGGCGCAAGCGGCGGAAGCGGCTTCCGCGCTCAATGGCCGGATCGTTGATAGCTTTGCCAATATCCAGACGCTCAAACTCTTTGGCTCGAGCGATGAAGACGACCGCTTTGTGCGCCGCGGCTTTGACGGCTTCATCGAAGCCATGCGCAGCCTCGCGCGTACGCTGGTGGGCGTGCGCTCGGCCATGGGCATGCTGTCGGGCATCGCCATTGCCGGGATCGGTGCCCTTTCCGTGCATTTGTGGACGCAAGGGCTGATCTCGGTTGGCGGGGTCGCCTTCACCCTGGGGCTGGTGCTGCGCCTCTACAATCTGCTGGGGCGCATGATGAACCAGCTCAACGGGCTGATGCGCAATTATGGCACCGCGCAGAACTCGGCCGAACTGATCGCCCGGCCACTGGCGCTGGTGGATGCGCCCGATGCCAAGCCGCTGGTGGTGACGCAAGGCGCGATCAGCTTCGAGAACATCTCGTTTCACTATGGCCAAAGCCAGGGGGTGATCGAGGGGCTCAATCTCGAGATCGCTCCGGGCGAACGGATCGGGCTGATCGGGCGCTCGGGGGCGGGCAAGTCGACGCTCGTGAACTTGTTGCTGCGCTTTTACGACCTCGAAGGGGGCCGGATCACCATTGACGGGCAGGACATTGCCGGGGTGACCCAGGCCTCGCTGCGCGCCAATATCGGCGTCGTCACGCAGGACACCGCGCTGCTGCACCGCTCGGTACGCGCCAATATCGTCTTTGGCCGGCCCGAAGCCAGCGAGGCCGAAATGGTCAGCGCCGCCGAGATGGCCGAGGCCGACGATTTCATCGAAACTCTCGTCGATCACCGTGGCCGCACCGGCTATGACGCGCAGGTGGGCGAGCGGGGGGTTAAGCTTTCGGGCGGGCAGCGCCAGCGCGTCGCCATTGCCAGGGTGCTGCTCAAGAATGCCCCGATCCTCGTGCTGGACGAAGCGACATCCGCGCTCGACAGCGAGGTGGAAGCCGCGATCCAAAGCCAACTCGAGCGGTTGATGGCGGGCAAGACCGTGATCGCCATCGCCCATCGCCTGTCGACCATTGCCGCGATGGACCGGCTGGTGGTGCTGGAAAAAGGGCGCATCATCGAGCAAGGTACCCATGCCGAATTGCTGGCGCTGGGGGGCAGCTATGCCCAGCTCTGGCAGCGCCAATCGGGCGGGTTTCTCGATCCCGCCGAGGTGAATGAAGACTAGCGTTACCAGTTTAGGGCTCGGGTGCCCGTCGCCCCCAGCCTGGCTCTGATGGAGAGCGCGGATGCAGATGGTTGCAAGCAGTAGCGGAGCGCAACTCGCCGTCGAGGCGTCGGGCGAGCCGCAGCAGGGCACGATCCTCCTCGTGATGGGCGCCACGGCCTCCATGCTATGGTGGCCACGGTCGCTGGTGCAGGCGCTCGCAGAGGCGGGCTATCAGGTGATCCGGTTCGATCATCGCGACACTGGGGGCTCTACCACCTATCCACCCGGCGAGATCGGCTACACCATCCAGGACCTGGCCGATGACCTCCTCGCCATCCTGGACGCTTTTGGCGTCGAGCGCGCCCATCTCGTGGGCATGTCGCTGGGAGGCTATCTCGGTCAGATCGTGGCGCTGCAGCACCCCGAACGGGTGGCAACGCTGGCGCTGCTTTCCGCCGAGCCGCTCGGCCAAAATTATGAGGGTGAGGGCATCGCGCCGGCACTGCTCGAGCATTTCGGCGCCATGGAATCGCTGGACTGGGACGACCACGCTGCGGTGGTCGCATTCTTGCTGCGCGATGCCGAACTATGCGCCGGTACGGCCCAGCCATTCGACGTCGCTGCGGCCACAACGCGCATCGAGGGGGAACTGAGCCGAACCCAAAGCATGGCCAGTGCCTTCAATCACGGCTCGGTCGGGGGCAAGCTCGATCCGGGATTGCGGATCGACAGGCTGCGCCTGCCGCTGCTGGTGGTGCATGGCAGCGCCGACCCGGTGATCGGTGTTGGGGCGGCACGGGCCAGTGCGGCAGCGGTGCCCGGGGCCGAGCTGATGATCCTGCCTGAGCGGGGCCATGAATTGCTTGAAGTCGATATGCCGGCACTGGCGCAGGCGATCTTGCGCAACTGCGCCCGGGCGCCGGCCTGATCGCTCCAGCTAGGCGGCGATGGGCGGATCGACGACGTGACGGAACAGCACCCGGTTGCGCCCGCCCGCCTTGGCGCCATAGAGCCGCTCATCGGCCAGCGAGAACAGATGGTCATAGGTGGCGAGCCCATTATAGGTCACCCCGCCAATGCTGACGCTGATCTCGCCCGACCAGGTGGGCAGCGGCAATGAGAGGTCGAACACGGCCTGGCGGATGCGCTCGGCCACGGTTTGCGCCTCCTCGGGTGTCGCGCCGGGCAGGAAGACGCCGAATTCCTCGCCTCCGACGCGCCCAACGATGTCGGCCCCGCGCAGCGTGTTCTTGATGGTGCCGGCGATCAGTTTGAGCGCCTCGTCGCCCAGCTGATGGCCATAGCGGTCATTGATGGTCTTGAAGTGGTCGGCATCGATCACGAGCAGGGCGCCCGAGCGCAGATTGGCATGTTCGCGCGACTGCTCGAGATAGGCGTCCACCATCATGGTGAAAGCGCCCCGGTTGAGCACGGCGGTGAGGCTATCGGTGGAGGCAATCTCGGCCAATTCGCGCTGGGCAATGGCAAGCTGCCGAATCTTGTTCA
>Ga0233363_1001110_pt1 | contig 10710 bp, 9 predicted proteins | sample ElkDunMinimDraft_18_FD_191534 | JGI IMG/M metagenome (GOLD analysis project Ga0233363, IMG submission 191534) | Fecal eukaryotic communites from dung pellets of Tule Elk in California, USA - Elk Dung C16 | ecosystem: Host-associated > Mammals > Digestive system > Large intestine > Fecal | place...
GTCGTCGGGCACCCGCGCCCAGGTCAGCTCGGTCGCGCCCGAGTACGCGGGGAGGTCGATGGCGCGGGTCTCGACGTCCCAGCCCAGACCCAGCTCGCCCGCGTGCCGCACGTAGGTGCTCACGGCCGGGTCGTCGGCGAGGGAGGCGCGGAGCCGGTCCGGGTCCCCGATGGCGGTGATGACGAACGGCGGCGAGTACATGCGCCCGTGCAGCCGCAGCACGTTGCCCTGGCACTGCACGCCGGTCGTGGACACGACCCGCTGGTCCATGAGCCCCATCGCCTCCGCACCGCCCGCCCAGAGGGCGTTCATGACGGACTGGATGTCCTGCTGGTGGACCACGAGCAGGTCCGGGCGCACGTCCTCGTTCCGGACGTCGAAGGGTGCGTCGTCGAGCGCCACCCGCAGGCCGCGCCCGGAGACGGGCGTCGACCCGCCCGCGACGAGGTCACCCGCTCCGACGGCCACGACCGGCCGCCCGGCCAGGGCGTTCTGCTCGGCGGTGAGGCGCTCCACCTCGGAGCGCAGCTCGTCCACCTCGGCGGACAGCTGCTGCACCGTCGTCGCCTGCTTCTGCGTCAGCTCGCGCAGGTTCTGGGGGTGACGGCCTTCGTCGTCACCGGTGCTGCGCGCGTTGACGGTGAACATGAGGCCGGACAGGCCGAGGACGAGCCCCACCGAGACGGCGCCGCGCCACAGGCCGACGCGCCGCGCCCGGGGCGCGCGTGGGTCGGAGGTGGATGCCATTGCGCTCCCTCCGCCACAGCCCGCACGGGCAGCGGGACGACAGCACTACGCTAGGTCACGTTCGGCGCACGCCGACACCGGTCCGCAGGTCGACGACGCCAGGGCACCCGGACGGCTTACCGTACCCGCGCACCCGGTGACGTCGATGCCCCGCCTGCCCACCGCACCGTCGCAGACAGGAGCCCACCCGTGCCCGAGTCGAAGTCGCGCAAGAAGGCGACGTACACCCCGCCGCCGTCGAAGGCCTCCGCGCCCAAGCCCCTGCCGCGATGGTTCCTGCCCGTGTCGCTGGGCCTGATGATCCTCGGGCTCGTGTGGCTCGTCGTCACGTACCTGTCCCCCGGTGCCGGCTACCCCGTCCCGGGCATCGGCCAGTGGAACCTCGCCATCGGGTTCACGGTCATCATCGTCGGCTTCGGGATGCTCACGCGCTGGCGCTGAGCACGTCCCGTGCCGTCGGCGGCGCGGTTCGGAGCGAGGCTGTGGGCGGTAGGTGCCCACAGCCTCGTCCACAGGTCGCCACGTATGTTGTCCACAGGCGGTGCACATACCTGTGGAGAACTACACGGATGTAATTCCACAGGTGTGAGTAACTCTGGGGAGGGGCTGGTTCCCGTGGGACGTGTCGTTCGTCAGAGGACGCCGTACGACGTGTACATCGTCCAGGTGACGGCAGCGAGCACCACCACGAGGGCCACCGGCGCGGCCCACCCCACGAGCGCCCGTCGGTCCCTCGGGGCGTACGCGTAGGCAGCGCCGAGCAGCGCGCCGACCACCAGGCCGCCGAGGTGCGCCTGCCAGGCGATCCCGGGAAGGACGAAGCCCAGGACGCCGTTGAGCACGAGGATGCCGATGATCGGCCCCGCATCGCGGCCCGTGCGGCGAAGGACGACGAGCACCGCCCCGAACATCCCGAAGACGGCACCCGAGGCGCCGACCATCGCGGTGAGCCACGTGCCCGTGGCCGGTGCGAGCAGCACGGCCCCGACCGAGCCGCCGAGCGCGCTCACCAGGTACAGGGTGGCGAACCGGGCGCGCCCGAGCGTCGACTCGAGGTACGGCCCGACCATCCACAGCGCGATCATGTTGAACAGGATGTGGAAGACCTGGCCGGGCGAGTGCAGGAACGCGGCCGTGAGGAAGCGCCACGGCTCGTAGGCCCCGGCCACCGGGCTGAACGCCCAGCGGGACGTCCACCCGGGCACGGCGAGCTGCAGCACGTAGGACACCGCGCACAGCGCGATGATCGTCAGGGTGACGACGGGACGCCCGCCCCGTACCCGCCCACCGAAGGCGGTGCGCCCCTCACGGGACGTCCGCGCCGCCTCGGCGACGCAGTCGACGCAGTGCACGCCGACGGGCGCGGGCCGCTGGCACTCCGGGCAGGCGGGGCGTCCGCACCGCTGGCAGCGGACGTACGCGACCCGGTCCGGGTGACGTGGGCAGACGGGTGGCTGCCCCGTCCCGTCACCGGGCACGCCGGGCGACCCCGCGACGGGGCCGCCCGGCACGTCAGGGATGCTGATGTCAGCCCTCCACCGTGATGGACGTGATCGTGACGTCCTGCACCGGACGGTCGCCGGGGCGCGTCGGCGTCGCGGCGATCGCGTCGACGACCTTGCGGCTCTCGTCGTCCGCGACCTTGCCGAAGATCGTGTGCTTGCCGTTCAGCCACGTCGTGGGGGCGACGGAGATGAAGAACTGCGAGCCGTTGGTGCCGCCGACCTTGCCGGTCACGGGGTTGAGCTGCTTGCCGGCGTTCGCCATGGCGAGCAGGTAGGGCTCCGAGAACGTGAGCTCGGGGTGGATCTCGTCGTCGAACTGGTAGCCGGGGCCGCCGCGGCCGTTCCCCAGCGGGTCGCCGCCCTGGATCATGAAGTCCGGGATGACACGGTGGAAGACGACGCCGGAGTACAGCGGGTCGGTGCGGGGTGCTCCGGTGGACGGGTCGGTCCACTCCTTGGTGCCCTGCGCGAGGCCGACGAAGTTCTCGACGGTGCGCGGCGCGTGGTTCTCGAAGAGCTCGACCCGGATGTCACCGGCGGACGTGTGGATGGTCGCGAACATGGGGCCAGTCTGGCACCCGGCACGGACCGCGCGCCCTGGCACGCAGCGGATTCGCCGTCGGCGAACCGCCGTTTCGCGCGGGCACGACGGCACGGACAGTGGCAGAGTGTCTGGTCAGGACGTCGACCCGACCCAGCCGAGACCAGCCGAGACAGCGCGGGAGTGGCACATGACCCATCGTCCGAAGATCGACGTGGACACCGAACGGCTCAAGACGCAGGCCGCCGTGATCGGCGCCTCGCTCGCCGACGGCGCCAAGGATGCAGCAGGGAGAGCCGGTGACGCGGCGGGGCACGCCAAGGAGTGGACGACGCCCCGGGTCGAGGCCTTCGTCGCCTGGCTGCTCCCGCACGTCGACCACCTCTACAAGGAGAGCGTGAAGAGCGCGGCCCCCCAGGTGGAGAAGGCCGCCCGGATGGCGACGCCCGCGATCGACACGGCGCACGACAAGCTGGTCGACGAGCTCATCCCCAAGCTCGTCGCGGCCGTGAACGAGGCGGCGGCGAAGGCCGGCGCGCAGGCGGAGATCGCCGCGGGTGTGGCCGCGGGCCAGGCGGGCAAGCAGTCGAAGAAGCTCGCCAAGGCGGCGCACAAGGCCGCCAAGGAGGCCGCGAAGGCCGAGCGCAAGGGATCCGGCGCCAAGGTGTTCTGGATCGTCGCCGGACTCGCCGGCGCGGGTGCCGCAGCGTTCGCGTGGATGCGCTCGCGCTCGACCACCGACCCGTGGGCCGAGCCGTGGGAGCCCGCCGACTCGCTCGGCTCGGAGTCGCTCAAGGCCCGGGCGCAGACCGCCGTCGGTGACGCGGCGGACGCGGTCGGCGAGGCGGCCGGCGCCGCGGTCGCCAAGAGCCGCGAAGCCGCCGGCGCCGTCGCGCAGGCGACGGAGGACCTGGGCGACAAGGCCAAGGAGGCCGGCCAGGCGGCGCAGGAGACGGCACGACGGGCCACCCGTCGCTCCGCCTCGAAGAAGCTGGACGGTGACGCCACGACCACCGACGCGCCTGCCTCCGACGCCCCCGCCACGGACACCCCGGACCCGGTAGCCGACAAGGAGTCCTGACAGGCGACGCACGTTCCGGCCCCGGCCCGTCCAACGACGGGCCGGGGCCGTCGTGCGTTGGTGGGCTAAAGGTTTCAGACATAGACAGCCGCCGTCCCGCGTCAGCACGATCAGCGACAGGTCCCCTCCCCCGTGCGACGTCGGCGTCGCCCCGGGTGCGGCACCTGTGGGAGCGCTCCACCGGCGCTCGGACCTCGTCTGAAGGGACGTGCCATGCCCCGCACCTCCGCCCGCAGGCCGCGCAGCCGCGCGGTGTGGGCCGGCGCAGCCGCCGTCGCGGTCGTCGCCGGGGCCCTCACGGTGCCCCTGCAGACGGCGCAGGCCGCTCCGGCGTACAACTACGCCGAGGCCCTGCAGAAGTCGATGTTCTTCTACCAGGCGCAGCGCTCGGGCGACCTGCCGGGCGACTACCCGGTGTCGTGGCGCGGCGACTCGGGCATGGACGACGGCAAGGACGTCGGCAAGGACCTCACCGGCGGCTGGTACGACGCGGGCGACCACGTGAAGTTCGGCCTGCCGATGGCGTTCACGGCCACGATGCTCGCGTGGGGCGCGATCGAGAGCCCCGCGGGCTATACCCAGGCCGGCCAGGCCGACGAGCTGCGCGACAACCTGCGCGCCGTCAACGACTACTTCGTCAAGGCGCACACCGCACCGAACGAGCTGTACGTGCAGATCGGCAAGGGCGACGACGACCACAAGTGGTGGGGCCCCGCCGAGGTCATGACCATGGCCCGCCCGTCGTACAAGATCAGCGCCTCGTGCCCCGGCTCGGACGCCGCGGCCGAGACGGCCGCCGCGATGGCGTCCGCGTCGATCGTCTTCAAGTCGTCCGACGCGGCCTACTCCGCGACCCTGCTGACGCACGCCAAGCAGCTCTACTCGTTCGCCGACACCTACCGCGGCAAGTACTCCGACTGCGTCACCGACGCCCAGTCGTTCTACAAGTCGTGGTCCGGCTACCAGGACGAGCTCGTGTGGGGCGCCTACTGGCTCTACAAGGCCACGGGCGACGCGACGTACCTGACGAAGGCGGAGTCGGAGTACGACAAGCTCAGCAACGAGAACCAGTCGACGACCAAGTCCTACAAGTGGACCGTCGCGTGGGACGACAAGTCGTACGCCACCTACGCGCTGCTCGCGATGGAGACGGGCAAGCAGAAGTACGTCGACGACGCGAACCGCTGGCTGGACTACTGGACCGTGGGCGTCAACGGGGCCAAGGTGACCTACTCCCCCGGCGGCATGGCCGTGCTCGACTCCTGGGGGGCACTGCGGTACGCCGCCAACACGTCCTTCGTCGCGCTCGTCTACTCCGACTGGCTGACGGACACGACCCGCAAGGCGCGGTACCACGACTTCGGCGTCCGGCAGATCAACTACGCGCTGGGCGACAACCCCCGCAAGGCGTCCTACGTGGTCGGCTTCGGCGCCAACCCGCCCAAGAACCCGCACCACCGCACCGCGCACGGGTCGTGGCTGGACTCGCTCAAGGACCCGGTCGAGACGCGCCACGTGCTCTACGGCGCCCTCGTCGGCGGGCCCGGCACGGCCAACGACGCCTACACCGACGACCGCGGTGACTACGTCGCGAACGAGGTCGCCACGGACTACAACGCCGGGTTCACCAGCGCGCTGGCGTACCTGACGGCCGAGTACGGCGGCACGCCCTTGGCCGGCTTCCCGACCGCCGAGACGCCCGACCAGGACGAGTTCTTCGTCGAGGCGAAGCTCAACCAGCCGCAGTCGGGCGCGTTCACCGAGGTCAAGGCGATCATCCGCAACCGCTCGGCCTTCCCGGCGCGGTCGCTGACCAACGCCTCCATCCGCTACTGGTTCACGCTCGACGAGGGTGTCCCCGCCTCGAGCCTGTCCGTCTCGCCCAACTACAGCGAGTGCGGCAGCCAGCCCGCGGCGATCAAGCACGCGTCGGGCTCGCTGTACTACGCGGAGATCAGCTGCGCGGGGCAGAACATCCACCCCGGTGGTCAGTCGCAGCACCGGCGCGAGATCCAGTTCCGCGTCCAGGGCACGCTGCAGTGGAACGCCACGAACGACCCGTCGTTCGTGGGTCTGCCCGCCACGGGAGACCCCGTCAAGACCAAGGGCATCACGCTCCACGAGGGCGGGACCCTGCTGTGGGGCACGGTGCCGGACGGTTCGGTGGACCCCACGCCGACGCCCACGCCGACGCCCACCCCCACGCCCACCGCGACGCCCACGCCGACGCCCACGGAGACGATGAACCCGATCATCGCGACGCCGCAGGACGTGCGGCTCGTGGCGGCGGGCGACGAGCTGCGCCTGACGTGGACCAAGCCGACCATCGGCGCCGACGTCACCGCCTACCAGACGCAGCTGGACGACGAGCCCGTCCAGAGCACGCAGAACACCTGGTACAACCGGCTGGACCTGGCACCCGGGGAGCACACGATCCGCGTGCGGTCGCAGGCGTCCGAGGGCACCTCGGGCTGGGTCGTGAGGACCGTTAGCATCCCCGCGGCCGGCGAGTGGCCGACGACGGTGCCGGTGCCGACCAACGTCAGGTTCGTGATCGACATGACCGGCTTCGTCGGCCAGTTCCTCTGGGACGCCCCGGCGGGTGAGCCCCAGGTCGTCGCCTTCGAGTCCGCGGTCGTCGGGTCGAACGGCTCCGTGAACCCCAACCGTGGGACCGCCACGTCGAGGACCCTGTCCGGCACGCCGCTCGGCGTGTACACGCTGCACCTGCGTTCCGTGGCCGCTGACGGCTCGGTCTCCCCCTGGGTGACCAAGACCGTGACCTTCCCCCCGTCGAGCACGCCCTCGCCGACGCCGACGGTCACGACGACCCCGTCGTCGTGCGCCGTCGCCTACTCGGCCAACAGCTGGAGCACCGGGTTCACGGCGTCGGTGAAGCTGAGGAACACCGGCACGGCTCCCCTGACGTGGAACCTGACGTTCGACCTCCCGGCCGGCCAGAAGGTTCAGCAGGGCTGGAGCGCGACGTGGTCCCAGACGGGCACGACGGTCACCGCGACGGGTGCGGCGTGGAACGCCACGCTCGCTCCCGGTGCGTCGGTCGACCTGGGCTTCAACGGCTCGCACACCGGCCAGAACACCGCCCCGACCTCGTTCGCGGTCAACGGCGCGACCTGCGCCGTGGGGTGACCAAGACGGGTCCCGGTCCGGCTCGACCCCCGACGTCGCCGGATCGGGACCGATCCACCACCCGGGCGGGCGGCCCGTTCCGCCCGCCCGGGGAGGCGTCCGACGCGGGGGCGGTCGGACGCCGCACGAGGGCGTCGCGTGCTGCACGCGACGCCCTCGTCGCCTTCGCACCGTTTCCGGTTGACCGCGCACCGTCCTGCCGGGACGCTGCGGGGGTGAGCGACGCACCCCTCCCCCCGCAGCCCACCAGCCCGCCTCTCACCGACGCGGACATCTGGCCGCTGACGGGTCTGCGCGTCGTCGGCGGAGGGCTCGAGCTGCGGGCGCCGGACGACCGGATGCTGCTCGACCTGGCACGTGTCGCGTCGCACGGCGTGCACCGCGAGGACTACATGCCGTTCCTCGTCCCCTGGACCCGCGGGACCCCCGTCCAGGTGGCGCGGAGCGTCATGACGTACCAGTGGGGCCTGCGGCAGCGCACCACGCCGGCCGACTGGGCGATCGAGCTCGCGGTGGTCCGTGACGGTGAGCCGCTGGGGACGCAGGGCGTGTACGCCAAGGACTTCCTCGTCACCCGGACTGCCGAGACCGGCTCGTGGCTCGGTCTGCAGCACCAGCACGGCGGCGTCGGCACCCGCATGCGGCTGCTCATGCTGCACCTGCTGTTCGAGGGGTTCGACGCCCTGCACGCGACGAGCTCCGCGTTCGTCGACAACCCCGGCTCGTCGGGCGTCAGCCGCAGGATCGGCTACCGCGAGAACGGTGTGCTGCACCAGGCGCGCGAAGGCGGGCCGGTCGACAGCCAGCTGTACGTGCTGGACCGCGCCGACTGGGACGCCCGCCCGGACGAGCTCCGCCTGGACGTGACGATCGAGGGTCTGGATCCCGTCCGGGAGCAGCTGGGCATGGCCTGACGCCCGCCCCCGCGTCGGAGGTCCTGTCCGGCGCCGTCCGCGCGGGAGTAGCGTCCCGCCATGCTGCTCGCCGACCTGCAGGCCAGGGTGCGTATCGCACTGACCACGACGCTCGTCGACGAGTGGACGCTCTTCGCGCCCTCGGCAGGCACGAGCCGGCCGTCGGACCGGACGATCTCGTTCCACCTCGGCTGGGCCATGCACGGGACGATCGAGAAGTCGTGGGACGTCGACGCGGACTACGACCGCTCGGGCATGGTCCTGGAGGAGTCGGTCCGCCTCGACGGGGCCACGGTGCGTCCGCCGCACCTCATCGTGCACCAGCGCGGTCGGCTGGGTCCGGAGCACAACCTGCTGCTCGTCGAGCTGACCGCCGACGCGTCGGCGGCCGCGCCCGGGGCGGCGGACCTCACGGTCGCGCACGCCGTCCAGCAGCGCTTCGGGTACCGGTACGCGGTCCTGCTCGACCTGCGGCTCCGCGAGGACGCGTCGACGGCGGACGTGCACCCGCACTGGCAGTGGTCGACCCTCGAGGAGGGCCTGGTCACCGAGGAGCCGGTGGCCGTCTACACCGACGACGTGCTGGCGGACGTGGTCGCGCGCGCCCGGCGCGGGGTGCACCGCTGAGGGCACCGCCCGGGAGCACACCGGTGCCCGGCGCGAGCCCCCCGCAGGAACGACGAAGGCCGCACAGCGAGTCGCTGCGCGGCCTTCGGGTGCTCGTGGTTCAGAGCGGACGGATGTCCGACGCCTGAAGACCCTTGGGGCCCTGGGTGACCTCGAACTCGACCTGCTGGTTCTCCTCGAGGGTGCGGAAGCCGCCCGTCGAGACGATCGCGCTGAAGTGCGCGAACACGTCGGCGGAGCCGTCCGAGGGGGCGATGAAGCCGAACCCCTTCTCAGCGTTGAACCACTTAACGGTGCCGGTGGCCATGATGTCTTCTCTCGTTCGTTCCGCCGGCGCGCTGGTGCGGCGCCGGTTGCCGCGTCCCGAGGGACGCAGACGGTGAAGGGTCGACGTGCGACGCGCTCGGGATGAGCTCGTGCGAGCCGGTGCCAGGAGGCACGTCGCACGGTCGAACGTCGATGCGATACCCACGGGCCGCGTCCAGCGGTCGTGGGCGTGGAAGCCGTCGGGGTGGCGGACGATCAAGCCCGCGTACTCGCCACCGACGGTCCCGACCCAGAGGTCGTCGTCGGCGGCACGCCAAACGGCGGCCGGTCCGGAGGTCACGCTCGGCGCTACGGCGACCGAGGGACTCTCGAAGATGGTGTGTGTGATGTTCTCTGCTTCCGCTCCGCACCCGGGTGGGCGGAGATCCTGACCGACAGCGGTGCTGCCGGGTGCGCATGGTCCTCGCTTCGATGCTGAGGCCCGAAGTGCGCCGCGGAGGTATTCGCGCGGCATGACGCAGTGAAGACAGTAGCACGATGTCCACGCACATGCTGACGGCCCTCGGCGCACCCGGGTGTCCGGGGCGCGCCGAGGGCCGCATCCGTGCAGGTCAGGGCCAGTTCAGCCCTTGACGCAGACGATCGTACGGAGCCGGGCCACGACCTCCACGAGGTCCGCCTGGGCGGCGATGACCTGGTCGAGGTCCTTGTACGCACCGGGGATCTCGTCGAGCACCCCGGCGTCCTTCCGGCACTCGACGCCTGCCGTCTGCGCCGCGAGGTCGTCGAGCGTGAACGTCCGCTTGGCCGCGTTGCGTGACATCCTCCGGCCGGCGCCGTGGGACGCCGACCAGTACGACACCGGGTTGCCCAGGCCCCGGACGATGTACGACCCCGTGCCCATCGAGCCCGGGATGAGGCCCAGGTCGCCGGCACCGGCCCGGATCGCGCCCTTGCGGGTCACGACGAGGTCGGCGCCGTCGATGTGCTCGGTCGTGACGTAGTTGTGGTGCACGTTCGCGACCTCCTCGAACGTCACGTCACGGTCCGCGAAGGTGGCCCGTACGGCGTCGACGAACAGCGTCATCATCACCGCACGGGACCGCGCCGCGTACTCCTGCGCCCACCACAGGTCGTTCAGGTAGGCGTCCATCTGCGGCGTGCCGGCCAGCAGGACCGCGAGGTCCCGGTCCACGAGGCCCTGGTTGTGCGGCAGGTCCTTGGCGACGGCCACGTGGACCTCCGCCAGCGACTTGCCGATGTTCCGGGACCCGGAGTGCAGCTGCAGCCACACGACGTCGTCCTGGTCGAGGCAGACCTCGAGGAAGTGGTTGCCGCCGCCGAGCGAGCCCAGCTGCCGCCGCGCACGGGTCTCCAGGTCCCGGACGCGCGGCGTCAGGGAGTCGAAGCGCGCCCAGAAGGCGTCGGCACCCCGCAGCGCCTCGGCGGTCCGTGCCCGGGCGCCGATGGGCCGCAGCCGACGCAGGTCCACCGCCTCGTCGTGGGCGTGGAAGGCCACCGGGATGCGGGCCTCCACCGCCGTGCGCAGCGCGTGCAGGTCGTCCGGGAGGTCGTCGGCCACCAGGGACGTGCGGACGCCGATCATGCCGCAGCCGATGTCGACGCCGACGGCGTTGGGGGAGACCGCGTCACGCATCGCGATGACGGACCCCACGGTCGCGCCCTTGCCGAGTCGCGCTCGTTCCGGATGCGGAAGAGGCTCGGGTTTGTGACGCTCGATGCCGGACCACCCAGGAGGCGGAGTTGACAGACAGCAGGCGCGAGCGGCTGGTGCTCACGGACACGGACGCCGGGCTGCCCGTCAGCAGACCGCCGGCGGGGTTCGAACCCGTGCGCGAGTGGGCGCTGGCGTCCACG
>Ga0233363_1001111_pt1 | contig 10702 bp, 12 predicted proteins | sample ElkDunMinimDraft_18_FD_191534 | JGI IMG/M metagenome (GOLD analysis project Ga0233363, IMG submission 191534) | Fecal eukaryotic communites from dung pellets of Tule Elk in California, USA - Elk Dung C16 | ecosystem: Host-associated > Mammals > Digestive system > Large intestine > Fecal | place...
ACCGCCGGCAACCACTTCTCCGCGTGGGCGTCCAAGGGCATGCAGCTGGGCAACCACAACTACATGATCATGGCGACCGAGGGCTACCAGTCCTCCGGCTCGTCGGACATCACGGTCACCGAGGGCTCCGGTGGGGGCGGCAACACGGGTGGCGGCAACACCGGCGGCGGCAACACCGGCGGCGGCAGCACCGGCGGCGGCACGTCGAACGGCTGCACCGTCACGGCCTCGGCCGTCGCGGGCGAGTCGTGGGGCGACCGCTTCAACGTCAACTACACCGTCTCCGGCGCGACCAGCTGGAGCGTCACGGTCAACCCCGGCTCGGGCCAGTCGATCCAGAACTCCTGGAACGCGACCCGCTCGGGCAACACCTTCACGTCGGCCGGCAACCAGACCTTCGGCGTGACGTACTACTCCGGCGGCAACAACACCGTCCCGTCCGCGAGCTGCACGGCGGCCGGCGGGAGCACCGGTGGGAACACGGGTGGCAACACGGGCGGGAACACGGGCGGGAACACGGGTGGCAACACGGGTGGGAACACCGGTGGTGGCACCACGCAGAACTGCTCGGCCGGCTACGTCGGCCTCACGTTCGACGACGGCCCGAACTCCGGGACGACGAACCAGATCATCAGCGCGCTCAAGGCCGCGAACGCCACGGCCACGGTCTTCCCGACCGGCCAGAACGCGCAGAACAACGCCTCGCTCATGCAGGCCTACAAGAACGCCGGCCTGCAGATCGGCAACCACAGCTGGGACCACCCGCACCTGGTGAACATGAGCCAGAGCGACGTCCAGTCGCAGCTCTCGCGCACGCAGCAGGCGATCCAGAGCACCGCGGGCGTCACGCCCACGGTCTTCCGCCCGCCGTACGGTGAGGTCAACGGCACGGTCAACAACGTCGCCGCCGGTCTCGGCCTGCGCGTCGTCACGTGGGACGTCGACTCGAACGACTGGAACAACGCGTCGTCGTCGAGCATCCGCTCGGCTGCGCAGCGACTGACCAACGGCCAGACGATGCTCATGCACGACTGGCCCGCGGCCACCGTGCAGGCGCTGCCCGGCATCCTGCAGGACCTGCAGTCGCGCAACCTGTGCACCGGCCACATCTCGGCCTCCACCGGTCGCGCGGTCGCGCCGGCCGGCGGGAGCACGGGTGGCAACACGGGCGGCAACACCGGTGGGAACACCGGTGGGAACACCGGTGGCAGCACCGGCTCCTGCACCGTCACGGGCACGGCCGTCGCGGGCGAGTCGTGGGGTGACCGCTTCAACGTCACCTACACGGTGTCCGGCGCCTCGAACTGGTCGGTCTCGGTGAACCCGGGCTCGGGCCAGTCGGTCCAGAGCTCCTGGAACGCCACGCGCTCGGGCAACACCTTCACGTCGTCGGGCAGCAACAGCTTCGGCGTGACGTTCTACTCGGGCGGGAACAACACGGTCCCGTCCGCCACCTGCACGGCACGCTGACGCAGGTAGCACAGCACGACCCTCGGGGCCGTCGGCCGGAGCACCCCTCCGGTGGGCGGCCCCGAGCCGTCCCGTCACACGGTCACGCGGACGCACCCGCCGCTACGCTCGCCAGGTGTACGTACCGGTCTTCAACGCCCTCGACGACGCCGACGAGATCCGCGCGCTCGTCGCGGCCGCCGGCTCGGCCGAGCTCGTGACGGTGGGCGCCGACGGCTACCCGGTCTCGACGCTGCTGCCGGTCGTGTGGGACGGGGACCGGCTCGTCCTGCACATGGCACGCGCCAACCCGCAGTGGCGGACCATCGGCGACGACGCGCCGGCCCTGGCCGTCGTCACCGGCCCGCAGGCGTACGTCTCCCCCACCTGGTACCCGAGCAAGGCGGAGCACGGGCGCATGGTGCCGACGTGGAACTACTCGGCCGTGCACCTCACCGGCCGAGCCCGTGTGCACACGGACCCTGCGTGGCTGCGCGACGCGGTCACGGCGCTCACGGACCGCCACGAGGCCGGCCGGCCGGACCGCTGGCAGGTCACGGACGCCCCCGAGGTCTTCGTCGAGAAGCAGCTGCGGGCGATCGTCGGCATCGAGCTGCTGGTCGAGCGCGTCGAGGCCAAGGCGAAGCTGAGCCAGAACCGCTCGGCGGCGGACCACGCGGGCGTCGTCGCCGGCCTGGAAGCGCAGGACGACACCCAGTCGTCCGCCGTCGCGCACGCCATGCGCACCCACACCCCCCGCACCTGACACCACCTCCGCGAGAGGTCGATCGAGCAACGCGTGGTGTCCGACCTGTCCGCTTCGGTACGTTCGGGCCGTGCTCCGCGCCGCAACCCTTGCTGACCTCCCCGCCGTCCAGAGCCTGTACGGGACGCTCCACCCCGACGAGCCACCCGTCGCGCCGGCAGAGGCCCGCGGCATCCTGCAGCGCATCATCGACGCCCCGGGCACCGACGTGCTGGTCCTCGAGCACGAGGGGGTCGTCGTCGCGACGGCCTGCCTGGTCGTCGTGCCCAATCTCTCCCGCGGGGGACGACCCTGGGCGGTCGTCGAGAACGTCGCCGTCGATGCGACCGTGCAGCGGCGCGGTCACGGCCGGCGGCTGGTCGGGGACGCACTGCAGCGCGCGTGGGACGCCGGCTGCTACAAGGTCATGCTGCAGACGGCAGCCACCGGCGAGGACGTCCACGCCTTCTACCAGGCGTGCGGCCTGACGTCGCGGACCAAGACCGCGTTCACGGCGTACGCCCCGGGGCTCTCCGTCGTGGGAGCGGCATCGTGAGCGCGCCGCAGGACAGGTGGAACCACAACCTCCACTACCACCCGCTGGTCCTCGACGCGGTCCCGGCGCACGCGCGCACGGCGCTCGACGTGGGCACGGGTGACGGGCTGCTCGCCGCGGACCTGCGCCGACGTGTGCCGCACGTGGTCGGCATCGACCTGGACGCGGACGTGCTGACCCGCGCCCGGGCCGCCGGGGACGACATCGCGTGGATGCACGGCGACGCCCTGGAGGCACCGTTCCCGGCGGGCTCGTTCGACGTCGTCGCGTCGATCGCGGTCCTGCACCACCTGCCCGACCTCGCCGACGGCCTGCGACGCCTGTCCACCCTGGTCGCACCCGGCGGCGTGCTCGTCGACGTCGGGATGGCCCGTTCGGTCGGCTGGCGGGACGCCCCCTGGGAGCTCGCCGGGGTCGCGCAGCACCAGGTGCTCCGCCGCACCCGCGCCTACTGGGAGCACACCGCACCGACGCTCTGGCCGCCCCCGCACACCTACGCGGAGGTCCGGGACATCGTGCGGGAGGTGCTGCCCGGCGCGCGCTGGCGGCGGCTGCCGCTGTGGCGGTACGCGCTGGTGTGGCAGCGCCCCTGAGCCTGCGACCCGGCACGGCGCCGCCGCGTGCCGCGCGGACCGCCGGATCCGTTGGCGTACGAACCGTTTCGGGCCCTACGCCGGGCCGGTGGTGTATCGCTACATTCGCCGGACCGTGAACGTTCGCCACCCCACGGTCGACCTGCGTCCGGCATCGCGGCCGACGCACCGCCAGGGAGGAACCCACCGTGCGACCCAGAAACGCCCCTACCCGCCTGCGGGCGGTGATCGCGGCATCCGCCGCAGCCCTCGTCCTCGGAGCCCTCGTCACGCCCGCCTCCGCCGCGCCCGTCGCGGCACTGGCCGGCGGCGTCGCCCCCACCGCCGTCACCGCCGGCTGCGGCAGCGCGCCGCGCCTGACGACCGGCAACCACACGATCACCAGCAGCGGCCAGCAGCGCCAGTTCCGCCTCGACGTCCCCGCCAACTACGACCCGAACAAGGCGTACCGCCTGGTGCTCGGGATCCACTGGTGGCACGGCACGTCCCAGGACGTCGTCAACGAGAACTTCTACGGCCTGAAGCCGCTGGCCAACAACAGCACGATCTTCATCGCCCCCCAGGGCATCGACAACGCGTGGCCCAACTCCGGCGGGCGTGACGTCACGTTCATCGACGACATCCTGCGGACCGTCGAGGCCGCGCTGTGCGTCGACACCTCGCAGCGGTTCTCCACCGGCTTCAGCTACGGCGGCGGCATGAGCAACGCGCTGGCCTGCGCCCGCGCGAACGTCTTCCGCGGCGTCGCCGTCCTCAACGGCGCGCAGCTGTCCGGCTGCGAGGGCGGCACGCAGCCCATCGCGTACCTGGGCTCGCACGGCGTCGTCGACAGCGTCCTCAACATCTCGCAGGGTCGCGCCCTGCGGGACCGCGCGCTGCGGAACAACGGCTGCCAGGCGCAGAACGCACCGGAGCCGGCAGGCAACAGCGGCCAGGCGCACACCAAGACGACCTACCAGTGCCGTGACGGGTTCCCGGTCGTCTGGATCGCCAACGACAGCGACCACCAGTGGGCCGCCGTCGACCGCGGCAAGCAGCAGTCGCACGTGCCGGGCGAGATCTGGCAGTTCTTCACGGCGCTGCGCTCGACGACGGACACGTCGACCCCGACGCCGACGCCCACGCCGACGGTGACGCCGACGCAGACCCCCACGCCGACACCGACCGTCACGCCGACGTCCACGCCGACGCCGACGCCGACGACCACCACGCCGCCTCCCTCGGGTGGCTGCACCGCGACGTACACCACGACCAACTCCTGGCCCGGCGGGTTCCAGGGCGAGGTGACGGTGCGCGCCGGCGCGGCGATCTCCGGCTGGACGGTCAGCTGGAGCGGCTCCGGCAGCCAGATCCAGCAGCTCTGGAACGGCACGCTCGCGCCGCAGGGTGACCAGGTCGTCGTGAGCAACGTGTCGTGGAACGGCTCGATCCCGGCCAACGGGAGCGCGTCGTTCGGGTTCCTCGGCAGCGGTACGCCGTCGACCCCGACGCTGACCTGCAGCGCCCGCTGACGACACCCACCGGCTGACGGCACCGCCGTCCGCCGCACCGTCCGGCAGCCCCCGCTGCCGGACAGCACCACCGCCTCCCGACCCGGACAGGTCCGCGCCTTCCGGGACGGGTCCCTCCCCGGTGTCCGGGGGGTCGAGCGGGTCGCGCCGTCCTGGTGACACGGCGCGGCCCGCTCTCGGCCGTCCGCACCCGGGGTGCCGGTCAGGGCGACGTGAGCCAGAGACCCGCGACCGCGGCCGCCACGCACGCGAGCAGCATGCCGACCGCGTGCAGCACCCCGGCGGCGCCGCGACCCGCGAGCAGCAGACGCGCAGCCTCGACGCTCGCGGTGCTGAACGTCGAGTACCCGCCCAGGAACCCCACGCCGAGCACCCCGCGCACGCCGTCGTGCCCCGGGTGCGCCAGCAGCCACCCCGTCAGCGCGCCCAGCAGCAGGCACGCGGTCACGTTGACGACGAGCGTGCCCAGGGGCATGCGGGCGCGACCGCGGGACACCCCCGTGTCGACGACGAACCGCGCCGCCGCGCCCAGCCCGCCCGCGAGCGCGAGCGCGACGATCACGACGGGCCCGCCGCGGCGTCGTCGCGCGGCGACCGACCGGTGAGGGCGCGGCCCACGAGCAGGAGCCCGGCACCCGCGGCCACGACGCCGAGCACGACGCTGCCCAGCGCGTACGCGACACCGGTCACGACGTGGCCGGTCACCACCAGCTGCTCGACCTCGAGCGCGAACGTGCTGTACGTCGTGAAGCCCCCGAGGACCCCCGTGCCGACGCCGAGGCGCACCGCCCGCCGCCGGCCGACGTCGGGGCCACGCTGCAGGAGGGCCAGCAGCGCACCGAGCAGGAGCGAGCCCAGGACGTTGACCGCGAACGTGCGCCAGGGCCAGGCGCCCGGGGCGGCGGGCTGGGTCAGCAGCGCGCGGGCGAGCACGCCGACGGTGCCGCCCGCGGCGACCAGCAGCGCCGCGACGGGCAGCGGCAGCGGGTCGGGCAGCGGACGGGTGCGCGGGTCGGGCGGGGTCACCGCTGCCACGGCGCCCGCGGGTCCTGCCAGTCGACCACGCTCAGCGGCACGGTCAGCACGGGCCGGTGCTGGTGGTAGCCGAGGTGCAGCGCGATCGAGCCCTCCAGCAGCTCCCGCAGCCGCCCGGACCGGCTGCCGACGACGATCGCGGACGCGTCGACGGCCCGCGCGAGGTGCGTGAGCGCCCGGTCCGGACGCCCCGCGAGGTAGTGCACGCGCCACACGACCTGCTGCCCGGCGAGGTGCTCGGCGGCCTGCGCGCGCAGCTCGTCCCGGACGCGCTGCCAGGTGTCGTCCAGGCCGTCGGGGTCCAGCGACATGTGGGCCACGGAGCCGTCGGCGCGCTCGTGCACGACGTAGCGCGACGGGTCGACGTAGGCGAGGTGCAGGTGCGGGGCACCGACGGCCCGCCCCCACGCCGCGGCGGTGCGCACGACGAGCGGGTCCTGCCCGGGGACGACGCCCACGACCAGGGGGTGCCCGGCGGGGTCGACCATGCGGTCGAGCGCGGGCTGGGGGACCGGGCGGGCGTCCATGGCCATCCTTCCGCGGGGAGCAGGAGGAACCGTCGCACGTCACGGGCGGCACGGTTCGCCCCCCGACGTCCGTGCCGGTCCACACCCTACGGGGCAGGTGAGGGCCCGGGTGCCCGTTTCGCGGCCTGCTCTCCGGCAGGTGCGCCGGCGGGAATCCGCGTGCGCCGGGGCGGACCGACCGTCTAGCGTCGCCGCACATGAGCGAGGACGGGCGAGTGAGCGAGGACCTGCGAGGACGGACCGCCGTGGTGACCGGCGTGAGCCGGCGGCGCGGCATCGGCTTCGCGGTCGCCTCCCGGCTGGCCCGTGCGGGGGCGAGCGTGTTCGTCCAGCACTGGGCCCCGCACGACGCGGAGCAGCCCTGGGGCGCCGACGACGTGCCGGCCGTGCTCGCGGCGCTCGAGGCCGAGCTCGTCCCCGGCGCGCGCCTCGCCGCGACGAGCCTGGACCTCGCGGCGCCCACGGGTGGCGAGGAGCTCGTCGCACGCGCCGTCGACGCCCTCGGTCATCTCGACGTGCTCGTCGCGAACCACGCGCGCAGCGGTGGTGACGGCACGCTGGCCGAGCAGACCGCCGCGACCCTCGACGCCCACTGGGCCGTCAACACCCGCTCGACGCTCCTGGCGACCAAGGCGTTCGCGGCGCAGCACGACGGACGTCCCGGCGGACGCGTCGTGTGGATGACGTCGGGGCAGGTGCACGGTGCGATGCCGCACGAGATCGCGTACGCGGCGTCGAAGGCGGCGCTCGCGGGCGTGACCGCCTCGGTCGCGCACGACCTCGCCGACCGCGGCATCCTGCTGAACACGGTCAACCCCGGTCCCGTCAACACCGGCTACCTCGACGTCGACGCGGAGGCGCGCTCCCCCGAGGAGCTGGCCGCGATCGTCTCGCACTTCCCCGGCGGCCGGTTCGGCGAGCCGGACGACCCCGCGCGCCTCATCGAGTGGCTCGTCTCCGACGCCGGTCGCTGGGTCGTCGGCCAGGTCCTGTCCACCGAGGGCGGCTTCCGCCGCTGACCCGCCGCTCGTCGCCCGGCAGGGTGACGAGCGGGTGATCCTCCGCCCGTCCGAGGCTGACGGAGCGCCCCACACCTGGACGAACGGCGCGTCGCCCCCGAAGGTGGGCAAGGTGGCAACGTCGACGCGCACCGGCACGTCCGACGTCCTGGTGCGCACCACCGCGGTCCTGTTCACCGTCGGCGGGGTCGCCGCGACCCTGCTCTCGCTCGACGTCATGCGCGTCGTGGGCGCCGACGGCGTCCCGTTCCTGGTGCTCGCGCTGGCCGCCGTGGCGACCGGTCCGGTGCTGCTCGCCGTCGGGCCACGGATCCCGCCGCGGGGCATCGCGGTCACCGTGCTCGTCGGTGCCGTCGTGCTGGGCGTCGGAACGGCGAGGTCCCCCACCCTCGCGCTCGCGATGGCGTCCGCGGCGATGGCCATGCTCGTCGCGATCGAGTCGATGCTCTTCCTGCGGCGGGGTGACGCGTGGGTGCTGGTCGCGGTCGCCGGTGCGTGCCAGGTCGTCCCGCTGCTGGCGGTGCACCGCGTGCCCGCGCTGGTCTGCGCGGCGCTGGTGGTGCTGTGGGTGGGGGTCGCCTGGGTGGTCGGCGTGCTCGCGCGCCACGCGTCGACGGCCGGGGTCGACGCCCTCACGGGCCTGGCCGACCGGCGCGCGTGGGACGCCGCGCTCGAGCACGCCGTCGAGCGCCGCGAGCGCCGCGCCCAGCCGCTGTCCCTCGCGCTCGTCGACATCGACCACTTCAAGCTCGTCAACGACGAGCACGGGCACGCGGCGGGTGACGAGCTGCTGCGGGAGACCGCGGACGCGTGGCGTGCGCTCGACGTGCCCGGCATGGTGCTGGGGCGGCGGGGCGGCGACGAGTTCGCGGTGCTGCTGCCGGGGGCGACCGGGCCGCAGGCGCTCGCCGTGGCGGACCAGCTGTGCGCGTCCGCACCCGCGGCCGTCTCGTGCGGGGTCGCCGAGCACGTCGAGGGCGAGACGGTGGCCCAGGTGCTGCGCCGCACCGACGCCGCCCTGTACTCCGCCAAGGCGGCCGGGCGGGGCCGCACGGTGCTGGCCGAGCGGCGCCGCAGCCGGCTCGTCGACGACCTCGCGCGCGCCCTGGGGGCCGACGAGGTGCGCGTCGAGCTGCAGCCGATCGTGTCGCTCACGGAGCACACGGTGGTCGCCGTCGAGGCGCTGGCCCGCTGGGACCACCCCCGCCTCGGCCCGGTGGAGCCGTTGGAGTTCGTCGCCGCCGCGGAGGACGGGGGTGTCATCGACCTGCTCGGCGCCACGGTCCTGCGGCGCGCGTGCGCCGACGCCCACGCGCTGCAGGAGGCGTGGGGGCGGCCGGTGACCCTGGGCGTCAACGTCTCGGGTCGCGAGCTGGTGGGGCAGCGCTACGCCGACCGCGTGCTGGCCGCGCTGGACGCGGCCGGCTGGCCGCGGACGCAGTTCGTCCTGGAGGTCACCGAGAGCGTCGTGGAGGCGTCCGGGCCGGCGGCGCTGCGCGCACTGGGCGCCCTGCGGGAGGACGGCGTGCGCGTCGCGATCGACGACTTCGGCACCGGGTTCTCGTCCCTCAGCCGTCTCGACGAGCTGCCGGCCGACTTCCTCAAGCTCGACCGGCAGTTCCTCACGTCGCTGACGACGTCGGCCCGGCGCACCGGGATGGTCCGTGCGCTGCTCGACCTGTGCGCGGAGCTCGACATGCTCGTGATCGCCGAGGGCGTCGAGACCGCCGAGCAGGCGCGGCTGCTCGCGGACCTCGGCTGCCCCGCGGCGCAGGGCTACCACTACGGCGGCCCGATGCCCGTGGCGGAGCTCGCGGCGACGTCGTGGCGGACGGACGACGCGGTCCCGCCGGTGGCGTCGGGCGGCTGACGGGGCGACCGCCTCCGAGTCTGATTATCAGATTCGCGCGGTACAGTGACCATATGCGCACCGTCACCGCCACGCACGCGTCCCGCGGGTTCTCCGACCTGCTGGACGCCGTGGAACGTGGTGAGACCGTGCAGGTGACGCGGGCGGGGCACGTCGTGGCCGAGCTCCGCCCGGCGACCCCGTCCACGGGGCGCCGCCTGCGGGACGCCCTGGCGAGCATCCCTCCGCTCGACGACGACCTCGAGTCCGACATCGCCGCGGCCACGGCGCTGCTGACCGACGACGGAGGACCGTGGGACGGCGCCTGATCCTCGACACCGGCGCCCTGATCGCGTTCGAGCGCGGCACGCTCGACCGGGACGCGCTCGACGAGGACGACCTCGCGATCGCCGCCGTCACGGTCGCCGAGTTCCGCACGGGCATCGAGCTCGCCGGCACCCCGGAGCGGGCGGCCGCCCGCGCGCGGACCCTCGCGGCGATCCTCGACGCGATCGTCGTCCTGGACTACACGGCGCGCACCGCAGCCGAGCACGCGCGGCTCCTGGCACACATCCGCCGCACGGGCACCCCCCGCGGAGCGCACGACGTGATCATCGCGGCGCACGCCGCCGAGCACGGACGCGCCGTGGTCTCGCTCGACGCGCGAGCGAGGTTCGACGACCTGCCCGGCGTGCTCACCGCCACGCCGTGACGTCCACGGCTGCCGGCGCACTCCAGGCACCCCTCGACCGGTGACGGGGCCGACGGTAGCCTCGCGCCCGTGACGGCGGACGAGACGGCGCAGGGCTCCGCGCAGCCCCCCGGCCTGGACGTCTCCCGCTACCGGTTCACGGCCGATCGCGCCGACGTCGACCGGCCGACCGTGCACCGCTGGCTGTCCGAGCGCTCCTACTGGGCCCGCGGCCGCGCGGCCGACGTCCAGGACGCCGCGATCGACGCGTCCCTGTGCTTCGGCGTCCTCGAGCGGGCGTCCGGTCGGCAGGCGGCGTTCGCGCGCGTCGTCACCGACGGCGCGACGTTCGCGTGGCTGTGCGACGTGTTCGTCGACGAGACCGAGCGCGGCAACGGCGTCGGGACGGCGCTGGTGGCGGGCGTCGTCGCGCACCTCGACGCGATGGGCCTGCCCCGCGCGGTGCTGGCCACGGCCGACGCGCACGGGTTGTACGAGCGGTTCGGGTTCTCGGCCACGACGCCGGGGACGTACATGGCGCGGCTGCGCGAGCCGCGCGACGCGACGCCCGACGCCACCTGACGACGCGCCGCGTCACGCCACCTCACGTCACGCCTCCGCGCCGCCTCACCCCTCGGTCGCGTACGCGCGCGACTGCATCGCCCACAGCTCCGCGTACCGCCCGCCCGCGGCGACGAGCTCGTCGTGGGTGCCCTGCTCCACGACG
>Ga0233363_1001112_pt1 | contig 10691 bp, 12 predicted proteins | sample ElkDunMinimDraft_18_FD_191534 | JGI IMG/M metagenome (GOLD analysis project Ga0233363, IMG submission 191534) | Fecal eukaryotic communites from dung pellets of Tule Elk in California, USA - Elk Dung C16 | ecosystem: Host-associated > Mammals > Digestive system > Large intestine > Fecal | place...
CGAGGGGTGACCCGCCCGGACGTCGGCCTGGCCGGCGGCGCCACGATCGGTCCGCACGCGCGCCGGTAGGATCGCTTCTCCATCTCGGCCGGCGCCGACACCTCGCGCCGGCGACTGCCATCGCCCCGGAGCCTGCATGTCCCTGACCGCCGATGCCACCGACCTGGGTGGCCTGCCCTGCATCCGCCTTCACGCCGACGGCACGAGCGCCCTGGTCGCGCTGCGCGGCGCGCAGTTGCTCTCCTGGATTCCCGCCGACGGCCGCGAGCGGCTGTTCCTGTCCGGGCGCGCCGACTTCAGCCCGGGCACGGCCATCCGAGGCGGCGTGCCGGTGATCTTCCCGCAGTTCGCCGAGCGCGGCATGTTGCGCAAGCACGGCTTCGCGCGCCTGCTCGACTGGGCCTTCCTGGGCGTAATCGACGGCGCCGCGGTGTTCGAACTGCGCGACGGCCCCACCACCGCGACGTGGCCGCATCCGTTCGCCTGCCGCCTGTCGATCGTGCCCGCGGCGGCCACGCTCGACATCGCCCTGGAGGTGGAGAACCGCGGCGCGGCGCCGTTCGCCTTCACCGCCGCGCTCCATACCTACCTGCGGGTGGACGACATCGGCGCCGTGACGCTGGAAGGCCTGCACGGCTGCGACTACGAAGACAGCGCGGCCGGCGGCACGCTGCGCCGGGAAGACCAGCCGGTGCTCGCCTTCGACGGCGAGATCGACCGCATCTACGGCGAGGTCGTGGCGCCGCTCCTGCTGGCCGATGGCGAGCATCGCCTCGCGATCGCGCAGGAGGGCTTTTCCGACACCGTGGTCTGGAATCCCGGGGAGCAGCTGGCGGCGCGCATGGGCGACCTGGGTCCCGGCGACTGGCGCCGCTTTGCCTGCGTGGAGGCGGCACAGGCGCTGCAGCCGGTGGTGCTGGCGCCTGGCGGGCGCTGGTGCGGCAGCCAGCGCCTGGGCTGATGGGCCCGCCCGCGGAGGGCCTGCGCCGGCGTCAGCGCGCCTCGATGGTGAACGCGCCGAACGCCACGCCCAGGTCCCAGCCCTTGCCCGTGCCGGCCAGCGCGAGCGAGACCTCGCCCTTGGTCATGGCCTGCGCCTTGCTCGACTTCACCGCACCGGCGTGCGCCTCGGCGGCGACATAGGTCCCCAGCACCTCGCGGATGTCGCGCACCGCGGAGAAATCGCCGCGACCGTCGCGGATCTCGGACTTGCCCACGCTGAGCCCGCCGCCCCGGGCCTCGATGCGCACCGGCAGCGACTGTCCGTTGTCGCAGCGCACCGTGCCCGTGCCCGACGCGGTCTTGTAGAACGCCGACCAGCCGCTCATGTCGAAGCTGAGCTTGCAGGACACCTCGCGCGCGGCAGCGGGCGCGCTGGAGAGCATCGACGCGAGGGCGGCGGCAGCGAGGAAGCGGCGGATGTGCATCGGTTTCTCCTTGCATCGGGCCGGCGTGGCCGGCGACTCAATCGATATCCCAACCCTGCGGCATGATGCGCCGCATGAACAAGTCGAACATCGGCACCGTGAACGCGGTATCGCCATGGCTCGGGCTCCACACCATGCCCTTGGCGATCAGCTGGCTGCGCGTGGGCCCCAGCGTGGTCACCTTGCGCTGCAGCAGCGCCGCCACGTCGCCCGAGCGGTGCGGGCCCGGCCCGAGTTCGGCCATCGCCCGCAGGTAGCGCTTCTCCGAGGGCGTGAGCCGGTCGAAGCGGACGCGGAAGAAGCTCTCGTCCAGCGCCGCCACCGCGGTGATCGAGGCCAGTTCGACGTCCTCCGGCGTGATCGGCGAACGCGCCGCCGCGTCCCAGGCGTGCTTGCCCCACTCCTGCAGGAAGTAGGGATAGCCCTGCGTCTCGTCCAGGATGCGGGCGGTCGCGGACGGCTCGAACGCCACCCCCAGCTCGGCGGCCGGCACTTCCAGCGCGGCGCGCGCGGCATCGGCATCCAGGGGGCCGACGAAGGGGAAATCGAACAGGCGCTCGGCATAGGACTTGGCGCGGCCCATCTGGCCCGGCAACTGCGGCAGGCCGGCGCCGACCAGCATCACCGGCACCTGCTGCTGTGCACAGCGATGCAGGGCGGTGACCAGGGAGGCCAGTTGCTCCTCCTCCACGTACTGCAGTTCGTCGATGAACATCAGCAGCGCCGTGCCCCCGGCCTTGGCGGCGCGCCCGGCCGCCTCCAGCAGCGCCTGCAGATCGTGCTCCAGGTCGCCGTTGTCGGCCAGGCCGGGCTCGGGCTCCAGGTCGATGCCGACCTCGATATCGGCGTACTTGATCTTGAGACCGCGTGCGAACCCGGCCAGCGCGCGCAGGGCGCGCTTGCCCAGTTCCCGCGCCTGCTCCGAGCGCGACAGCCGCAGCAGCGCCTGGCGCAGCTGCGGGGCCAGGATGGCGGGCAGCGAGCGACCTTCCGGCGCCTCGATGCGCAGGGTGTGCAGGCCGGCGCCCTCGGCGTTGTCGCGCATGCGGTCGAGCAGCACGGTCTTGCCCACGCCACGCAGGCCGATCATCAGCACGCTCTTGGCATGGCGGCCGGCGCGCACCCGCTGGCCGGCGACGTCGACCGCGCGCAGCAGTTCGTCGCGGCCGGCCAGTTCGGGCGGCGGCGTCCCCGCGCCCGGCGCATAGGGATTCGTGACGGGGTCCATGTACGCAGCCTAGGCCGGTTTTAGCGAAATTACAAAAAAACAGTAATTTCACTAAAATCGCTCAAACCTTACCCTCCCGCCCCACCGCGAGGGCTGCCGGGGCTGACGCAGGCGCGGCCGGTACGGGCCCGCCCTGGGCGGGGGACGATCGGGCGCCTTGCGCGGCGCCAGCTTCGGCGCGGGCCACCGGCTGACCCGGGCGCGACGCCCACGCCACCGCGCCGGGCCGGCTTGCGCGCGGCACCCGGATCAGAGGATGTAGCGGCTCAGGTCCGGATCCTGCACCAGTTCGCCCAGGTGGGCATCGACATAGGCGCGATCGATGGTGACGCTGCTGCCGTCGCGGTCGGGCGCCTCGTAGCTGAGCGTGTCGAGCAGGCGCTCGAGCACCGTGTGCAGCCGGCGCGCGCCGATGTTTTCCTGCCGTTCGTTCACCTGCGCGGCGATCTCGGCCAGGCGCTCGATGGCATCGTCGGTGAAATCCAGGGTCACGCCCTCGGTCCTGAGCAGTTCCACGTACTGCCGCGTCAGCGCCGCGCGGGGTTCGGTGAGGATGCGCACGAAGTCGTCCTTGCTCAGCGCGCCCAGCTCGACCCGGATCGGGAAGCGGCCCTGCATCTCGGGAATCAGGTCGCTGGGCTTGGCCAGGTGGAAGGCTCCCGAGGCGATGAACAGGATGTGGTCGGTCTTGACCGAGCCGTACTTGGTGCTCACCGTCGAGCCCTCGACCAGCGGCAGCAGGTCGCGCTGCACGCCCTCGCGGCTGACGTCGGCGCCCATGCCCTCGCTGCGCTTGGCCACCTTGTCGATCTCGTCGATGAACACGATGCCATGCTGCTCGCAGGCTTCGATCGCCGCCTCGCGCACCTCGTCCTCGTTGACCAGCCGCGCGGCCTCCTCCTCGATCAGCTGCGGACGCGCGGCCTTGATGCTGAGCTTGCGCGCATGGGTCTTGCCGCCGCCGAGGTTGGCGAACATCTGCCGCAACTGCTGGCCCATCTCCTCCATGCCCGGCGGGGTCATGATGTCGACGCCGACGTTGGCCGAAAGCTCCAGCTCGATCTCGCGCTCGTCGAGTTCGCCCGCGCGCAGTTGCCGGCGCAGCTTCTGCCTGGTCTCCGATTCCCTGGACGACGGCTCGGCGCCGATGTCGACGGTGGCGTGGCTGCCGAACCCGAAGCCCGGCTGCGGCGTCTCGCGCCTGGGCAGCAGCGCATCGAGGATGCGGTCCTCGGCGCGTTCCTCGGCCTGGGTGCGGACCTTCTTCTTGGCCTGCTCGCGGTGCAGCTTGACCGCGGTGTCGGCGAGGTCGCGGATGATCTGCTCGACGTCCTTGCCGACATAGCCCACCTCGGTGAAGCGCGTGGCCTCGACCTTCACGAACGGCGCATTGGCGAGCGTGGCAAGCCGCCGCGCGATCTCTGTCTTGCCCACGCCGGTCGGGCCGATCATCAGGATGTTCTTGGGCATCACCTCGTTGCGCAGCTCGTCGGGCAGCTGGGCGCGGCGCCAGCGGTTGCGCAGCGCGATCGCGACCGCACGCTTGGCCGCCTGCTGGCCGATGATGTGGCGGTCGAGTTCCTGCACGATCTCGCGCGGGGTCATGGTGGAAGAAGCGCTCGGATTGGTCATATGCCGGTTCCTGCCCGCGATCGGCTGTGCCGATCCGGACGATGTGATGTTCCTGGGGCGGCGGTCGCAAGGGCCTTTCGGCCCTGCGCCGCGCGGGCCTGCGCGGCCGCGGTCAGAGTTCCTCGACCACGACGTTGCGGTTGGTATAGATGCAGATGTCGCCGGCGATGTTCAGCGCCTCGGTGGCGATGCTGCGGGCATCGAGCTCGGTATGCGCGAGCAGCGCGCGCGCGGCCGACAGCGCATAGCTGCCGCCCGAACCGATGGCGATGATGCCGTCTTCCGGCTCGATCACGTCGCCGGTTCCGCTGATGATCAGCGAGGTGTCCCTGTCGGCCACGGCCAGCAGCGCCTCGAGCTTGCCGAAGCGCCGCTCGGTGCGCCAGTCCTTGGCCATCTCGACGGCGGCGCGCTGCAGCTGTCCGTGTTTTTCGAGCTTGGATTCGAACAGTTCGAACAGGGTGAAGGCATCGGCGGCGGCGCCGGCGAAGCCCGCCAGGACCTGCCCGTCCTTGCCGAGGCGACGCACCTTGCGCGCATTGCCCTTCATCACGGTGTGGCCCAGCGTCACCTGGCCATCGCCTGCGACGGCCACCTTGCCGTTGCGGCGGACCGACAGGATGGTGGTGGCGTGGAACACGTTGGGGTTCTGGCTGGGGTCCATGCGGCCTCCGGGGCGGGTCCGACAGACATAGGGGCGCACCGCGCACGATCAAGCCCGCCATCGCGCGCGGCTTCAGGCGCGGTGGGCCACGCAGGAGTAGCAGCCGCGCCCCGCGTTGTGCAGGTGGATGCGGGCCACGGCGGCATGGTCGAACATGCGCGCCAGTTCGGCCGCCACATCAGAGCCTTCGCACACGGTCGCCTCGACCATCGTCCAGGCGCCGTCGTAGGCGCGCAGCGAGATCAGGCGGCGCCGCACGTACTCGGGCACCTCGCCGGGCCCCGGCACGCGCGGCCTTGCCTGCCGTCGCACGAAGATCGGGCCGGACGCGCGATAGGGGCCGCGGCCGGGGACATGCCGCCAGGGCAACAGCAGCAGCTCGTCGCCAACGCTCGCGTCCTGGAGTGAGACGCGGCAGGGATAGCCCGGGTCGCTGTCGGCCACCACGCGGCGCATGCCGCGCCGTGCGAGGCCGGCATCGTCCAGCGCGAACAGGGAGGCGAAGGGGGCCGGATCAAGGCCGGACAGGCGGAAGGTCATGGCGGATTCCTCGTTGGCGGGATCCACAGCCTGCCCCACCACGCAGCGCGATACGCGCCGTTTCCGGACGCGCAACTGCTGCCCGTCCGGCCCGTCAGGTGCTGCCGCCTGCGTCGAGGAGCTTGCGGGCCCGCGCCTGCAGGGCGAGCCACGAATCCTCGAGCCGGCCGGCCTTGGGCGTCACGCGCGCGATCAGCGCCAGCGCCTCCTCCAGCTCCTGGACCCGCCACGCCAGCTCGGCATAATCCTGTGCAAGCACCAGTTCGACGCGCCGGTCCTCGCACACGCCGATGCACGGCCGCGGCGCGTCCACCCGCCCGCACCCGATGCAGCGCCAGCCTTCGATGGTGTCGACCATGCAGCGATGGTATTCGCGCCGCGTTCCGGCGCCGTGATCCAGGTCAAGCCGCGCGCCCGGGCGCCGAACCGCCGCCGGGCCCCGCTGCCGGGCCGCGCAGTCGCGCGCTCACACCTTCCGTCGCCGCGCCCTCGGGTGCGCCGCGTCGTACACCTTCGCGAGATGTCCGAAATCCAGATGCGTGTAGATCTGGGTGGTGGAGATGTCCGCATGGCCCAGCAGTTCCTGTACGCCGCGCAGGTCGCCGGAGGACTCCAGCACATGGCTGGCGAACGAATGCCGCAGCAAATGCGGGTGCACGCGCTTGAACAGGCCCTGGCGCTGCGCCAGCTGGCGCATGCGGATCTGCACCGCGCGCGGACCGATCGGCTTGCCGCCGCGCCCCGGAAAGACCGGCGCATCGTCGGCAGCGCCGCTGTCGCGACGCCATTCGCGCAGGGCCTCGCGGGCGAACGAGCCGACCGGCACGATCCGTTCCTTGCCGCCCTTGCCGCGGACGTTCACGAGCCCGTCGTGCAGATGCAGGTCGCGCCAGCGCAGTGCGCACAGCTCGCTCAGCCGCAGGCCGGAGGAATAGAACAGCTCGAGCATCGCGCGGTCGCGCAGGCCCAGGGGGACGTCGGTCGGCACCTCGACCAAGGCCTTGGCCTCGTCTGCGTCCAGGACCTGCGGCAGCTTGCGGGGCGCCTTCGGCGCGCGGATGACGGCGGCGGGATTGGCTGCGATCCGGCCATGCCTGAGCAGCCACTGGTAGAAGCTGCGGACCGCCGACAGCCTGCGCTGCAGGCTCTTGGGCGACAGGCCGCGCCGGTGCTCGGCGGCGATGAAGGCGCGCAGGTCGGCCTCCTGCGCGGTCTCGATCTCCACGCGCCCCTCGCACCAGGCCGACAATGCCAGCAGGTCGCGCCGGTAGCCGTCGAGCGTATGCGGCGAGACCCGGCGCTCAACCTGCAGGTAGGCCAGGAAGTCCTCGATCATGCGCCATCGTCCTGCCGGCGGCGGGCCGCGTCACGCCCCCCGCGCCATCGCGACGCCGCCGCGCAGGCGCGCGGTGGGAACGCCTCCGGCGCCGGCGCGGGCTCAGCCATCGAATCTGCGCAGCGCCACTTCGAAGGCCTCGCCCATCATGCGCAGGAACAGCGTGCCCATGCCCGGATAGAAGCGGTTGGGGTCGGCGCTGCCGATCGCGACCAGGCCGGTGCCTTCCAGCGCCAGCAGCGCGCTCGACTGCACTTCCTCGATGCGCGCGCCATACAGCAGCGCCTGTTTGTCCGGATGCAGGCGCCCGCACAGGGGGTCGCCGCCCTTGATGGCATCGGCGAAGGGCGTCAGCACCGCCGCATCGCGATCGATCACCTGCAGCCACGGCTGCGCTTCGAGCCCTTCCACCGGCTTGAACAGCACGATGCGCACCAGGTCGCCCGCGAAATCCTCCTGCAGCGTCGCCGCCATCGCGCTGACCACGCCGGCGCGGTCGGGCTGGCGCATCAGCGCGAGCGTGAGCTGGTGGGTGCGCACCGCAAGACGCTCGTTCTCCTGCGAGATCGCGTAGAGGTCGTGCAGCCTGCGGCTCAGCTCGCGGTTCTTGTCGCGCAGTACTTCCAGCTGGTAACTGGCCAGCGACGCGGCGGGGCCGTCTTCGCGCGGCACCACCAGGCTCAATGCCAGGTCGGGGAAGTGCTGCAGGAACTTCGGGTGCCGGCGCAGCCATGCCGCCACTTCGTGTGCGCCGAGCTTGTCGGTATTGCTCATCCTGTCCATTCCCCTTCGAAAACAAATGCGGTGGGCCCGGCCATCGTCACCGGCGCCTCGTCATGTGGCCAGGCGATGCGCAGTTCGCCGCCCGGCAGCGCCACGCGGACGTCGCGATCGACGCGGCCCGCGCGCACCAGCACCGCGACCGCGGCGCAGGCGCCGCTGCCGCAGGCCAGGGTTTCCCCGGCGCCGCGCTCGTACACGCGCAGCCGGATGCGGCCGCGGTCGAGCACCTGGGCAAAGCCGACATTGACCGACTCCGGAAACACCGCAGCGGCCTGCAGGAGCGGGCCGATCCGCGCCACGTCGGCGCCGTCCACCTCCTCGACCTCGATCACCGCATGCGGGTTGCCCATCGACACCGCGCCGAACCGCAGCGCGCCCCCCTGCGGCAGCGCCCACTCGTAGCAGGCCAGCGCCTCGTCGATGCCCGCCATCGGCACCTGCGCCGGCGCGAACCGCGGCACACCCATCGCCACGCGGTAATGCCCCTCGCCAAGCACGTCCACCGCATGGCGGCCGGCGGGGCTGTCGAGTTCGAACCGGGCCGCGTCGGTCGCCCCGGCGCGCACCAGCCAGGCCGCCACGCAGCGCGCGCCGTTGCCGCACTGGGCCGAGGTCGAGCCGTCGGCGTTCCAGATGCGATAGCCGGCCAGCGCGCCCGGAGCGGACGGCGGCTCGATGGTCAGGATCTGGTCGCAGCCGATGCCCCGGTGGCGGTCTGCCAGCATCCGGCACAGGCCGGCGCCGGGCGGCGGCGCGCCATCGCGCAGGTCGAGCACGACGAAATCGTTGCCCGCACCATGCATCTTGCTGAAGCGCAATCGCGGCGTGGGCATGGTCCCGGCGTGCGGCTGCGGGCGGAACGCGGCCACCGGATCAGCCGTTGCCGGGATCCGCCGGTGGCGGCGGCACCTCGACCGGCTCTCCGTCCTCGACGGGATCTTCGGCGGCCTCGTCAGCGGCGTCGACGTCGATGTCGACCTCTTCCTCGACTTCCACCTCTTCCTCGACTTCCACCTCTTCCACGTCCTCGACCTCTTCCACTGGCTCGATCGCGTCCGGATCGACGGCGCGCACCAGGGGTCCCTTGTTGCCGCAGGCGGCCAGGGTCAGGACGAGCAGCAGCGCCAAGGGCGCGTGGGAAAGCGGGAATCTGCGCATGGCGGCAGTGTATCCCGACCCGCCGGACAGGACGAGTACCGCGCCGCCGCGTTCAAACCTGGTCCCTGTCCAGCCGTGCCGGCGGCTCGGGTCGCAACCACAGCCAGGTCGCGACCGTCGCCATGCAGCCGACCGGCAGTGCGACCAGCCACCAGCGCCCATCCCCCCGCGCGAGCATCAGGCCGACCAGCAGCAGCGCCGAGGCGAGCATGGTCCAGGTGGCCATCCATTTCGCCCGCCGCGACACGGTGCGCCCGGCCTGCCAGTCGCGGATCATCGGGCCGAAGCGCGGGTCCTGCAGCAGCCGCTGGTGCAGGCGCTCCGAGCCGCGCGCGGCCGCGAAGGCCGACAGCAGCACGAAGGGCACGGTTGGCAGGCCGGGCAGGACCATGCCCGCCAGCCCCAGCCCGAGGCTCGCATAGGCCAGCAGCCACCAGGCCCAGCGGAAGCGGCGCGTCGGACGCATGGGCAGATCATATCGACCCTGGCGGTCGCAGGCCCGCCCTGTGCCGCCACCCGTTCACCGCGGCGCGGCGCGGCGCGCGCACGGACCCGGCCGCACATGCCATGCGCGGCCGGCGCCGCGGCGCGGCTATTTCGCCGAGGCGGTCACGCCCAGCTGGTCGAGCATGAACGCATACATCTCGGCCATCTCGCGGTAGCGGCGGAAGCGACCGGACTTGCCGCCGTGCCCGGCCTCCATGTTGGTGCGGAACACGGTCGGCCCGCTGCCGGTGTCCAGGTCGCGCAGGCGCGCCACGTACTTGGCCGGCTCCCAGTACTGCACCTGCGAATCCCACAGCCCGGTGCCCACGAACATCGCCGGGTACGCCTGCGCGCTGAGGTTGTCGTAGGGCGAGTAGCGCAGGATGTAGTCGTAGTAGCGGCGCTCCTCCGGATTGCCCCACTCGTCGTACTCGTTGGTGGTCAGCGGGATGGTCGGGTCGAGCATCGTCGTCACCACGTCGACGAAGGGCACCTGCGACAGGATCACGCGGTAGCGGTCGGGCGCCATGTTCGAGATCGCGCCCATCAGCAGGCCGCCGGCGCTGCCGCCGGAGGCGGCGACGCGATCCTTCGCCGCATAGCCCTCGGCCACCAGGTAGTCGGTGACGTCGATGAAGTCGGTGAAGGTGTTGATCTTGTTGAGCAGCTTGCCGCCTTCGTACCAGCGGCGGCCCAGCTCCTGGCCGCCACGGATGTGCGCAAGCGCATAGACCATGCCGCGGTCGAGCAGGCTCACCGTGGTCACGCTGAAGGCCGGATCCATCGACATGCCGTAGCTGCCGTAGGCGTACTGCAGCATCGCCGCGCTGCCGTCCTTGCGGAAACCCTTCCGGTAGACCAGCGAAACCGGAATCTTCTCGCCGTCGCGCGCGGTCGCCCAGACCCGCTCGGTCACGTACTGCGATGGGTCGTAGCCGATCACTGGCTGGCGCTTGAGCACGATGCGCTCGCCGGTGGCGGTGTCGAGCTCGTAGGTCGTGGCCGGCGTGGTCAGCGACGTGTAGGTGTAGCGCAGCTTCGTGGTGTCCGGCTCGGTGTTGGCCGACAGGCCCATCGAGTACGCGGGCTCGTCGGCCTGCACGTATTCGGCGCTGCCATCCCGGCGCAGGATGCGCACGCGCTCGAGCGCGTCGGAGCGCTCACCCAGGGCGATGAAGCCATCGAACAGTTCGAACGTCTCCAGGAACACGTCGGCATCGTGCGCCACCACGTCCTGCCAGTCCCTGCGCGAAGTCGATCCGCTCGGCGCCTGCACCAGCTTGAAGTTCTTCGCGCCGTCGGCGTTGGTCAGGATCACCCAGCGGTCGCCGAGGTGGTCGGCGCTGTATTCCAGGTCGCGTTCGCGACCAGCCAGCACGGCGAAATCGCGCGGGTCGGCGGCCGGCGCGTAGCGCACTTCGTCGGACACCGTGCTGC
>Ga0233363_1001114_pt1 | contig 10671 bp, 5 predicted proteins | sample ElkDunMinimDraft_18_FD_191534 | JGI IMG/M metagenome (GOLD analysis project Ga0233363, IMG submission 191534) | Fecal eukaryotic communites from dung pellets of Tule Elk in California, USA - Elk Dung C16 | ecosystem: Host-associated > Mammals > Digestive system > Large intestine > Fecal | place...
CCGGCCCCTCTGGCGTGGTCGCAGGCGCGGTGGCCCGGTCCGGACGGCGACCCCGTGGTCGGCTACCTGGGTGTCCTGAGCGCGTTCGTGCCGGGTGCGCAGGACGGGTTCGAGCTGGCGTGCGCGTGGGCGTCCGAGGGGCGAGCGTTCGGCGGTCCGGCGACGGAGCTGGGCACGACCGTCGCGGGGATGCACGCGGCGCTGGTGCGGGCGTTCGGGGCGGATCCCGACCCCGCCGGCGGGGAGGCGCTGGCGCGGTCCCTGCGCGAGCGGTTCGCGTGGGCCGTCGATGCCGTGCCGTCGCTCGCCGACCGGGAGCCGGCGGTCGCGGCCGTGGCCGCGGAGGTGGCCGCCCTGCCCACGACGCCGGCGCGGCAGCGTGTGCACGGCGACCTGCACCTGGGGCAGGTGCTGCGCTCGGCGGGCCGCTGGTTCGTCATCGACTTCGAGGGTGAGCCGCTGGCGCCGTTGGCCGCCCGCGTCCTGCCGGACCTCGCGCTGCGGGACGTCGCAGGCCTGCTGCGGTCGTTCGACTACGCCGCGGCGGTCGGGGGCCTGAGCGGCGCACCCGCGGCCGCGTGGACCGCGGACGCCCGGGCGGCCCTGCTCGCGGGCTACGGCGTGACGGACGACCCGACCAGCACGCTGCTGCTGCGCGCGCTCGAGCTCGACAAGACGCTCTACGAGGCCGTGTACGAGGCGCGCAACCGCCCCACCTGGGCGCCGATCCCCGAGGCCGGGCTGGACCGCCTGCTCGGCTGACGGCGACGGCGTCAGGCGACGCCGGAGCCCGCGGGCAGCTCGGTCATCGTGTCGACGACCATCCGCAGCCCCGCCTGCCGGGGAGCCAGCTCCGCCTGCAGCACCAGCGCGGCACCGCCCAGGGCGGCGGCCTCGGACGCCTGCGAGGAGATCGTGACGCGCACCGGGTGCGTGGCACGGGCGAAGAACCCGTCGGCGAGGCGCTGCTGGACGACCGGCAGGTAGAGCGAACCGGCCTGGGCGAACGACGCCCCCGTGAGGACCAGCAGGTCGAGGTCGAGCACGTTGGCGAGCACCTGCGCGGCAGCGGCCAGGTACCGGGCCGACTCCCGCAGCAGCCGCGCGGGCTCCTCCTCGCCGCGTGCCGCCGCCCGGGCCAGGGCCGCGAAGTCCTCGGGCACGCTGCGACCCGGCAGCGCGATGCCGGCCTCGGTGGCCCGCGCCACCACGGCGGCAGGCCCGGCGAGCACCTCGATGCACCCGCGCGAGCCGCACCAGCACGGCGGCCCGTCGACGTCGACGCACACGTGCCCGATCTCGCCCGTGTTCGACGACCGGCCGCGGTACACCGTCCCGTCGACGATGATCCCCGCCCCGATGCCCGTGCCCATGTACAGCGCGGCGCACACCGCCCCGGTGGGCACACCGCCGGACCAGTACTCCCCCAGCGCGGCGGCCGTCGCGTCGTTGTCGAGCAGGACGGGCAGCCCGACCGCGTCCTCGATCGCGTGGGCCAGCGGGAAGTCGGCCCAGTGCTGCATGACGGGCGGCGCCAGCGTCATGCCGGTGGTGGTCGACAGCGGACCGGGCGACACGACGCCGACGCCGAGCAGCCGGTCCCCGTCCACGCCGACGCGCGCGGTGGTGGCCGCGACCTCGGCCGCGATGCGCCCGACCACGTCCCGCGGGTCGTCGGACCCGGCACCCGGGCGCCGCCACCGCGCCACGACCTGGCCGCCGAGGTTCGCGATCACGTACGTGATGCCGGCGTGGTCCAGGTGGACGCCGACGGCGTAGCCCGCGTCGGGGTCGAGCTGCAGCAGCATCCGGGGCTTGCCGCCGGTGGACTCGGCGCGGCCGGCCTCGACCACCAGACCCTCGTCGAGGAGGCGCCGGACGACGGTCGAGACCGTCGCGGCCGTCAGGCCGGTGGCGCGCGTCAGCTCGACGCGGCTGATGGTGCCGGCCGCGCGGATGACGTCGAGGATCGCGCTGCGACTGCCGGTGCGGGGGCCGGGCGTGCCTGCGTTCACACTCCTGCTCCCGTCGCCGTGCGGCCGCCGGACTGCGACCTGACCGAGCCTAGCCACCCCTCGGCGCCTGCGAGCGACGGCGGGGCCGCGGCGTCCGGGTGAGCCCACGCCGCTGGCGGGGCACCGGCGCGCGACCCCGCGCGCCGGTGCACCCGGCCCGGTCAGTCCACGCGGGTGGCGCGCACCAGGACGAGGCGCTCCGGCGAGAGGTGAGGGGCCCGTACCCCGACCTGCTCGAGGACCCGGCCCGTCGCGCGGACGCCCTGCGGCGTCCACCACGGGGCCTTCCAGCCGTGGGTGATGGCGTCGCCCGGCGCCTGGGGCCGCACGTGGTACGTCGCGTCGGGGTCGAGGCCGGGCAGCGGCACGGCGTTCGCCGGCATCTGCGCGGACGACGCCACCGCGGCGACGGCGAACAGGGCGTCGGAACCGTCCTGGGCGACCACCCCGTGCACCTCGAACGCCGGGTCCGGCAGGTCGGCGTGCACGCTGACCCCGGTGTGCAGCAGGCCGCGCACGTCCTTGTACAGCGCGACCCAGGCCGCCAGCTCCGCGCGCTGCGCGTCGTCTGCCTCCCGCAGGTCCCACTCGATGCCCAGGTGGCCGAACAGCGCGGTGCCGGCCCGGAAGCCGAGCGTCGCGCTGCGGCCCGTGCTGTGGGCCGTCCCGGAGCCGATGTGCGCACCGATGAGCTCCAGCGGGATGAGCAGGTTGGTCCACGGCTGGATGGCGCGGCGCTCGAGCGCGTCGATGCAGTCGGACCCCCAGACCCGGTCGGTGCGCTGGAGGATCTCCAGGTCGACCCGGGCACCGCCGGAGGAGCACGACTCGATCTCGACGCGCGGGTGGCGCGCGCGCAGCGCGTCGAGGAGCCGGTAGACGGCCAGCGTCTGCCCGTGCACGCCGGGCACGCCGTCGGGTCCGTGGCCGGCGTCGACGAGGTCGCGGTTGTGGTCCCACTTGAGGTACGCGATGTCGTGCTCGCTCAGCAGCGCGTCGAGCCGCCCGAGGATGTGGTCGAACACCTCGGGGCGCGCGAGGTCGAGCACCTGCTGCCACCGCGCGGCGCCGGGCAGACGGTCGGGCAGGCGCAGCATCCAGTCGGGGTGGGCGCGCGCGAGGTCGGAGTCGGGGTTGACCATCTCCGGCTCGACCCAGAGCCCGAACTGCATCCCCAGCCCGGTCACGTGCTCGATGAGCGGGTGCAGCCCGTCGGGCCACACCTCGTCGGACACGTACCAGTCGCCGAGCCCCCGGTGGTCGTCGCGGCGCGAGCCGAACCACCCGTCGTCCAGGACGAAGCGCTCCGCCCCGACGGCTGCCGCCGCGTCCGCCAGCTCGACGAGCCGACCGAGGTCGTGCTGGAAGTAGACGGCCTCCCACGTGTTGAGCGTGACCGGGCGCGGGCTGCGGGGGTGCTGCGGGCGGGCGCGGAGCCAGGTGTGGAACCGCGAGGCGAGGGAGTCCAGGCCCTGCTCGCCGTACGCGCCGTAGACCCACGGGCTCGTGGAGGACTGGCCGGGCTGCAGCCGGACCTCGCCGGGTGCCAGCAGCTCGCCGCCGCCCAGCAGACCGGGGTGGTAGTGCGTGCGTTCCGCGAGGCTGCGGTGGTTCCCGGACCAGGCGACGTGCCAGCCCCACGCCTCGCCGCGGCGGTGCGCCAGGTCCTCGGTCCCGGCGACGAGGACGTACGGGGTGTCGAACCCGGTGCGTCCGCGGCGGTTCTCGCGCAGCCGGGTGCCGTGCGTGAACTCCGTGCGGATCGGTGACCGCTCGCGCGCCCAGTGCCCGCCGAAGTCGAGCAGCGTGGTCGCGCGGACCGGCACCGGCAGGGTGAGCAGCAGCCCGCCGAGCTCGTAGACGTCGTCCCCCGTGTTGGTCAGCGTGGCGCGCTGGCGGACGAGACCTTGCGGTGTGAGCTCGAGCACGAGCTCGAGCTCCAGCGCGGTGGCCGGGTCGGTGGCGGGCACCACGAGCACGGCACCGCCGTCGCCCGAGCGGGTCAGCTGCGGGATCCCGACGTGGAAGTCCGGTGACCAGGCGCGGCCGGCGCGCGAGCCGGTCAGGCCCGGGGTGCCGAGCCAGCCGTCCGCCTGCAGCGGCAGGACGCCGGGCACCACGCCGCCGTCCACGGGGAAGCCCATGAGTGCCGGGCGCCCGGCGAGCCGCAGGTCCGCGAGCGCGTCGGCGTCGAGGGGGCCGAGATCGGCGCCCCAGTGCAGCACGCGCGGCAGGCCGGCGAGGTCGAGCACGAGGCTGACGCCCGCGGCGCGCAGGTGCAGCAGCTCGTCGGGTCGTCCGGGTGGCTGCCCGCCCCCCGGGTGGTTCGTCGTCGGGGTCGTCTCGTCGTCGGGACGCTGTGGCACCGCTCACCTCCGTTGTGATCGCGCCCACCCTATGTCGTTGACTTACTTATTTCAGTTGCCTAACAATGGGTCCGGCTCCCCGGTCGACGTCGACCTGCCGCGCGCCGACGCGCGGCCACCGGAGCGCCGGACCGGGAGCCCGCACATGACCGACGACGTCCTCGCCGAGGGCTGGACCCTCACGGCCGACCCCGCCACGCTGCCCTCCGGGCTGCCGGCCACGCTCGCCGCCCGGCTCGGGTCCGGGGTCCCCGCCCGCGTGCCCGGCACGACGCACACCGACCTCCTCGCAGCCGGCCTCGTCCCCGACCCGTACGTCGACCGCAACGAGCTCGAGGTCGCCTGGATGAAGCGGGTGGACTGGTCGTACGCCCGGCCGCTCGACGTCGCGCCGGCCGCCGCCGACGAGCGGGTCGACCTGGTCCTCGAGGGCGTCGACACCGTCGCCACCGTGCGCCTGGGCGACGCCGTCCTGGCGCGCACGGCCAACCAGCACCGCACCTACCGGGTCGACCTGCGCGACCACCTGCGCCCGGGGCCGCAGGTGCTGCGGGTGGACCTGACGGCCGCGCTCACGTACGCCGAGGCGGAGGCCGCGCGGCTGGGACCCCGGCCCATGGCGTACGCGCAGCCGTTCAACATGGTCCGCAAGATGGCCTGCTCCTTCGGCTGGGACTGGGGACCCGACCTGCAGACGGCCGGCCTGTGGCGCCCCGTACGCGTCCAGCGGTGGCGCGTCGCGCGGCTGGCCGGCGTGCGCCCGCTGGTCACCGTGGAGCCCGACGGCACGGGCGTCGTCGAGGTCGTGGTCGACGTCGAGCGGTCGGGGCTCGCGGGCGGCGAGGTGCCGCTGGTCGTGACGGCGCACGTGGCCGGCGCCGAGGGCGTCGCCGAGGTCCGTACCGGCGCCACCACCGGCACCGTGCGCCTCGAGGTGCCGCACGCCCCGCTGTGGTGGCCCGTCGGCCACGGCGCCCAGCCGCTGCACGACCTGCGCGTCGAGCTGAGGGCCGGCGACCCCGCGGCCCCCGCGGGCCCCCGGGGCACCGGCCCGCTCCTCGGCGCGTGGTCCCGCCGCATCGGGTTCCGCACCGTCGAGCTCGACACCCTCCCCGACGACCACGGGGCGGGGTTCACCCTGCGGGTCAACGGGCGCGCGGTGTTCGTCCGCGGCGCCAACTGGATCCCCGACGACCACCTGCTGACGCGCATCACGCGCGACCGGCTCGCCGGACGGCTCGACCAGGCGCTGGGTGCCCACCTCAACCTGCTGCGCGTCTGGGGCGGCGGGATCTACGAGTCCGAGGACTTCTACGAGCTGTGCGACGAGCGCGGGCTGCTGGTCTGGCAGGACTTCCTGCTCGCGTGGAGGTCGAGGCCGAGGCCCGTGAGCACGTCGCCCGCCTGACGCCGCACCCGTCGCTGGTGCTGTGGAACGGCGGCAACGAGAACCTGTGGGGGTTCCGCGACTGGGGCTGGGAGCCCGAGCTCGACGGACGCACCTGGGGGTACGCGTACGCGACGGACGTGCTGCCGGCCGTGGTGGCCGAGCTCGACCCGACCCGACCGTACGTCGCGAACAGCCCCACCTCCCCCGGCTACGACATCCGCGACGTGCACCCCAACGACCCGGACCACGGCTCCCACCACCAGTGGGACGTCTGGAACCGGGTCGACTACACGGTGTACCGCGACGAGGTCCCCCGGTTCTGCTCGGAGTTCGGGTTCCAGGGCCCGCCGACGTGGGCGACGCTGCAGCGCGCCGTCCGCGCCGAGGACGGCTCGGTGGCCGGCAAGGAGCACCCCACCTTCCTGCTGCACCAGAAGGCCGAGGACGGCAACGGCAAGCTCGACCGTGGCATGGCACCGCACCTGGGTGTCCCGTCCGACCTGGACGACTGGCTGTGGGCCGGTCAGCTCAACCAGGCACGGGCGGTGCGGTTCGCGATCGAGCACCACCGTTCCTGGTGGCCCGTCACCGCCGGGTCCGTCGTGTGGCAGCTCAACGACTGCTGGCCCGTGACGTCGTGGGCGGCGGTCGACGGTGACGGACGCCCCAAGCCCTTGTGGTGGGCGCTGCGTGCGGCGTTCGCCGAACGCCTGGTGACCGTGCAGCCGCGCGACGGCCGCGAGTCCCTCGTCGTCGTCAACGACACCCCGGTCCTGTGGAAGGCGACGGCCGTGCTGGAGCGTCAGACCCTCGGCGGCGACGTGCTGGCCCGCGCGGAGGTGCCGCTGACCGTCGGCGCGTGGTCCGTGGGCACCTTCCCCGTCGCGGCCGACCTGCGGACGCCGGACGATCCGTCGGCCGAGGTCCTGGTCGTGTCGCTCGACCGCCGTCGCGCCGTGCACACCTGGGTCGAGGACGTCGACCTCGCCCTCGACCCGGCACCGTTCGACGCGCGCGTGCACCCCGTGCAGGACGGGTACGCGGTCGAGGTGACGGCGCGCTCGCTCGTGCGTGACCTCACGCTGCTGGTCGACCGCCTGGACCCCGCCGCGAGCGTCGACGAGGCGCTGGTGACGTTGCCGGCCGGCGCCCGCGCGACGTTCCGCGTCCGCACGGCCGCCACCCTGGACCCCGCCGCGCTCGTCGCCGCACCGGTGCTGCGCAGCGCGAACGACGTCGTGGTGGCGACCCGCGCACCGGGGGCGTGACCGCACCACGCGCCCGGAGTGTCACGGACCGCCCCGGGACAGGGCCGGCCGGTACGCTGACCGCCGTGGGCGCAGACGCGATCGGGTTGGTGCTCGCGCGTCCCGCGCGGATGCTGGGGTTCGAGCCGTTCTTCATGGAGCTGATCGGCGGCATCGAGGAGACGCTCTCGTCGGACGACCGCTCGCTGCTGCTCCACGTCGTCCCCGACCACCACGCGGAGATCGCCGCCTACCGCCGCTGGGGCCAGGGCGACCTGGTCGACGCGGTGGTGCTGGTCGACCTCGTCGTCGACGACCCACGCCTGGCGGTGCTCGGCGAGCTCGGGATCCCGACCGTGGTCGTCGGGGGCCCGGAACGGTCGCTGCCCGGGGTCGCCCACGTGTGGATCGACAACGCCCAGGCCATGCGCGACGCGGTCGCCTACCTGGTCGGCCTGGGGCACCGGACGGTCGGGCGGGTGTCCGGGCCGGCGGCTCTGGCACACACGCGCTCGCGCACGGAGGCGTTCCTCGACGAGTGCGCCCGGCGCGGGGCACGGGGCGCGGTCGTCGAGGCCGACTACGGCCAGGAGTCCGGCACCCGGGCGACCCGTGCTCTCCTGGGCCGCAACGACCCGCCGTCGGCCGTCGTGTACGACAACGACGTGATGGCGGTCGCCGGGCTGGGCGTCGCGAACGAGCTGGGGCTCGGGGTGCCGTCCGACGTCTCCCTGCTCGCCGCTGTCCGCGATGAGCCTCGACGTGCACGCCATGGGCGTCCAGGTCGGGGACGCCGTGCTCGACCTCCTGGCGTCGGGGCGGCCGACCACGTCGACCGCTCCCCTGCCGCGCCTCGTCGCGCGCGGCAGCACGGCACGGCGCGTGCGTGCGGGGAGCGACGGTCCGACGCTCGGGTGACGACGCGACCCCTCACCACCTGCGGCGACGCCTCCGGGGTGGTTGGGTAGGGACATGACTGCGGCTGCGACGTCCCCCGTGCCCGTCGACCACGACACCCTGCGCGCCGTGGCAGCGGGCTCCTTCTACGACCCCCACGCGGTCCTGGGTCCGCACGTCGGCGACGGCACCGTCACGGTCCGCACGCTGCGCCCCCTCGCGGACCGCGTCGTGGTCGTCACGGCGGACGCCCGCGTCGAGGCGCAGCACGAGCTGGACGGCGTCTGGTACGCCCTGCTGCCCGGCACGACCGTGCCCGACTACCGCCTCGAGGTCACCTACGCGGACTGGACGGCCGTGGTCGACGACCCGTACCGGTTCCTCCCGACGGTGCAGGAGCTCGACCGCTACCTGGTGCGCGAGGGCCGCCACGAGCAGCTCTGGCAGGTCCTGGGCGCCAACGTCCGCACCTACGACGGCGAGCTCGGCCCGGTCCGCGGCACGTCGTTCGCCGTCTGGGCGCCGAACGCGCGTGCGGTGCGTGTCGTCGGCGACTTCAACCACTGGCAGGGCGCCACCCACGCCATGCGCTCGCTCGGTGACAGCGGCATCTGGGAGCTGTACGCGCCGGGCGTCGACGCCGGCGCCCGGTACAAGTTCGAGATCCTCGGGGCGGACGGGTCGTGGCGCCAGAAGGCGGACCCGATGGCGAAGGGCACCGAGGTGCCGCCCGCCACCGCCTCCGTCGTCGTCGAGACCTCGTACTCGTGGTCCGACGACTCGTGGATGACCGCCCGGGCGCAGCGCGACCCGCACGCGGGTCCGATGAGCGTCTACGAGGTCCACCTCGGGTCGTGGCGCCAGGGCCTGTCGTACCGGGACCTGGCGCACCAGCTCACGGAGTACGTGCTGGAGATGGGCTTCACCCACGTCGAGATGCTGCCGGTCGCGGAGCACCCGTTCGGCGGCTCGTGGGGCTACCAGGTGTCGTCGTACTACGCCCCCACCGCGCGGTTCGGGCACCCCGACGACTTCCGGTACCTCGTGGACTGCCTGCACCGCGCCGGCATCGGCGTCATCGTCGACTGGGTGCCCGCGCACTTCCCGAAGGACGAGTGGTCGCTCGCCCACTTCGACGGCACGGCGCTGTACGAGCACCCGGACCCGCTGCTCGGTGAGCACCCGGACTGGGGCACGTACGTCTTCAACTTCGGACGCCCCGAGGTGCGCAACTTCCTCGTCGCGAACGCGACGTACTGGCTCGAGGAGTTCCACGTCGACGGCCTGCGTGTCGACGCCGTCGCGTCGATGCTCTACCTCGACTACTCGCGGCAGCCGGGCCAGTGGCGTCCCAACGCGTACGGCGGCCGGGAGAATCTCGAGGCGATCTCGTTCCTGCAGGAGACCAACGCGACGGCGTACCGCCGCACCCCCGGCATCATGATGATCGCCGAGGAGTCGACGGCGTGGCCGGGCGTCACGGCGCCGACGTCCGCACAGGGCCTGGGCTTCGGCCTGAAGTGGAACATGGGCTGGATGAACGACACCTTGCGCTACCTGCGTGAGGAGCCGATCAACCGCCGTTACCACCACCACGAGATCACGTTCTCGATGGTGTACGCCTACTCCGAGCACTTCGTGCTGCCCATCAGCCACGACGAGGTGGTGCACGGCAAGGGCTCGCTCTACGGGCGCATGCCGGGCGACCACTGGCAGAAGCTCGCGGGCGTCCGCGCCCTCCTCACGTACCAGTGGACGCATCCGGGCAAGCAGCTGCTGTTCATGGGCCAGGAGTTCGCGCAGCAGGGTGAGTGGGCGGAGTCCCGCTCCCTCGACTGGTACAGCCTCGACGACGACGCGCACCGTGGGGTGCAGCGGAGCCTGCGTGACCTCAACGAGGTCTACCGCCGGACGCCCGCACTCTGGCAGCTCGACCACACCCCGGACGGCTTCGCGTGGCTGGCGTCCGACGAGGCCGACCTCAACCTGCTGGCCTACGCCCGGTACGGCGTGGACGCTCCCCCGGTGGTCGTGGTCGTCAACTTCGCGGGCGTTCCCCACGAGGGGTGGCGCGTCCCGCTGCCCGCGGGAGGCACGTGGCGGGAGGCGTTCAACTCGGACGCCCAGATCTACGGCGGGTCCGGTGTCGGCAACCTGGGCGCGATCGCTGCCGAGCCGGTCGAGCACTACGGACGCGCGTGGTCGGCCTCGATCCGGGTGCCTCCGCTCGGCGCCGTGATCTTCGTCCTCGACGAGGACGGGACGCCGACGACCGCCTGAGCTGGTCCCCGGCCCCGAACGCGCCGGGATGTCCGCACGGACGCTCCTGTGCCCCCGCCGAGACCTGTCGGCGGAGGCACGGCCGTCTCCGCGGATTGCGGGTTCCCGTGCGCGCCGGCCCTTCGTCACGGGGTCGGCCAGCGGCTGGGCGCGTCTGGAGGGCCCGCGTGAGCCCGGTGGTGACCGCCGGGCGGGAGCCTCGGACCTGCGTCGGGCCACCATCCCCGGTGGAGCGCAAGGGACGCTGGCACCGCGCCTGCGCGCCGCCGACGTCGACTGCCGGGCCGCCGGTTGCCGCAGGATCCGGGAACGACGAAAGGCCCACCCCGGTCAGGGGTGGGCCTTTCGTTGAATGATTGTCCGGCGGCGTCCTACTCTCCCACACCCTGGCGGGTGCAGTACCATCGGCGCTGAAGGGCTTAGCTTCCGGGTTCGGAATGGGACCGGGCGTTTCCCCTTCGCTATGACCGCCGTAA
>Ga0233363_1001115_pt1 | contig 10668 bp, 10 predicted proteins | sample ElkDunMinimDraft_18_FD_191534 | JGI IMG/M metagenome (GOLD analysis project Ga0233363, IMG submission 191534) | Fecal eukaryotic communites from dung pellets of Tule Elk in California, USA - Elk Dung C16 | ecosystem: Host-associated > Mammals > Digestive system > Large intestine > Fecal | place...
GGGCGCGGACCTTCTCGATGAACGCCAGCCGCGCCGCCAGCGGGCCGGTGGGATCGGTGGGCGACAGCACCGCGCTGGGGTTGGCGAGCGCGATCTGCGTGTCCGTCTTCGCCTGCGCGTACTCGAGGGTCGACCCCGCCACGTGCTCGGCGAGGTAGAGGTCGTCGACGACGTCGGCCTGCATCTCCGTCAGGTCCTCCGCCAACGTGGCGTACGAGTCGGAGTCGCCCGCGACCCCGAGTCCCTTCAGCACGTAGTGACAGAACTGGTGGATGGTCGCGATCGTGGCCGTGTCGAAGTCGGCCACTGCGGACGTGAGTCGATCGACGCGCCGCGCCAGCTCGTCGTCGGAGCAGTCACGGAGGTGGTTGACGAGGACGTCGTCGGTCTCGTCCCCGCGCTGGAGGACGGTGAGGGTCTCCGCCATCCGGGCGCGGACGCGTTCGCGCAGCTCCTGGCTGGCGGCGCGGCTGAACGTGACGATCAGCAGCTCTGAGAGGGATCGGCCCTGCTCCGCCACGTAGCGGACCACAAGGGCAGACAGCGTCCAGGTCTTGCCCGTGCCGGCGCTCGCCTCGATGAGCGTGGTCCCCGACGGGAGCGGGGCGGTGATGTCGAAACTCGTCATCCCAGGGGCGTTCGTCGGGCTCATGCCTCGCCCCCGTGCTCGTGGATCGGGTTCCAGATCCGGGGAGCGAAGTATTCGAGGCTGCGGAGCCGGTTGAGTGCCTCGACGCGCGCGTGCGGTCCGAGCACGAGTCGCCACCACGGGTCGTCGTTCTCGCCCGGGTAGCGGTTGTCGCCCTCCCACCTCTGACGGGCGCGGTCGAGTGCTTGCTGCAGGCCGTACGGGTCGCCGGGGCGGGTCTTGCGGTACGCGGCGGCGAACGCGCTCGCGGTCTTGGGAGGGACGCCCATCGGGAACCGCATCCCGGACTGCCGTGCCTGGACGAGCTCGACGAGCCGCGCTTCGGCGTCCGCCGGGCTGGGTGAGACCAACCGCAGGCCGCCCTTCTTGCCGACCAGCTCGGCGCGGTGCTCGCGGTCGGGTTCGGCGAGGGCGAGCGCCAGGAGGCGTACCCACGCGGCCGCGACGTGCTTCGCGCTGATGGTGGAGTACGTCCGGAGCCACAGCGTGTCGTCGTGGACGTTGCCGACCACGCCGGTCATCCGTACCGTTCCGCTGTCCCCGGGCACGGACAGGTCGAGCCGCACGTCGACCGACCTCGGACGGGCGTCGCCCTGGTCGGCGGCGATCGCGGTCACCTTGGCCGCGATGTCGGCGCGGACGGCTCCGCCCAGCGAGCCGGGCGGGAAGCTTCCGCGTACGACCTCCCGGTCGAGGGCGTCCTCGAGCGCCGTACCGTCCAGCACCTCGTGCAGCACGCGTTCTCCGATTTCCCACTGCTCCAGGCCGTCGAGCGCGATCGGCAACGAGTCCTTGGTCTCGTCCACGTCACGGGGCACCGTCACGTCGAGGCGGTGGCGCAGGAACTCGCGGGCCGGGTTCTGCAGGAACGCCACCAGCTCGTCCACCGTGACGGCGGAGACGGGCTGCACCGGCAGCGGCTGCTCGAGGAAGACCGTGGGGTCGGGCGGGTTCGCACGGAAGGCGCGCAACGCCTCGGCTCCCGCGAGGGCGGCGGTGTCGAACGTCCCGCCGGGGACCGGACCGTCGGGCCGGAAGTTGCGCTCGTCGAACGCCTGCAGCGGGTGGTGCCGTACGAAGCTGGGCTCGGCGGTGCCGTCCGACCTGTCCTCCGGCGCCGTCGCCGTACGGGCTGCTGCGGCGATCAGCTCTTGGAGGGGTACGGCCGGGGGGCGGCGCTGACCGTTGTGCTCGTCGAAACCGGAGTAGATCGCCACGAACTGCTCGCCGGCCGCCATCACCGCATCGAGGAGGAGCTGACGATCCTCGCTGCGCGGGTCGCGCTCGCCGACCCGGGGACTGCGGGCCAGCACGTCGTCCCCGTCGACCACGGGCGAGCGCGGGTAGACGCCGTCATCGACGCCGAGCACCACCACGGCTTTGTGCGGGATCGAGCGCATCGGCACCATCGTGCACACCGTGATGGCACCGGTCCGGAAGTTCGCGCGGGTGGGCCGCGCCCCCCACCGCTGGTCGAGGAGCACCCGGATGTCGTTGAGCCGCAGCGTCGTCCCCTCGCTCGCCGTCTCTCCGATCGCGGCAAGGTCCCGGTCGAGCTGAGCGAACTGCCACCGCTCGTCCGGAGGCGTGTCGGCGAGCGCCTCGATGGTGTCGCGCAACCACTGCATCCAGTCACGCGCCGAGAGGGTGCCGCGTACGGCGTCGGCGGCGCGCTTCAGCCGCTCCATCAGCTCCAGGAACCGGCCGACGACCTCGATGTCGCGGCTGCCGATGTCGTCGACGGGGACGCGCGCGGCTGACGGACCGTCGGTGTCGGCGGCGACCGCGACGCCGAGGGCGATCCGGTCCATGCCCCGCGTCCAGGTGTTCGCGTCGAGGCCGGCCAGCTGGTACTCGCCGCGGTGCCCCGCGTCGTACCCCCACCGCACCCCTGCGTCCGTGACCCACTGTCCGACCCGCGCCAGGTCCTCCTCGTCAAATCCGAACCGCGCCCGTACGGCCTCGTGGCTCGCGAGGTCGAGCACCTCGGAGACGGTCATCCGCCCGGCGACGAGGCCGACGACGCGTTGGGCGAGGTCGATCAGCGCGTTGGTCGCGCCGAGGGAGCGGTCGGCGAGCTGTACGCGGAGCTGCTGGCCGGGGTGGTACGAGGTCTTGGTCGTGCCCGGAGCGGGGACGAGGCTGAGTCCGAACGTGGCCTGGATCAGCGGCGCGAACGTCTCGATGTCCGGGCACATCACGAGGATGTCCCGCGGCTGCAGCGCGCCGTGGGCGTCGGCGAGCAACGAGGTGAGGACCTCCCGCAGCACCTCCACCTGACGGGCCGGCCCGTGGCAGGCGTGCACCTGGATAGAGAGGTCGTCGGCCGTGGTGGTCCGCGTCTCGTCGGGGGCGCGGTTGGCGCGGATGTCGGCCTGCAGCAGGGCGAGGCGGTCGGTGGGGTTTGCCGGCGGCGCGGTCGCGAGGGGTTCGTGGGCGGTGACGCCGTCGGTGCTCAGGACCGCCTGGAGCTCCCGCACGTCGCGACCGAGTGTGGCCAGGAGCGGATGCTTGGCGTGGCGCGCCGTACGGTCATCCGCCCGCGCGCCTGTGGTGGCCTCGCCCTCGAGGTCGGCCCACAGCTGGGGCGACGGGTGAGGCAGCCAGAGATGCAGGTCGCGGCAGGCGCCCAGCGCGACGACCAGCTCCCGCTCCGCTTCGGCAAGACGGGTGTAGCCGAAGAACGACAGCCGTTGCGGAAGGTCGAGCTCCTTCGCCCCGGACGACAGTTCGTCGAGGACGCGGCGGTGACGCTCGATCACGGACTCGTCCACGCCGTGTCGTTCGCGGACGAGCTCGACCGTGCGCCGCCAGAGGACCGGCTGCCAGAGGAAGTCGTCCGGCAGCGTCTCGCCCAGACCGTCGGAGGGGACGCCGTTCTCCCAGTCGGCGAGTAGGCGGGGACGTTCTCGTGCGTACGAGGCGAACAGCCCGGCGATCCGGCGCGCGACGGCGTACCTGCGTGACTGGCGAGCCTTGCGATCCCACTCGGCCCGTGGGTCGTCTGTGATCTCCGGCCCGGCTCCGAGGTGATGGGTGAGCGCGTCGAAGTGAGGGGTCCCGGTGAGCTCGTCGATGGCCTCGAGGGTCGGCCAGACCAGCCGGTCCGCCTGCCACGGGTCGTCGCGGTCGCGACCCAACAGCATGCTGATGAGTGACTGCGGGGCCATGATCTCCAGGCCTGCCGCCACGCCATCGTCGCCGGCGATGGTGGTGCCGAGGCTGTGGGAGAGCTGCTGCGCCAGCCACCGCTCTACGCCTCGGGCGGGGACGACGACGACCTCGGGGGTGAAGACGTCCGCCGGGTCATCGCGCAACATCGCGGAGAACTCGCGCACGAGCGTCTCCGGCTGGTCGCCCCGGTGCACGTTGATCCCCACGCCGGTGACACTAGCCAACTCCCGTCCCGCTCAACGTCCACACGTCGCCGCCACGTTGCCCTCCGTCTCGAACGGCAGACAAAGAGGCTCTGCATGGCGACTTGCTCCCGAGCCCATGCAATCGGGCTGACGCAGCCCTACTCTGGGCCCGTGGCACAGCCTGAGGAAGTACTGACCCGGTGGCGGTGCGTGCGCCAGGAACTGCACGACCTCCGTGCCGAAGAGGCTGACTGGAGACAGCGCATGGACGTCGCAGACTTCGAGACGCGCGCCGAACTAGGCATCGAGTCCTTCCGATCGGAAAAGCGCCGCCGCAGATTGAATGCCGAAAACGCTCATCTGCGAGTGCTGCTCGACCTATATGCGTACGAGGAGACCGCAGACAAGGATTCGGGTACATGTACGCCGGCCTTCGCCATGACTCTGGGGCAACTCGAAGAAAAACTGGCAGACTGGATAGTTGACGTAATCACGAAGGGGATTGGCGCGGATGGAATGCTCGATTGCCAGAGGCTCCTTCTCGGTTGGTGCGCACAGCTCCTCACATCTGACGTACCAGATTCGACGGGTCTGGTTTATCCAAGAGAGTTCTTGAACGCGGCACGATCAGTCTACGCATTCGCAATTGCGCCGGAGGTTTCACGTCCTGGCGTCATCGGACGCAATTCGCCGGATCGATGTCTGATCTTGGCTTTCGCAGCATTTCCCTTCCTCGAAGGAGTCACACGTCGAGCGCTGCCGGAATATATGGATCATGAAGGTAGAACGCGAAAGTCCTTCGAGTTAGGGGAGAACCGGTACGGCGTGGGCAAAACCATAAGCAACCTCAGCGTCGCACTCACGCTTTTAGAGCGCGAGAATCAGCCGAACGATCTCGGAGCGCGCCTTAGCGCCCTGCGAGAAGAGATCTCAAGACGCGGCGCATCTGAGGAGACGCGAACCGTGTCGGGCGAAAACCGTGATCTTTACTCGATCTTATTCAAGCACCGAAACTCGAACCTTCACGGCGGCGCGCACATTGCTCACGCGGGCCTGGCCGCGTTACTTCTTGCCACCCTGATCAGTCTCGGTTCCCTCCGCAACCAATTCGCGCATGTGTGCCAGGTCGCGAGAACGGCGAGCCGAATGCAAGCGCCAGCAGACCCCCTCGGTGCGTGGCCCCAATGGGTCTTCTATCCCGTCGGCTTCACCGATGCCTTCGAACCGGAAAGGATCCACTGTTGGCGGACTTGGCAGGTCACAGGGTCCTCGGAGCAGTCGATATAGGGTCGCGCCTGAGTCAGTGCCTCCCGGTCGACGCGATTCCGCCATCCGGGTGATGGCAGCACGCTACAAGTCGCCGGCTGACCTCCGGAGTGTCCGCGACGGACCAGGTCTGTCGGATAAGCGGCGGGCGAGCCAGGCGTTCGGAACTACTGCACGAGAAGGTGACAAGGGAGCTCAGGCGTCGCCTCGCCATATTCAAAGTTACCTACTAACCTTGAATATGGGAGGTGGGTATGGGACGTTACGAGGACCGCGTGTGGGAGGGCAACCCCGCGGGTGCGACACGCAGCGAGCGCGCGTCGTGCCGGTACCGCGCGTACATCCCAGACCACCTCGTAGGCGCAGAGTTCAGCCTGCCGGCTCGGTTGAGCGCCGACCTCGTCGACATCGAACAGTGCGTACGTGACCTGAACAACGCGCACCCCGGACTGCCCAACCTCGAGCCGCTCGCGAGGTTCCTTCTGCGGGCTGAAGCAGTCGCCTCGTCGAACATCGAAGGCCTAGTCATCAACGTCCGACGGCTCGCTCGCAGCGAGGCGACGGAGCGCGAAGGACTGCCCGTGGCCGATGAGACCGCACGCGCGATCCTCGGAAACATCCGTGCGCTTGATGAGGCAGTCGCACTCGCGTCCGACCCTTCCGAGCCCGCCACCCTCGACCAACTCCTCGCCATTCACCGGGCCCTGCTGATCGGCACCCGCGATGAACCCTGGGCTGGCGTCGTACGAAACGAGCAGAACTGGATCGGCGGCATCAACCCGTGCGCGGCAACCTTCGTCCCGCCGCCACCCGAGTGCGTCGCCGAGCTCCTGAACGACCTGATGGAGTACGTGTCGGGTGATGAGCACCCCGCACTTCTGCAGGCTGCGCTCGCCCATGCGCAGTTCGAGACCATTCACCCGTTCGCCGACGGCAACGGGCGGACGGGCCGCGCACTCATCCAGCTTGTGCTGCGGAGGCGTGGCGTCGCGACCCGCATCGTTCCGCCGGTCTCGCTCGTCCTCGCGACACAGGCCGACGCTTATGTGCGCGCTCTCGCCGGCACGCACGCCGACGGGCCGACGACACAAGGACAGCTCGCGTGGGTCGCACAGTTCGTCGCCGCGACAGGTCGGGCCTGCCGGGACGCGTCGGACTTCGCCGCCGAACTGGCAGCACTGGAACAGTCTTGGCGCGAGTCGCTCGGCAAGGTGCGTGCCAAGTCCGCAACCGACCTCCTAGTCACGGCCCTTCCTTCGTTGCCGGTCTTCTCGGTGACGACCGCCGCAGCGCACATCGGGCGGACGTTCCAAGCGACCAGCGACGCAGTCAACCGTCTCGTCGACGCCGGCGTCGTACGCCAGGTCTCCCTCGGCCGCCGCAATCGCGCCTTCGAAGTCGTCGACCTGTTCGACGCGTTCACCGGCTTCGAACGACTGCTCGCCAGCCCCGAAGCCGACACTCAGATGGCGCCGCCCGAACGCGCCGTCCCGCACCGCCGGCAGCGCTAGCGGCCGCTGGCCGGCCACAAATGACCTGACCTTCTTCTCGAAGGCGCACGCCGGGCCCCGCGCACGATTCAAGAAGGCCGACACGACGCATAGGGTGGCCCAATGCCGCAAGTGAAGGGAACTCTCGTCGACCCTCGGTCCGTCCTGACTGGGAGTATCGCGGACAACCAGGGCTTCGTCGTGACGATCTGGGACGGCCCGGCCGAGACCTACACCGTGCCCACCAACGACGTCCGCGAGGTCGTCATCTGGGCCGACGAGCAGTCCCAAGGTCGCGCCTACGAGATCTTCGCGAACGTCAAGACCACCGGCCACCGGGAACTGATCCGGATCTCCGGCTTCGACCCCACAGACCCTGACAATCTCTAACGGCGCCGGGCGGGCACCACTTCAGTCAGGGAAGCAGATCCCAATACTGTCGGCGGGCAGGCATCGCGTGGATCACCATCTCCTCGCCGCTCTCGAAGACGAGAACGACCGTCTCCAGCAGTCGCGCATGAGTGTCGAACCCGAGCCGCAATTCGCGGTGGGGCCAGTCGTCCTCATCGAGTGGCTCTATCCATTGCGACCAATCGGCTGCCTGGATGGCATCCTCCGGCAGGACGCCGTGCTTGAGCGCGCTGCGATGAACCCTCACGCCGACAGGGCTGACACCGCGCGACGAATCGTCTCCGAACGGGAGAGATGCTCCCGCTCAGCAACGGCGTCAAGCGCGGCGATCTCCTCGGCAGTGAGACGAACGGCCACCACCTGCATAGGCTCAGCCCCACGCCCTGGCCGGCCTCGCCCGCGTCGCTTCAGCTGGTCGACGTCGTAGCCAGCCTCGGCTTCGTCGGCCCATGCCTCGATCTGTTCGTCTGTCGCCATAAGAAAATCGTATAACGAAAAAGGTCGTGCCGGTAGCGTCCCGTCAGCCGATCACGTGAGCCTCGGCGTCGGCGAGCCATATGTTCACCGCAGCGAACATATGTATGGCGCGGCATACACCGGCGAGCATCTCTCGCCTGTCGTCGGCACCGGGTGTTCGTACATCCCCGACGATCCGACCTGCCTGGTCGAGACGGACCACCTGGACCGGCCGATGAGGAGTTTCGACAGGGAGGTCTCGATACGCCCTCCGCTGGCGCTCCGGGCTACTCGACCGGCTATGCCTGGCGGCGGCTGGGGTGGAGGAGCCAGAAGAAGTACGGGGGCACCCGCCAACGCGGCCCGCATCCCCGACGCGCTAGCTGTACTTGGTCATGAGGTTGGTGTCAGTCGGCTGATGGGTGGGAGTCCGTCGAGTGCGCTGTGGCGTCGTCGAGTGTTGTAGTACTCGATCCAGGGTGCAAGGGCGGCGGTGCGTTCGTCGTTGCTGGTGAAGACCTGGCGGTAGGCCCATTCGGTTTGCAGGGTGCGGTTGAGTCTTTCGACCTTGCCGTTTTGCCAGGGGCAGTGCGGGCGGATGAACTTCTGCCGGATGCCGTGGCGGGCGCAGACCTGGCGCAGTGCGGTGCTGCGGCGGTAGGCGAAGGCGTTGTCGGTGATCAAGCGTTCGATCCGGGTGATGCCGTGGGCGGCGAAGTAGTCGATCGCGCGTTGCAGGAACGTCGCGCAGGTGGGGCCCTTCTCGTCGGGCAGGATCTCGGAGTAGGCCAGCCTGGAGTGGTCGTCGACCAGCGAGTGCACGTAGTCGTAGCCGATGCGGGTCCGCTCGGCCCGGGAGCGGTGGTCGAGGGTGTTCTGGCCTTGTCCGCGCCAGCCGCCGCCGTCGGGGATCCGGCCGAGTTTCTTGACGTCCATGTGGACCAGTTCGCCGGGTCGTTCGCGTTCGTAGCGCACCGTGCTGGCCTTGCTGGCTCGCAGCAGTTGGCCGGTGATCGAGTCCAGCTCGTCGAGGTGCGGCAGGCCGGCGCGGGCGATCACCCGTGAGACGGTGCGCACCGGCACGCCGAGTTCGGCGCCGATCCAGTCCGGACCACGACGTTCTCGGGTCCGTACCGCCACGATCTGGGCCTCGAGGTCGGGGCTGGTCCGCCGCGGGCAGGAGTGCGGCCGCGAGGTCCGGTCGTGCAGACCCGCCTCACCCTCGGCGGCGTAGCGGTCCAGCCATTTGCGTACGCACTGGCGCGAGATCCCCATCGCCTTGGCGATATGCGCCTGCGGCCACCCCGCCAGGTGACGTTCAACGATGAGCAGCCTGCCCTGAAACGTGGTGCGGGCATTACGGTGAGACACGAGAGCCTCCAGCGTGGAGTGGGTCCTAGACAAGCCACACCCCACCCGGAGGCTCTCCCTACGTCAACACCCCACCGTCACCAACGTCCTGGCCAAGTACACCTAGCCACTGCCTCGACATCCACTCCAGCGGGCTCAGAGATCGAGGTCGAACGCAGCGCGGATCGCCTGCGCAAGGTCGTCCTCCTGTGACTCGAGCAGGAAGCCGAGCTGTCGTCCCACAGTCTCCACGGGCACAGTCACGATGTTGTCGCAGCTCACCACGCTGTCGCGGTCAAGCCCGTTGATCGGACCGACAGGAACTTCGGTGGAGAGCCCGCGGATCGTACTCGTAATCGGCGCGACGGTGACCCGATTCAGGTACGGACGAACGACCTCCCGGGTGAGGATCAGCACCGGCCGCGCCTTGTCGAGACGGGCCACGTGGATCGGTCGCATCAGTCGAGGTCGTCCATCGACACGCCGGCCGCGAACTCCGCCAGCCCGTCCATGTCAGTGTGTTCCCGTTCAGCGGCAAGAATCGCAGCGTCGCGTTCAGCAACCTTGCGTCGCTGCTCCCGCTGGAGCGCCTGCGTCACGACGGCAGCGCGACTCGGGGCCTCGCCCGCTTTGACCAGCTCGTCCACGAACGTCACGAGATCGTCGTCCAGACGCACAGCGATCTGAGTGCTCATACCAAGACGGTACCAGTCTGGGATCCGCCACCCCGTCGCTCGTCTCGCGATGACGGCCCGCAGCGATGAGTTTCCTGGCGGCGTCGGGTCGGATATCCATGCACCCCGACCTCCCGCGTCTAAGGAATGCCGTGAGCGCCACGTACAGGTGGCACGCGTGAAGCTCCTCCTCACCTCCGCAGGCGTCACGAACCCGAGCATCCGCGACGCGCTGGCCGATCTGCTGGGCAAGCCGATCGCCGAAGCCAACGCCCTCTGCATCCCCACGGCCACCTACGCCATGGGCGGGCCACCCTCGGCGTGGCGCTTCATCACCGGTCAGACGCCGCTGCCCATGTGCGGCCTGGGCTGGAGCTCGCTGGGCGTCCTCGAACTGACCGCCTTGCCCAGCGCCGGCGAAGAACGGTGGCTGCCCTGGGTGCGGGAGGCGGACGTCATCCTCGCGGGCGGCGGAGACGCGACCTACCTGTCCCACTGGATACGGCAATCCGGTCTGGCGGATGTCGTGCCGTCGCTGCGCGACACCGTTTGGGCAGGGCTGAGCGCCGGGAGCATGGCGTTGACGCCACGCATCGGTGCGCAGTTCGTCGAGTGGGAGTCCGCACCTGACGACCGCACGCTGGGGATCGTGGACTTCTCGATCTTCCCGCACCTCGGCATGGAGCCGGACAACACCATGGCCTGCGCTGAGAGATGGGCGGTCGAGATCGCGGGTCCGGCGTACGCGATCGACGACCAGACCGCCATCACGGTGACCGACGGCGCGGTGGAGGTCGTCTCCGAAGGGCAGTGGAGACACTTCCCCGTGCAGACCAGCTCCGCGGGCAGGCGTTGAAAGCGACCTTTCTCGTACCGGCCCACGGGGCCATGCTCAAGTGATGAGCCTTGATCCTGCTGAGACAAACCCCGATCACTACAAGGTCATCTTCGAGAACGACCGTGTCCGCGTTCTCGAGTACCTCGATCAGCCCGGCACGGTCACCACCCCGCAC
>Ga0233363_1001116_pt1 | contig 10668 bp, 6 predicted proteins | sample ElkDunMinimDraft_18_FD_191534 | JGI IMG/M metagenome (GOLD analysis project Ga0233363, IMG submission 191534) | Fecal eukaryotic communites from dung pellets of Tule Elk in California, USA - Elk Dung C16 | ecosystem: Host-associated > Mammals > Digestive system > Large intestine > Fecal | place...
ACCGAGCGCGACCCCGACGAGCGCCCCGCCGACGCGAAGGTCATGCTCGACCGGCTGCGGGAGATCGAGCGCGAGCTCGGCGTCAGCCCGCAGGTCGTGCGCACGGCGCCCATCGGCATCGTCCCGGAGGACGAGGGCATGGATTCCGGGGAGATGACCAAGGTCCTCCCCGGCGCCTTCACCGCCCCCACCGTCACGCCGCCGGTCGACAACACCACGCGGCTGCGTCGCCGCACCAAGCGCAACGCCGCCAAGGGCGGCTGGCTCATCGCGCTCGTGCTGCTGCTGGCAGGGCTCGCCGGCGGTGCCGGCTGGTGGTTCGGCTCGGGCCCCGGTTCGCAGGTGGCCGTCGCCGATGTCTCGGGCATGACGTTCGCCGACGCCCAGGCGGAGCTCGCCGTGCAATCGCTGCAGGCCGTCGAGCAGGGCGAGAACAACCTCGAGGTGCCGGCGGGGACCGTCATCCGCACCGACCCGTCCTCGGGCACCCGCGTCGACCAGGATGCGACCGTCACGGTGTTCGTGTCGCTCGGCCCGGCCGAGGTGTCGATCACGGCGCTGGCGGGCATGTCCGAGGCACAGGCCCGCGAGTACCTCGAGCAGAACATCGTCAACGTGCAGGACGATGCCGCGCGCGAGTTCCGCGACGACATCGAGCGGGACGTCGTGATCTCGGCATCCGTCACCCCCCGCGACGGCGGCGACGCCATCGACTGCACGAACGGCTGCACGGCGCGGCAGGACGACGACGCCGCCCTGCTGGTCTCCGCCGGCGCCGTCCCCGATGTGAGCGGGCGCGGCGTGGACAGCGCGACGTCGGAGCTCAACGCCGTGGACCTCCAGGTCGCCGGCGAGACGATCCAGGAGTACAGCAGCGACTTCTCCAACGGCGAGGTCATCGGCATCGCGGCGCGCGGCGAGGGCGGCAACTGGCGGCCCGGCGAGACCGTGACGCTCATCGTGTCCAAGGGTCCCGCGCCGATCCAGGTGCCCGATGTCGAAGGCCTCACGGTGGCCGAGGCGATGACGGTGCTCTCGGAGGCCGGGTTCGAGCCCGGCACGGCGCTCCCCCAGATCGTCTGGGGCATCTTCACCGTGAGCAGCACCTCGCCCGGGGCGGGTTCGTGGGAGCTTCCCGGAACCCAGGTGACGGTCCGCTCCACCGGCTGAGCCGCGCGGCGCTGCATCCCGTGCGGTCGACGCAAAACACCCTCACCGCACGCCGAAGCGCGCAATCGCGACGACCGAAACCCGCGCCGCCGCGCGGCACCCGGTTCGGTCGACGCAAAACACCCTCACCGCACGCCGAAGCGCGCAATCGCGACGACCGAAACCCGCGCCGCCGCGCGGCATCCGGTTCGGTCGGCGCAAAACACCCTCACCGCACGCCGAAGCGCGCAATCGCGACGACCGAAGCCGGCGCGGACGGAAGCCGGGTCAGCGCTTCTCGAGCTCCTCGGCCACGAGGAACGCCAGCTCCAGGCTCTGCATGTGGTTCAGGCGCGGGTCGCACAGCGACTCGTATCGCGTGGCCAGCGTGGCCTCGTCGATCATCTCCGACCCGCCCAGGCACTCCGTGACGTCGTCACCGGTGAGCTCGACGTGGATGCCGCCGGGGAACGTGCCCGCGGCACGGTGCGCCTCGAAGAAGCCGCGCACCTCGTCCACGACATCGTCGAAGCGACGCGTCTTGTAGCCGGTGGGCGTCGTGATGCCGTTGCCGTGCATCGGGTCGGTGACCCATAGCGGCGTCGCGCCGGAGTCCCTGACGGCCTCCAGCAGCGGCGGCAGCGCGTCGCGGATCTTGCCCGCACCCATGCGCGTGATGAAGGTGAGGCGGCCAGGCTCGCGCTCGGGGTCGAGCTTGTCGATGAGCTTCAGCGCGGTGTCGGTCGACGTCGAGGGTCCGAGCTTCACCCCGATGGGGTTGCGGATCTTGGAGAAGTAGTCGATGTGCGCGCCGTCGAGGTCACGCGTGCGCTCCCCCACCCACAGGAAGTGCGCCGAGGTGTTGTACGGAGTGCCGGTGCGCGAGTCGATGCGCGTCATGGGCCGCTCGTAGTCCATCAGCAGGCCCTCGTGGCCGGTGTAGAACTCCACGCGACGCAGCTCGTCGAAGTCGGCGCCCGCGGCCTCCATGAAGCGGATGGCACGGTCGATCTCCCCCGCCATCCGCTCGTAGCGCTGGTTGGCCGGGTTCGAGGCGAAGCCCTTGTTCCAGCTGTGCACCTCGCGGAGATCCGCGAAGCCGCCCTGCGTGAACGCACGGATGAGGTTCAGGGTGGATGCCGCCGTGTGGTACCCCTTCAGCAGGCGCTGCGGGTCGGGCTGGCGCGACAGCTCGGTGAAGTCGTAGCCGTTGACGATGTCGCCGCGGTAGGCCGGCAGCGTCACCTCGCCACGGGTCTCGGTGTCGCTGGAGCGGGGCTTGGCGAACTGGCCCGCCATGCGCCCCATCTTCACGACCGGCATCGAGGCGCCGTAGGTGAGCACGACGGCCATCTGCAGCACCGTCTTGATGCGGTTGCGGATCTGGTCGGCGGTCGCGCCGGCGAACGTCTCGGCGCAGTCGCCGCCCTGCAGCAGGAACGCCTGACCGGATGCCGCGCGAGCGAGACGCTCACGCAGGTTGTCCACCTCGCCGGCGAACACCAGCGGGGGCATCGACGCGATCTCGGCGGAGACGGCGGCGACGGCATCCGCGTCGGTCCAGATGGGCTGCTGCTTGATGGGCAGGGCACGCCATGCGTCGAGGGGGTCGGTCTGCTGGAGCATCCCGCCAGTCTATCGACGCCGCGAGGCCCCTTCGCGCCGCATGACGGCGGGCGAGGCGGCGGACTCAGGATGCCGCGGCGCGGTCCTTCACCGTCGAGGCGTAGACGTCGTCGTACTGCTGCTCGCCGAGGCGCTGCAGGGCCACCATGATCTCGTCGGTGACCGACCGCAGCACGTAGCGGTCGCTCTCCATCCCGCGGAAGCGGGAGAAGTCCAGCGGCTCGCCGATGACCATGCCCACCCGCCCCACGCGGGGGATCGTGCGGCCGATCGGCATGACGGCATCGGTGTCGACCATGACCACCGGCACGACCGGCACGTGCGCCTCCAGCGCCATGCGCGCGATGCCGGTGCGGCCGCGGTACAGCTTGCCGTCGGGGCTGCGGGTGCCCTCGGGGTAGATGCCCAGCAGGTCACCGCGGCCGAGCACCTGCAGGCCGGTGTTGAGGGATGCCTCGGACGCCTTGCCGCCGGTGCGGTCGATCGCGATCTGACCGGTGCCCTTCATGAACATGCGGGTCGCCCAGCCCTTGATGCCCTTGCCGGTGAAGTAGTCGCTCTTGGCCAGGAACGACATGCGGCGGTCGATCATGAGCGGTAGGAACACCGAGTCGCTCACCGACAGGTGGTTGCTCGCGAGGATCGCGGCGCCCTCGGTGGGGATGTTGGCTCGGCCCACGATCCACGGCCGGAAGATCGCCTTCACGATCGGTCCGACGACGATGTACTTCATGAGCCAGTAGAACACCGCTACAGTCTCCTGCCGGCGAGGTCGGCGACGCCGATGAGGCCCGCGTCGTTGCCGAGTTGCGCGATGGCGAACTCGGCGATGGGGCGGTCGCCGAAGCCGGGCAGCGATGTCTCGTACGCGATGCGCACCGGCTCGAGCAGCGTCTCGCCCAGCTGGGCGACGCCGCCGCCGATGACGAAGAGCTCGGGATCGAGGACGGCCTGGAATCCGCCGCACGCTTCGCCCAGGGCGGTCGCCACGCGGCGCAGCGCCTCGACGGCGCCGGGGTCGCCGGCGAGGATGAGGCGCGAGATGGCGGGCCCGGCGATCTCGCCCTTCTCGGCACGCACCTGCGCGAGGGCCGCGCCGATGCCGCCGCCGTCGGCGATCTCGCCTGCTTCGCGCTGAAGGGCGCGGCCGGACGCGTACTGCTCGAGGCATCCGCTCTGCCCGCAGCCGCACAGGCGCCCATCGCGCGTGAAGCGGGTGTGGCCGAGCTCCGCGGCGATGCCGTGACCGCCGTGGGCGAGCTCGCCCGAGGTGACGATCGCCCCGCCGACGCCGGTGCCGAGGGTGAGCATGACCATGTCGCCGACACCGCGGCCGGCGCCGAAGCGGTATTCGCCCCAGCCGGCGGCGTTGGCGTCGTTCTCGATCGCCACGGGGCGGCCGATGCGCGCTTCGAGGTTGGCGCGCAGCGGCTCGTTGCGCCACGCGATGTTCGGGGCGTGGATGACGACCGAGCGCGACTTGTCGATGAAGCCCGCTGCCGCGACACCCACGGCGGCGATGTCGTGCGACTCGGCGAAGTGGCGGGCCATGTCGGCGACGGCATCCGCCAGCTCGCCGGTGTCGACGGGGGTGTCCACCCGCAGCTTCTCCAGGACCGTGCCGTCGTCGTCGACGACGCCTCCGGCGATCTTCGTTCCGCCGATATCGATTCCGACCTTGAGCACGCGGCATCCTTCCCGCCGCTGCGAGGCGCAGGGCCGCATTGAAGTCTAGTGCGACCGCTGCCCGGCGACGGGTGGCGGCGTCGTGTTCGCTACACTCGGTTTCGACGCAATAACCCGATTTCCCGTTCGGTACCAAAGGAGTTGCCGTGGTCCAATTCGAAGTACCCGCGATCGTCCCCGCCGATCCGCAGGCCAACATCAGCGATCTGCTGGCCGAGCGGGTCAAGCAGACCCCCAATCTGGCACTGTTCGCCGTGCCCGATGGCTCCGGCGGATGGCGCGACATCACCGCCGCCGATTTCGAGCGTGAGGTCATCCGCCTCGCCAAGGGGTTCGCCGCCGCCGGCATCGAGCCCGGCGACAAGGTGGCATTCCTCGCCCGCACGACCTATGAGTGGTCGCTCGTCGACTTCGCGCTGTTCTATGCCGGCGCGATCATGGTGCCGGTCTACGAGACCAGCTCGCCCAAGCAGATCCAGTGGATCCTCTCCGACTCGGGGGCCATCGCGTGCCTCGTCGAATCGGAGGAGCACGTCGCCCGCCTCGACGAGGTGCGCGACGAGGTCCCGCTCGTGCGCAAGACCTGGTCGATGGCCGCCGGTGACCTCGAGACGCTCCGCGCCGAGGGCGCGTCGGTGTCGGACGAGGAGATCCAGCGCCGCCGCAACCTCGCGATCGGCGCCGACATCGCCACCCTCATCTACACGTCGGGGTCGACCGGCCGCCCGAAGGGGTGCGTGCTCACGCACAGCAACTTCGTCGAGCTGAGCCGCAACTCCGCCAAGGCGCTGAGCGAGGTCGTCGCAGAGCCCGGCGCGTCGACGCTGCTGTTCATCACGACGGCGCACGTGTTCGCGCGGTTCATCTCGATCCTCAACGTGCACGCGGGTGTGAAGACCGGGCACGAGCCCGACACGCGCCAGCTGCTGCCGGCGCTGGGGAGCTTCAAGCCCACCTACCTGCTGGCCGTGCCGCGCGTGTTCGAGAAGGTCTACAACTCGGCGGAGCAGAAGGCCGAGGCCGGCGGCAAGGGCAAGATCTTCCGCGCCGCCGCGCACGCGGCCGTGGAGCACTCCACCCTGCTGCAGGACGGCAAGAAGGTGCCGCTGGGCCTCAAGCTCAAGTTCCGCCTGTTCGACAAGCTCGTCTACGGCAAGCTGCGCGCCGCCATGGGCGGCAACGTCAAGTACGCCGTCTCGGGCTCCGCACCGCTCGGCCCGCGTCTGGGGCACTTCTTCCACAGCCTGGGTGTGACGATCCTCGAGGGCTACGGCCTCACCGAGACGACGGCGCCCGCGACGGTGAACCTCGCCACGAAGTCGAAGATCGGCACCGTCGGTCCCGTGCTGCCCGGTGTCGGCATCCGTCTGGGCGAAGACGGCGAGATCGAGGTGCGCGGCATCAACGTCTTCAAGGAGTACTGGCGCAACCCCGAGGCCACGGCCGAGGCGTTCCACGACGGCTGGTTCAAGACCGGCGACATCGGCTCGTTCGACAGCGAGGGCTTCCTCACGATCACCGGTCGCAAGAAGGAGATCCTCGTCACCGCCGGCGGCAAGAACGTCGCCCCGGCGGCGCTGGAGGACCCGATCCGCGCGAACCCGATCGTGGGTCAGGTCGTCGTCGTCGGTGACAAGAAGCCGTTCATCGCGGCGCTGATCACCCTCGACTCCGAGATGCTGCCGACGTGGCTCGCGAACAACGACATGCCTGCGGACCTCTCGCTCACCGATGCGGCGAAGGACCCGAAGGTGCGTGCCGAGATCCAGAAGGCGATCGACACCGCGAACACGCACGTGTCGCGCGCCGAGTCGATCCGCAAGTTCACGATCCTCGCGACCGAGTGGACCGAGGCCAGCGGTCACCTGACGCCCAAGATGTCGATCAAGCGCAACGTCATCCTCGACGACTTCTCGGTGCACATCGATGAGCTGTACGCGGTGCCCGTGACGACGACGAACGTCCCGCTGGGCGGCTGACGCCGCCCGCACGCACGCAGAAGGCCCGGAGCTCCCGCTCCGGGCCTTCTGCGTCGTCGTGCCCTGCGGCATCCGCCCCGTGAAGCCACAGCTGGCGGCCGAGACAACGGTCGTTTCCCATGGTCTCGGCCGTCAGCTGTGGTCTCAGCGAAATGGGGAGGGAGGGAGGGAGGGAGGGAAGGGAGCGGCGGGTCAGAACCAGGCGGACTCGCGGACCTCGCGCATCGCGGTGCGACGGTCCTCGGGCGAGAGACGGTCGAGGAACAGCCGCCCCTCGAGGTGGTCGGTCTCGTGCTGCAGCGCCTGCGCGAGCAGGCCGTCGCCCTCGAGCACGACCTGGTTGCCGTCGAGGTCGAGGCCGATGACCTTGGCGTGCGGATGCCGGATGGCGTCGTGCCAGAGGCCGGGAACCGACAGGCATCCCTCCCCCATCGGCACGGGGTCGCCCGAGACCTCCACCAGCTGCGGGTTGAGGATGTAGCCGATGTCGCCGTCGATGTTGTAGCTGAAGGCGCGCACGCCCACACCGATCTGGTTGGCGGCGACGCCGGCGCGGCCGGGCAGCTCCACCGTGTCGAGCAGATCGCGCACGAGCGCGCGCACACCGTCGTCGATCTCGACGATCGGGGCGCACGCCGAGCGCAGCACGGGGTCGCCGAAGAGGCGGATGTCGCGGACGCTCATCAGGCCACCGACGCCTGACCGCGCAGACCCTCGACGACCATCGCGGCCAGTTCACGGGCCGCCTGACGCGTCTCGGGCTGGAGTTCGCGGAACGAGATGGCGCTGCCGGTGGCGATGTGCGGGTCGTACGGCATGCGCACGACGGCGCGCACGCGCGTCTTGAAGTGCGCCTCGAGCTCCTCGGGACGCACCAGCGGCGCGCCGGGGCGGCTCGCGTTGAGCACGACGATGGCGTTGTGCGCCTTGTCGGCGTAGCCGTTGGACTCGAGCCACGTGAGGGTCTCGGATGCCAGTCGCGCCTCGTCGACGCTGAGGCCCGTGACCACCACGAGCTCGTCGGCGAGTTCGAGCGTCGCCCCCATGACGGAGTGGACGATGCCGGTGCCGGTGTCGGTGAGCACCACGGAGTAGTAGTGCGCGGCGAACTGCGCGACGTCGCGGTAGTCGTCGTCGCTGAAGGCCTCGGACACGTGCGGGTCGGCGTCGGACGCGAGAACGTCCAGGCGCGTCTCGTCGCGCGCGACGATGGCCGACAGGTCGTGGTAGCCGGAGATCTCGCCGCGGCGGCGCACGAGGTCGCGCACCGTCCGGCCGCTGACGCTGCCGATGCGCTCGGCCAGCGTGCCGCGGTCGGGGTTGGCGTCGACGGCGATGACACGGTCGTCGCGGGCGTCGGCCAGCGCCATGCCCAGCAGCGTCGTGATCGTCGTCTTGCCGACGCCGCCCTTGCGGGACAGGATCGGCACGAACTTCGCGCTGCCGCTCAGCGATGCCGCGATGCGGCGATCCAGCGACTTGCGCTCGCGGGCGCGACGGTTGTCGCCGAGGTTGATGCGGCGTCCCGTGACGGTGTAGACGAAGTGCTGCCACGCGCCCTCGGGCTCGGGCTTGACGACGTGGTGGGGGTCGAGCAGGCGGTCGGCGGTGAGCAGGTCGGCCGTCTCACGCCCCGACTCGAAGTCGTCGAGGCGGCGCGGAGCCAGCTCACCCGCGTGAGCGCGACCGCGCTCGGTGGCGCGAGGGTGCAGGTCCGCGGCGGCGGGAGCCGTGCGGGCGGCACCGGTCACGGCGACGGCAGCAGCGGGCGCGGGAGCGGGAGTGGCGGCAGGAGCCGGCGTGGTGGCGGGCTCTGCGGGCGTGGCGCTGCTCTCGGGCGCGGCGGGCTCGACCTCGTCGTGCGCGGCCGGGGCAGCGGCATCCGCCACCTGCTCGTCGTCGTGGGGCATCTCTGCGACCTCCTCCGCGAACTCCTCGCCGTGAGCCAGTTCGCCGGTGATGTGCGGCACCTCACCGGTCTCATCATCCACGGTCACGTCCTCCGCGGCCACGACCTCCACGCCACCGGTCGGCGCGGCGAAGCCGAGCGGCACGAAGTCCACGCCCACGACGCCGTCGTCGACGGCCTCGTCGTGCGTGTCGTCATCGTCCTCGGATACCAGCGACGGCAGGGCGACATCGACCTGCGCGGTGACACCGCCGAGGATGCCGATGCCGGTCGTGTCGAGGCTTCCGCCGTCGGCGAGCACGCCGTTTTCGGGCTCGTCGTTGGTCGGTTCGTTGCGATCGGGCGTCACAGGGTTCACTCCACCTAGGTTCCGGGCGCCGCGCGCCCATCCCTTCAGGCTACTCGGAGGGGCGCACGACGGCCAAAAGGTCGCCGGCCTCCACCTGCTGCGTTCCGGTCACGGCGAGCCGCTCGACGACGCCGTCCACCGACGACGTGATGGCCGCTTCCATCTTCATGGCCTCGATCGACGCGACCGGCTGACCGGCGCTGACGGTGTCGCCCACCTCGACCTTGACGGTCACGACGCCCGAGAAGGGAGCCGCCACCTGACCGGGCTTGGACGTGTCGGCCTTCTCCGCCTGACGGTGTGCGACGTCGATCGCCCGGTCCCGCACGAACACCGGTCGCAGCTGACCGTTGAGGGTCGTCATGACGGTGCGCATGCCCTTGTCATCGGCCTCGCCGATGGCCTCGAGCCCGACGTACAGCTGCACGCCCCGCTCGATCTCGACGACATGCTCGGTGCCCGATGCCAGGCCGTAGAGGTAGTCGACGGTGTCGAGCACGCTGAGGTCACCGTACGTGTCGCGCACCTCCTGGAACGCGCGGGTCGGCGCGGGGAAGAGCAGGTGGTTGAGCGTGCGGCGGCGGGTCTGCGAGTCGCCGCCGAGGGCGGCGGCATCGTCCTCCGCCAGCTCCGTCACCCCGACGCGCACCTCTCGGCCCTGCAGCACCTTCGTGCGGAAGGGCTCGGGCCATCCGCCGGGCAGGTCGCCCAGTTCGCCCGCCATGAAGCCGACGACCGAGTCGGGCACGTCGTACTTGTGCGGGTTGGCCTCGAAGTCCGCCGGGTCGGCCTTGACCGCCGCGAGGTGGAGGGCGAGATCGCCGACGACCTTGGACGACGGCGTCACCTTGGGGACGCGGCCGAGGATGGCATCCGCGGCGGCGTACATGTCCTCGATGAGCTCGAAGTCGTCGGCCAGGCCCAGAGCGATGGCCTGCTGACGCAGGTTCGACAGCTGGCCACCCGGGATCTCGTGACGGTAGACGCGACCTGTGGGGCCCGGCAGGCCCGACTCGAACGGACGGTACAGCGCGCGCACCGCCTCCCAGTAGGGCTCCAGATCCGACACGGCGGCCAGGTCCAGGCCGGTGTCGCGGTCGGTGTGCGCCATCGCCGCCACGAGCGCCGACAGCGACGGCTGGCTCGTGGTGCCCGACATCGGCGCGGCCGCGGCGTCCACGGCATCCGCCCCTGCGGCACTGGCGGCCAGCAGGGTGGCCAGCTGACCACCGGCGGTGTCATGCGTGTGCACGTGCACCGGCAGGTCGAACCGGTCTCGCAGCGCCGAGACGAGACGCGCGGCGGCGGCGGGGCGCAGCAGCCCCGCCATGTCCTTGATCGCGAGTACGTGCGCACCGGCGTCGACGATCTGCTCCGCCAGCCGCAGGTAGTAGTCCAGCGTGTAGAGGTCTTCGGCGGGGTTCAGCAGGTCGCCGGTGTAGCACAGCGCCACCTCCGCGACGGCGGTGCCGGTGCCCAGCACCGCGTCGATCGCGGGACGCATCTGCGCCACGTCGTTGAGCGCGTCGAAGATGCGGAAGATGTCGACGCCGGAGGCGGCGGCCTCGCGCACGAACGCGTCGGTGACCTGCGTGGGGTACGGCGTGTAGCCGACCGTGTTGCGCCCGCGCAGCAGCATCTGGATCGCGACGTTCGGCAGCGCGGTGCGCAGGGAATCCAGCCGCTCCCACGGGTCCTCGCCGAGGAAGCGCAGCGCGACGTCGTAGGTCGCACCGCCCCACGCCTCGACCGACAGCAGCTGCGGGGTCAGCCGCGCGACGTACGGGGCCACGGTGACGAGGTCCTTCGTGCGCACGCGGGTGGCCAGCAGCGACTGGTGGGCATCACGGAAGGTGGTCTCGGTGACCGCGAGGGCGCTCTGCTCGCGCAGCGCCCGGGCGAAGCCGGCGGGACCGAGCTCCTGCAGCCGCTGCCGGGAGCCTGCCGGCGGTGCGGCGCTGAGGTCGATC
>Ga0233363_1001118_pt1 | contig 10651 bp, 11 predicted proteins | sample ElkDunMinimDraft_18_FD_191534 | JGI IMG/M metagenome (GOLD analysis project Ga0233363, IMG submission 191534) | Fecal eukaryotic communites from dung pellets of Tule Elk in California, USA - Elk Dung C16 | ecosystem: Host-associated > Mammals > Digestive system > Large intestine > Fecal | place...
GTACGAGAGCGAGTGCACGTTCTGGGAGGCGCTGACCGGGTGGACGCTGCGCGACGAGGACACCCCCGAGTTCATGCGGCTGCTGCGTCCTCCCGCGATGCCGCTGGGCCTCCTGCTCCAGCGTCTCGACGAGACCCCGCCCGGCGGCGCCGTCACCGGCCACCTCGACCTCGGGGCGGGCACGGACGCCGACGCGGAGGTCGCACGGCACCGCGCGCTCGGTGCGGAGGAGCTGTGGCGCTCCGCGTGGTGGATCACGTTGCGCGACCCGTCCGGGCGCATCTACTGCGTGACTCGGCGCAGCCCGGGCAGACCGATGAGTTCGTGATCTCGGCGGAGTCGTCACTCGCACCAGCCCCACCCCGTACGAGGAGACGACCATGGAGACTGCGATGCCGCTCCGGCTCGACCTCACGTTCACCGCGCCGATCGAGAAGGACGGTGCGTTCGCCACCTATCTCACGGTCGACGGCTCACCCGACCTCCTCGGCACCCGCAAGGCGGTCAAGGTCATCGGGACCATGGACGGGCACGCGTTCGCGGCGACGCTGATGCCGTCGGGCAAGGGCCCGCACTGGCTCCCCGTGCGCAAGGAGCTGTGCAGGGCCATCGGCAAGGATCAGGCCGGCGAGCAGGTCACGGTCCACCTGCAGCAGCGGCTCACGTGAGCGTGGCCCCCGCCGGCGCCCGGAGCTGTGCGGCCAGCGGGCAGTCGAACGGGTCGCGGGCGCGCAGGCCGACGTGGTTCAGGTAGTCGACGACGATCCCGTACGACGCGAGCAGCCCGACCTCGGTGTACGGGATGCCGGCACGGGCGCAGTACGCGCGAACGATCGGCTGCACCTTCTTGAGGTGCGGCCGGGCCATGCTCGGGAACAGGTGGTGCTCGATCTGGTAGTTCAGACCACCCATCAGCATGTCGGTGAGCGGGCCGCCGCGGACGTTGCGCGACACGAGCACCTGACGGCGCAGGAAGTCCAGCCGCATGTCACGCGGCACGATCGGCATGCCCTTGTGGTTCGGCGCGAAAGACATCCCGAGCATCACGCCGAAGACCGCCATCTGCACCGCGAAGAACGCCACCGCCATCCCGATCGGGAGGAAGATCAGCAGCACCGCGACGTACCCGACGAGGCGCGTGGTGATCAGTGCGAGCTCGAGCCGGCGCCACGGCTGTCGCGAGGTGCGGTCCATCGTCGTACGCACGCTCGCGTAGTGGAGGTTGAGTCCCTCGAGCGTGAGCAGCGGGAAGAAGAACCAGCCCTGGTGGTCGGCGAACCATCGCCCGAAGGCACTGCGCCGCTGCTGCACGATCTCCGGCGTGAACGCCAGCGCGCCGGGCGCGATGTCGGGATCGACCTCTTCCTGGTTCGGTCCCTTGTGGTGCATGTTGTGCTTGGCGCGCCACCACCCGTAGCTGAGCCCCGCGAAGGGACCCGACAGGAGGCGGGCGATCCAGGCGTTCGCCGATCCCGAGGTGAAGATCTGCCGGTGCGCCGCATCGTGGCCGAGGAAGCCGAACTGCGTCAGCACCGCCCCCATCGCTGCCGCGACGGCCAGCTGCCACCACGACGCGCCGATCGCGAAGAACGCGACCCACAGGCCGGCGAACGCGCCGATCGCGAGGGCGATCTGCAGTGCGTACCAGCCGCGTCGCCGCTTGAGCAGGCCGCGCTCGCGTACGTCGGCGAGCAGCTCTGAGAACCGGCCTGTGTAGGTCTCGGTCTCGGTCGTGGTCTGGGTGGGTTGGGGTTCTCCGGTCTGGACGCTCATCCGGGCCTCGTTCCGTTCGTCGGAGAGCACGTCTCGTGCTCTTGATTCGACGCTAGGACCGGGGGAGAGGGGCCACGAGGGTGCTGGGGCGAGGCTCGTGGTGGTTCTAGCACCACCACAAGTGTCCGTACGGGCACCACGAGCGGTAGTGCGAGCGTACCCGTTTGCTGGTCAGCGTCCGCGAGGGCGATCATGCGGAGATGGGTGGGTCCTTCTTCGCGGGTGCTGTCGCCGGGTACGCGATCGCGGTGCCGGTCGGCGCCATCACGACGTACCTGGTGATGCTGGGCGCCCGCCACGGCTGGTGGGTCGCCGCCGGGGGTGGCCTCGGGGTGGCCACGGCCGATGCCCTGTACGCGACGCTCGCGCTCGCTCTCGGTGCCGTGCTCGCTCCGGCGATCGTGGCGGCACAGACCCCGCTGACGTGGATCTCCGTGGCGGTGCTCGTCGCCGTCGGGGTGATGCTCCTCCGTCCCGCGCTGCGCTCAGACCCGGCGCGGGCGGTGACGGCCGGCCCACGCTCGACCACGCCCGCACGGGCGTACGCGGTGGTGCTCGGCCTGACGATCATCAACCCGGCCACGGTCGTCTACTTCGCGGCGCTGGTCGCGGGCTCGTCGTTCGGGGCGATCGACACCGGGCCCGAGCGGGTCGCCTTCGTGGCGGGCGCCGGCCTCGCGTCCGCCAGCTGGCAGCTGTTCGTCGCCGGTGCGGGCACCTGGCTCGGGCGGGTCATCACCGGGCGGACCGGTCAACGGGTGACGGCGCTGGTCGGTGGCGTCGCCGTCATCGCCCTCGCGGTCAAGACCGGGCTCGGCGCCTGACGCTACGCCTCGACCGTCGTCGGGGAACCGGAGTCGTCACCGATGCTGCGCTGCATCCAGGCGACGTCGTGCCAGGCGTCGTGCTTCCATCCGATCCGGCGCAGCGTCCCGACCGGCTGGAAGCCGAGCGCCGAGTGGAGTCCCAGGCTCGCCGCGTTGGGGAGCGTGATCCCCGCGAGCAGGGTGCGAAACCCGAGGTCGGCGAGCCGCGGCAGCAGGCCCTCGTACAGGGCGCGCCCGGCGCCCGACCGCGGCTGGTGGTCACGGGCCAGGTAGACGCTGACCTCGCAGGACCACGCGTACGCCGGCCGGGTCTTGAACTCGGTGCCGTACGCGTAGCCGTTCACCGCGCCGTCCTCGCTGAGCACCAGCCACGCGTGCCGCTGCTGTGCGGTCTCGATGCGTGCGGCCATCGTCGCGGGCGACGGGGGCTCGGTCTCGAAGGTGATCGCCGTGTCGCGGACGTACGGGGCGTAGATCGCGGCGCAGGCCGCGGCGTCATCGCTCGTCGCGTCGCGGATCGCGAAGGTCATGGACGCGACCGTACCCAATGGTGAGCCGGTGCGAGTGCCGTTCCAGCGGTTACCGTCGATCTCATGCTCGTCGACGTCACGCGATCGCTCCCCCGTGCAAGGTCCGGCCCATGACGGCGGAGGCACGTCTGCTGCCTGTGCGCGTCCCGCGCGCGCCGGTCGGCGTCGTGGTGGTCCTGCACGGAGGCGGCGGACGCGGGGAGGACATGGCCGTCAGCCCGCTCCAGCCCTCGGTGCTGCGCATGATCCCGGTCGCATGGCGGCTCGCCCGTGCCGGAGGCGGGAGGCTGGCGGTCTACCGGCTCCTGAACTCCCGGCGCGGCTGGGACAGGGGTCTCAACCCGCTCGGCGACGTGCGGTGGGCGCTGGACCAGATCCGGGACCGCCACGGCGACCTGCCGGTGGGACTCGTCGGGCACTCGCTCGGCGGGCGCGCGGCGCTGCTCTCGTCGGCCGAGCTTGCGGTCCGCTCGGTGGTCGCTCTCGCTCCGTGGGTCCAGCCCGGGGACGCAGCGACGGTCGCCCCGCACGGCTGTCGGATCATGGTCGTCCACGGGACCGAGGACCGCGTCTCCGACCTCAGCCGCACCGTGCGGGTCATCGAGGCACTTCGGCGAACGGCCCCCGTAGGCCTCGTCCTCGTGACGGGCGGAAACCACAGCATGCTCCGACGCCGGGGCCGGTTCGAAGGGCTCGCGGCCGACTTCGTCGCGGCGACGATGCTCGACCGGTCGCCCCGGGAGCAGGCGGTCCGCGACGTGCTCGACGGCGCCGCGCGCATCGACGTCTGAGCCTGGGATCATCGGCCGATGGGCACTTCTGAAGACCTCGTGGCACGGCTGCGCGCGGCGGGCTGCGTGTTCGCCGAGGACGAGGCGCGCATCCTCGTCGCGTCGGCGTCCACACCAGCCGAGCTCGAGGAGTGGACCGCGCGTCGCCTCGCCGGCGAGCCGCTGGAGCACGTCGTGGGATGGGCGGAGTTCGCAGGGCTGCGGATCGCGGTGGGCCCCGGTGTCTTCGTACCTCGTACGCGCACGGAGGCGCTCGCGCGTCGTGCGGCAGCGCTCGCGCCCGAGGGCGGGACGGTGCTCGACCTCTGCTGCGGGTCCGGAGCGGTGGGTGCGCTCGTGGCCGAGCTGCGGCCCGACGTGCGGGTCCTCGCCGCCGACCTCGACCCGGCAGCCGTCGCCTGCGCGCGGCGCAACCTGCCGCCCGAGTACGTGTTCGAGGGCGACCTGTTCGAGGCGCTTCCCGGCGACCTGCGCGACCGTCTCGACGTCGTCGCCGTCAACGCCCCGTACGTGCCGACCGAGGCGATCGCGTCGATGCCGCCCGAGGCCCGCGACCATGAGCCGCGCGTCGCGCTCGACGGTGGGGCCGACGGCGTCGACGTCCACCGGCGGGTCGCGGACCGGGTGAGCGGCTGGCTCGCGCCTGCGGGTCAGGTGCTCTTCGAGACGAGCACGTCCCAGGTGCCCTGGACGGCGCTCGCGCTCGCCCGGAACGGGCTGCACCCGCGCGTCACCGACCACGACGAGGAGATCGGGACGGCAGTGGTGGCCGGCATCCCGGTCCGGCACGATCTCGCCACGGACGCCTTGCCTCCGCTGGAGTTCGCGTTCCCGGGACCGCTGCGCGACCGCCTCGCCGGACTGGTCGCATCCGGTGCGAAGACCACGACGTCGTCACTGGCGGTCGAGCTCTTCATTGGTGGGCAGAGCGTTGGTGAGCAGAGCGTGGGTGGCGACAGCGCGGGGGCCGGCGAGGAGCCGGAGGGCATGCCGGCCGTCGGGGAGCGGTGGCGGGTCGTCGACTCGACCGGAGCGACCGTCTGCGTCGTCGAGACCACCGGTCTCCGCATCGCGCCGCTCAGCGAGGTGGACCTGCGCCACGCGCTCGACGAGGGCGAGGGTGACGAGACGCTGGCCCAGTGGCGTACGAGCCACGAGGACTTCTGGAACGGCGCCGAGATGCGGGCCTACCTCGGCGACGAGGACTTCCGGGTGGACGACGAGACCCTCGTGGTGATGGAGCGGTTCCGGGTGGTCGAGGCCCATCCGGCCTCGGCCGATCAGCCCTTCTCGTAGAAGTACGGGTTGCGGGCGACCAGCGTCCCCATCCCGATCCCGCCGGTCACCCTGATCAGGACGCCGTCCGGCGCGGGGTCGCCACCGCGCTTGTTCTTGATCGCGCCCCACCCGGTGCGCAGGTCGTCGGTGTCGACCGCCCATCCCGCCTGGGGGATCAGGACGAGGTTGCCGGCGCCGCCCTTGACCTCGATCTCGACGACACGGGACGAGGGCCGCGCCTGGCGGAAGTCGAGCTTGACGTTGCCCATCTTCGGGGAGACCACGATCCGCGGCGGGACCTGCCAGTCGCCCGTCCGCTCGACGTCGCTCATCATCGCGGTCAGCGTGAGCTCCTCCAGCGGTGCCGGAGACGTCGCCCCTGCGGGAACGGGCAGCGGCAGCTCCGTCGGCAGGTCGGCGACGACCGCGTCGAGCTCCCGGAACGTCTTCGCGCGGTACGTCCGTTCGAGGCGCTCCTCCAGCTCGTCGAGGTCGAGCCTTCCCTCGCCCGCGGCCTCACGAAGGATCTCGGCGACGCGCTCGCGGTCGGGATCGCCGGCGCGCATGTCGCGGGGATCGATGCGGTCCATGCCCGACACCGTACCGGCGGTGCGGTGGCGGTCCCTGCGGGCGTCATAGGCTCGGGCTGTGCCGATCCCTCCGTACGTCTCCGCGCTCCGCACCCGCATCGGCACCGACCTGCTCTGGCTTCCCGGTGTGACCGCCGTGGTCCTCGACGCCGACGGCGGTCAGATCCTCCTCGGTCGTCGCGCCGACACCGGGCAGTGGGCGTTGATCAGCGGGATCCTCGACCCGGGTGAGGAGCCGGCCGCCGGCATCGTCCGCGAGGTCCTGGAGGAGTCGGGCGTCGACGTGGTGGTCGAGGCGCTCTCGGCGGTGACGGTGACCGACGAGGTCCGGTACCCGAACGGCGACCGCTCGCAGTACCTCGACCTGTGCTTCGTGTGCCGCCCGGTCGACGCCACGGCTGCGCGGCGTGCGCACGCGGCCGACGACGAGTCCCTGGAGGTCGCCTGGTTCGACCTCGCCGACGTCCCGGAGGAGTTCTCGGCCAACTCCTCCGTACGGCTCGAGCGCACCCTCGACTTCATGCTCGCGCCGGCGCGTGGCCCGTGGTTCGGCCGCGGGGACGGGTGAGCCTGGGCCCACCCGCCCGCAACTCCTCCTCAGCTCGTGAGGACGAGCTTGTCCTGCCAGCAGGCATCGGTGAGCTTGCCCTTGTACGTGCCGTAGAGGCCGGTCACCTTGCGCGTGATCACGGTGCTCTGACCGTTGCCGGTGCCCGTCGCGATCGTCACGCCGGTACCGGTGTCCCACACTCGCCACGGGCTTCCCTTGCATGCCGTGACGGTGATGTTGATGTACCGAGCGCTGTTGGCCGGGATGGTGCCTGTGGTGCAGGTGCGGTACCCGGTGCCCTTCAGGAAGGGAGCGACACAGCTGGTCGAGGCGGCATGTGCGGGGGTCGCGGCCAGCAGCGTTCCCGTGGCGAGAACGGAGGCTAGTCCTGCTGCGAAGGTACGGCCCTTGGTGAGGTGCATAAAGTGGAATCTCCTGGTGGTAACAGATGGGACGTGCGGCACTGACGTGCCCACACCAAGAAGAGTCCGGCGACGGCGGTCGGGTTCCCTCCGCTCACGCCGCCCGCATACGCGCCCGGTACTGGGTCGGACTGACGCCGCGCTCGCGTGAGAAGGCGGCACTCAGTGCGAACGGGGACGCATAGCCGACCTCGCGGGCGATCGAGGTGAGCGTCCGGTCGGTCCGCTCGAGCAGGTCGGCCGCGAGCGCGAGCCGCAGGCTGGTGAGGTAGGCCATCGGTGGTTCGCCCACGACCGCGGCGAACCGTCGGGCGAGCACGGCGCGCGACACCTGAGCCCGGGCCGCGAGCGTCGCGACCGTCCACGGCTCGGCGACCCGTTGGTGGAGCTCCTGCAGAGCGGGTCCGACGACCGGGTCTGCCGCCGCGCGGTACCAGCCTGGTGCAGCGTCCTCCTGGTCCGACAGCCACGACCGCACGGCCCCGAGGACGACGAGGTCAAGGAGGCGGTCGAGGAAGACCTCCTGGCCGGGGACGTCCCGCTGCATCTCCGCGCACAGCAGTGTGACGAGGTCGGAGGTCCACTCGCCGCGACGCAGGACGACGATCGGCGGAAGCGCGCGCAGCAGCCGATCGCTCACCGCCGACGCGCGCTCGTACGTCCCGGTGACCAGCATCGTCGCGCCGTCGGCGGCGTTGCCCCAGGTCCGCAGGCCGAGCAGCATCTCGTCGGACATCGACCGCCCCGAGGCGTCCACGCAGTGCTGGCCGGGTTCGACGAAGACCTGCGGGGTCGTGCCCGGCAGGTCGGCGACCGTGTACGGGTCGGGGCCGCGAAGCAGTGCCAGGTCTCCCGGCTCGAGCAGCGTCGGGGAACCCGCGTCCGGCACCACCCAGGCCGAGCCCTGCGCGACCACGACGGCCGACAGCGGAGCGCGGTCGCGGATGCGCAAGGACCACGGCGGCGCGAAGACCGAACGCAGCAGGAAGGCGCCGTCCGCCCGCGGGCCGTCGAGGAGTCCGCCGAGGATGTCCATCCCGCCACTCTAGGCCGATGCGAGACGTTGGCATATGGGATTGCCCGTTTCGACCATGGATCGTCTCACTCACAAGCGATGGGATGGAGTCATCAATGACAAGACCCACCCCAGGAGGAACCCATGTCCTGCACACTCGAAGGCCCCGTCCTCGTCGTCGGCGGAGCCGGCAAGTCCGCTCGCCGCGTCGCCTCGCGCCTGGACGCGCTCGGCATCGCGGTCCGCCCCGCCTCCCGTTCGACGCCCGTACCGTTCGACTGGTCCGACCCGTCGACGTGGGACGCCGCGCTGGACGGCGTCTCCGCCGCGTACCTGTCGTACGCCCCCGACCTGGCCTTCCCCGGTGCCGCGGAGCAGGTGGCCGACCTCGCGCGTCGGTTGGCCGATCGGGGTGTCGAACGCGTCGTGCTGCTCTCCGGACGCGGCGAGGCCGGAGCCCGCGCAGCGGAGGTCGCGCTGCTCGACGCCGTCCCGACCGCGCGCGTCGTACGGTGCTCCTTCTTCACCCAGAACTTCACCGAGGGCGTCTTCGCCGACGGCGTACGCGCCGGAGAGCTGGCGCTCCCCGTCCCCACCGACGTGCCCGAGCCGTTCGTCGACCTCGAGGACGTCGCCGACGTGGCGGTCGCCGCGCTGCGCGACGACGCGTACGCCGGCGAGGTGCTCGAGCTGACAGGGCCGGAGTCGATGACCTTCGGCGAGGCGTCCGAAGCCCTCGGCGCCTCGGTCGGCCGTCCGGTGAGGTTCCGCGCGGTCACGGCCGAGGAGTTCGTCGCCGACGTCGTGGCGGCGGGGGAGCCGGCCGAGCTGGCGTACGGACTGGAGGAGCTGTTCGGCGAAGTGCTCGACGGCCGCAACGTCGCCACCACCGACACGGTCGCGCGCGTGCTGGGCCGCCCCGCCACAGCGCTCAGCGCCGCCGTTCGTCGAGACGTCGCCCTGCTCACGCGCTGACCTCTCTACCGCCGGTCGAGTAGTGGCGAGCCCTTGGGCGAGCCGCGTATCGAGACCCGGGGTCTCGATACGCCCTCGCCTAGCGGCTCGGGCTACTCGACCAGCCAGCGGGATTGCGGCTCGGGCTGCACGCTGCGAAACGAGACGGGCGGTGAGCCGGCCACCGAGTTATCGGTACAGCCGACCCACCGCCCGCTCGCGCTGCGGAGCCGCCTACTCCAGCAGCGCGTCCAGGGACCGCCCGATGAGATCGCTTCGCGCGTCGTCCTCGAGGCCCTCGAGCCCGAACCCGAAGAGCACCGAACGGTCGGTCATGACGGCAGCGCCCTCGTCGACCGTCTGCTGTGCGCGCTCCCAGTCGTTCGGGTTGCCCGGCGACGTCTCCGGTGCGCCAGGCACCGTCCAGTCACCGAGGTCGGACTCGAACGACGTCTCGCTGGCCGCCGCACCGTCGACCGTGACCGACGCGTCGTCGATCCAGACGCCCAGGTTGGTCGTGGCCCAGTCGGTGGCGTAGACGATCGCCACCTCGACCTCCTGGCCGGCGTAGGCCGAGAGGTCGGCCTTCCAGTCCTGCCAGCCGGCCGAGTTGCCGCTGAACGCGTTCCACTGACCGGTGGTCCCGGTCGGCTCACAGGCGGCGTTCACGTAGTGCTGGAGCTGCGGGTGGATCTCGTTCGCCCAACCCGAGACACAGCTGTCACCGGTGTCCTGGGTGGTGTTCGGCGTACCGCCGACGTCCGGCAGCGTCGTCCAGTCGTCGGTCCCCACCGGCCGCACCTCGACGAACAGCGCGTCCCAGTGCTCCTCCACGTCGGCGCTGAACTTGAAGTCCAACGAGCCCGAGGTGGCACCGCTCAGGTCGACGGTGGTCGCAAGCCGCTTGTACGACTGGTCGGCCGAGCCTGCGCTCATGAACCAGTCACCGGTGAACGGCGAGTACGGGTCGCCGAACCCGCGCGACCAGCTGATCGGCGCGCTGGAGGCGAACTGCGGGAACTCCTCCGGCGGCAGGAACGACGACGTCGAGACGAACGCTCCGGTGTGGTCCTGCGTGGCGTCGAGCTGAGCAGCGAACCCGGCGAACGGTCCGTCCTCATCACCGAGCAGAGGGAACGGCGTCCCCTCCGCGTCTGTACCGCCGCCGTCGACGTACTGGTACGACCCCAGCCAGTACTGCAGGAAGTCGTTGCCCATCGGCAGGCACGGGTACGCGCCCGCCGTCGTGCACGAACCGGCCGTCTCCTCGTCGGGTTGGTAGTAGTAGCTGCCGTCCGCGGCCTGTGCGTACAGCGCGTACTTGCCCGCGATCAGCGCCCGGCCACCCTCGTTGAGGTAGTCGCGGACGCGGAGCTCGGTGTCGTACGTCCACTTCGCCGCGGTGCCGGCGACCTGTCCGACGTTGCGCGGGATGATGTCGTCACCGGTCTCCCACACGACCGCGTCGTAGTGCGAGAGCACGCCGAGATCGTGCGGTGCCTTGCGGCCGTTGGCGTCGATGTCGTAGACGTCGGTCGAGTAGCCGGCATCCTCCAGCGCGTCGGCGTACGCCGAGACGTACTTCGGTGCGGTGACGCCCTGTGCTGGGGAGACACCGGTGTAGTCCTCGGCGGCGAGGATGAGCACGTCACCGCCGATGTCGTCGGCGACCGTGTAGGAGAAGGACTCCTTCGTGGCGCGCAGCGGCTTCACGTTGAGGCCGGTGAAGACGACCTCGACCTTGTCGCCGGGCTTCTGGCCCTTCACGTCTGCGCGGTACTCGGCGTAGTGCAGATCGTTCTCGCCGCCGTAGCGGTCGCCGCCCTTCCACTGCTTCATCGGCGTGATGCCGCGGATGCGCCCGTTGATCTTGTAGGTCATCAGCAGACCCTTGAGCTTGCGCTTGGCCGTGACGGCGACG
>Ga0233363_1001119_pt1 | contig 10648 bp, 6 predicted proteins | sample ElkDunMinimDraft_18_FD_191534 | JGI IMG/M metagenome (GOLD analysis project Ga0233363, IMG submission 191534) | Fecal eukaryotic communites from dung pellets of Tule Elk in California, USA - Elk Dung C16 | ecosystem: Host-associated > Mammals > Digestive system > Large intestine > Fecal | place...
CACCGTGTCCACGTCGGCAGGCGGGGGCGTCCAGCCGTCCTCGCGCGTCTCGCTGAACACCCGCTCGAGCTGCGACTGGTAGTCGCGCAGGGCCTGCTCGGCCTCCTCGATCGTGATGTCGCCGCGGGCCACGAGCGTCTCGGTGTAGATCTTGCGGACCGACCGCTTGGCCTCGATGAGGTTGTACATCAGCGGCTGCGTCATCGAGGGGTCGTCGCCCTCGTTGTGGCCGCGGCGGCGGTAGCAGACCAGGTCGATGATGACGTCGCGGTCGAACTGCTCGCGGTACTCGAACGCCAGCTCGGCGACGCGCACGACGGCCTCGGGGTCGTCCCCGTTGACGTGGAAGATCGGGACCTGCAGGCCCTTGGCCACGTCCGTCGCGTACTGCGACGAGCGCGACGACGACGGACCCGTGGTGAACCCGACCTGGTTGTTGACGATCACGTGGATCGTGCCGCCCGTGCGGTAGCCCCGCAGCTGGGACAGGTTCAGCGTCTCGAACACGACGCCCTGGCCCGCGAACGCGGCGTCGCCGTGGATGAGGATCGGCAGCACGGAGAACCCGTCGCCGCCCAGGTCGATGAGGTCCTGCTTGGCGCGGACGATGCCCTCGAGCACCGGGTCGACGGCCTCGAGGTGCGACGGGTTCGCCGCGAGGTACACGTCGGTCGTCGCACCGGACTCCGCCGTGAAGACGCCCTCCGTGCCCAGGTGGTACTTCACGTCGCCCGAGCCCTGGACCGACTTCGGGTCCTGGTTGCCCTCGAACTCGCTGAAGATCTGCCCGTACGACTTGCCGGCGATGTTCGCCAGGACGTTCAGACGGCCGCGGTGCGCCATGCCGATGCCGACCTCGTCGAGGCCGCCGTTGGCGGCCTTCGACAGGATCGCGTCGAGCAGCGGGATCAGGGACTCGCCACCCTCGAGCGAGAACCGCTTCTGGCCCACGAACTTGGTCTGCAGGAAGGTCTCGAACGCCTCGGCGGCGTTCAGGCGGCGCAGGATCCGGAGCTGGTCCTCACGCGGCGTGCGGGCGTACCCGGACTCCAGGCGCTCCTGCAGCCAGCGTCGCTGGCGCGGGTCCTGCAGGTGCATGTACTCGGCGCCCACCGTGCGGCAGTACGAGTCGCGCAGCAGCCCGAGGACCTCACGCAGGGTCGCGCGCGTCTTGCCGGTGAAGCCCCCGGTCGGGAACGTGCGGTCCAGGTCCCACAGCGTCAGGCCGTGGTTCTGCACGTCGAGGTCCGGGTGCTTGCGCTGGCGGTAGGCCAGCGGGTCGGTCTCGGCCATGAGGTGCCCGCGCGAGCGGTACGCGTGGATGAGCTCGGCGATGCGCGCGGGCTTGATCGCCTCGGCGTCCGGGTCGTGGTTCGCGTCACGGACCCAGCGCACGGGCTCGTACGGGACGCGCAGCGAGGCGAAGACGCGGTCGTAGAACCCGTCCTCGCCCATGAGCTTGCGCGCGAGGATGCGCAGGAAGTCACCCGACTGCGCGCCCTGGATGATCCGGTGGTCGTACGTCGAGGTGACCGTCAGGACCTTCGAGACGCCCATGCGGTTGAGCTGCTCGTCCGACGTCCCCGCGAACTCGGCGGGGTAGTCCATCGCGCCGACGCCGACGATCGTGCCCTGACTCTGCATGAGGCGCGGCACGGAGTGGACCGTGCCGATCGTGCCGGGGTTGGTCAGCGAGATCGTCGTCCCGGCGAAGTCCTCGACCGTCAGCTTGTTGTTGCGGGCGCGGCGCACGACGTCCTCGTACGCGTTCCAGAACTGCGCGAAGTCGAGCGTGTCCGCCTTCTTGATCGACGGCACGAGGAGCTGGCGGGTGCCGTCGGGCTTGGCCAGGTCGATCGCCAGGCCGAGGTTGACGTGGGCGGGCGCGAGCACGCCCGGCTTGCCGTCCACGAGCGTGTACGAGGAGTTCATGGCGGGCATCTCGCGCACCGCCTCGACCAGCGCGAAGCCGATGAGGTGCGTGAAGGACACCTTGCCGCCGCGACCGCGGGCCAGGTGGTTGTTCACGACGATGCGGTTGTCGACCATGAGCTTGGCCGGCACGGCGCGCACCGACGTGGCGGTCGGCACCTCGAGCGACGACTCCATGTTGGTGACGACACGAGCGGCGGGACCGCGCAGCTTCTGCACGTCGTCGACCGGCCGGACGTCGGGTGCGTCGGTGCGACGCGTCGCGACCTCGGCGTACGGCGCGGTGGCGGGCTGGGCGGTCGCGACCGGCGAGGGCGTCACCTCGACGACCGGTGCCGCGGCGGCGTCGGCCCGGGCGGCACCGTCGGCACCGTCCGTCGCGGGTGCCGCGGGTGCCGCGCTGCCCGAGGGGGCAGGGGCGGTCGGCGCGGCTGGAGGGGCCGCCGGGCCCGGCGGTGCGGACCTGGCGACGTCACCGTTGGTCGCAGCACCCGTCGTCTCGGGCTTGTAGCCCTCGAAGAAGTCCCACCAGGCGGGGTCCACCGCGTTGCGGTCCTTCTGGTACTGCTCGTACAGCTCGTCGACCAGCCACTCGTTCGCACCGAAGTCGGCACGGGTGGAGTCTGACTGCGCGTTCTGCGTCACGCTGGGATCGCCCACTTCCGGTGCGCGGCTCACGGACCGCGCCATCGCCAGTTCTGTTGATGACAACACTACGTGCTGCGCGAGGCCTCAGGCCCCTTGCGCAGCCGCGTCGGTCGTGATCTGTGCAGCCTCTTCACCCCGTCCGCGTCCGGGGGTCAACAGCCGCTAAAGCGGGTCTGGGACGCGGCTCAAGGCCGGGTCCGCGGGAGGCCTGCGGCGTGGGACGTCACCGCCGGGTCGTCACCGCCGCGGGTCGCTCACGCCGGGTGCCGTGCGGCGGGCAGCCGCACCCGCATCGTGCAGCCCGACGCGGAGTCCGCGACGACGACCGACCCGCCGTGCAGCTCGACGGCCCACCGGACGATCGCCAGACCGAGCCCGGTGCCCCCTGTGGAGCCCTGGCCGGTGAGCGCGGGCGTGTTGCCGCGCACGAAGCGCTCGAACACGTGCGCGCGCTGGTCGCGGGCGATGCCCGGGCCGTGGTCCACGACGTCGATCCGCACGTCGGCCCCGTCGCGGCGGGCGACGACGCGCACCTCGTCGTCCGCGGGTGAGTGCCGTGCGGCGTTCTGCAGGAGGTTCGCGATCACCTGGTGCAGCCGCTCCGGGTCCGCCGGCACGGTGAGGTCGGCCGGCTCGACGTCGACCGTGAACCGCAGCCGCTTGTCGGCACCGACCAGCGTCGCCTCGTCGGCGGCCTGCCGCAGCAGCTCACCGACGTGCACCTCCTCGATCCGCAGCGCCATCGCGCCCGCCTCGACGCGCGACAGGTCGAGCAGCGACGACACCAGGCGAGAGAGCCGCTCGGTCTGCGCCAGCGCCACCGCGAGCGTCGCGGGGTCGGGCTCGCTGACACCGTCGACCATGTTCTCCAGCTGCGCCTGCAGCGCGGTCACGGGTGTGCGCAGCTCGTGCGAGACGTTCGCGACGAGCTCACGACGGAACGTGTCGAGCTGCTGGAGGTCGTCGGCCATCGTGTTGAACGCCTCGGCGAGCTGACCGACCTCGTCTCGGCTGGTCGAGCGCACCCGCCGGCTGTAGTCACCGCCGGCCATCGCACGCGCGGCCTCCGTCATCTCGCGCAGCGGGGACGTCATCCCGCGCGCGAGGATCTGGGTGGCGATCAGCGACAGCGCGATGGCGAGCGGCAGCGTGCGGCTCGGCCCCAGCGCCTGCCCGTAGCCCACCCAGATCACGAACGCGGCGAGCGTGACCGTCGCGGCGACGAGCACCCCCAGCTTCATCTTGATGCTGCGCAGGGGATCGAGCGGCCGCACGTCCGGCAGGCGCCAGCGGTCGGCGTCGCCGCGTGCGTGCCGGGCGTGCGGTTCGTGGGGGGACGTCACAGGCCCTCGTCCGCCTCGTCCGGTGCGTCCCCGGCCGGCTCGTACGCGTAGCCGACGCCGTGGACCGTGCGGATCAGGTCCGGCCCGAGCTTGCGGCGCAGCGCCTTGATGTGGGAGTCGACGGTGCGGGTGCCGCTCGCGTCGACCCAGTCCCACACGTCGGCGAGCAGCCGCTCGCGGGTCAGGACGGTGCGCGGCGACGACGCGAGCGTCAGCAGCAGGTCGAACTCCGTCGGCGTCAGGTGCACCTCGGTACCCGCCCGCTGGACGCGTCGCTGCGCGCTGTCGATCGTCACGTCGCCGACGACCAGGGGTGGTTCGGGCTGCTGGACGGTGGCCAGCTCGGCGGCGCGTGCCGCGCGCTCCGTGCGGCGCAGCAGCACCTTCGTGCGGGCGACGAGCTCGCGCATCGAGAACGGCTTGGTCATGTAGTCGTCGGCGCCGACGCCGAGGCCGACGAGCATGTCCGTCTCGTCGTCCCGGGCGGTCAGCATGAGGACGGGCACGGGGCGCTCGGCCTGGATCTGGCGGCAGACCTCCAGGCCGTCGATCCCCGGCAGCATGACGTCCAGCACCACGACGTCGGGCTGCAGGCGGCTCGCGGCGGCGACTCCTGCGTGACCGTCGCCGACGGCCTCGACCGCCCAGCCCTCGGCGGTGAGCCGGTGCACGATGGCCTGGGCGATGGCGGGCTCGTCCTCCACGACGAGGACGGTGGTGACACCCGGGCGCGACACGGTGGTGACCATGGGGTCAGCGTGGCACACGGACCCGTGACCAGTCCCGGTGAGGGCTCGGCACGTCGGTGGTCTGTCCGTAAGATGTGCCCACCATGAGCAGCTCAAGTCGCTGCCGGCATCGCGTCCCGTCCCGCTCCCGCCGCACCTCGTGTGCGTGCCTCGGAGCAGGGCCCGTCCTCCCGGGACGCGAGACCGCCGGCCCACCCCCGTCCTCCTCCTCCTCCTCCTCGGCACCGGAGGCGCACCGTGCCGCCCGGGTCCCGGTCAGGGTGCCCACGTGCTGACCGACTGGCTGCTCGTCGGTCTGGGTGTGCTCCTCACGGCCGGCACGGCGGTCTTCGTCGCCGCCGAGTTCGCGCTGGTCACGCTCGACCCCGGTCTCGTCGAACGGCAGACCGCCCCGGACGACGCGCGCGGCGGCTCGGTGCTGCGCGCGCTGCGCCGGCTCTCCACGCAGCTGTCCGGCGCGCAGGTCGGGATCACCGTGACCACCGTGCTGCTCGGCTACACGACCCAGCCCGCCGTCGTCCGCCTGCTGGGCGTGCCGCTCGACGCGTCGGGCGCCAACCGCGCGCTGGCGGGGGCGATCGCGGCGGTGCTCGCGCTCGTGCTCGTCAACGGCTTCTCCATGCTCTTCGGCGAGCTGGTCCCCAAGAACTTCGCGATCGCCCGCCCACTGGGCACCGCACGGCTCGTCGCCCCGCTGCAGCTCGGGTTCACCACGGCGCTGCGGCCCGTGATCTCGTTGACCAACGGCACCGCCAACTCGCTGCTGCGGCGGGTCGGCGTCGAGCCGCGCGAGGAGCTCTCCGGCGCGCGCTCGCCGGCCGAGCTGGCGTCGCTCGTCCGCCGCTCCGCCGCGCAGGGCACGCTCGACCAGGCCACCGCGACGCTGCTGACCAACTCGATCGACTTCTCCACCCTCACGGCCGTCGACGTGATGACCGACCGCACCCGCCTGGTCGTCGTGCGTCGTGACGACTCCGCGGCCGACGTCATGGCGCTGGCACGCCAGACAGGTCACTCGCGGTTCCCCGTGATCGGCGACTCCGTCGACGACGTCGTGGGGTTCGTCCACCTGCGCAAGGCCATGGCCGTGCCGTACGAGCGGCGTGCCGACGTGCCCGCCGCCGCCCTCATGGTGGACGCCCCACGCGTCCCCGAGACGGTCGGGCTCGGTCCGCTGCTCGTCGACCTGCGGGCGCAGGGCCTGCAGATGGCCGTCGTCGTCGACGAGTACGGCGGGACCTCCGGTGCCGTCACGCTCGAGGACGTCGTCGAGGAGCTCGTGGGGGAGGTGGCCGACGAGCACGACCGCTCGCGCGGACAGCTCGCCCGCCAGGCGGACGGCTCGTGGGTGCTGCCCGGTGTGGTCCGCCCCGACGAGCTGCACGAGGCGACCGCGCTGCGCGTCCCCGACGACGGCCCGTGGGAGACCCTCGGCGGGCTGCTCATGGCGCGGCTCGGCCGCGTGCCGGTGGACGGCGACGAGGTCGTCGAGGGCCGTGTCGTCCTGCGCGTCGAGCGCATGGACGGCCGTCGGGTCGAGCGGGTGCGCGTCAGCGAGCTGCACGACGAGGGGGGTGAGGCGTGATGGACAGCACCGTCGCCCTCGTCCTGGCCGTCGTCCTGCTCGCTGCCAACGCGTTCTTCGTCGGCGCGGAGTTCGCGCTCATGTCCGCCCGCCGGTCGTCCGTCGAGCCGCTGGCCGAGGCGGGCGACCGTCGCGCCGTCACCGTGCTGTGGGCCATGGAGCACGTGTCGCTCATGCTCGCGGCCGCCCAGCTGGGGATCACGGTGTGCTCGACGAGCCTCGGGCTGGTCGCCGAGCCCGCGATCGCGCACCTCATCGAGACGCCGCTGCACGCGCTCGGGGTCCCCGACGCGTTCACGCACCCGATCGCCTTCGTCGTCGCGCTCCTCGTCGTGGTCTACCTGCACGTCGTGCTGGGCGAGATGGTGCCCAAGAACCTCGCCGTGGCGGGGCCCGACCGTGCCGTGCTGCTGTTCGGGCCGCCCCTCGTGTGGGTCGCCCGCGTCCTGCGGCCCGTGATCGTCGCGCTGAACTGGCTCGCGAACCACGTGCTGCGCGCGTTCCGGGTCGAGCCGCAGGACGAGGTCGCGTCGGCGTTCACGGCCGAGGAGGTGCAGTCGATCGTGGAGCGCTCGCAGGCGGAGGGCCTCCTGGCCGACGAGCAGGGCCTGCTCGCGGGTGCCATCGAGTTCTCGGACCGCACGGCGGCGGAGGTCATGGTCGCGGTCGACGACCTCGTGACCGTCGACGCCGCGAGCACGCCGGACGACATCGAGCACCTCGTGGCGCGCACCGGGTTCAGCCGGTTCGTGGTCGTCGACACCGACGGCCGGCCGACGGGCTACCTGCACATCAAGGACGTGCTCTACGCCGACGACGCGTCGCGCGCCCTTCCCGTGCCGTCGTGGCGCGTGCGCACGCTCGCGGTCGTCCGGCCGCAGGACGAGGTCGAGACGGCGCTCGAGGCGATGCAGCGGTCCGGCTCGCACCTCGCACGCGTCGACGAGGAGGGCCGGACCACCGGTGTGGTCTTCCTCGAGGACATCCTCGAGGAGCTCGTCGGCGAGGTCCGGGACGCGATGCAGCGGGGCCAGCTGCGGTGACCGGGAGGGGTGCAGGGCGCACCCCGAACGGTTGCGGGCGGCACCACGTTGTGCCCCGGCGCGTGGAGGATGTGTGGACGGACGGCGTGTCGCTCGGCGTGTCGCCTTGAGAGCACGTCGCACCACCTGCTCCTGACCTGTTCGGGTCTTGGAGTCCGCGGCTGAGGCCGTTATGGTTCCGTGACCGCATCGGGGGGCCGATGTCACGCGGGACGAGCTGAGACGGAGGTGTCGTGGGATCCCACCGAGCGGAGCCGACGACACGTGCGCGCCGGGACCGGCGTTCGCACCCCGCTGCTGACGTCCCTGTCCCCGTCGCCGGCACTCCTGTGACCGAGGGCCTGCGCCCGCCGGTCGCGGTCGAGGCGCAGCGCCGGCGGTCCACCCGGGTGCTCGGACGTGGCGGTGTGCTGGCCGCGCTCGTGGCCGTGACGGTGGTGGTCCCGATCTCCCAGGGCCTGGCCGACGGCGAGATCGTCGCCGGGGTCCCGGAGCCCGACCCGAGCCTGCCCTCGACGGTCACCGCGCTCACCGCGATCCCGCTCTCGGACCTGCCGCCGACGCCGCTGGTCTCCGCCGACGGGGCGTCGCGACTGCGCGCACTCGCGGAGGTCTCCCGCGACGCCGAGCGTTCCGCACTCCCCGGGTGCGACGGCTCCGTGCGCGCGTCGGGTGAGAACGGCCTGCTGGCGACCAAGGACCTGTGCACGCTGTGGGACGGCCGCACGCAGATGCGCGCCGACGCAGCCGTCGCCCTGGCCGAGCTCAACGAGGCGCACGTCGCGCGGTTCGGCACCGACCTCTGCGTGGTCTCGGGCTACCGGACGCTCGCGCAGCAGCGGTCCGTCAAGGCGCAGAAGGGCGGCCTGGCCGCCACCCCGGGCAAGAGCAACCACGGCTGGGGCCTGGCGATGGACTTCTGCTCCATCGAGACGTCCGGTGCCCGGTGGACGTGGCTCAACGACAACGGCCCGACCTTCGGCTGGGAGCAGCCGAACTGGGCCGTGCGGGGCGGGTCGGGGCCCTACGAGCCCTGGCACTGGGAGTACACCAAGGGCGTCAAGGCGGACGGCGAGTTCTACGGCTGACGGACCGGCGGACCCGCGCTGCGGACCCGCCGGTCGGCGCCTCTCAGCGCAGGCTCATGCCCCAGCGCACCCGGTGGGACGCGCCCGGCTCGATCTCGACGAGGCGGTCGCCCGTGCGGAACGCGTCCGCGACGCACGTCATGGGCTCGACGGCCACGCCACGGCGCTCGATGCCCGCGATCCCGTCGCCCGTGCACACCTGCCACGCCGGCAGCGTGGCGTCGGCCCACACGGCGACCGTGCGGCCGTCCGCTCCCGTGAGCCGCGCCCACGTCAGGCCGTCCTCGTCGGGCGTCACGTCGACCCACGCGTCGTCCAGGGTCACACCCGCGAGCGGGCGGCCGCCGCGCAGGTCGAAGCTGCCGGTCACGGCCTGCGTGCCGGTCGGCAGCAGGCGCTCGTCCACGGTGACGCGTCGCGCCGCGTCGAGCTCCAGCGTGCACGCGTCGACGGGGCCGGGCCCCGGTGAGAGCCACGGGTGGAACCCGACCCCGTACGGGGCCACGTCCGCCCCGAGGTTCGTCGCCTCGACGGTGACGGTCAGGCCGTCGTCCGCCAGCGCGTACGTGACGTCGAGGCGCAGCGGCCACGGGTAGCCGGGGACCGGCACGAGGTCGTGGCGCAGCGTCACCGTGTCGTCCGCGACGGCGACGGCCGCGAACCGCTCGTACGACACCAGGCCGTGCAGCGCCGTGAGGCGCTCGTGCTCCGTCAGCGGCACCTCGTAGGTGACGCCGCGGAAGCGGTAGGTCGCGTCGCGCAGCCGGTTGGGCCAGGGGGCGAGCACCGCACCGGAGAACGCGGGCGCGATCGAGTCGACCGCGAAGGGCAGGACGACGTCACGGTCACCGACGCGGTACTCGCGCAGGCTCGCGGCGACGGAGGCGACGACGGCGACCTGGTCGGCGTGCCGGAGCACGTGCTGGTCACCTGTGGGGGGAGGCGTGTTCACGCTCCCAACCTAGTCGCGCAGCGGGCACGGGCCGCGGGACCCGCCGCAGGGCCCGTCCGTCCGCCGCGGCGGCGGTGCAGGCGGTCGCCCGGTCGCCGCGCTGGCCTGCGGCGACGCGCGGGGACGAAGGACCCTCGCGGTGACACCCGGATCGGCGATGATCCGGGGATGGAGCACCGTCGCCCCGCCAGCCCTGACCTGCCCCGTCGCACCCCCGAGGAGGTCGGCGTCCCGTCGGCCGCGCTGCTCGCTCTCGTCGACGCGCTCGACGCCCACGACGAGACGCACTCCGTCATGGTCGTGCGCCGGGGTGCCGTCGTCGCCGAGGGGTGGTGGGACCCGTACCGCCCGGACCTCCCGCACGACCTGTACTCGCTGTCGAAGACGTTCACCGCGATCGCCCTGGGCCTCGCACGGCACGAGGGTCTGCTGAGCTTCGACGACCCGGTGCTCTCGTTCTTCGGCGACGAGGCGCCCGCCGAGCCGTCCGCGCACCTCGCCGCGATGCGGGTGCGGGACCTCCTCACGATGCGCACCGGGCACCACGAGGACGCGAGCGACCGCACCTTCGAGCACGAGGACTTCGCGCGCGCGTTCCTCGCGCTGCCGGTCGAGCACGAGCCCGGCACGTGGTTCGTCTACAACACGGCCGCGACGTACATGCTGTCCGCCATCCTCACGCGCCTCACCGGGCAGCGGCTGGTCGACTACCTGGAGCCCCGCCTGTTCGCCCCGCTGGGGATCACGGGTGCGACGTGGGAGCAGTGCCCGCGCGGTGTGGACACGGGTGGGTTCGGGCTCGCGGTGCGCACGCGTGACATCGCGGCCCTGGGCGTGCTGCTCGCGCAGGACGGCGTCTGGGACGGTGTCCGTCTGCTGCCCGAGGGCTGGGTCGCCGAGGCGACCGCGGACGGTGCGCCGGCGGCGCAGGACGCGGGCGACGACAGGGCATCGGCACCCGCGCCGGGTGACGACGGACCGCCGGAGTGGCACCAGGGCTACGGGTACCAGATCTGGCGCTGCCGCCACGGCGCCTTTCGCGGCGACGGTGCGTTCGGCCAGTTCTGCGTGGTCGTCCCGGAGCAGGACCTGGTCGTCGCGACGACGTCCGGGGACCACGACATGCAGGGCGTCCTCGACCGGGTCTGGGACCTGCTCCCGCAGCTGTCGCCCGACGCGCTGGCACCCGACCCCGCCGCGCACGAGGCGCTCACGCGTCGGCTCGCGGGCCTGGCTCACCCCGCGCCCGCGCAGGCCGTGGGGGACGGCGTGCCCGCGGTCCTGGGACGCGAGCTCGTCCTGGAGCGG
>Ga0233363_1001120_pt1 | contig 10631 bp, 8 predicted proteins | sample ElkDunMinimDraft_18_FD_191534 | JGI IMG/M metagenome (GOLD analysis project Ga0233363, IMG submission 191534) | Fecal eukaryotic communites from dung pellets of Tule Elk in California, USA - Elk Dung C16 | ecosystem: Host-associated > Mammals > Digestive system > Large intestine > Fecal | place...
GCGCCGCGCAGATCGGCTGGCTCGGCACGGCGATGCTCTGCTATGTCACCCCCAAGGAGCACCTGGGGCTTCCCGACCGCGACGACGTCAAGACCGGCGTCATCACCTACAAGCTCGCCGCGCACGCCGCGGACCTCGCCAAGGGGCACCCCGGGGCGCAGGAGTGGGACGACGAGCTGTCCCGCGCACGGTTCGAGTTCCGCTGGCAGGACCAGTTCCACCTGGCCCTGGACCCGGAGACCGCCCAGTCCTTCCACGACGAGACCCTGCCCGCCGAACCGGCCAAGACCGCGCACTTCTGTTCCATGTGCGGCCCCAAGTTCTGCTCCATGAAGATCACCCAGGACGTGCGCCGCTACGCGGAGGAGCACGGGCTGGACACCGTCGCCGCCATCGAGCGCGGCATGGCCGACAAGTCCACGGAGTTCTCCGAACAGGGCAAGCGCGTGTACCTCCCCCTCGCGGACCAGATGCCCTGACCTCAGAGGTCGGGAACACGGGCGGCGGAGGGCCGCTGATCGCAGGGTGGAACCGGTGGTGATCCCGGTGACGCGACCACCCGGTGAAGGCCTCCCGCCGGTCCCGCGTCCACGCCGCGGGGCTCCGGCCCAGCGGGGTCGGTCCGGTCGGGGCGGGAGGCCCCGGTCCGGAGCCGGCCCCGCACCCGTATGTCTCCGGCGCCCCGGGCGCCGCCGCCATCGGCCCCGAGGCGCCGGTGACCGCGACCGACGGGCCGGGCGGAGTGGTCCGCGCCCGCCTGACAGCCCCGGCGTCGCGGCGCGGACGGAGCCCCCGACACGAACCGGAACTCCCACGAGCACCACCGGTCCCGAAAAAATCTCGTCGCCCTGGCACATCCCCCGCACCTGTGGCTCCGTGGAGTCCAGAAGGCCCCGGCAGCCGCGGGGCCCGACGCGACGTCGTCGGACACGTCGTCGACCAGCGCCCCGGCGGTGGCCCCCCGCGCATCGCTGTCGGGGAGCCCGCCCCCGGGGCGGGGGAGCCCTGGGGAGAGTTTCCCGGAGGGGCTCCGCCCCGGGGGCTGGGAGCGCGGTCTAGCCGGGCTTGCGGGCGCTGGCCACCAGGTGCACGCCGACGTAGTCGTCGGACTCGGTCGCCCGCAGCTCCATCTCCACCAGGCGCCCCATCGACCTCGGGTCGCGGGCCAACATCATCTCCACGGTGGAGGCGGACAGCACGGTGCGGGGCTTGACCCACTCCAGCTCCAGCCCCGCGTCCGAGAGCGTCTCGGTGAGCTGTTCGGCGGTGAAGCACCGCGTGATGGAACCGTCGGGCCAGGGGACCAGGAGCACGTCGGCGCTCGGCGCGTGGCTGAGCTCGGGCCAGCAGTCCTGTTCGGCGAGCAGCGCCATGCCCAGCACGACCGAGTCCACGCACAGCAGGGCCCGCCCGCCCGGGCGCAGCACACGGGCGATCTCGGCCACGGACGACTCGGTGGCCAGATGGCGGGAGAGCACCCGGTTGTCGGCGATCACCCCGTCGAAGACCTCGGAGGCGAAGTTGCGCAGGAAGGCCGAGTCCCCGACGACGTGGCGCAGGCGTCCGCGCCGCGCCGGGCGCGGCACCATCGCCCGCCCGTTGACGAGGGTCAGCGGACGGCGCACCGCCATGTCGACGGAGGGGAGCAGGGTCACGACGTCGTGGCCGGCGGCCACCGCGCGGGGCGTGCCCTGGTAGTCGGGACTGGACACGTCGAGGAGGCGGGAGGGGGCGTCGGGGAGCCACCGGGCGATCTGCGCCTCCGCGACCGCCCAGTAGAACCGCCAGTAGTCCGACAGGCGGTCGGGGGTGGCGAACTGCGCCGCGGGTGAGCGGTGGCGTTCGGAGGCAGGGGTTGAGGACGGTTGCACGTGCGCTCCTCTCCCATCCTTCAAGTTGTCCTACCCGCACTCTCCCATGCCTCACCTCCGTTGACGGAGGCAAACGACAATTTCGGGCGGGTAAGGGACCTTCGTCCCCGGCGGCGCGGAATCAGCTCGGCGCGAACGTTGTTGTCCTCCACACCGCCGCGGAAAGCGGACGCCCGGGGCGGATGAGAGTCGTATGAGGAGGGTCAACAGACCATGCCGACTGCCGGTTCATGTCTCGCGCGGGAGGACGCGGTGTCGCCGCCACGCGGTGGCGGTGCGCGGGGCCAGGCCACGGGACCGTATCGTTGGGGTATGGATGCCCCAGCTGGGACCAGTGCGAGGAGGCCGACGGGCTTGGAACAGGGCCAGGAGACAGCCGAGGAGAGGGACGAGCGGTTCGAGAGGGACGTGCTCCCCTTCCTCGACCAGCTCTACTCCGCGGCGTTGCGGATGACACGCAACCCCGCTGACGCGGAGGACCTCGTCCAGGAGACCTTCGCCAAGGCGTTCGGTTCGTTCCACCAGTTCAAACAGGGGACGAACCTCAAGGCGTGGCTGTACCGCATCCTCACCAACACCTTCATCAACTCCTATCGCAAGAAGCAGCGCGAGCCGAAGCAGGCGGGAACCGAGGACGTCGAGGACTGGCAGCTGGCGCAGGCCGCGTCGCACACCGCGGCCGGCCTGAAGTCGGCCGAGGCCGAGGCCCTCGAACACCTCCCCGACAGCGACGTCAAGCGGGCCCTGCAGGAGTTGCCCGAGGACTTCCGGATCGCCGTCTACCTCGCCGACGTCGAGGGATTCGCGTACAAGGAGGTCGCGGAGATCATGGGGACGCCGATCGGGACGGTCATGTCCCGTCTGCACAGGGGCCGTCGCCAGCTCCGGTCGCACCTGGAGGAGTACGCGGCGGAGCGCGGTTTCCTGCCGGCGCGGGCGGCCGCGGCAGCCGGGATCGCCTCGGGAACGTCCGCGGGTGCGGGACAGGACGGGTCGGATCGAGGAGATCTGCGATGAGCGGCGGCCACGGCGAACACAGCGACACCCCGTGCAGCGAGGTGCTCGACAAGCTCTACACCTACATCGACGGTGAGCTGGAGGAGCGCAACTGCGAGCAGATCAGGCTGCACCTGGACGGGTGCAGCCCCTGCCTGGAGGAGTACGGGCTCGACGAGGCGGTGAAGAAGCTCGTGGCCAAGCACTGCGGGTGCGACCCCGTCCCGATGGACCTGCGCGACAAGGTGCTCGGGCGCCTGGCCCGGGCCCGCACGGAGCAGGTGGCCAAGGAGGCCGGTGTGGAGGCCCCGGGGGCGCCCGCCTGAGGCCCGCGACCCGCATCTGACGCACGCTGTGGCGGAAGCTGGAATTCCAGCTTCCGCCACTGTCTATTTTGTGCCCCATTTCTGAATTGGCTTATTCTGCTGCCTTGTGTGGCTTTTGAGGGCTTTTGTGTAAAGGCCTTCGCGGATTCCCCCTGACTGTCGGGGTTTTGGTCACCCGAGGACCGACTGTCCTTCTTCACGTGTTCCCCGACACGCCCGGAAGGTCGGGTCCGTTCCCGGCCGTAACCGACTCGGAATGATTTTTCCCGCAGGCCTCCTGCCCTGTTTCGCGTGACTACGTTCCGTAGTTGTTCGAGGTGATCTTGGTTGGGTGGGTAGAGTGCAATCCGCTTGGCCGTGGGCGGTCCGCCCTGCTTGTCCATCGATGGGCGGTGACTCAGGGTGACTATGGTGAATTACTAATTGAATTCGTAATTCCATATTCCGGAATTTGTTCCCGCCGTGGAGCTCTGAGGTGTGGATGGTTCGGGTCGGGGGTAATCAGGAGCCTGCTGTTGCCCGTTAAACTGGAAGCCATATCCAACGAATGGGGTAATTTACGCGGCGTGCCCGGGGGAATGGTGGTGCGTCCGCGTCGGGGAGAGGGGAACAATGATGTTCATCAGCATGCTCTACACCGCGATCGGGGTTCTTTGGGTCGTATCCGCCTTCACCGGGTGGTCCTGGTGGTAGAACAGAACCGGTGAAACCATGACAGTCCGGTCGTCATTGGCGGGGGGTGAACGGGGGTGCGGGCTCTTCCTCGGGGCGCGCGTGTCTACGTCGGAATCATCGTTGTCAGTGCTGTCGCCGTCCTGCTCGTCGGTCCCTACTCGGGGATCGATCTGCAGACGCTGGTCCTCATAGCGATCCTCTTCGTGGTCGCGGAGTCGATCAGCACTGCCGTCCTCAAGGGCGTCAGGGCGGGGATATCACCGAGCTCTGCGGTCGCCCTGGCAGCGGTCGTCCTGGTCGGACCGGTCGGGGCGGCGGTGGTCGGTTTCGCCTCCTGCCTCACGATCCGCAGGCTGGATCTCGTCAAGAGGGCCTTCAACGGCGCACAGTTCGCACTGGCGGCCTACGCGGCCGGACACGTCTACCTTCTGCTCGGCGGAACGGTGGGGGAACCGGGCCGGGAGGACTTCCCGGCCGTGGTGCTCCCCTACATCGGTGCCGTCCTGACCCACTCCCTCATCAACTCCGTCCTCATGGGCGTCCTCATGTGGACGCTGGGGGTCGTGAGGGCCGGGAACCGGAGCAGGCTCCACTGGCGGCCGCTGGTCGCCGTGGAACTGTCGTCCATGGGCTACCAGATGCTGGGGCTCGCCATCGCGGCGGTCTGGGGAGGGGTCGGGCTCGTCGCCCCGCTCCTGGTCCTGCTGCCCCTGTTCATCGCACGCTGGACCTTCGCCCAGCAGCTGGACGAGGCGCGCGCCCACGAGGCGACCCTCGCCACGCTCTGCCAGGCGGTGGAGACCAAGGACTACTACACCCGGGGCCACTGCATGCGCGTCGCCGAGGGCGCCGCAATGATCGCCCGCGAACTGGGTATGCCCGCCGAGCGGGTGCAGAAAATCCGTTACGCCGGAATGCTGCACGACATCGGCAAGCTCGGAGTACCCACCAAGGTGTTGCAGAAGACGGGCAAACTCACCGACGACGAGTACGCGGCCATCAAACTCCACCCGACGCGGGGCTACGAGATCGTCCGGGAGATCAGCTTCCTGGACGAGGCCCTGGCCGGGATCCGCCACCACCACGAGCGCCTCGACGGGCGCGGCTACCCCATGGGGCTGGTCGGGATGGAGATCCCCGAGTCCGCCCGCATCATCAGCGTCGCCGACGTCTTCGACTGCCTCACCTCCACGCGCTCCTACCGGCAGGCGTGGTCGGCGGAGGACGCCATCGTCGAACTGCGCGCCTGCGCCGGGACCCAGTTCGACCCGCGGATGGTCGAGGCACTCGTGCGCGCGGTCGAACGCGAGGGCTGGGAGACGCCGGACATCGCCGAGCCCCCGGGCGGCTGCTACACCGAGGCCGACCCCACGAACCGGACCTGTCCGGTACCGGCGGAGGTACCCGCCGACGACGGGGCGGGCGCGGAGGGCGCAACGGCCGACACGTCAGCGCCCGCCGACGCGGTGACGGGCGGGAGCGACCGATGATGACGCAGAAGCAGTCCGACGGAGCGGGGACGTCGCGCCCGCCGCTGAGCGGACCCGAGGGCGGGGCCATGAGCCACCAGCGCCCGCGCGGTCCGATCTGGCGGACCCCCCGGCCGTTCCGCGCCGTGCTCGTCGGCTCGGTGGGGGCCGGCGCCCTGCTCGCCCTGGTGTGGACGGCCGCCACCGGTTTCGTCGAGCCCTACGTCGCGCTCGCCTTCTGCCTCGTCATCGCCGTCGGTGAGCTGGCCCGCATCACCCTGCCGGGGTCCCGCGAGGTCGCGCCGATCGCCTCGGCCGGTGCGATCAGCTACGCCTTCCTGCTGACCCTCGGAGCGGGGCCGCTCCACCACTCCGCCTGGCAGGTGGTGGCCGTGGTCGCCCTGGGCGTGGCCCTGGGTGAGCTGCCGCACGTCGCGGTGGGGCGCAGCCCTCGGGTCGAGGACGCGGCCCGGCGGGTGTTGGCGGCAACGGTGCTCGCGGTGGCCTTCCGGCCGGTGGCCGAGCAGCTGGAGCTGGTGGGGCCCTCGGTGACGGCCACGCTGCTGATGGCCGTCCTGGTGCTGCTGACCTGGTTCGCGGACTCGCTCGTGGCGGCGGTGCTCAGGGCTGAGCGCCTGCGCACCCGGCTCCTGGTCGCGGTCCGCGACGAGTTGCGCGCCCAGTTCGCCACGGGCGCCGCGATCGGTTCCAGCGGGGTGCTGATCGCGCTCGCCTGCACGGTCACAGGCCTGGTCGGACTCCTGGTGTTCACGGCGCCGCTGCTGGTGTCGCAGGCGGCCTTCCGCCGCCACGCGGAGGTGCGGCGCACCTACCTGGAGACGGTGCGGGCCCTGTCCCGGGTGACCGAGGTGGGCGGCTACGTGGAGAACGGCCACTCGCGCCGGGTCAGCCAGCTGTCCCACGGGATCGCCTGTGAGCTGGGGCTGGCGGAGGCGGAGCTGCTGGAGCTGGAGTACGCGGCTCTCATGCACGACATCGGCCAGCTGTCGCTCAGGGAGCCCATCGCGGGCGGCGCGACCCTCCTCGCCTCCCCGAGGGAGCAGAGGCGCATAGCCGAACTCGGGTCCGCGATCATCCGGGAGACCGGTGTGCTGGACAACGTCGCGGAGATGGTCCGGCGCCAGTGCGAGCCGCTCGCCGGAGACGGGGACGAGGGGGTACCGCCCCTGGGCAGCAGGATCATCAAGGTCGCCAACGCGTTCGACGACCTCGTGGGTGAGAACGGGGACGCCGAGCGCCGCACCGCGGTGCTGGAGCGGCTGAGGATGGACACGGACAGCGAGTACGACCCCCGCGTGGTCGACGCCCTGTCGTCGGTGCTCGCCCGGGTCTGAGCCGCACCCGCCGACGGCCCCGCGGGTGCTCCGGCGGACGTCAGTCCAGGGGCGGGCGCAGGCGCGTGACGAACTTGTAGCGGTCGCCGCGGTACAGCGAGCGCACCCACTCCACCGGGTGGCCGTCCCCGTCGAAGCTGTGCTGGCAGTGCAGCACGAGGGGCAGGCCGACGTCCACGCCGAGCAGCCGCGCCTCGTTGGGGGTCGCCAGGACCGTCTCGATCGAGGCCTCCGCCTCGGCCAGGGACACGTCGTAGGCGCTCGCCAGCGCCTCGTACAGCGACGCGTAGCGGTCCAACTGGCGCCGAAGGCCCGGAAAGCGCCGCGCGGCGAGGTGCGCGGTCTCCACGGCCATGGGCTCGCCGTTGGCCAGGCGCAGCCGCTCGATGCGCAGCACGCGACCGCCCGAGCGGATCGCGAGGAGTTCGGCGAGCTGGTCGTCGGCGTTGATGTAGCTCACGTCCAGGATGCGCGTCGCCGGGTGCAGGCCGTGCGCGCGCATCTCCTGCGTGTAGCTGGTGAGCTGGAGCACCTGGGCGACCTTCGGCTTGGCCACGAACGTGCCCTTGCCCTGGATGCGCAGGAGGCGGCCCTCCACGACCATCTCGGTCAGAGCCTGGCGCACCGTGGTCCGGGACGTGCCGAACTGGGTCGCCAGTGCCCGCTCCGGGGGGACCGGGTTGCCGGCGGGCATCGCCTCGATCAGCTCCAGCAGCTGCTTCTTCACCTGGTAGTACTTCGGCACCCGGGGGTTGCCGTCCAGTGTGCGCTGACCAGTCATCAGTCTCCTCCGCCGCGTCCCGCGCTTGCCGCACACACCCGCCGGCGTGGCCGGTACGGCGGGCGGGCGGCCGCCGATTGGTGTGGACCACTGGTCGAGTGCGTACCCCTTGAGTATGCACGCCTTCATGGGATGATTTGTGAGTGCCTCACCTCAGTGATCTCATCTGGCGACACACGTCACTCAAACAAGCGGACCTCGAGTGGATCCACTCCCTGGTCTCCGACTGGCAGCTCCTCGCGGACCTGTCCTTCGCGGACCTCGTCCTGTGGGTGCGCCTGCGCGACGACGACGGCTGGGTGGCGATCGCCCAGATGCGTCCCACCACCGGTCCGACCGCCTTCCAGGACGACCTGGTCGAGGCCGTCGTCCTGGACGACATGACGGATGTCACGTCGCGGACGGCGCCGCGCGCGGTCGGCCGCAGGGCCCTCATCGACCGCGCCTGGGCGGAGGGGCGGATATGCCGCGACGGCGACCCGGACTGGTCGGGCGGGGTCCCCGTGCGGGAGGAGACCATCCCGGTGCGCCGCGAGGGCAACCTCATCGGCGTCATCCAGCGCAGCACCAACCTGAGTTCCGCGCGCACGCCCAGCCGCCTGGAGCTGACCTACCTCCAGAGCGCGGGCGACCTGGCGCAGATGATCGCCGAGGGGGCGTTCCCGTTCAGCGACCAGGGGCCGCTGATGGTGCGCTCCCCGCGCGTGGGCGACGGACTCCTGCGGCTGGACCAGAACGGCGAGGTGGTCTACGCCAGTCCCAACGCCCTGTCCGCCTACCGCAGGCTCGGGCTGGCCGCCGACCTCGTGGGCGCGCGCCTGGACCGCACCACGCTGGAACTGGCCGCGACGGGGGAGGCGAGGGACGAGGCCCTCACGTACACCGCGAGCGGCCGGGCGCCGCAGGAGGCGGAGGTGGAGACCCGCGGGGTCACCGTGCAGCTGCGCGCCATCCCGCTGGTCATCGACGGGGTGCGCATCGGCGCGCTGGTCATGGTCCGCGACGTCACGGAGCTGCGGCGCCGCGAGCGGGAGCTGATGACCAAGGACGCCACCATCCGGGAGATCCACCACCGGGTCAAGAACAACCTCCAGACGGTGGCCGCCCTGCTGCGGCTCCAGTCGCGGCGCCTGGACGTGCCGGAGGCGCGGGCGGCACTGGACGAGGCGGTGGGCCGGGTCGGCTCCATCGCGATCGTGCACGAGATGCTCTCGCACACCCCGGACGAGGTCGTGGACTTCGACGACATCGCCGACCGGGTGATCCAGATGGCGGCGGAGGTCTCCTCGACGGGCGGAACGGTGGTACCGCGCCGGGTCGGCGGGTTCGGACTGCTGAACGCCCTGGTGGCGACGCCGCTGTCGATGGTGCTCGCCGAACTCGTGCAGAACGCCGTGGAGCACGGACTGGAGCAGGGGCCGGGGCGGATCGAGGTGCGGGTACGCCGGTTCGACGCCGAGCCCGCCTACCCGGGGTCGGGGAGCCTGGAGCTGGCCGTGTCCGACGACGGCGGCGGTCTGCCCCTCGACTTCGACCTGGAGGGCACCACGAGCCTGGGCCTTCAGATCGTGCGGACCCTCATCGTGGGCGAGCTGGGGGGAACCCTGGCGATCAAGCCGATGGAGAGCGGTGGGACCGAGGTCGCCATCAGCCTTCCGCTGGAGCGCGAGGAGGGAGAGGTGCCCTGAGGGCGTGCGTCCCGGAGGTGGCGGGGGCGCAGTCCCCGCCGCGCCGCGGGGACCTCACGTGCTCCCCGTGTCCGTACGGGGTGCGTCGTCTCTGGGACGTGCCTCCCGCGGCGGGTTCCGCCGCGGGGAATCCGCCGGTGTCACCGGAGGGGGTGTACCGGTGCGGCGGTGTACCGCCGGTGCCGTGGGTGCGGCGGGAGGTGGGTCAGCTGCGGACCATGGAGCGGTGCGGGGAGCCGCGGCGCTTCTTGAGCAGGCGGCGCTCGTCCTCGCTGGTGCCGCCCCAGACGCCGCCGTCCTGACCGCTCTCCAGCGCCCACTTCAGACAGGCTGAGCTGACGGGACAGCGCTGACAGACCGTCTTCGCTTCCTCGATCTGGATCAGTGCGGGGCCGAAATTGCCGATGGGAAAGAAGAGTTCAGGGTCTTCGTCACGGCAGGCTGCGTCATGGCGCCAGTCCATGCGGTCCACTCCTCACGGTGAGGCGATCGTGGCTTGTGAAGCTTTTCACGATCGTGCGCGTGTGCGGATTGTGCGAAGGGCGCCCGATGGATGGGTCCCATCGGAGGATGTCCAGGCCGAGGTGGTTCAGGTTTCACCCCACGGCCATGTGGGAAGCGCCCAAATTAACTCGCCCGTAACTCGCGGCGATATCTTGAGCGTGCCAGGGTTCCCCGGGCCATGCAAGAGGTGCCGAGGCCGAAGGTCCTGATCGGCGTGTCGGGTGCGTCACAGTGCTTGCTAATGGTCTCTATCGACGCAATTAACAGACGATTCGTAATGCCTTCGGTACAGAGTGGAAGTTGACCTGCTCTCGCTCTCCCAGGTATTCGCCGTCGATTTGGAACGCCCTGGGGTGCGACGACGAGATGAGGAGAGAGTCCTGGTCATGCCACGTGGCGTAGCCGTCACCGCGCGCCGGAAGCCCTTTGGGGAAGAACATTTGGGAAAGTACCCAGCCAGTGAGCGCATGTGACGAGTGCGTGAGAGCGAAAGCGTCCAGTCCCAGCTCGAAACGGGAAGCGGGCGTCGGCTGAAGGGGCAGGGCGCCCGCGTACGTCCACGGTGTGGTGTTCGTGACGAGCGCGAAATACACCTCTTCGAGGGTCCTTCCGCGACTGACCACGCTTAGTGACGGATCGCGGATATCGCCCTGGAAGAAGAGCTTTACCGCGACTTCCGCGTAGAGGGCCGGGGTGGCCTTGCGGCCGTTCGCCCGCTCGTGTTCCACCTGCTGGACCACATCCGCGTCCCAGCCGAAACCGGCACAGAAAGTGAAGTAGCGGTCGTCCTGATCGCTGGTGATACGCCCGAGGTTGATCTCGCGCTCGCGCCCCTCCCGGACCGCTTCGAGCACCGCCCCGGTCGCCTCGACCGGATCTCCGGGCACGCCGAGGGCACGGATGAACACGTTGGCGCTGCCGCCGGGGATCACCGCGTAGCGGGGGCGCTTGAGTCCTTCCGGAGTC
>Ga0233363_1001121_pt1 | contig 10626 bp, 9 predicted proteins | sample ElkDunMinimDraft_18_FD_191534 | JGI IMG/M metagenome (GOLD analysis project Ga0233363, IMG submission 191534) | Fecal eukaryotic communites from dung pellets of Tule Elk in California, USA - Elk Dung C16 | ecosystem: Host-associated > Mammals > Digestive system > Large intestine > Fecal | place...
CCTGACGCCCACGGTGTCGGTCCCACCACCTACCCTGGAGGGGCCATGACCTCCCTCTTCGACAACCTGCCCGGTCTCCTCGGCGGGAACCTGCCGCCCCTGGCCGCCACCGTCCCGCCCCGGGACGACGCCGGCGCCACCGACGCACCCGCCCCCGCGCGCGCCACCGACCTCCTCGAGGGGCTCAACCCGCAGCAGCGCGCCGCCGTCCTGCACGAGGGCGGCCCGCTCCTCATCGTCGCGGGCGCCGGCTCGGGCAAGACGCGCGTGCTCACCCACCGCATCGCCCACCTGCTCGCCACCCGGCGGGCCCGGGCCGGTGAGGTCATCGCGATCACCTTCACCAACAAGGCCGCGGCGGAGATGCGCGAGCGGGTCACCGACCTCGTCGGTCCCGTCGCGCGACACATGTGGGTCTCGACCTTCCACTCCGCCTGCGTGCGGATCCTGCGCCGTGAGCACGCGACGCTCGGACTGCGGTCGAACTTCTCGATCTACGACGCCGCGGACTCCCAGCGGCTCATGACGCTCGTGACCCGCCAGCTCGACCTCGACCCCAAGCGCTACCCGCCGAAGACCTTCTCCCGCAAGGTCTCCGACCTCAAGAACGAGCTCGTCGACCCCGACACCTTCGCCGCCGGCATCAGCGACGCCAACCCGTTCGACGCCGCGCTGGCCCAGGCCTACCGCGAGTACGACGCCCGGCTGCGCCAGGCGCACGCGCTCGACTTCGACGACCTCATCATGCAGACGGTCAACCTGCTCCAGGCCTTTCCCGCCGTCGCCGAGCACTACCGGCGCCGCTTCCGCCACGTGCTCGTCGACGAGTACCAGGACACCAACCACGCCCAGTACGTCCTCGTGCGCGAGCTCGCCGGGGTGTCGCAGGACGCCGCGGGCGACGGCCTGCCGCCGGCCGAGCTCACCGTCGTCGGTGACGCCGACCAGTCGATCTACGCCTTCCGCGGCGCGACCATCCGCAACATCGTGGAGTTCGAGGCGGACTACCCCGACGCGACGACGATCCTGCTGGAGCAGAACTACCGCTCCACCCAGAACATCCTCAGCGCGGCCAACGCGGTGATCTCGCGCAACCCCAACCGGCGCGCGAAGAACCTGTGGACCGACAGCGGCGCCGGGCCGCAGGTCGTCGGCTACGTCGCGGACTCCGAGCACCAGGAGGCGCGGTTCATCGCCGAGGAGATCGACCGCCTCGGCGACTCCGAGGGCGTGCGCCCCGGCGACGTCGCCGTCTTCTACCGGACCAACGCCCAGTCCCGTGCGCTGGAGGAGGTGCTCGTCCGCAGCGGCATCCCCTACAAGGTCGTCGGCGGCACGCGCTTCTACGAGCGCAAGGAGATCAAGGACGCCCTCGCGTACCTGCGCGCCGTCGCCAACCCCGACGACGCCGTCAACCTGCGCCGCATCCTCAACGTGCCCAAGCGCGGGCTGGGGGAGCGGGCCGAGGCGATGCTCGCGGCGCACGCCGAGCGTGAGCGCATCTCCTTCGGGGCGGCGATCGAGCACGCCGCCGCGCCCGACGGCACCGCTCCGGAGGTCCTCGGGCTCGCCACCCGCGGCCGCACCCAGGTGCGGGCGTTCCACGAGCTCATGACCGGCCTGCGCGACATGCTCGCCGCCGGCGCGGGCCCCGCCGAGATCCTCGACGCCGCCCTCGACCGCTCCGGCTACCTCGCCGAGCTGCGGGCGAGCGAGGACCCGCAGGACGCCACCCGGGTGGAGAACCTCGCCGAGCTGCACGCCGTGGCCGCCGAGTTCGCCCAGAGCGACCCCGAGGGCGACCTCGGTGACTTCCTCGAGCGGGTCGCGCTCGTCGCGGACTCCGACCAGATCCCCGACGACGACGCCGCGGCCCAGGGCCAGGTCACCCTCATGACCGTCCACACCGCCAAGGGCCTGGAGTTCCCGGTCGTCTTCGTCACCGGCATGGAGGACGGCACCTTCCCCCACCAGCGCTCGCTGAGCGACGAGGACGAGCTCGCCGAGGAGCGCCGCCTCGCCTACGTCGCCCTCACCCGGGCGCGCCGCCGGCTCTACCTCTCCCGCGCCGGGGTGCGCACCGCCTTCGGCATGCCCCAGCAGCTGCCGGCGAGCCGGTTCCTCTCCGACATCCCCTCCGAGCTGCTCGACTGGCGCCGCGCCGAGTCCTCGACCGAGTCCATCCGCGCCGGTGGCGGCGGGTGGGGCACCGGCGGCGGAGGCTGGGGCGGCAGCGGGTACGGCCGCGGCGGCCCGGTGCGCACCACCCGGCGCCGCGAGGAGCCGGCGACGCCGACCTTCGACCCGGCGCCCGCGCGCCCCGCGGGGGACATCCCGGGCTTCGACATCGGGGACAAGGTCACCCACGACTCCTACGGCCTGGGGACCGTCGTCGGCCTCGAGGGCTCCGGCTCCAGCGCCGTCGCCCAGGTGGACTTCGGCGGCGGGCAGGTCAAGCGCCTGCTCCTGCGCTACGCCCCGATCACCAAGCTGTAGCAGGCACCGGCGCGGCTCCCACACCGCGCCGCCGGCCGGTCCTAGCCTGACTGCGACACGACTGTCGAGGAGGGCGGATGGCTCAGACCACCGCGCCGGTACGTCCCGCGCGCCCGTCTGGCGGTGGTGCTCGCCGTGTCCCCGCGACGCCTGCCAGGGGCCACATCCAGGGCCTGGACGGGCTGCGGGCCATCGCCGTCGGCGCCGTGCTCGTCTACCACCTGCGCCCCACCTCGCTGCCGGGTGGCTTCCTCGGCGTCGACGTCTTCTTCGTCATCTCCGGCTTCCTCATCACCACCCTGCTGCTGCGCGAGATCGGGGCCCGCGGGCGGGTCGACCTGCCGCAGTTCTGGCTGCGCCGCGCCCGGCGACTGCTGCCCGCGCTCGTCACCGTCGTCCTCGTGAGCGTCACCCTCGCCGCCGTGGCGGGCGGGGACCTGCTCGTGGACGTCGGGCGCCAGGTGCTCGGGGCGCTCACCTTCTCGAGCAACTGGCTGGAGGTCTCCGCCGACTCGAGCTACTTCGCCCAGACCTCGCCCCAGCTCTTCGTCAACTTCTGGTCCCTCGCGGTGGAGGAGCAGTTCTACCTGCTGTGGCCGGTGCTGCTCGTCGTGCTCCTCGCGCTCACCCGCTCCGCCCGTCACCGGGTGGGGGTGGCGCTGGGCCTCGCCGCGGCCTCGGCCCTGCTCATGGCGGTGCTGTTCACGCCGGGTGAGGACGCGACCCGGGTCTACTACGGGACCGACACCCACCTCTTCGGGCTCATGGTCGGCGCCGCGCTCGCCTTCACCTGGGCCGACCCGGACAGCCGGCTGCACTCCGCGCAGTGGCGGCGGTGGCGCCAGCCCGCGGCGCTCGCCGCCGGAGCCGGGCTGCTGCTGCTCATGACCCTGCTCGGCGAGGACTCCGCGCTCACCTTCCGCGGCGGCATCCTCGCCGCCTCGGTCCTCACCGCGGTGCTCGTCGCGGCGCTGCTCGGGCCTGCCACCCTCTACCAGCGGCTGCTGCGCATGCCCCCGGTCGAGTGGGTCGGGCAGCGCTCCTACGGCATCTACCTGTGGCACTGGCCGGTGCTCCTCGTCCTCACCGAGCTGCTCCCCGCGACCACGTACGACTCCCCGCTGAGCTGGACCACCCGCGTGCTCGCCCTCGTCCTCACCCTCGTGCTGTCCTGGGCGTCCTACCGGTGGCTCGAGCAGCCGGTGCGCCGCCACGGGTTCACCGGCGTGTGGCGACGGTGGCGCGTGGCGCTGCGCGGTGGACGACGCCGGGCGGCCCAGGTCGTCGCCGGGACGACGGCCGTCCTCGTCGTCACCACGGCCGTGGCCGTCGCGACCGCCCCGAGCACCTCCCTCACCCAGCAGCAGATCGAGGCGAACGAGGAGCTCGTCGCGGGGTCCGCGGGGACTCCCGAGCCGCAGGAGCTCCCCGTCGAGGCGGACTGGTCGGTGCCCGAGGGGAACGAGATCAGCGGGTTCGGCGACTCGATCATGGTGACGAGCGCCCACGGCCTCACCTACCGGTGGCCCGAGATCTCCCTGGACGCCGAGTCGAACCGCCAGTGGCCCGACGCGCTCACCGCCGTCGAGGGCGCGCTCGAGGCGGGGACCGTGCGCCGCGCCGTCGTCCTCGACTTCGGGACGAACGCGGGGGTGCGGGAGCCGGAGGTCGTGCGAGCCGTGCTCGACGCGCTCGGGCCCGAGCGGATGGTCGTCGTCGTCAACCTCTACGGCGGCTCGTACTGGGTGCCGGAGGCCAACGCGACACTCGCCGAGATCGTCGCGGACTACCCGAACGCGATCATCGCCGACTGGTACGCGGCGATCGACGCCGAGCCGGGCAAGCTCCAGTCCGACGGCATCCATCCCGACATCGAGGGTGGGCACCTGTACACCGACGTCGTCGCGGCGGCGTTCGTCGAGCTCTCCGAGCGGATCACCGCCGAGGTCGGCCCGCCGCAGCCGTGAGCACCGGGCGCCGGGCACGGCGCCGGTACCACTGGGCGAGCAGGGCGACGGCGAGCAGGACCTCGGCGACGTCCCCGCCGTAGTACATGAGCTGGGCCGCAGCCTCTGCGGTCGCCACCGGCTGGTGCGTGCCCGGGGGCAGCTCCCCGGCCCGTGCGTAGAGCGTCTTGGCCAGGACGGCGTGCGCCGCCGCGCCGAGGAGGAGGACGGTGAGGCGCACCGCCGTCCCCGGCCGGCGGGGGGCCGGGTCCGGCCCGGCCAGCGCCCACGCCAGGAGCAGCCCGGAGGCGAGCAGGTGGACGTGGACCGCGGCGTGGACGAGCGGCTGGGTGAGGCTGAGCGCGTACAGCGGGGTGAGGTAGAGGGCCGCCAGCCCACCCGTGACGAGCACGCCGGCGGTCACCGGGTGGGACAGCACGTGGAGGACCGGGTGGCGCAGCACGGCAGTGACGCGGCGGGCGGCGGGTGCGGGCAGCGCGGTGAGCGCGAGCGTCACCGGCGCCGCGAGGACGAGGGCGAGCGGGGCGTACATGCCCAGGAGCAGGTGGACGGCCATGTGCGCGCGCGGGTCGTGGTGCGCGGCCTGCATGAGCGGCGGGGCGAGCGCGACGGCGAGGAGCGCGCAGCCGGCGACCCAGCTCGCCAGGCGCAGGGCTGGCCAGGGCCGCCGCCGTCGTGCGCGGGACCAGCCCGCGAGGTAGGCGCCGAGGAGGAGGAGCGCCGGCGCCAGCGCGAGGAGCCAGTCGCTCGGACCCGCGTCGTGCGTCATGCCCGTTCAGGGACGGGCCGCGAACGCCACGCGAGCACGGCACCGAGGACGAGGAGGACCGCCGCCGCGGCGTTCCACGCGACGTCGTAGGGGAGGAGGTCGACGTCGTAGCGCACCTGGTGCAGGCCGAGCACCTTGTGGACGACGACCCCGTCGAACAGCTGGAAGGCGCCCGCGCCCAGGAGCGCCCCGGCCCAGCCGGCCCGCGCGTCGAGCGCCCCGCGCCGGCGCAGGTCGAGGAGGAGGAAGAACCCGGCGACCACCGCGAGCAGCTCCGCGGCGTGGAGCAGGCCGTCGGACAGCAGCCCGACCGTCGTCGTCGACCGGTCGTAGAAGTGGTGCCAGGCGAGGACCTGGTGGAAGACGATCTCGTCGACCGCCGCCATGACCCCCGCCCCCACGAGCGCCGCGGCGCCCAGGGACGCACGCCGAGCGCGGGTCGGCTGCTCGTCGGCCATCACCCCTCCTGCCTGCCCCTCGACTGCGGCCACCACCGTAGGGTGCGGGTAGCGCGCCCGCCACGTGACCGCCCCGGAGGATGACCCATGACCGAGCTCGGCGTCGTCGTCGGCGAGGACGGACTGGCGCGGCCGGCGTGGGCCGCGACGGACCCGCTGCTGCGGGAGTACTACGACACCGAGTGGGGCATGCCGGTGCGCGACGAGCGCGGCCTGTTCGAGCGGCTGAGCCTCGAGGCGTTCCAGTCCGGCCTCTCCTGGGCGACGATCCTGCGCAAGCGCCCCGCGTTCCGTGCCGCGTTCGCCGACTTCGACCCCGACGCCGTCGCCGCGTTCGACGAGCGCGACGTCGACCGGCTGCTCACCGACCCGGGGATCGTGCGCAACCGGCGCAAGGTCGAGGCGACGGTCGCCAACGCGCGCGCCACCGTCGCGCTGCGCGCCGAGGGCGGCCTGCCCGCCCTCGTGTGGTCCTTCCGCCCGGCCGACACCCCGCGGCCCACGACGTACGCCGAGGTCCCGACGACGTCCCCGGAGTCGGTCGCCCTCGCGAAGGCGCTGAAGTCCCGCGGGTTCCGGCACGTCGGCCCGACGACGATGTTCGCCCTCATGGAGGCGGTGGGGATCGTCGACACCCACCTGCTCGGCAGCCACCGGCGGGGCACCTCGGGGGTGTGGGCGGACTGAGGCCCGCCGGAGGGGGAGGATGGGGGCATGACAGAGCCGAGCGCGTGGGTGCAGATCACCCAGTCCAACCCCGACCACTCCCGGTGGTACATCGAGCGCTTCCGCCAGATGGCGGCCGCCGGCGCCGACCTCGTCGGGGAGGCGCGCTTCGTCGACGCGATGGTGCCGCGCGGTGCCCGGGTGCTCGACGCCGGGTGCGGCCCGGGCCGGCACGGCGGCTACCTCGCCGCGCGCGGGCACACCGTCGTCGGCGTCGACGTCGACCCGGTGCTCATCGACGCGGCGCGCGAGGACCACCCCGACGCCACCTGGGTGGTCGGCGACCTCGCCGAGCTCGACCTGCCCGCCGGCGGCATCGATGAGCCGTTCGACGCCATCCTGTGCGCCGGCAACGTCATGACCTTCCTCGCCCCCAGCACCCGCCAGGAGGTGCTCCGCCGGATGGCCGCCCACCTGCGCCCCGACGGACGCGCGGCCATCGGCTTCGGCGCGGGGCGCGGCTACGAGTTCGCCGAGTTCCTCGACGACGCCCGCGCCGGGGGCCTGGAGCCCGACCTCCTCCTGTCGACCTGGGACCTGCGCCCGTACACCGAGGACTCCGGCTTCCTCGTCGCCGTCCTGCGCCGCGCCTGACCCGGGCGCCGAGCACGCGCGGCGCTCCCGCACGCCTTCCCTCCTCCACCTCCTCCCGAAAGCAGCCTCGTGACCCCCACCCCCGTCCCCGTCGGCACCTCCGAGCTCACCGTCTTCCCCCTCGGCCTGGGCACCAACATCTTCAGCGACCCGAGCGACCCGGCGCCCTTCCACGCGGTGCTCGACGGCTTCGTCGAGCGCGGCGGCACCTTCGTCGACACCGCGGACATGTACTCCCACTGGGTGCCGGGCAACACCGGCGGGGAGTCCGAGGACATCATCGGCCGCTGGATGGCCGACCGGCGCAACCGTGACGACGTCGTCGTCGCCACGAAGGTGGCCGCCAAGCCCGACCGGCTCGGCCTGTCCCCGGCGACGGTCAAGCTCGCGGCGGAGGAGTCCCTGCGCCGGCTGCGCACCGACTACATCGACCTGTACTACGCGCACTACCAGGACGACGAGACGCCCGTCGTCGACAGCGCCGCGGCCTTCGACCGGCTCGTCACCGAGGGCAAGGTCCGCGCGGTCGGGCTGTCCAACCTCGCGCCCGAGGTCATCGACGAGTGGTTCCGGGTGTGCGCGGAGAACGGCTTCGCCGCGCCCGTCGCGCTCCAGCCGCGCTACTCCCTCGTCTCCCGGGAGTACGAGGGCGGCCTGGCGGACGCCGCCCGCCGCCACGGCATGTCGGTCTTCCCCTACCAGGTGCTCGCCGGCGGCTTCCTCACCGGCAAGTACCGCACCGAGGCGGACACCGAGGGGCGCGCGCGGGCCGGCGCCGTCAAGCGCTACCTCACCCCGCAGGGCCTGCGCGTGCTCGACGCGCTCGACTCCGTCGCCCGCGACCTCGGGACGAGGCCCGCCTCCGTGGCGCTCGCCTGGGCGATGGCCGGGGGCAAGGTCACCGCCCCGCTCGCCGCCGCGACGACCACCGACCAGCTCGACCAGCTCTTCGCCGCCGTCTCCCTCGAGCTGCCCCCCGAGCACGTCGCCCGCCTCGACGAGGTCTCCGCCACCTTCCGCTGACGTCTGCCCTCCTCCTCCCTCCCTCTGGGACACCCCCTGCAGCTCTGGGACACCCTCTGCGCTGCGTCATAAGCACGCGGAAGGGTGTCCCAGAGGGGAACGCCGGGTCGCCGGCGGGGTGACGGGAGCCGCGGGGCACGGTCCGGCTGTCGGCTGGTGGGGGCGGGGGACCGCGGTGGGCGAGGGCTGCGCGGGGCGGTTCTCGACGTGCGCCGGGGGTGGGGCGTGCGGGTACAGTGTCCGGAGATGTCTTGATGTCGAGGCATTCCGAGAACGTCGATGAGAGGACTCACCTGGTGGACCTTTTCGAGTACCAGGCGCGGGACGTGTTCGAGAAGCACGGCGTACCCGTCCTGGGCGGAATCGTGGCGACCACGCCGGCGGAGGCGCGTGCCGCGGCAGAGCGCCTCGGTGGCGGGACCGTCGTCGTCAAGGCGCAGGTCAAGACGGGCGGCCGAGGCAAGGCGGGCGGCGTCAAGCTCGCCCACAGCCCGGAGGAGGCCGAGGCCCGGGCGGCCGAGATCCTCGGGATGGACATCAAGGGCCACACCGTCCACCGCGTGATGATCGCCGAGGGCGCGAAGATCGCCGAGGAGTTCTACTTCTCGGTCCTCCTCGACCGCGCCGAGCGCCGCTACCTGGCGATGGCCAGCGTCGAGGGCGGCATGGAGATCGAGCAGCTCGCCGTCGAGCGCCCCGAGGCGCTGGCCCGCGTGCCCGTCGACCCGATCACCGGGATCGACGAGGCCAAGGCCCAGGAGATCGTCGCGGCCGCCGGGTTCGCCCCGGACATCGCCGACGCCGTCGCCGACGTCATCCGCAAGCTCTGGACCGTCTACGCGAGCGAGGACGCCACGCTCGTCGAGGTCAACCCGCTCGTGCGCACCGAGGACGGGGCGATCATCGCCCTCGACGGCAAGGTGACGCTCGACGCGAACGCGGACTTCCGCCACCCCGAGCACGCCGCGCTCGAGGACAAGGAGGCCGCGGACCCGCTCGAGGCCAAGGCCAAGGAGCTCGGCCTCAACTACGTCAAGCTCGACGGCGAGGTCGGCATCATCGGCAACGGCGCGGGCCTCGTCATGAGCACCCTCGACGTCGTCGCCTACGCGGGCGAGCAGCACGGCGTCGGCCCGGCGAACTTCCTCGACATCGGTGGCGGCGCGAACGCGGAGGTCATGGCCAACGGCCTCGACGTCATCCTCGGCGACGAGCAGGTCAAGAGCGTCTTCGTCAACGTCTTCGGCGGCATCACCGCGTGTGACGAGGTCGCCGCCGGCATCGTCAAGGCGCTGGAGATCCTCGGCGACTCCGCGACCAAGCCGCTCGTCGTCCGCCTGGACGGCAACAACGTGGTCGAGGGACGCCGCATCCTCGACGAGGCCAACCACCCGCTGGTCACCATGGTGGACACGATGGACGACGCCGCGGCCAAGGCCGCCGAGCTCGCGAAGTAAGGGACGGACCAGACAATGTCGATCTTCCTCGACGCGAACTCGCGCGTCATCGTCCAGGGCATGACCGGTGCCGAGGGCCAGAAGCACACCCGCCGCATGCTCGGCGCCGGCACCCAGATCGTCGGCGGGGTCAACCCGCGCAAGGCCGGCACGAGCGTCGACTTCGACGTCACCCCGATCGGCCCCGGTGCCGAGGAGCGCGCCGCCGGCACCGTCTCCGTGCCGGTGTTCGGCACCGTCGCCGAGGCGATGGAGGCCACCGGTGCCAACGTCTCGGTCGTCTTCGTGCCCCCGGCCCACACCAAGGGCGCGGTCATCGAGGCCGTCGACGCCGGCATGCCGCTCGTCGTCATCATCACCGAGGGCGTCCCGGTGGCCGACACCGCGGAGTTCTTCACCTACGCCCAGGAGAAGGGCGTGCGGCTCATCGGCCCCAACTGCCCCGGCATCATCAGCCCCGGGCAGTCGAACGTCGGCATCACCCCGGCGGACATCACCGGCGCCGGCCGCATCGGCCTCGTGTCGAAGTCCGGCACGCTGACCTACCAGATGATGTACGAGCTGCGCGACATCGGCTTCACCACCGCCATCGGCATCGGCGGCGACCCGGTCATCGGCACGACGCACATCGACGCCCTCGCGGCGTTCGAGGCGGACCCCGACACCGAGCTCATCGTCATGATCGGTGAGATCGGCGGCGACGCCGAGGAGCGGGCGGCCGAGTTCATCAAGGCGAACGTCACCAAGCCGGTCGTCGGCTACGTCGCCGGGTTCACCGCGCCCGAGGGCAAGACGATGGGCCACGCCGGTGCCATCGTCTCCGGCTCGTCGGGCACCGCCGAGGCGAAGAAGGTCGCCCTCGAGGCGGCCGGCGTCAAGGTCGGCAAGACCCCGAGCGAGACCGCGCGCCTGGCCCGGGAGCTCCTCCAGGGCTGAGCCCGCCGCACGCGACGGACGGCCCGTCGAGCCCGCGCGGCTCGGCGGGCCGTTCCGCGTCCCCGGACCCTTCCGCCGGCCCGCGGCGGCCTGAGCGTCTTGGACACATCGCGCGACACGCCGCCCGCCTCGCGCCGCGGCGGGGGAGGGTCGCGGACCATGGGGCTGATGACGACGACGGTTCACCCGCAGGTGGTCGG
>Ga0233363_1001122_pt1 | contig 10607 bp, 6 predicted proteins | sample ElkDunMinimDraft_18_FD_191534 | JGI IMG/M metagenome (GOLD analysis project Ga0233363, IMG submission 191534) | Fecal eukaryotic communites from dung pellets of Tule Elk in California, USA - Elk Dung C16 | ecosystem: Host-associated > Mammals > Digestive system > Large intestine > Fecal | place...
CTGCCCGAGCGACAGCGTGACGCCGCCGTCGGAGCCGTCGAACTCCGTGCCGTCGGCCACGCAGTCCCAGCTGCCGGTGGCCCCCTCGATGAGGGTGGCGCCTTCTTCGACCGTCTGCACGTAGGTTCCGGGCCCGGTCTCCGCCAGGAGGTAGCGCACGCCGGGGGTGACAGGGGCCGACACACCGCTCACACCTGTGGGGCCGGCCAGACCGGTCCCACCGATCGGCGAGGAGGTGAGGGTGAACTCGTCCACTGCAGCGTCGCCGTTGGCGACGGTCTTGACCAGCGTCAGCGTGCTCGTGCAGGTGACGGTGTTGGTGACGACCACGACGTCCGGGTCGTCGGCGGTCACGACGTGGTCGCCCGCACCGCTGGACGTACTGGTGCAGCCCGACGGAAGGTCGGTGAGGGTCTCACCGATCACGACGGTCTCCCCCACCGTGTACTGCGGGTAGGCGGTGCCGAAGTTGCGCGGTTCGCCGTCCAGCAGCAGCTCCGCCGTGCCCACCGGCTGCTCGCCGTCGGCATAGGTCACCCCATCGATGACCCACTGTTTGTCCACGCGCAGCGAGACGGTCGGTTGCGGCGCCCGGTTGTAGACGGTGCAGGTGACGATGCCACCCTGTTGCGCCGTCGTCGTGAAGCCCAGGGCTCCACTGTCGGTCACGGGCACGGCTGTCCCGGTGTTGTCCTGACAGGCGGCATTCGCATCGCCTTGCCGCACCAGCTCGAAGCCCTCCTGCTGGGTCTCGTTGATCGTCACCGAAGCCGTGCCTCCGGCGGCGATACCGCTGGCGGCGAAGCTGACGCCACCGGTCTCGTTCGTCTGACCGGATGCCGGCTCGACGGTGACACCGGCGGTGTCCGTCGTCGCACCGAACGTCCACCCGGGTGAGGGGACGGCGTCGGCGATGTCGCCCTCGGCCGGGATCACGAGCTTGGTGACGTTGACCGTGCCCGCGCACTCGCCCAACGCGCGCTCCTCGAGGAACTGCTGCAGCGCCGCATAGTCCTCGACGAGGAAGTAGTCCTCTCCCTCCGTGGGGCCCGAGATCGCCTGCAGGTTCTGCTCCTCCCCCGCGGAGGCCGGGCCGATTCCCACACCCACGACGGTCGTGCCGCGTTCGGCCTTGAGTGCGTTGGCGGAGAACACGGCGTTCTCCATCTCGACGAAGCGGGTTGTGCTTCCCGGCCCTGCCGGCGCGCCGCCGGTGCCGGCGCCCGGAGGGCCGTAGTACGTGGGGCTGCCGTCGGTGAGCACGAGCAGCACGTCGAGTGTGTCGGCAGAGCTCGCCTGGCTCACCTGCCACAGCCCCTGATCCCAGTTCGTGCCCTGCTGCCAATCGCCGGTGTTCACCACGGTGAGCCCGCTGACCTTGTCACGTACGGTCGCCGCGCTGGCCGCGGTCGATACCGGGGTGAGTGGAAGGTTGGTGTTGGCGGCGCCGGCCGCGGGTGCCCCGCCGGCGAAGGTCCACACCCCGATCGACGACGGCGTGCCCTCGAGCACGTCGACGAACCCCACCGCGGCGTCGCGCAGGTCCTGCTGGGAGCTGGCGAGCGAGTTGGACAGATCCACGAGCACGCCCACCCGCAGGCCGCAGGTCTGCGCGAGCGTCGGGTTGATCGCGGCGTTCGCCCACTGCCCGCCGCGCGCCTGCAGGTTGTTGTTCCCGCCGGTCGGCTGCGGGTAGGTCACGTTCTCCCCGGCCGCGATCACGCCGGTGCGCAGTCGATACGGCTGTTGCGTCACCGTACCGCCTCCCACATCGAAGCTCTCGATGATGCGATAGCCGGGCGCCGGAGCCGTCTCGATGACCCAGTACTGCGCACCGGAGGGCACCGTCACGCTGCACAAGCCGTCGGCCTCGGTGACGCAGGTGCCGACGAGATTCGCAGGGCTGGTGTCGGGCGTCGTGGCCGTCCCGCCGCTGTAGACCGAGAAGGTCGCGCCGGCCAGCGGACCCACGCTCTGCTCGCCGGTGCGCTCCCCGCCCTTGCTCAGCGTGAGGACGCCGGGGGCCGTCGAGGTGTGCGTGAACGTGCAGGATGCCACCAGTGACACCGAGCCGGTGCCGATGTACTGCAGCAGCGCATCGGCGGAGGAGAACTGCAGACGGTTGGCGCCGGTGGTGTCGTTGAGGAAGCAGCTGAGGGTCGTCGTGTAGTCGTCGGTGACGCCGGGAGTGCCCGTGGCGGTGAGCGTGTACGAGGCGGGCTTCGTGACGCGACGGGACTGCCCGCTGGCGAAGTCGTACCAGTCGTCGGATCCGACGATGTCGGCGCGCAGCGCCCAGTCGGCGGGGGTCGCCGACCCGCCCTGTACGACGTTGACGATGCTCAAGGTGCCGCAGACGGCGTTCCCGCCGACGCAGTTCTCCACGTTCGCCAAGGGAGTGATGATCCCCGGCTCCTCCACGGCGGCGTCGGGCTCCGCGGGCGGAGCCGGTGCCGGGTCGACGGGTGCCGGGTCGACCGGTGCCGGGTCGACGGGCGCCGGGTCTGTGGGCGCCGGGTCTGTGGGCGCGGCCGGGGCGTCGGAAGGGGAAGCCGGATCCTGCGGGCGGGGTGTGTCGACCGCAGGATCCGGTGGTGCAGGTGGGGACGCGGGGTCGACGGGCGCAACATCCGTCGTGGCATCGGTAGGGGCGGCGACGGCGGGCGGATCGACGGGCGGGGCAGTGGCGGCGACGGCGGGCAGACCGCCCGCGAGCGTCAGGACGGCGGCCAGCAAGGCAGCGAGCACGGCACCCGATCGCCGGATCCCATGCGCCGTCTCCGCGCCTCCGCGAGAGGGCCGAGCAGCCCGTCGTCCCGATTTGCGCGCACGCCGATCACCGATCATGTCCACACCCTCATCGCACCGTGTACGTCCGGATAGCCCGAGCGGGCTTCCAAGTCGCGTGTGTCCTCTGCGGGCGTGTGGCCCCCCAGGACCGCCCACAGCACGTGCTCATCGACAAGTTATAAAGCGCATGTAGGACCGTCAAGGGGGGTGGCGCGCACCTTCGGTGAACGCTAGACGACGGCTCAGCCGCTGCCGCCCGCAGGCGGCGCGGCATCCCTCCCACCGGCAGGCCGCTGCCCCGCATGCGCCCGATGGCGGCGCCTCGCGCGGCACTCACGCACCCCGGACGCACGAAACCCCCCGGATCGCTCCGGGGGGTTTCGTGAAGGAACTCGAGAGAGTTACTTGATGATCTTGGTCACCGTGCCGGCGCCGACGGTGCGGCCACCCTCACGGATTGCAAAGCCGAGGCCCTCTTCCATGGCGATCGGCTGGATCAGCTCGACCGTCATGTCCGTGGTGTCGCCGGGCATGACCATCTCGGTGCCCTCGGGCAGCGAGATGACGCCGGTGACGTCCGTGGTGCGGAAGTAGAACTGCGGGCGGTAGTTCGTGTAGAAGGGGTTGTGACGGCCACCCTCCTCCTTGGACAGGATGTACGCCGTGCCCTCGAAGTTGGTGTGGGGCGTAACCGAACCCGGCTTCACGATGACCTGGCCACGCTCGACGTCGTCACGCTTGGTGCCGCGCAGGAGCAGACCGCAGTTCTCGCCGGCCCAGGCCTCGTCGAGCTGCTTGTGGAACATCTCGATACCGGTGACGATCGTCTTCTGCGTCGGGCGCAGACCCACGATCTCGACCTCGGAGTTGATGGCCAGCGTGCCGCGCTCGGCGCGACCCGTGACGACCGTGCCACGGCCGGTGATGGTGAAGACGTCCTCGACGGGCATGAGGAACGGCTTGTCCTTGTCACGCACCGGGTCGGGGATCGACTCGTCGACGGCTTCCATGAGCTCGACGATCGACTGAACCCACTTCTCGTCGCCCTCGAGAGCCTTCAGGCCCGAGACGCGAACGACGGGGGCGTTGTCGCCATCGAAGTCCTGCGAGGAGAGAAGCTCGCGCACCTCGAGCTCGACGAGCTCCAGGATCTCCTCGTCGTCGACCATGTCCGACTTGTTCAGCGCGACCAGCAGGTACGGCACGCCGACCTGCTTGGCGAGCAGCACGTGCTCACGCGTCTGAGCCATCGGGCCGTCGGTGGCGGCGACCACGAGGATCGCGCCGTCCATCTGAGCGGCACCGGTGATCATGTTCTTGATGTAGTCAGCGTGACCGGGCGCATCGACGTGCGCGTAGTGACGCTTGGGGGTCTCGTACTCGACGTGCGAGATGTTGATCGTGATGCCGCGCTGACGCTCCTCGGGAGCCGAGTCGATCGACGCGAAGTCGCGCTGCACGTTGGTGGCAGACGGGTACTTGTCGGCGAGCACCTTGGAGATCGCCGCGGTGAGCGTGGTCTTGCCGTGGTCAACGTGACCGATGGTTCCGATGTTGACGTGCGGCTTGGTCCGCTCGAACTTGGCCTTAGCCACTGGGTCCTCCTCAGGACAGTCGTGTAGTGCACGGGCGCTGGATTGCGACCGGGGCGCTACGGGGATTGGTTCAGTCTAGTAGACAGGTCGGTATTCAGTTGGGTGGATGCCGGGAGCTCACCGCGAAGGTGAGGCGAGCCCCCGGCACCAGGGTTATTCGCCCTTGTTCTTCTGGACGATCTCGTCGGCAACCGCGCGAGGAACCTCGGCGTAGCTGTCGAACTCCATCGAGTAGACGGCCCGGCCCGAGGTCTTCGAGCGCAGGTCGCCGATGTAGCCGAACATCTCGGACAGCGGCACCAGGGCACGCACGACCTTGACGCCCGCGGCATCCTCCATGGACTGGATCTGACCGCGACGCGAGTTCAGGTCACCGATGACGTCACCCATGTACTCCTCGGGCGTACGCACCTCGACGGACATGAGCGGCTCGAGGATGACCGGACCGGCCTTGCGCAGGGCTTCCTTGAAGCCCATGGAACCGGCGATCTTGAACGCCATCTCCGAGGAGTCGACGTCGTGCGACGCGCCGTCGAGCAGGGTCGCCTTGACACCCACGATGGGGTAGCCGGCGAGCACGCCGACGTTCATCGCGTCCTGGAAGCCCTGGTTGGTCGGCTCGATGTACTCGCGCGGGATACGGCCACCGGTGACCTTGTTCTCGAACTCGTACGTCTTGTCGGCCGTGACCTCGAGCGGCTCGATCGCGAACTGGATCTTCGCGAACTGACCCGAACCACCGGTCTGCTTCTTGTGGGTGTAGTCGTGACGCTCGACGGCCTTCTTGATCGTCTCGCGGTACGCCACCTGGGGCTTGCCGACGTTCGCCTCGACGCGGAACTCGCGCTTCATGCGGTCGACGAGGATGTCCAGGTGCAGCTCGCCCATGCCCTTGATGACCGTCTGGCCGGTCTCGGGGTTGAGCTCGGTGCGGAAGGTCGGGTCCTCTTCGGCGAGCTTCTGGATCGCGAGACCCAGCTTCTCCTGGTCGGCCTTGGTCTTGGGCTCGATCGCGACCTCGATGACGGGCTCGGGGAACGTCATCGACTCGAGCACGACGGGCGCTGCCGGGTCGGCGAGGGTGTCACCGGTGGTGGTGTCCTTCAGGCCGATGACGGCGTAGATGTTGCCCGCGGTGACCGAATCGACCGGGTTCTCCTTGTTGGCGTGCATCTGGAAGATCTTCCCGATGCGCTCCTTCTTGCCCTTGGTGGAGTTGACCACCTGCGCGCCGGAGTCGAGGTGACCCGAGTAGACGCGGATGTAGGTCAGGCGACCGAAGAACGGGTGGACGGCGACCTTGAAGGCCAGCGCCGCGAACGGGTCGTTCGCGTCGGGGTGGCGCTCGATGATCTTCTCTTCGTCCTTGGGGTCGTGGGCCTCGATGGCCGGCACGTCCAGGGGCGAGGGCAGGTAGTCCACGACCGCGTCGAGCATGGGCTGCACGCCGCGGTTCTTGAACGCCGAGCCACACAGCACGGGGTAGAGGTCACCGTTGACGGTGAGCTTGCGGATCGCACCCTTGATCTCGGCGAGCGTGAGCTCCTCGCCGGCGAAGTACTTCTCGAGCAGGGCCTCGTCGGTCTCGGCGACGGTCTCGAGCAGCTTCTCGCGGTACTCGGCGGCACGGTCGGCGAGGTCGGCGGGAATCTCCTGCACCTCGTACTTGGCGCCCATGGTCACGTCACCCTTGGAGTCACCGGGCCACACGAGTGCGCGCATCTCGACCAGGTCGATGACGCCGACGAAGTCGTTCTCGGCACCGATCGGCAGCTGCAGCACGAGGGGCTTGGCGCCCAGGCGCTTGATGATGGTGTCGACCGTGAAGTAGAAGTCGGCGCCCAGCTTGTCCATCTTGTTGACGAAGCAGATGCGGGGGACGTCGTACTTGTCGGCCTGACGCCACACGGTCTCGGACTGGGGCTCGACGCCCTCCTTGCCGTCGAAGACGGCGACCGCGCCATCGAGCACGCGCAGCGAACGCTCGACCTCGACCGTGAAGTCGACGTGGCCGGGGGTGTCGATGATGTTGATCTGGTTCTTGTTCCAGAAGCAGGTCACGGCGGCAGACGTGATCGTGATGCCGCGCTCCTTCTCCTGTTCCATCCAGTCGGTGGTCGAGGCGCCATCGTGCGTCTCGCCGAGCTTGTGGTTGACGCCCGTGTAGAAGAGGATGCGCTCGGTCGTCGTCGTCTTGCCGGCATCGATGTGCGCCATGATGCCGATATTGCGGACCTTGTTGAGGTCGGTGAGCACGTCTTGTGCCACGGGGAAGTCCTTACGTGTAGTGACGGATGTCGCGGGGATGGTGACCCGCCGACGCGGGTCGGGGACCGGACCAGGTGGGCCGGTCCCCGAGCCGGTCAGGGGTTACCAGCGGTAGTGGGCGAAGGCGCGGTTCGACTCGGCCATCTTGTGGGTGTCTTCACGGCGCTTGACCGCGGCACCCAGGCCGTTCGAGGCATCCAGGATCTCGTTCTGGAGGCGCTCGGTCATCGTCTTCTCACGACGACCCTTCGCGTAGCTGACGAGCCAGCGGAGGGCGAGCGTGTTGGCGCGGTGAGGCTTGACCTCGACCGGCACCTGGTAGGTCGAGCCACCGACGCGGCGGCTCTTGACCTCGAGGGTCGGGCGCACGTTGTCGAGCGCCTTCTTGAGGGTCGCAACGGCGTCCTGGCCGTTCTTGGCCTCCACGCCGCGCAGAGCGGTGTAGACGATCGATTCGGCGATGGACTTCTTGCCATCGACGAGGATCTTGTTGACCAGCTGGCTGACGATCGGTGCGCCGTAGACCGGGTCGTTGACGACGGGGCGCTTCGGGGCGGGTCCCTTGCGAGGCATCTAGCTCAACCCTTCTTTGCGCCGTAGCGGCTGCGAGCCTGCTTACGGTTCTTGACGGCCTGGGTGTCCAGGGCGCCGCGGACGATCTTGTAACGCACACCCGGCAGGTCCTTGACACGACCGCCGCGCACGAGCACCAGCGAGTGCTCCTGCAGGTTGTGACCCTCGCCGGGGATGTAGGCGGTGACCTCGGTGCCGTTGCGGAGCTTGACACGAGCGACCTTGCGCATGGCCGAGTTCGGCTTCTTGGGCGTGGTCGTGTAGACGCGGGTGCAGACCCCGGCCTGCTGCGGGTTCGCCTTGAGCGCGGGTGCCTTGGTCTTGGTGACCTTCGGCGAGCGCCCCTTGCGAACCAACTGCTGAATGGTTGGCACGTTCTCTCCTTGTTGTGCTGCACGGTGACAGCGTCGTGGTTTCACCACAGATCCACCGGCGCGGCACGAGGCGGCCGAGCGCGTTTGTGAGTGGATATGCCGTGGGGGTGGCCTGTTCGCAGGCCCAGTCCCTCAGATGTGGCGCCTTCCCCACCCCGTCCGTGCCATGGCACGACTCAGGGCGCGCAATGCGCACACCCGGTCCATGATACGCGCGAGCGTGGGGCCGGTCAAACGAGGGCGGGTCAGCCGTCGGTGCGCACCAGCCGGAACGCGGCATCTCCCAGCAGGAACCGCTCCCCCGGGGCGAGCTCAGCGCCCGCGTCGGCCTCGATCTCGGTGCCCATGAGGGTCGGCAGCATGACGCCGTTGGTGGAGCCGAGGTCGGTGATGATCCAGCGGTCGCCGCGCAGTTCGAGGCGGGCGTGGGTCTTGCTGACCGTGCGGGTGTCGTCGACGACGGCGACGAGCTGGGCCGTGCGGTACGCGGGGTCGGCGGCGGGCTGCCGCCCGACGATGACGACGTCGGAGCGCAGGTCGATGGCGGAGCCGGATGCCGGCTGCAGCATCCACGGCACGCGCCGGCGTCGCGCGACGACGGTGTGGTCGGGGAAGACGTCGTCGTCGGCGGGCGCGTCGGCTCCCGCGACGGAATCGAGTGCGGAGCGCGGCGCACCGGCGACGGGGGCGCCGGCAACGGCCGAGACCTCGTCGGCGGTGTCGAGGGGGAACTCCGGATCGAGCGGCGACGCGGTGCGCGGCGGACCGGCGGGCGCACGGGTGACCGACGGGAACGCGGGGTCGATGTCGACGGGGGCGGTGCGCAGCGGTGGCGCCGTCGGGGACTGCGGCGGGTCGGCGGGGGCCGCGGCACGCGGGGCGGCATCGTCGCCGACGCGCCCGCGCTCCGGTCCGGCGGCGCCGTCGTCAGCGAGAGCGGGCAGGCCCGTCGCCACCGGGCGGGCGGCGACGGGGTCGCCCTGCGGCGGCTGCGAGATCGCCGAGACCTCGTCGATGCCACTGGGCCAGCGCTGGTCGAAGTCGTGATCGGCGCGCGCCGACACCGCCGCGTCGGCGACGGGGGTCCAGGGGACGGGCTGCGCGGGCGAGGGCTCGCCCGCGGGCGGCGCGAACTGCTCGTCGGCGGCAGTGGTCGGGACGGGGGCTGTGGGGGTCGCGGGAGGCGGGGGCGGCGGGGGCGCCCACGCCGAGCCGGCACTCGAGCGCGCCGCGGGACGCAGCACATCCGCGCCGGCGTCGGGCGCGGCGCGGTCGAGGCGCGCGGCGGCCGGATCGGTCGTCGCCGCGGCCACCGGCGCAGCCTCGGGAGTGGTCGACTGGGCGAACTCCGCGACCGGGGAACCGGCACGGTCGCCGGGCAGGGGCGGCGGGGCGTAGGCGGGAGCGGGCAGCGGCGGGGGCGGCGGCACCGGGACACCGTCACCCGCGGGCACGGCACCCAGCTGCGGGTCGATGACGCGCACCTGCTCGGTGCGGGCGTAGGCGGGAGCGGCGGCGGCGGCATCCGTACCCCGCCAGCGGGCGACGCCGAACCCGACGACGCTCGCCCACACCGGGAAGAGCAGAGCGGCCAGCGCCGTCATGCCGCCGCCCAGGCCGAAGCCGCGGTTGATGCGGTGGACGGCCACGATCGTCACGACCCAGAACGCGAGCGCGCCGAGCCCGGGGATGAGGATCAGCAGGAAGAACCAGCCCGACAGCCCGCCGACCATGACGAGGGTGATCTGGTTGACGATCGGGACCCAGGCACGCCAGGGCTCCTGGCCGATCTTGCCGAACACCGCCGACAGCGCCAGCGCGGTCCAGACGTAGACGGCGACGGTGGGGATGACGGCGATGAGCAGGATCAGCACGAGGTGCGCGGAGGAGAAGCTATCGGACACGATGACGATGGGCGCCGGTCGGCGCCTCACCCTCCTCCCCGACGAGCCGTGCGGTCGACACCGCGATGCAAGATGCCTCCACCCTAGGGCCACCGGCGGCAGCGCTGCGCGCCGCGCCCCTCATGCGGGGTCCGCGCCGTCGAGGCCGGGGCCGAACGGAGCGTCGAGCGAGCGGGTCAGCTCGTCGAGCATCGCGGCGATCTGCGGCTCCACGTAGCGGGTCACGCCCTCCTGGATGCGCAGCCGGTGGCGCAGCAGGAGGGCGCAGATCTCGCGCCCGATCATGTTGGCGTAGTCGTCGGCGAGCCCGACCTCCTGACGCAGCGCCGCCTTGGCCTCAGGACCGAGCGGCGGCAGGTCGGGGACCACGGCATCGGCCTCCTGCGCCATGCCGGCGATCGTGAACAGGAACGGCGCACCGGGAACGGGGTCGGGATCCAGCGGCAACCCCTCGAACTCCGGCTCGAGGTTCTCCGCCGGCCGGTAGGTGCGGGCGCGGTTGCGTTCGGCCTGCTGGTCGAGTTCGGCCTGCAGCATGGGGAGGTTCTGGGCGGTGTAGACGGCGACCGCGTGATCGACGATCGTCTTGATGCGGGTGGAGAGGCCGTGCTGCACCCCGTGCGGCACGTCGGACCCGAGCCCGGCGGCCGAGAGCACCGGGGAGCCGAAGCAGCGACGGCACGGGGCGATGCGGCCACGGTGCGTCGCCGGCTCCCATCGCGGCAACCAGCGCAGCCAGGCATCGACGGCCTGGCTGACCTGGGTCTCGAGCGAGCGCTCCACGCTCACATTCTCGCCTGCCGAGGCCCCCGCAGCACAGTCCGCCCCGCCGCGTCGATGCGGATCACTCGTCCTCGTCGCTCTCCCACGGCCAGCGGGGGCGCGCGGAGCGCGTGCGCACGAGCGCCACGGCAACCCATCCGGCCACCGCGCCCGCCCCCGCGAGCACCACGGCGAACCACGACAGCACGAAGCTGCCGACCGCCGCGCCGAGCAGCGCCGCGTCGATGCCGGCGAACACGGCCCCGATGCACAGCCCCACGACGTAGCCGAGGAACGCCACGACGGCCGCGACGAGCGCCGCGAGATACGAGGGGTGTGCG
>Ga0233363_1001123_pt1 | contig 10606 bp, 8 predicted proteins | sample ElkDunMinimDraft_18_FD_191534 | JGI IMG/M metagenome (GOLD analysis project Ga0233363, IMG submission 191534) | Fecal eukaryotic communites from dung pellets of Tule Elk in California, USA - Elk Dung C16 | ecosystem: Host-associated > Mammals > Digestive system > Large intestine > Fecal | place...
CGCGGCGCGTGCGTCCGCTCTTGGCCACCGGACGTGTGGTCAACGTCGACGTCGCCGACCCCGGCCTCGACGTCCGCGGCATCGTCGCGGCCGACCGGGCATCCGCCTTCTTCACCGTCGCCCAGACGCAGACGCTCATCTCATCGCCGGCGGGACGGGTGCGGATGCCGGGGCTCGACCCCGACCGCAGCTTCCGCCTGCGCATCGTCACGCCCGGCGGCGTCGTGCAGCAGCCCGCGCAGTCGCCGCTGGCCTGGGCGCACCACGACACGGTGCTCACCGGGCGCCAGCTCGCCGTCGTCGGCGTGCGCCCGCCCGTGCAGAACCCCCAGCAGGCCACCGTCATCGAGATCACCGCCGCGTAGTCCGCGGCCTTTCGCGCAAGGAGGCGCCCGTCATGAGATCCAGATCACTCCGCACCGCCACCGCGGGGGCACTGCTCGTCGGGCTCACGCTCGGCGTCGGCGGCTGCGCCACCGGGGCCGGCGATGGGGTCACGACCCTCGACTTCTTCCAGTTCAAAGGGGAGGCGCTCGAGGACTTCGACGAGATCATCGCCGAGTTCGAGGCGGAGAACCCCGACATCAAGGTGGTGCAGAACCAGGTCGCCGACTCGGAGACCATCATCCGCACGCTCCTGGTGAAGGACCGCACCCCCGACGTCATCACGCTCAACGCCAACGGCAGCTTCGGCAAGCTCGCCGAAGCGGGGGTGTTCTACGACTTCTCCGACGAACCGGTGCTCGAGACCATCAACCCGGCCGTGCAGGAGATCCTCGCCGATCTCGGCACCTTCGAGGGCGAGGTCAACAGCCTCGGCTACGTCAACAACGCCGACGGCATCATCTACAACCGGGCGATCTTCGAGGAGCAGGGGCTCGAGGTCCCCGAGACGTGGGACGAGCTCATCGCGCTCTGCGACACCCTCGTCGAACGCGGCATCACGCCCTTCGCCACCTCGCTCGCCGAGAACTGGACCGCCATGCCGTCGTGGAACGGGATCGGCGCGTACTACGCGCAGGACGGCTTCTTCGAGGAGATGCGGGCCGAGGGGGACAACGTCGGGCCCGACTCGCCCGTGTCCTTCCAGAAGGACTTCCCCGAGGCGATGCAGCGCCAGTTGCAGCTGTTCGACTACTCGCAGGAGGGCTACCGCGGGGCGTCGTACGACGACAGCACGGCCCTGTTCGCGAGCGGCGACGCGGCCATGATGCTGCAGGGCATCTGGGCGCTCAGCCCGGTCAAGGCGGTCAACCCCGACATCGACGCGGCGATCTTCCCCTACCCCGTCCCCGAGGACCCGGCCGAGCGCCTGCTCGTCTCGGGTGTCGACGTGACGGTCACGATGGCCCGCGACACACCCAAACGCGAAGAGGCGCTGCGCTTCATCGAGTTCCTCTTCCGCCCCGACGTGATCGAGCGCTTCGCGGCATCCCAGACCATGGTGCCCTCCGTGATCGGAGCCCAGCTGAGCGATGATCCCGCTCTGCAGTCGATCGCCCCGTACTTCGACGACGAGAAGATCACGGGTTTCATCGACCACCAAGTGCCCAGTGCGATCCCCTTGACCGGCATCGTGCAGCAGTTCCTGTACGACGGCGACGTCGACGGTGCGCTCCGCACACTCGACAACGAGTGGCGCAAGGTCGCCGCACGCACGATCTCCCCCAACGAGGAGGACTGAGATGGCCACCGTCACCGCCGCCGCGGCGAGCAAGCCGCGCTCCAGCGCCCCACCCGCCCCGCGCAAGCGCTCCAAGCTCGCGCCCCGCGCCTACTACTGGTTCGTCTGGCCGGCGGTCATCGCCTTCGCCGCGTTCCACACCCTGCCCGTCATCATCGGCGTGTTCTTCAGCTTCACCAACTACGCCGGGTACGGCACGTGGGACTTCATCGGCATCGGGAACTACATCAACATCTTCCGCGACGACCGCGTGCTGCAGGCGTACATGTTCTCGTTCCTGTTCGCGATCGTGGCCACGGTGCTCACCAACGCCATTTCGCTCACGATCGCGATGGGGCTCAATGCCAAGATCAAGGCGCGCAACTTCTGGCGCGGCGTCTACTTCGTGCCGTACATCCTCGCGGTCCTGGTGGTCGGCTACGTCTTCCAGTACCTGTTCTCGAACTCGCTGCCGAAGATCCTGTCGGGCATTCCGCTGTTCCGTGACAACATCCTCACCAACCCCGACTGGGCGTGGACGGCGATCGTCGTGCTCGCGGTCTGGCAGGCGTGCGCGTTCTCGATCATCATCTACCTCGCGGGTCTGCAGACGATCCCCGCCGACATCTACGAAGCGGCATCCATCGACGGCGCCTCCGCCGGCCGACAGTTCCGCTCGATCACCTTCCCCCTCATCAGCGCCTTCTTCACGATCAACGTCGTGCTGAGCCTGAAGGGCTTCCTGCAGGTGTTCGACCCCATCATCGCCCTCACCAACGGCGGACCGGGCACCTCCACCGAATCGGTGACGATGCTGATCTTCCGCGGCGGCTTCACCGGCGGCGAGTTCGCCTACCAGACGGCCAACGCGGTGATCTTCTTCATCGTCATCACCGTCGTCTCCCTCCTCCAATTCCGGGTCCTTCAGCGCAGAGAGGCCGACTTCTGATGTCCAGCTCCGTCACCGTTCCCATCGAGGCCGAACTCGCCAAGGACGCGGTCACCCCGCGTCGTCGTCGCGCGCGCGGCGGCGACCCCTCAGACACCCGCCGCACCAACTGGTGGGCAACCGCCCTCATCGCGGTCTGCTCGCTCACGGTCATCATCCCGCTCTACCTCGCGGTCTCCGTGGCGCTGAAGACCCCCGACCAACTGGTGTCCGGCACCGGCTTCGAGCTGCCCTGGCCGCTGAACTGGAACAACTTCGCCGTCGCGTGGGAGCGCACCGACTTCCCGCGGGTGCTCCTGAACACGGCGATCATCACCGTCGGCTCGGTGGCGTTCACGCTGCTGACGAGCTCCCTGGTCGCCTACGCGCTGGCGCGCAACATGCACCGACCATTCTTCAAGGGCGTCTTCTACTATCTGCTGGCGGCGCTGTTCATCCCGTTCCCGATCATCATGCTGCCGTTGGTGAAGCAGACCGCGCTCCTCGGGCTCGACAACCCGGCGGGCATGATCATCCTGTACACGATCTACGGGCTGAGCCTGAACATCTTCATCTACACCGCGTTCATCCGCTCGATCCCGATCGAGCTCGAGGAGGCGGCCCGCATGGACGGTGCGTCGACCTGGCGGGTGTTCCGGCAGATCGTGTTCCCGCTGCTCATGCCGATGAACGCGACCGTCGGCATCCTCACCTGCGTCTGGGCGTGGAACGACTTCATCATGCCGCTCGTGGTGCTCACCTCGCCCGCGGATCGCACGCTGTCGCTCGCGCAGTACGTGTTCCAGGGGCAGTACAACACCGACTACACCGTCGCGTTCGCCTCGTACCTGATGGCGATGGCGCCGCTGCTCATCGTCTACATCTTCTCCCAGCGCTGGGTCATCTCCGGCGTCATGCGGGGGTCGATCAAGTAGCCGCCGGCGCCGCGGTGAGGGCGGGAAGCAGCACCCGGTCCACGAGCTCCCGCACCGTCGCCGGGTCGAGAGCCTGGCGCTGGATGGACACGCGGCCGAAGGCGACGGAGGGGACGATGCTCGCGATCAGCGCGACCGGGGCCGAGGGGGCCACCGTGCCGCGCTCGATCCCGCGCTCGATCACCGCGACGATCGCCGCGAACGGCGGCCCTCCGATCGCCTCGCGCGCGGCCTCGTAGAGAGTCGGATTGCGGCCGAATTCGGTGAGCAGGCTCGCCAGCACGCGGGCCAGGCGCTCGTCCGCGCGGGCGTAGTGCATCGCCGCCGTCATCAGGTCGTCGCGAAGCGACCCCGTGTCCGGCACCTCGGCCGGCGAGGCGAGCGCGCGCACTGCCGCGACGGCGAGGTCGATCTTGCCCGGCCACCGGCGGTAGATCGCCGCCTTGCTGCTGCCGGCCGCTCGGGCGACGCCGGCGACGGTCATGCCGCTGTAGCCCTCGTCGACCAGCAGATCCTGCGCGGCGCTGAGGATGCTGCGCTCCACATCGGGGTCACGGGGCCGTCCCGTGCGCCGGGGCTCTTCTGCGAGTGCGACCATGTGGGCATTGTATCTTTCGATACCCAACGGTACCGTAAGCGGATCCGAGACCAACCGGACTCGTAAGAACGGCCCTGTCACCGATCGGAGAATCATGTCTTCCACCGCATCCGCGCCCGCCGGCATCCGCAGTTCCACCGCTCGCGCGGCTTTCCTCCTCACCGCCGCCGTGGCCCTGGCGATCGCCGTGAACGCTTTCGTGGCCGCCATCGCCGTCGCCCTCGGCGCGCCCGAGACCTTCGGCCCGCTGACGTTCCCGGCCTACGCCCTGTTCACCGCCATCGGGGTGACGGCCGGCTGGTTCGGCTGGGTCCTGGTGAGCCGCCGAGCGCGCAATCCCCGGCGGACGCTGGCGATCCTTGTGCCCGTGGTGGTGCTTGTCTCCTTCGTGCCCGACGTGCTGCTGCTCGTGTTCCGGTTCATTCCGGAAACCACGACGGTCGCGGCGCTCTCGCTCATGCTCATGCACCTCGTGGTCGCCGCCGTCGCGGTGCCGGCGTATCGCATGGCATCGCGCGGGTGACGCCGCGCGTCGTGGCCGACGCACGCACGACCTCGCCGCGCGACGTCGTGCGAATCGCCTCATAGTTGCTTTCGCCGCCGGGCACCAGTCCTCGCTCCGGAAAGCCCGGTCCCTTAGCGTTGAGCGATGCCGAGCGACGACTTTCGGCCGGAGGACCTCTACACCGGCCCCATCGACCTGACCGGAGCGAGCGCTGTGGGTGAGGAGCCCGACGCCGAGAAGGTCGAGATCAGCTACGACGAGCAGCGCTACCCCGCGCGCCCGAAGCGGCTGCGCCCGCGGGACCAGTTCCGGGGCGGGAGCGTGCGTCGCATCAAGACCGACCCGCGTACGGCCAACGGAACCAACCCGTCGTACGTCGAGTGGCTCGTGCGCCAGTCGATGCTGAAGGATGCCGATGTGCTGGCGCGCCAGCTGGCAGGGCAGCCGGCGATGTGGCGCAATCCGTACGCGCGGCCGGACGCGCGGCGGGCGATCAGCATGAGCGATGTGTGGTTCACGGCCTACCCGATCTCGCTCATCACCCGCCCCGGGCAGTCGTTCCTGGCCGCGCTCGGCGACGAGGAGCTGTGGTCGGCGTTCGAACGCGTCGGCATCACCGCGATCCACACGGGGCCGGTCAAGCGCGCGGGCGGCATCGCCGGCTGGGGCGAGACGCCGAGCGTCGACGGGCACTTCGATCGCATCAGCACCGAGATCGATCCGGCGTTCGGCACCGAGGAGCAGTTCCGGGCGCTGTGTGACGTCGCCGACAGCCACGGCGGCAGCGTCATCGACGACATCGTGCCCGGGCACACGGGCAAGGGCGCCGACTTCCGCCTCGCCGAGATGGGGTTCAAGGACTATCCCGGCATCTACCACATGGTCGAGATCCTCCCCGAGGACTGGGGGCTGCTCCCCGACGTCCCCGAGAACATGGACAGCGTCAACCTCGACCCGGCCACCGAGCAGGAGCTCGAAGGCCGCGGGTACATCATCGGCGCCCTGCAGCGGGTCATCTTCTACACGCCCGGAGTGAAGGAGACGAACTGGAGCGCGACGGCTCCGGTGATCGGCCCCGACGGCATCACGCGCCGCTGGGTGTACCTGCACTACTTCAAGCAGGGGCAGCCGTCGATCAACTGGCTCGACCCCACCTTCGCCGGCATGCGGCTGGTCATCGGCGATGCCCTGCACTCCCTCGGCGAGCTCGGCACGAGCGCCCTGCGACTGGATGCCAACGGGTTCCTCGGCGTGGAGAAGAGCGCCGGCGGTCCCGCCTGGTCCGAGGGTCACCCCCTCTCGCACGCCGCGAACCACATCATCGCCGGGATGGTGCGCAAGGTCGGCGGCTTCACCTTCCAAGAGCTCAATCTCACGATCGAGGACATCCGCGACACCGGTGCGGTGGGAGCCGATCTCTCGTACGACTTCATCGGGCGCCCCGGCTACCATCACGCCCTCGCGACGGGGCAGACCGAGTTCCTGCGGCTCGCGCTCACGACATCGCTCGACCTGGGGGTGCAGCCGGTGCAGCTCGTGCACGGGCTGCAGAACCACGACGAGCTGACCTATGAGCTCGTGCACTGGGCGACCCGGCACGGCGACGACCTCTACCGCTTCCGCGGCGGCGAGATCTCCGGCGGCGAGCTCGCCGAGGTGGTGCGTGCGGAGCTGACGGAGAGCCTCACGGGGACGGCGGACTACAACCGTGTCTTCACCCAGAACGGCATCGCCTGCACGACGACCTCCCTCATCGCCGCGACGCGGGGGATCGCCCGGCTCGACGACATCGATGAGGACGACATCCCGGCCATCCGCGACGCGCACCTGTTGCTGTGCGCCTACAACGCGTGGCAGCCCGGGGTGTTCGCCCTGTCCGGCTGGGACCTCGTGGGCATGCTCACCATCCCGAGCGAGGAGGTGGCCGACCTCCTCGCCGCCGGTGACACGCGGTGGATCGAGCGCGGTGCGCACGACCTGCTCGACGTCGACCCGCAGGCGACGCGCTCGGCGGCCGGGATGCCGCGCGGGCGTGCCCTGTACGGGTCACTGCCGGCGCAGCTCGATGACCCGGACTCGTTCGCGTCGCGCCTGGCCGCCATCCTGGATCTCCGGCGGCACTCCGGCATCGCGACGGCCTCGCAGGTCGACATCCCCGAGGTCGCACACGCGGGCATGCTCGTGCTCGTGCACCGTCTCGACGAGGGGGATGCCGAGGCGGAGGCGCCGCTGCAGGTGACGGTGCTGAACTTCGCCGCCGAGCCGACCGAGGGCACGGTGCGCTCGGAGCGGCTGGTGCCGGGCAGTGCCGTGGTGGACGCGGCCACCGGGGAGACGGTCGGGCGCGTCGACGACCTGTGCAGCTTCTCGGTCGCACTGCCGGCCTACGGGGCGATGTTCCTCATGCTGCAGCCGGACGACTCCGCGGCCGACTGACCTCAGGCGAGGACGCTGTCGATGCCGGCCAGCGGCACGGGGAGCCAGTCGGGCCGGTTGCGGGCTTCGTAGATGGACTCGTAGACCGCCTTGTCGAGCACGAGTGCCTTGAGCAGCTGCGCATCCAGCGGCACCGATCCCTCGGCGCCGGCGTACGCATCGACGAATGCGTCGCGGCAGTCCGCCGCCCAGTCTCCGGAGTCGGGCCCGCCGGCGACGGCGCTGGCGTAGTCGAACGACCTGAGCATGCCCGCGACATCGCGGGGAGGCAGATCGGGGATCGCCCGCTCGTGCATGGGACGCAGCGGCTCGCCTTCGAAGTCGACCACGCGCCACCCGCCCGTGGGTACGGCGAGCACCTGGCCGAGGTGCAGGTCGCCATGGATACGCTGCAGGCGCGGCCATGCCCGCGCGAGCGCGGCCTGGTAGACCGCGTCGATCGCGGCCCGCCGCTCGGCGACCGCGGGCACCTCTGCCGCCGCGACCGCGAGGCGCTGTCGCCAGGTGGCTCCCACGGCCGCGACCTGTTCAGGGCCGGCATCCACCGTCTCGAGCTCCGCGCCCAGCGCCCCGTGCACCGCGGCGAGGGCGATGCCCAGCTCCCGCGCGGCGTGGGTGAAGTCGCGTCGGTCGCGGGCGGCCTCGAGGGCGACGTCCCACCCGTCGCGCACCCCGGGGAGGAAGTCCTGCGCGAAGCCCAGGGTGCCGCGGGCGACCCCGGACTCACGCCCGCTGTCGGGCCACTCCGCCTCGACGCTGCCGCGGAAGGCGGGGACGTAGGGCGAGCCGGCGGCACTCAGTACGCGCTGCACCGTCACGTCGGGGTTCTCGCCGTGATGGAGGGTGCGGAAGAGCTTGAGGATGATCGTCGGCTCGCCGTCCTCCTCGAACACGATCGAGGTGTTGGACTGTTCGGCCGACAGCACGCGTGAGCCGGTCACCCGGCCCACGTCGACCCCCATCGCGGCGAGCAGCCCGATGGCGAAATCCGGATGCCGCGTCGCATCGACGAGGTACCCGTCTGCGGTGTCGCAGACCACGGCATCCGCCGTCGGGGGCGTCGCGACCAGCGCGAGGGGCACGTGGTAGAGCGCCGGCACGGACCCCGCGTCGTCCATGAGCAGGTAGCGGCGGGCGCCGGGGACCGGCTGGGCGTCGAGGATGCGCAGCCGCGGCGCGTGGCTCTTGCCCGCGTACCACCGCTGGCGCGTCACCCAGGTGCTGAGAACTTCCGTGTCATCCACGCTTCACCCTGACGCGGATCCGCCGCCCCGCGAAAGGGGTGGACGGCGGGCACGGATGCGTAGTACCGCGCATGGCCTCCGCTCGGGCGGCATCCCCGCGCGCGCAGCCCATCGTGTCCGGCGAGTCAGAACGGCGCCGGGTCGAACGCGGCCGGGTAGGGGGCGGGCCCGGGTTCGGCGGGGAAGGTGGCGAAGATGACCTCGCTGACGGGGCGGTCGATGTACACCCGACCGGTGGGGGAGGTCCATTCGAGTACGCCTCGGGCGAGCTGGCGCACGCGCCATGGGGAGTGGTGCTTGGTCGTGTGATGTCGTCGGCAGAAGTGGGAGAGGTAGCGGGCATCGGTGGGGCCGCCGTGGGCATAGTCGATGTTGTGGTCGATGTCGCAGCGGCGGGCGGGCACGCGGCAGGCGGGGAACCGGCAGTGCTGATCGCGGGCCCGCAGATGGCGGCGCATCTGCTCGCTGGGTCGGTAGCGGTCCACGGCCAGGATGCTCCCGGTGATCGGGTGGGTGAGGATGCGGTCCCAGCCGGCGGCGTCGGCGGCGAGGGCCGCGGCGGTGGCGGCGTCGATGGGGCCGTGCCCGGCGAGTATGGTCGCGTCGAAGGGATCGGCTGCGGCCTCGCCGATGAGGGTGAGGACAGGGACGGTGACCTGGACCGTCGCGTGGATGGCATGCAGGCCGCCGTCGGGCACCGTCGCTGACGAGGGCAGCCCCGTCAGCAGCAGGTCGGCCAGCACGTCGGCGCGTACCTCGCCCAGCGTGCGCGTATCGTCGCCTCCCGGCCGTTGCGCTCCGTCCACGGAGAACTGCGGGTCGCCGTCGGGGAAGAGGGACTCGTCGCAGGCAGCGGGCGTGGTCTGGGCGAGGCGGGCGATCTGAGAGATGCGGTCGTACGCGCCGTGGGCCAGCGTCGCGGGGAGCAGGGCGATCAGCTCGGCCATGCCATCGTCGAGATCGTTCACCGAGACCGTGCGCCGCTGCCGAGCCAGCTGGTGCCGCTGGTCGAGTGTGACGTCGGCGTACCACTCGGCGCGACGGCGGCAGATCGGGGCGAGGCGGGTCGCGGCTTCGGTCTCGGCATAGGGCAGCACCGCGTTCTCGTAGTCCGCCCGCAGTTCGCGCTGGGTGATGATCGCCCCGTTGTCGACGATCACCCGCACGTGGGCCAGTGAGATGCGGCCGGCTTCGAGCGAGGCCAGCGTGGCGGGATAGTCGGTCACCAGGGTCGCCGCCTCGCCGATCTGGCGCTGCACCGTTCGGTCGCTGACCCGCCAGGCCGCGGCGATCTCGGTTGCGGCGATGCGATGGGGCATCTCGGCCTCGGAATGCCGCTGCAGGCCGGCCTCGCCCACCCAGTCCGCCACGATCCCGTCAGCCCGGGCCAGCAGTCGCGCCTCGAGTGCCTGCAGTCGGGCAACCTGTTGCCGGACGCCGATGAGGTCGGGCAGCACCTCGCCGAGACGGTCTATCGCTCGCGCGGCCGCCTCGTCGGGAGGAATGTAGCTGCTGTGTTCCATGCCCCCATTCTCCCGCGATCCTCGGACATCCGTTCGAATCAGCGGCGGAGTTGTGGATAACTCATTCGAGTATGGGTTCCCTGTTCATTCGAATCGGCGTCCGGCCGGCCGACGCCGGAAGGCCCACCTTCGGCTTCGCCCACGAACGGCCGTGGGTGTCCTTGAGGATGTCGTACTCGACGTCGACGTGCGGCTCGATGGCGCTGTACTTGTCGTTGGGCGCACCGATGATGAGCTGGAAGCCGAGACCCCGCCATGCGCCGATCGCGCGCTTGGTGAAGTGCGCGTCGGCCTTGATGAGAGCCTCGTCGAGGAACACCGGCGCGTAGCGGGGGCGCTCCGCTCCGGCATCCCCGAGCTGGTAACGCAGCGCCGCGCCGACGATGAAGGCGATGAGCTCCTGCGACTCGCCGCCCGATTTCTCGCCGATGTGGTCGTAGAGGGCGACGTGCTGCTTCGTCACGGCGTGGATGCGCTCCGCGCTCACGCGCACGTGGTTGCGCACATCCACGAGCTCCGCGAAGTCGGGTGCGGTACGGCGGAGGCGGTTGATGAGGCGGGACATGCGCTGGTAGACGCGCTCGCGGTCCTCGTCGCTCGCGGCCGTCTCGATGAGGCCCCGCACGTCGCGCAGCTCCTTGCGGAAGCGGCGGCGCACCTCGGACTGGGTCTCGCGCGGCGAGATCTGCAGGCGGTGGTCGTCGTCGTAGAACGGCAGGTCCTGCATGATCAGGTTGATCGGCTCGATGCGATCACGGATCTCGCGCAGCGACC
>Ga0233363_1001125_pt1 | contig 10595 bp, 9 predicted proteins | sample ElkDunMinimDraft_18_FD_191534 | JGI IMG/M metagenome (GOLD analysis project Ga0233363, IMG submission 191534) | Fecal eukaryotic communites from dung pellets of Tule Elk in California, USA - Elk Dung C16 | ecosystem: Host-associated > Mammals > Digestive system > Large intestine > Fecal | place...
CGGGTCGAACGGGCTGCTCATGCTGCGGCCCCGGCGCCGGCCGGCACGGAGGCTGGACCCGGGGGCGGGGTCGCAGCGAAGGCATTGGCGGTCGCGTCCCCGGCGGGGCGCGCCAGATCGGCGTGCGCCCGCGGGCGCGGTGCAGCGTGCCCGGCTGCCTGCGGATCGTGACGGTCGGATCCGCGGCAAGGCGAGGATTTCCTGCGAATGGTCATGGCGGACTTCCCAAGCCGGGCTCGGGCGGATCGTAGCGACGCGGGGTTCGCGCCCGCATCAAGCCTGCGCCTCGGATTACCGGCGGGAAGCGTCGCCGGGTCTCGCGGGCGGCACGTCCCGCCATCGCGCGTGATGCGCAGCGCCGCGCGGGTGGCATCGCGGCGGGCGCAGCCCGGTCCGCGATCGGCGCGATCGGGTCGGCCCGGGCCGTCGCTCGCGCCGCAGGCGATCAGGCGCGATGTTCGCGCTGCAGGTACTCGGCGCTGCGCATCTCGATCAGGCGCGAGGCGGTGCGCTCGAACGCGCCGGCCAGGCGCTCGCCGCGATAGAGCTCGTGCGGCTCGGCAGCGGCGGTGCAGACCAGGTTGACGTTGCGGTCGTAGAGCTCGTCGATCAGGGTGACGAAGCGGCGCGCGGCGTCATCGCGGCTGGCGTCCATGCGCGGGATGCCGCCGAGCAGCACGGTATGGAATTCGGTGGCGATGTGGATGTAGTCGCTGGCGCCGCGCGGGCCTTCGCACAGGGCATCGAAATCGAACCAGGCCATGCCCGGCGAGCGGGCGCGCACGCAGATGCGGCGCCCGTCGATCTCGACGCCGGCATCGCGATGCTCGTCGTCACCGCCGAGCTCGTGCCAGCGCGTGTCGAGCCAGGCGTCGGCGTCCGCATCGAGCGGGGTGCGGTAGACCGGCGAGCGGGTCAGGGCGCGCATGCGGTAGTCGGTATCACTCTGCAGGTACACCACGTGGGTGTGGCGCTGCAGCAGGTCGATCGCCGGCAGGAAGCGCGCGCGCTGCAGGCCGCCCTTGTAGAGATCCTTCGGATCGACGTTGGAGCTGGTCACCAGCACGATGCCGTCGGCGAACATCCGGTCGAGCAGGCGCGCGAGCAGCATCGCATCGCCGATGTCGCTGACGAAGAACTCGTCGAGTACCAGTACGCGCAAGCCCGCGTCGCGCCAGCCGCGCACGATCGCCGCCAGCGGATCGCGCTCGCCGGCATGGCTGCGCAGCGCGTCGTGGACTTCGCGCATGAAGCGGTGGAAATGCGTGCGTCGCTTGCGGCCGAGTTTCGGATCGGCGGGGGCGTGGCGGAGATCGCGATGGCGCGCCGGCGCGCCGCCGGGAGCGTCCATCGGTTCGTGGCCTTCCCCGGCAGGCCGTGACGGAAGTGCGTGCCGCGCATCGCCGGGAACCGGGGCGCCGGGCGCCGTGGATGCGGCATCGTCCTGCGAAGGGCCGCTCGCGCCGACGGTTGGCTGCGATGCACCGGAGCTGCCATGCGCGCGGAGGACCTCGAGGGGCAGGCCGTCGTGGAACAGGTCGATCATGAAGGTCTTGCCGCGCCCCACGCCGCCCCACAGGTACAGGCCGGCAGGCGCCTGCGGCGTTTGCGCACCCAGCAGGCGGCCGAGCAGGCCACGTCGAGCGGGCGCCTCGATCAGCGCGGCATGCAGGCGGTCGAGCTCGACCAGCGCAGGTTGTTGCGCAGGATCGGCCTGCCAGTCGCCACGCGCGACACCGGCCGCGTAGCGCTCGCTCGGCGACGGCGCCGCGCTCATGCCGGCATCGCCGCGGCCGCCGCGCTGCGCGCCGCGGCCGTGGACCCGCGCCGCATCAAGCCGCGGCCCGCGGCAGGTAGGCGCGCACGCCGTGTTTCACCGCGCCGCGCAGGTCGATCAGCTTGCGGTGGAAGAAGTGGCTGGTGTCGGGCATGCGCACCACTTCGGCCTGCGCCCCGCGATCCTCGAGCCACTGGTAGACGGCTTCGGGGTCGACGATCTCGTCGGCATCGCCCTGGATCACCAGCCACGGGCACTGCGGCAGCACGATGGAATCGAAATCCCAGCGGCCGGCCGGCGGCGCGATCGAGACCAGCAGGTCGGGCTGCAGCGCATTGCTGGCGCGCAGGGTCACATAGGCGCCGAAACTGAAGCCGGCCAGCCAGAGCGCATGCCCGGGACGCTCGCGGCGCACCCAGTCGACGACTGCGGCGAGATCGTCGGTTTCGCCATCGCCGCGGTCGAAGCTCCCGGCGGAAGCGCCGGTACCACGGAAGTTGAAGCGCACTGTGGTCGCGCCGAGTTCGCGCAGCGACCGCGCGACCATCGTGACGACCTTGTTGTGCATCGTGCCGCCCTCGGTGGGCAGCGGGTGACAGACCACGGCGACCAGCGGCAGGGCGGTGACCTCGGCGTCGGGCAGATCGATGATCGCCTCGAGGTCGCCGACGGGACCGGGCAACACGATGGGGCCGGAAGTGGTGGGGAATGTGGGGGACATCATGCGGCGATGATACCGGGGCCGCCGCGACGGGGCAGTGGCCGTCGCCTACCGAGGCGGCGCCTTCTTGGTGCGTGCAGGCAGGGCGGATGCGGGCGCCGGTCGCGCGCGCCCGGGATCAGGCGCAAGCGGGAAACCCTGCGTTCCGCCCGTCATCGACCTGCCGCGCCATCGGATCATCGGCCGGCCTGCCACGAGCGGAAGATCGGAGGCTCAGCGCCCGCGCAGTCGCAGGCCCACCACCAGCGGGTCGTGATCGGAACTGCGCCAGGGACCGGCCGTTTCCCGGTCGCGCATGTCGTCGGGTTCGTCGGCGTTGCTGTGCCACTTGGCGGCCCCGGCGACGCGCGCCGCCAGCGACGGGCCCAGCAGCAGATGGTCGAGGCGTCCGGCCTGGCCGTCGAACACGAAGCTGTAGTGCGCATCGCCATCGCGACCCGCGAACGGGTCACGCCAGCCGGCGTCGGTGAACACGCGCACCGGATCTTCCATGGCGTAGGCATTGAAGTCACCCACGATCGCGACGCGGTCGCCGGTGCCGGTCGGCGCGCCGGCGAGCCAGTCGCGCAGACGCCGCGCGGAGTCCACCCGGGTCGCGTTCCAGCATGCCTGGCCGTCGCCCTGGTCGCGGTCGGCGCCGTCGGCCTTGCCGCACCCCTTGGATTTGAAATGCACGGCGACCACGGTGAAGTCGGGTCCGTCCACGCGGCCGTCGCGGAGCGGCACGAAGGCCTGCGCCAGTGGTGCCCGGCTCAGCGTCTCGAACGGCCCGCCGCCGAGCGTCGCCGGCGCGCGCCGCGGTCGCACCCGGCTCTGGCGATAGATGAGTCCGACCCGGATCGCATCGCTGCCGGGGCCCTGGCCGGCATCGACGAAGCGCCAGTCGCGACCCGGTCCTTCGGCGTTGAGCGCATCGACCAGCTGGGCGATGCTCGAATGCGCGTCGAAGCCGTCGTTCTCGAGTTCCATCAGCGCGGCAATGTCGACATCCAGCGCGGCGATCGTCGCCACGAGTCCTTCGAGCTGCCGGGCCAGCGCCTCGGGCGAGCGCGCGCCGCGCGGGGTGGGGAAGCCGCCGCCGCGGCCATCGCCGTTGAACAGGTTTTCCAGATTGAAGGCGGCGATCCGGACATCGCCGTCGACTACCGGCGCCGGCGGCCGAGACGCGGGCTGCGGCTGCAGCGGTGCGGTGAGCTGGAGACGCCAGGCGCCATGGCGATGGTCGACGATGCCTTCGACGCCGGTCAGCACGCTGCCGGTGCGCAGGGCCTGCGCGGTCTCGGGCAGATACCAGAGCCGGCCGTCGGGCGGTGCGTCCTCGCGGCCGTCGTCGAGCAGCACCCGACGGCTGGCGTTGGCGGCGGCGACGCGCGCGGCATCGGTCCCGGGCCGCGCGCGCTCGGTCGGGGTGAACAGGCGGCCATCGAAGCTCGCCACCAGCGTGCCGCGCCGGTCGCGCTCGTGCTGGCCGGTCAGCGTCAATGGCGCGTCGATCCGTACCCAGGTGCCGCTCAGCGCGGACCAGTCGGCGGGCGGGGCGTCCAGGCGCAGCGGTGCGATCGCGGGCGCCGGGGTCGGCAGCACGGTCACCTGCTGCGCGCGCAGCGCCGTCGTGCCTTCGCGCTGTCCGCTCACGCGCACGTGCGCGCCGACCTCGGGAAGCGCGTCCCCGGCGGGGCCCTGCACGAACACCGCATCCGGCGTCGCCGGATCGCCGTCGCCGGCGTCCTGCACGAACCAGCCGCCGAGTGCGTCGAAGCGTGCGGTGACCCGGCCCTGCACGGTCACCGGCGCATCCTGCGGCGCCATCGCCAGGGTGCCGATCGGCCTCGCGGAATCGGCGCCGGGCGCGCCGGTGCGGCAGGCGACGAGCAGGGCGCAGGCGAGCAGCGCGGCGGTATGACGGATCATCGGCGGGTAACTCCAGCGGCCATGGAAGGCCGGATGTGAAAACGCCGCCCGGGGGGCGGCGTCTGGCGGGTACGGGACCCGACCGGCCTACTTGATGTTCTCGATCATCCAGTCGACGACGGCGTGCATCTGCTCGTCGCTGAGCGCCGGGTTGCCGCCACGAGCCGGCATGACGCCCGCCTCGCCGGTGAACCCTTCGATCGAGTGGCGGTAGAGCGTTTCCGTGCCCTGGGCCAGGCGGCTGTCCCAGTGCTGGTGGTCGAGCGTCGGCGCGCCACCGGCGCCGGAGGTGTGACAGCCCGCGCACAGGTTCTGGTAGATGACCGAACCGTCGAGCGTACCGCCATAGGCCACTTGCGCTGCGGCAGCCGCGGCAGCCGCAGCGGTGGCGGCCGCCTGCGAGGCGGCGCCGGTCGCGCCGGCATAGACCGCACCGACGGGTGCGATGCGCGCTTCGGTCCGCTTGGCCGCGCCTGGCGGAACTTCCGCCGGCAGGGAGTTGTGCAGGAACCAGGCTCCGATGATCAGACCGAGCGTCACGATGGCCAGGAACAGCAGGACCATCGAAAAGCGCTTGAGGAATTCGAGATCGTAATTACGCACGAAACACCCTTGGCGGCATGGCCCTCGGCCACAGCTGCGCCCGAGTATACGGGCAGGGTTTCAAGAATGCTGCGTTCGCGCCGGACGCGGGCACGGGCGCCAGGCGCGCTGCCGACGCGCCCGCAGCGACGTGCGCCCGCTTCGCGGATCGCGCGTCATCCGGACCATTGCGCACGCTCGGCGGTTGCCGGCGCACCGTGCGCGCGGCGCCGGATACGTCAGGACTCACATGCCCGCGTAGTTGGGACCGCCCCCGCCCTGCGGCGCCACCCAGACAATGTTCTGGGTCGGATCCTTGATGTCGCAGGTCTTGCAGTGCACGCAGTTCTGCGCATTGATCCGCAGGAACGGGCCGTCCGGGCCGTCGAGATATTCGTAGACCGCAGCGGGGCAGTAACGCGCCTCGGGTCCGGCATAGATCGCCAGGTTCACGTCGACCGGCACCGAGGGATCCTTGAGCGTCAGGTGCGGCGGCTGGTCCTCGTCGTGGTTGGTGCTCGAGAGGTACACCGAGCTCAGGCGATCGAAGGTCAGCACCCCGTCGGGCTTGGGGTAGTCGATCTTCGTGTGCTGGGCGGCCGGTTCCAGGCACGCGTGGTCGGGGCGGTCGCGGTGGATCGTCCACGGCGGCACGCGCATGCCGAGCCTGGGCAGCAGCCACTGCTCGACGCCGGTCATCAGCGTCGCCGTCGTGCGGCCCTTCTTGAACCACTGCTTGAAATTCTTGGCCTGCGCCAGTTCTGCATGCAGCCAGCTGGCCTCGAACGCCGCCGGATACGCGGACAGTTCGTCGGCGCTGCGGCCTTCGCCCAGCGCGGCGAACGCGGCCTCCGCCGCGAGCATGCCGGTCTTGATCGCGGCGTGGCTGCCCTTGATGCGGCTGGCGTTGAGCGTGCCGGCCTCGCAGCCGACGAAGGCGCCGCCGGGGAACACGAGCTTGGGAATCGACAGCAGTCCACCGGCCGTGATCGAGCGCGCGCCATAGCCGATGCGCTTGCCGCCTTCGAGATACTTGCGGATCGCCGGGTGGGTCTTGAAGCGCTGGAACTCCTCGAACGGGCTCAGCCACGGGTTCCTGTAGTCGAGCCCGACGACCAGACCGATCGCGACCTTGCCGTCCTCGGCGTGGTAGACGAACGAGCCGCCGTAGGTATCGTCGGTGAGCGGCCAGCCGGCGGTGTGCACGACAAGACCGGGTTCGTGTTTCGCCGGATCGACCTGCCACAGCTCCTTGATGCCGATGCCGTAGCTCTGCGGGTCACGGCCCTCGTCGAGTGCGAACTTCGCGATCAGTTCGCGGCCCAGCTGGCCGCGCGAGCCTTCGGCGAAGATCGTGTAGCTGGCCAGCAGCTCCATGCCCAGCTGGAATTCGGCGGTCGGCTGGCCGTCCTTGCCGATCCCGAGATTGCCGGTGGCGACGCCGCGCACCACGCCCGCATCGGTGTAGAGCACTTCGGCAGCAGCGAAGCCGGGGAAGATCTCGACACCGAGGGCTTCCGCCTGCGCGGCCAGCCAGCGCGTCAGCGCGCCGAGGCTGATGATGTAGTTGCCGTGGTTCTTGAAGCAGTCGGGCAGGAAGAAATCCGGCGTGGACTTCGCCCCGGTCTCGTCGAGGAACAGGAACTCGTCGCGGGTGACGGCCTGCTTGAGCGGCGCGCCCTTCTCCTTCCAGTCCGGGATCAGTTCGCCCAGCGCACGCGGGTCGATGATCGCGCCCGAGAGGATGTGCGCACCCGGCTCGGAGCCCTTTTCCAGTACGCAGACCGAGACTTCGCGGCCGGCTTCGGCGGCCAGCTGTTTCAGGCGGATGGCGGTCGCCAGGCCGCCGGGTCCGGCGCCCACGACGACGACGTCGTATTCCATCGATTCGCGTGGGCCATGGGTGTCGAGCAGTGTCTGGGGAGTCGTCATCGTTGCCTTGCGCGGTGCGCGCGGGTACGGGTGTGCGGAGGTGAGTATCGCAACCGGAGTGCGATGGCTGCGTGCCTGGTCGATCGCGGAACGGTCAGCGCGGTCGTGTCGGCATCGGAAACGGCGTGATCACGGCCTCGCCGGAGGCGGCGTCGCGGATCGCGGATTGCCGCTTCTTCTCCACTTCCTCCACGCGCAGCACGCTCTGCATCGGCAGGTGCAACGTCCGTGTCTCGCCGAACTCGGCCTGCAGGCGCTCTTCGGTCGGATCGACCACGAGGCCATCGTGCACGTCGAACACCAGCTCGGAGACTTCGACGAACCCCCACAGCCGGCCGCTTTCGACGTGGCGTGCGTAGAGTTCGTAGACCTTGCCGTGGTTGAGGAAGGTGATCTTGTAGAGCGGCTTGCCTGTCATGCGGCAATTATAGAACGCGCACTCAATATCCCTTGAGCCGGCGCAGCCGTTGCCCGATCGCGCGGCGCGAGACCAGCGCGAACACCACGCCGAACAGCAACCCGGCCAGATGCGCGGTCCAGGCGACGGCGCCGAAGGCCGGGCCGATGTAGGCGAAGATCACCTGCAGGCCCGCCCACAGTCCGATCAGCAGCGAGGCCGGCGCACGCACGAATTCCAGGAACAGCCCCAGTGGCACCACCACGCCAAGGCGCGCGCGTGGAAACAGCGCGAGATAGGCGCCGATCAGCGCCGAGACCGCACCGCTCGCACCGATGATCAGGCGGTCGGGCGTGCCGATCGCCAGCACCGCCGACAGGTTCGCCAGCGCGCCGCCGACGACGAACAGCACCAGCAGCCGCCACGCGCCCATCAGCCGTTCGGCCGGCAGGCCGAAGATCAACAGGAACACCAGGTTGCCGAGCAGGTGGGTCCAGTCCGCGTGCAGGAACAACGCGGTCACCAGTCTCAGCCAGGGTCCGGGCTCCACCCAGTTCGCCAGCAGCCCGTCGGCCCCGACCGGACCGCCGTACAGCGCACCCCAGTCGAGCAGCAGCGTGTAGTGCTCGTTGGCCGAACGCGTACTCGCCCACAGGAACGCCAGCCACAGCAGCGCGCACAGCATCGGCACCGCCCAGCGGAGCGGCGTGCGGGCGTGACGGTTGGGGATGGAGACGAACATCTGCGGCCATTGTCGGGGTCCACGCAGCCACCGGTAAAGCGCGCCGGCAGAGGGCATCGACGATGCCGCAATGCAGCAAGACGTCCGCACGGGACAGTACGGTATAGTGCGCCCGCGACGCGGTTCGGGAGGGGAATTCCGACAGGGTGGCGCGTTGACGGAGGGGGCCCCGTCCGCGCTGGGCGAAGCACACGACAACAACCTGTTTGGGAGAGAACGAGACACATGGCTACCACCCCCCGCTTCATGCACACCACCGCACTGGCGTTCGGCATCGCCGGCGCGCTGGCTTTCGCCGGTCAGGCACAGGCCGCCGGTTTCCAGCTCAAGGAAAACAGCGTCAAGTCGATGGGCAGCGCCTTCGCCGGCACCGCCGCCAAGACCGGTGACAGCTCGGTCGTGACCAACAACCCGGCAGTGATGACCCAGTTCGCAGGCACCACGGTGCAGGCCGACCTGACCGTCATCGACCTCAACTACGAATTCCAGGGCAGCGGCCGCGATGCGCTCGGCCGTCCGCTCACCGGCAGCAACGGCGGCAACGCCGGCGACGTCACCCCGGTGCCGGCACTGTCGGTCGTGCACAAGCTCGACAACGGCGTCGCACTCGGCGCGATGATCAGCGCACCGTTCGGCCTGAAGACCGAATACGACGCCGACTGGGTGGGCCGTTATGCCGCGCAGACCTCGGACGTGAAGATCGTCGACCTGACGCTGTCGGGTGCGATCGATCTGAGCGACCGCTTCTCGGTCGGCATCGGCGTCATCGCTTCGCGTGCCGACGTCACGCTGTCGCGCGCTGTCGATTTCGGCGCACTGCTCGCGCAGGCCCGCGTCCCGGGCTTCCTGCCGCAGAGCGCGGACGGCCTCGCCGAGATCCAGGGCAAGGACAACGGCTTCGGCTGGATCGTCGGCGCGCACTTCCGTCCGACCGATACGGTGTCGGTCGGCGTGAGCTACCGCTCCGAGATCGATTACGAACTGCACGGCACCGCCGACTGGACCGTGCCGGGCAACGTGGCCGCGGTGCTGGGCCAGGCCCAGCCGGGCCTGTTCCTCGATGGTCCCGGCGGCGCCGACCTGACCACCCCGTCGATCCTCAACGTCGGTGCCACCTGGCAGGTCAACGACGCGCTGATGCTGTCGGCCACCTACGCCCAGACCGGCTGGGAATCGCTGCGCGAAGTCCGCATCGAGTTCGACAACCCCGATGCGGATTCGGTCGAGCCCTTCGAGTGGCGTGACACGTACTTCGCCGCCATCGGCGCCGAGTACAAGCTCAATGAGAGCTGGAAGCTGCGCGGCGGCGTTGCGTATGACGAAACCCCGACCAACCTCGAGCACCGCACCCCGCGCCTGCCCGACGCGAACCGCATCTTCTATTCGATCGGCGCGACCTGGGCGATGAACGACGCGTTCGACGTGAACTTCGGCTACACCCGCATCGAACCGCGCGATCCGAAGATCGACACCACCAGCGGCGGCAGCCGCGTGACCGGTGGCTACGACGGCAACGCCAACCTGTTCGGCGTGTCGGCGCAGTACCGCTTCTGATTCACGCGCAAGCGTCTGGAACAGGAAAAGCCCCGCTTCGGCGGGGCTTTTTTTGTGTCGCGTTCCGGAAGGCGCGCAAGGCGGTTGCCGGCAGTCGCGGCAAGCGCTGGCGCGACGCATCGTGTCCGACGATGCGCCCGGGCCAACGCGCGTACTTGGCTGGGCGGGCCACGCTGGCGGCACGGTACGTTGGTGCAGATGACGCGCACGCACGCGATGCCGCACGATCGCGGCGTTGCGGCGTGGGGCACGTCTGCGCTTCCAGGGCGCCGTGCCGATGGCGACACCGGCCCATGCAGAATGCACGCGAGCTCGCACCGGTCGCAGATGGAAGCGGTGCATCACTGGAGGCAACCCATGAACCGGTCCAGCAATCCAATGCCCGGGAATGACCGCAGCGGGGCGCAGCCGACGCCGATGCCCTGGCCGTGCCTGACGGCGCAGCGCACGCTGATCCTGCCGGTGCCGCGAGGCGAGTGGGCGCTACCGCCGGGCGCATGCGTCATCGACGGCGTCGTGTTCCTGCCCCGGCTGACCCTGCACATCACACTGGCGGGCCGCGACGCGATCGCCGCCGTGGAGGACACGCATGGCAAGGCAGGCGCCGAAGCGGTGCTCCGTGATGCGTACGCCGCCTGCGGGTGGCACTACCGGCGCACGCGCCACTTCCTGCGCCTGCGAAAGCCGCAACCGCCGGAACCTGACGCCGGATCGATCATCGAACTGCTCGACATGCCGGGCCTCGGCGACTTCTACAGGGTGCTCGCCGCCAGGGGCACGGCGCTGCCGGTGCCGCCGGCCCACGTGACGCTATGGACGCACACGCGGCCACAGGGCATCGGCGTGGCCGACGAGGCGACACTGGCCGGGCTGTGCGTGCGCGAGGTGGCGGCGCACGAACTGGGCCTGTAGACCTCGACGATACGCATCGATTCCGGCATCGCGCCGGCTCCGCAGGACGCGCCTTCGCGCGACGGCG
>Ga0233363_1001126_pt1 | contig 10580 bp, 8 predicted proteins | sample ElkDunMinimDraft_18_FD_191534 | JGI IMG/M metagenome (GOLD analysis project Ga0233363, IMG submission 191534) | Fecal eukaryotic communites from dung pellets of Tule Elk in California, USA - Elk Dung C16 | ecosystem: Host-associated > Mammals > Digestive system > Large intestine > Fecal | place...
CACCGAGCCCCCGCCGTCCCCGCCCCGCCGCAGCGCGACGCCCGAGGGCCGGTCGCCGCGCCGCACGCCGCCGGTCGGCGACGCCTCCGCGACCGAGCTGATCGCGCGGCAGCACGGTGACGACGGGCCCCCCACGGAGCGGCTCCCCCCGATCGCTCCCTGACACCGCAGGGCACGCGCCAGGTGGGCGCGACGTCCTCCCCACCTGGGTTAGGGTGGTGCGCAGACCCCTCGTACGGCGTCATCTCGCTGAACTCCCCCAGGGCCGGAAGGCAGCAAGGGCAGGCGAGCTCTGGCGGGTGTGCGGGGGGTCCTTGCATGCCCGCAGACCGCCGGCGAGTCCCCGACGACGTGACCCGCTCGTGCGACCACGGGTGGGCGCGCACGCCGCGGTGTCCCCCTCGGGTCGCAGGCGCGGGGCCGCGAGAACGTCCCGCCGCCGGACGCGCCGGGCGCCGGCCCGCGCGCACGATGGCCGTATGAACAACAGGTCCGTCCCCGTCCGGCCGCCGCTCCCGACCGCGTCGTCCGGCCCGACCCCGTCGTCCGGCCCGACCGCCTCGTCCGGTGGCGCGCCCCGCCTCGCGGCCCGCGGGCTGGTCCACCGCTTCGGGGCCACGACCGCGCTCGCGGGCGTCGACGTCGACCTCGCCGAGGGGGAGTCGCTCGCCGTGATGGGCCCCTCGGGGTCCGGCAAGTCGACGCTGCTGCACGTGCTCGCGGGGATCCTCGTGCCGACGTCGGGCGTCGTGGCGCTGCGCGGGCAGGAGGTGCAGGGCCTCGGCGAGAAGGAGCGGTCGCTGCTGCGCCGCAGCCGGTACGGGTTCGTGTTCCAGCTCGGCCAGCTGCTGTCCGAGCTGTCGGCACGGGAGAACGTCGCGCTGCCGGCGATGCTCACGGGCACGTCCCGCGCGGCGGCCGAGGGCGCGGCGGACCGGTGGCTCGCGGCGCTGGGGCTGACGGGCGCGGAGGGACGACGCCCGGGCGAGCTGTCCGGCGGCCAGGCGCAGCGCGTCGCGGTCGCGCGCGCCCTCGTCACGCGGCCCGAGGTGGTGTTCGCCGACGAGCCGACGGGGTCGCTCGACCAGTCCACGGGGCACGACGTCATGAAGCTGCTGGTGGACTCGACCCGCGCGGTCGGCGCGTCGCTCGTCGTCGTGACGCACGACGCGGACGTCGCGGCATGGTGCGACCGGCGCATCGACATGCGTGACGGGCTCGTCGTCGCGCCGGGCTCGACGACCGGGACCGGCGCGGGACCGCGACCCGGCGAGCGGGCGGCGGCCGCGAGCGTCGGGCAGGACCTCGGGCACGGCCTCGGCGACCTCCCCGTGAGCGGCGGTGACCGGTGAGGGTCAACCCCGTCCTCGCGCTGGCACCGCGCCTGCAGCGCGCCGGAGGACGCGACAGCCGCACGACCACCGTCCTGGCCGTCACCGCGTTCGCGGTGTCGACGGCCCTGACGCTGTCCGTCGTCGCGGCGCTGCTGGGGTTCGTCGACCGGGCCGCGCACCCCGTGACCGACCTCGAGCGCGAGGCCGGCGGCTTCTACGTGACGCTCGCGGTGACGGCGACGATCCTGCTGGTCGTCCCGCTGCTCACCCTCGGTGGGGCAGCCGCACGGCTCGGCGTCGCCCGGCGCGACGCCCGGCTGGCGGCGCTGCGGCTCCTGGGCGCCACCCCGCGCGAGGTGGTCGGGCTCACCCTCGTCGAGACCGCCCTGCAGGGCCTGGCCGGTGCGGTGGCGGGGACCGCGCTGTACGGCGTGCTGCTGGCGGTGTGGACGCAGATCCCCTTCCAGGGGCGCCCGTTCACCGTCGGGGAGCTGTGGGTCGGCGTACCGGTCGTGCTGCTCACGTGGCTCGCGGTGCCGCTGCTCGCGGCGGTCAGCGGTGCCGTGTCCCTGCGGCGCGTCGTCGTGTCGCCCCTCGGGGTCGCGCAGCGCGTCACGCGCCCGGGGCTCAAGGCCGTGCGGGTCGTCGTCGCCGTCGTGGCGTTCGGGGCGTTCATGGTGGTGTCGGTCGCCGGGCAGGCGCTCGCCGCGGCGTTCGTCGGCATCATGCTCGCGGGTCTCGCGGTCGCCTTCCTCACGATGAACGCGGTCGGCCCGTGGGCGCTCGGCGTGCTCGGGCGCGTGCGGCTGCGCCTCGCGCGGACCCCCGAGCAGCTCCTCGCGGCGCGACGGCTGCTCGACGACCCGCGTGCGGTCTGGCGCGTCGTCGGCGGGCTGGGGCTCGCGTCGTTCGTCGCGGGGTGCCTCGCGGTCGTGCCCCTGCTCGCGGGCGGTCCGGGCGGCACCCGGGAGGACGCGATCGTCTCGGCGGACCTGCTCACCGGGTCCCTGCTGACGCTCGCGATCACGTTCCTGCTCGCCGCCGTGTCCGCGGGCATCGCGCAGGCCGCGGCGGTGCTGGACCGGCGGCGCGAGCTGTCGCTCGCGCGGCTCGCCGGTGTGCCGACCGACCTGTTCGACCGCGTGCGGCGGCGCGAGGTGCTGGTGCCCGTGCTCGTCGTGTCCGTGGGGTCGGCGCTCGCCGCGCTCGTGATGTTCTTCCCGCTCTTCGGTCTCGCTGCGGTCACCGCGCCGCAGGGTCTGCTGCTGCTCGTCGGCAGCCTGACGGTGGGGGTCGGGCTGGTCGTGGCCGCCACGGAGGCGACGCGTCCGCTGCTGCACCGCGTCCTGGCGGACACGGTCGTCCGTGCCGACTGAGCCCGTGCGGGCCGGGCGGCACGGCGAGGTCCACGGGTGGGGACGACGGTGCCGCCGTGTGGGCGGTGGCGCTTAGGCTCGGGGTGTGACGACAGCGCTGTACCGCCGCTACCGGCCCGAGTCCTTCGCCGAGGTGATCGGGCAGGACCACGTGACCGCGCCCCTGCGGCAGGCCCTGCGGTCGGGCCAGGCCAACCACGCCTACCTGTTCTCCGGGCCACGCGGGTGCGGCAAGACGACGAGCGCGCGCATCCTCGCGCGCTGCCTGAACTGCGCCGAGGGGCCGACCGACACCCCGTGCGGCGTGTGCCCGTCGTGCGTCGAGCTCGCCCGCGGTGGCTCCGGGTCGCTCGACGTCGTCGAGATCGACGCGGCCAGCCACGGCGGTGTGGACGACGCGCGCGAGCTGCGCGAGCGCGCGACCTTCGCCCCCGCGCGGGACCGCTACAAGGTCTTCATCCTCGACGAGGCGCACATGGTCTCGCCGCAGGGCTTCAACGCGCTGCTCAAGATCGTCGAGGAGCCGCCGCCGCACGTGAAGTTCATCTTCGCGACGACGGAGCCCGACAAGGTGATCGGCACGATCCGCTCCCGCACCCACCACTACCCGTTCCGGCTCGTCCCGCCCGACGTGCTCGTGCCCTACCTCGAGCAGCTCTGCGCCGCCGAGGGTGTGCCGGTCGGGTCCGGCGTGCTGCCGCTCGTCGTGCGCTCGGGCGGTGGGTCCGTGCGTGACACCCTGTCCGTCCTCGACCAGCTCATCGCGGGCTCGGGTGACGAGGGCCTCGACTACGAGGGTGCCGTCGCCCTGCTCGGCTACACGCACGGCTCGCTGCTCGACGACCTGGTCGACGCGATCGCCGCACGCGACGGCGCCTCCGCGTTCCGCGTCGTCGAGCGCGTCATCGCGACGGGCCACGAGCCGCGGCGGTTCGTCGAGGACCTGCTGGAGCGGCTGCGCGACCTCATCGTCATCGCGGCGTCGGGGGACGCGGCCGACGCGGTCCTGCGCGACGTGCCGACCGACCAGCTCGACCGGATGCGGCGCCAGTCGACGCACCTCGGCGCGTCCGAGCTGTCCCGCTCGGCCGACCTGGCCAACGCCGCGCTCACCGAGATGGTCGGCGCGACGTCGCCGCGCCTGCACCTCGAGCTGCTCATGGCGCGGTTGCTGCTGCCCAGCGTCGACGACTCGCGCACCGGCCTCGGCGCGCGGATCGACCGGCTCGAGCGCGGGCTGCCCGTGGCCGGCGGAGGTGCGCCGGGCGGGCACGCCCCCGCAGCCTCGGCGTCGGAAGTCCCTGTGCCGGCAGCCCGGGTGGAGGAGCCGCGGCCGACGACCGCACCCGCCGCGACCCCGGTGCCGGCGGCCCGCCAGGAGCCCGCGGTCGTGCGTGCCGAGGCGCCCGCTGCTGTGAGGGCCGAAGCGTCCGCCGCCGAGGCCAGGCCGGTTGCTGCGCACACCGTCGCTGCGAGCCCTGCCGCTGTGGACCCTGCCGCTGTCGACCCTGCCGACCGGGCGCGCCCGACGGGCGGTCGGGACGGTGCCGACGAGGCGCAGGAGCGTCCCGACGGTCCCGGGGCCCCGGGCGAGGCCCGGACCCCGCCGGCCGCGGCCGCCCAGCCGTCGACCGTGTCCCAGCCCTCGACCACGCCACCGTCGACGACCGCGTCCCAGCCGTCGCCGCCCGCCCAGCCCTCGGCGCCCGCACCCGGAGCCGTCGCGGCAGCGGCGGACACCGAGATGCTGCGCCGCCGCTGGCCCGACGTGCTGACCACGCTGCGGCGGCTGCGGCTGCCCTCGTGGGCGCTCGTCAACCAGCACGCGCAGATCCTCGAGCTCGACGCGACGACGCTGCGCCTCGGCTTCGCGCAGCCGGGTCTGGTCTCGACGTTCCGCAACAGCAACCACGGTGACGTCGTCGCGCGCGCCCTGTCCGAGACGCTCGGCGTGACTGCGCGCGTCGAGGCCGTGCTCGACGAGCCCGGCGGTGCGTCGGCCCGCCCGGCGTCCGCGCCGTCGTCCGAGGTGCCGCAGGTGCCCGGGACCATCTCGCGCGAGCGGGCCGCCGCGTCCTGGGACGTCCCGGCTGCCGCACCGGAGCAGGACGCCCCGCGCGCCGTGCCCGCCGCCGCCGCGCCCGGCGGTGAGCGCCCCGCTCGTCCGGCCGGTGCCGGCCAGGCCGCGCCCGCGGACGACGCCCCCGGTGACGGGGCCTCGGGCCGGCCGGTGCCGCCGTGGGAGCCCGAGCCGGGCGAGGGCGCGGCCGCCCGCGCGCAGGCCCCCGGCTCGGGTGGTCAGGGCACGCGCACCGGTGACGCCCCGGTCGTCGTGCACCCCGACGACGACATCCCGCCGGGTGACGAGCCCGACGACCCGTGGCGCAACGGCCCGCCGGCTGCCCGCACCGCCCGCACGTCTGCGGCCCCGGCCGCGACCGGACGGCCCGCGTCGGGTGGTCCCGGCACCGCCGGAACGGCTGCGCCGCACCGGGGGACGGCCCGCGAGCGCGGCGTCGCGGCTGCCCGCGCCGCCGCGGCGCAGTCGCGCGGCCGGATGTCGGAGCCCGACGAGCCGTCGCCCGACGACCCGACGATCGGCCAGTCCGGGCTCGTGGGCGTCCCCCTGGTGGCCCAGGTGCTCGGCGGGCGCGTGATCGACGAGCAGATCGACGTCTGACCTCACCGGAGGCACCCGCCATGCCCGCTGCTCACGTGCCCGTGCCTCGTCGCGCACGAGCGGGACGAACGGGGGTGCTCGCGGCCGCGCCGCTCGTGGGCGCGCTGCTCCTCGCCGGGTGCTCGGTGCCGGGCGAGCAGGAGCTCACCGCGTCCGTCACACGTCTCGATGCCCCGGCCACTGCGGTGGCGCGCTGGGTCGACCCGGAGACGGGTGAGGCGGTCGACGTCCTGGAGGACCAGGACGTGTGGCTCAGCGGCGACCTGCCACCCGGTGACCGGCCCCGCGACGGCCGGCCCCGGAGCGACCGGCCCTCCGGCGACACGGGGGCAGGCGCAGGCGGCCGGGCCGGCACGGGACTGCCACCGGTCCTCGACCGCGACGCGCTCGACGGGCAGGTCACGCAGTGGCTCACCTGCGACGGCGGGGACCTGCTGGTCCCGACGGCCGAAGCCGTGGAGGTCTCGGGCGACTGCGCGACGCTGACGGTCACGGCCGCGGACGCCCGTGTCGTGGCACGCGACGTCGACCGGCTGGTCGTGCAGGGCGCCGGGGCGCAGGTGGTCGTCGCGACGGTCGACGTCGTGGTCGTCGAGGCGCAGGACGTGCGGGTCGCCTGGGAGGACGGCATCCCGGAGGTCACCAGCAGCACCGGCGACGGCGCCGCGTACGGGCCCGTCGGCGTCGTCCGGCTCGACGTCGGCTGAGTCGTCGGACGCGGCGTCGGGCACGGCTACGCTGACGGGGTGTACGAAGGCGCGATCCAGGACCTGGTCGACGAGCTCGGGCGGCTGCCCGGGGTCGGCCCCAAGAGCGCCCAGCGCATCGCGTTCCACATCCTCGCGGCGGACCCCGCGGACGTGCGCCGGCTCGCGGACGCGCTGAGCGAGGTCAAGCTGCGGGTGCAGTTCTGCGAGATCTGCGGCAACGTCGCCCAGGAGCCGCAGTGCCGCATCTGCCGTGACCCGCGCCGCCAGCTGACGACGATCTGCGTCGTCGAGGAGGCGAAGGACGTGGTCGCGATCGAGCGGACGCGCGAGTTCCGCGGGCGGTACCACGTGCTCGGCGGGGCCATCAACCCGATCGCGGGCGTCGGCCCCGACGACCTGCGCATCGCCCAGCTCATGAGGCGGCTCGCCGACGGCACCGTCACCGAGGTCATCCTCGCCACCGACCCCAACGTCGAGGGCGAGGCCACGGCCACGTACCTGGCGCGGCTGCTGGTGCCGATGGGCCTGACGGTCAGCAGGCTGGCCTCGGGTCTGCCCGTGGGTGGGGACCTGGAGTACGCGGACGAGGTGACCCTCGGCCGTGCGTTCGAGGGCCGCCGGCGCCTGAGCGCATGACGACCCGGAGGGGGAGAGCATGACCACCGACGACGAGCGGCCCGTGGCGGACGCGGACCTGAACGAGATCGCGGACGCCGTCGCGTCGGAGGCCCGCGGCTTCCTCACGACGATCACGGAGGTCGCGGCCGGCTCGGCGCCCGACGCGTCGCTGCCGCTGCTGCTGCTGGCGCTGTCCGACCTGCTCGCCGCCGGTGCGCGGCTGGGCGCGACCACGGACGTCGTCCCCCCGTCGCGCTTCGAGCCCGACGTCGGCCCGGACGCGGACCTCGAGCCGCTGCGGGTCAACCTCGCGAACCTGTTCGACGGCATCGACGAGTACGTCGAGGTCGTCGACCCGCTGCTGGGCCCGGAGGTCGAGGAGGCGACGATCTCCGGCGACCTCGTCGCGATCGTCGGCGCGCTCACCCAGGGGCTGGCGCACCACGAGCGCGGGCACGTGCTCGAGGCGCTGTGGTGGTGGCAGTTCAGCTACCTGTCCGACTGGGGCGAGCGGGCCGCCAGCACGCTGCGCGCCATCCAGACGATCCTCGCGCACGTCCGCCTCGACGTGGAGGACGACGTCGCGGCCGAGGCGGAGTACGACGCGCTGCAGCCCTGACGCTGGTCCGCCCGCCGGTCGCCGTCGGTGACCGCCGACCGGAGGGGAGAGGACCGGGGGGCGGGGACGGGAGGACCGGCGGGCGGCGTCGAGGGCCCGGCGTGAAGCCGGGGCGTGTCAGGCCACGCGCGTCCCGCGGGCGAGGGTGCGCTGCGGGATGCGCAGCCGACGGACGGCGACGACGAACCCGGCGGCACCGAGCAGCAGGTTCACCGCGAGCCCGACGGGCCACACCGGACCGGCTCCGTCCCGCACGGGGATGACGTCCGAGGTGCCCTCGTCGCTCCAGCACTCGTCGAGGACCTCCGGCTCACCCAGTCGCAGGTCGCGCAGGGCCTGCGTGGCGGAGCCGACGGCCCCGGCGGGGGAGTCGTCGTACGTCGTCGCCGACGCCGGCACGGCGCCGTCCGCGACGACCGCGAACGGGTTGATCGCCAGCAGCCACCACGTCCGCTCGGTGCGGGCCACGGACCGCTCCTGCACGCTCAGCTCGCACACGGGAGGTGCGGTCGGCATGCCGGTCTCGTCGTCCGTCTCCATCCAGTAGGAGTCGGGCACGCCGTAGACCTGCACGTCCTCCGTGGTGCTGAGGAACGGGTAGGTCAGGCCGAAGAAGACGGGCGTGAACACGGTGAGCGCGGCCACCGTGACGAAGGTCAGCACCGTCGAGCCGGCGGGCCGCGCCGCGAGCGTCGACCAGCCGAGCCCCATGCCGCAGACCGCCGCGAGCAGCAGCGCGATGAGCACGACCACGCGCGGCAGCGTCGCGACGGGCACGCCGCCCATCGCCAGTGCGATCGCGAAGAACGGCAGGCTGACGACGAGGAACGCGCACGCGCTGAGCCACGCGGCGAGCAGCTTGCCGGCGGCGATCTCCGCCGGCGACAGCAGCGTCACCTGGAGGGTCGCGAGCGTCCCTGCGGACCGGTCCCCGTTGACGGCCGTCGACGCCAGGGTCGGCGTGACGAGCAGGCCGAGCCCGAGCACGAGCGCCGTCACGACGACGAACAGCACCGCGCCGGCCTGGTCGCTCCTGACGGCGGAGTCGTCGAAGATCGTCAGGACCCCGCCCGCGAGGAGCGTGATCGCCCCCACGACGACGAACCACACGATGAGCGCGGTCTTCCACCGTGAGGAGCGGACGCGCTGCCGCAGCTCGAGGGCCGCGACGGTGCGCACGCCGTGCCACGTCACCGTCCAGGTGCCCACGCGCGGCGTCGTCCCGGGCACGGGGGTCGGGGTGGTCGTGGTCGCGGTCATCGCCGCTCCTCCTCCAGTGCGAGGTACGCCTGCTCGAGCGCACCGGCGGCGGGTGCCGACGACACGACGGGGACACCGGCGGTGACGGCGTCGCGCAGCAGCGCGACGGCCCCCGTCTCGCCGTCGACGTCGACGAGGACGCCACCTGCCCCGACGGTGCCGGCGGCCGCGTCGGCCAGGCGCGTGGCGCCGTCGGGCCGGTACGCGGTGCCGGTGGAGTCGAGCCAGGACGTCAGCGCCTCCAGCGACAGCGACCGCACCTGCCACGTGCGCCGGCCGGTCGCGACGTCCGCCTCGGACATCCCCGCGACCGTGCGCCCGCGTGAGAGGAACACGGCGTCGTCGGCCATCTCGTCGAGCTCGGACAGCACGTGCGACGAGACCAGGACCGTGCGGCCCTCGTCCGCGAGGCGGCGCAGCAGGATCCGCAGGTCGACGCGCGAACGCGGGTCGAGCCCGCTGGCCGGCTCGTCGAGCAGCAGCACCTGGGGGTCGTGGACGAGCGCGCGGGCCAGGCCCAGGCGCTGCTTCTGCCCGCGGGACAGGACGGCGGCGGGCTGGTCGGCGTACTCCGTGAGGTGCACGGTCGCGAGCAGCTCGTCGATGCGGGCGGACGCGGTCGCGCGGTCGACGCGGTAGGCGTCGGCGAACGTCGCGAGGACCTCGCGGGCCGTCAGGGAGTCCCACGTCCCGAACGAGTCGGGCATCCACCCGGTGCGGGCACGGGCGCCGGCGTTGTCCGTCACCGGGTCGTGACCGGCGACGCGCACCTGGCCCGAGTCCGGGACGAGCAGACCGGCGAGGACCAGCAGGAGCGTCGTCTTGCCCGAGCCGTTGGGCCCGACGAGCGCGGTCACGGCACCGGCGCGCGCCACCAGGTCGGCACCGTCGAGGGCCTTGACCGTCCCGAACGCGCGGCGCAGGCCGGTGACCTCGATGCCGTTCGGCCGGGGGGCGAGCGCGACGGCGGAGGCGACCGCGGCGGGACCGGTACCGGGCGGCGTCGAGGTGCTCGCATCGGCGGCCGGGGCGGGCCCGTCGGGCGGGTCGTGCGGTGCGTCGGGTGGCATGTCGCCACGCTAGGAGTCCCGGCCGCCCTGCGGGTCCCCCTGCAGGTGGACGGCACCCGAATGCGCGTCGCACCAGGGGCGTAGCAGCCCTCGTCGGGCAGTCGGCGGCAGGCGTCAGCAGGCCAGCCGAGCCGCGCTGGATCGCCCTCTCGCGGTGAGAGGGCGATCCAGCACCCCGTCAGCAGCCCGAGCGGGCGGAGCCGACCACCACGTCGTCGTACCAGAGGGTGTCCGCGCCGTCGCCGTAGCTCTCCCAGCCGAGCTTGAGGTCGACCAGGCGCGGGGTCCACGCCTTGTTGTGCCACTGGCTGTCGACGTCGTGCGTCGGCGTGCCGTCGGCGACCAGGCCCGTGACCTGCGAGCCGTCCAGCCACGTCGTCAGGCGTCCGGCCGGGTCGACCAGCGCCTCGATGCAGGACCACTGCCCGGTCGGCAGCGGCTTGCTGAGCGCGACTCCGGCGGGGCTCTGCTCGGGGAGCGTGGCGTCGTCGGACGCGCGGTTCCACTGCAGGGCGCCGTTCTGGCCGCCCATGCGCAGGTCCTTGCCGCCGTCGTTGGCGTCCTTGAGCGCCACGAACGTCACGTGCGACGTGGGCAGCGCGGTGGTGTGCCGGACCCAGAACCGCACGTACGTCGGCTGGCCCGCCGTGCCGGAGACGGCACCGGACGCCTGGACGAACACGTGGTTGCAGTAGCCGACAGCACCGTTGACGCGCAGCGAGCGGCTGCCGCTGTGCGCGACCGCGGAGTCGATGCTCGCGGTGCCGGTGCCCGAGCAGTCGGGGTGCACGACCGTCCACGGCGCGGCCGGTGCGGTGCCCGTCTGCGACTCGAAGCCGTCGCAGAACGCGCCGGTGCAGCCACCGGGGTCGGGCGTGGGGGTCGGCGTGGGCGACGGCGTCGGGGTGGGCGT
>Ga0233363_1001127_pt1 | contig 10579 bp, 9 predicted proteins | sample ElkDunMinimDraft_18_FD_191534 | JGI IMG/M metagenome (GOLD analysis project Ga0233363, IMG submission 191534) | Fecal eukaryotic communites from dung pellets of Tule Elk in California, USA - Elk Dung C16 | ecosystem: Host-associated > Mammals > Digestive system > Large intestine > Fecal | place...
GCTCATCACCGGGGGCGACTCGGGCATCGGCGCCGCGGTCGCCGTGGCGTTCGCTCGTGAGGGCGCCGACGTCGCCATCAACTACCTGCCGGCGGAGGAGAAGGACGCCGACGAGGTCGTCCGGATCATCACCGAGTCCGGGCGCAAGGCGGTCAAGGTCCCCGGGGACCTCACCGACCGGGCGGTGTGCTCGGACATCGTCGAGCGGGCGGTCGCCGAGCTCGGCGGCCTCGACATCCTCGTGAACAACGCGGCGAAGCAGATCGCCAACGAGAGCCTCGAGGAGACCCCGGACGAGCAGATCGTCCAGACCTTCGAGGCCAACGTCCTCGCGATGTTCCGTGTGACCAAGGCGGCCCTGCCGCACCTGGCACCGGGCTCGGCGATCATCAACACCACGTCCGTCGTGGCCTACCAGCCCTCCCCGCCGCTGCTCGACTACGCGTCGACGAAGGCCGCGATCAACAACTTCACCAAGGGCCTGGCGCAGGAGCTCGCCCCCAAGGGGATCCGGGTCAACGCGGTCGCCCCCGGCCCGATCTGGACCCCGCTGCAGCCCTCCTACGGCCAGCCCATCGAGGACCTGCCGGAGTTCGGGAAGAGCACGCCGCTCGGCCGCGCCGGCCAGCCCACCGAGCTCGCCCCCGCCTACGTGTTCCTCGCCTCGCCCGAGTCGAGCTACGTCCTGGGGGAGACGCTCGCCGTCACCGGGGGGATGCCCACCCCGTGACCCGCGGAGCGTGAGCGCCCCGACCCTCGCCGTCGCCCCCTGGGAGGTCCGCGAGTCGCGTGTCGACCCGCGGACCCTCGGGGCGGCGGAGGCGATCTTCAGCCTGTCCAACGGGTACCTCGGCATCCGCGGCACCCTCGACGAGGTCGACCCCTGCGTGGAGCGTGGGACGTTCCTCTCCGGGGTGTTCGAGACCCACCCGCTCACCTACCCGGAGGGCGGCTACGGGCACCCCGAGGAGGGGCAGGTCATCGTCGCCGTCCCCGACGCGACCCAGCTGCGCCTCCTCGTCGACGGCGTGCCGCTCGACGTGCGCGACGCCCGCTGGGAGGTCCACGAGCGCACCCTCGACCTGCGGGCGGGGACGCTGGACCGGGTCCTGCGGTGGCGCGCGCTGTCCGGCACGACCCTCGAGCTGCGCTCGCGGCGCCTCGTCTCCCTGGCCGAGCCGTCGGTGTGCGCGATCCGCTACGAGGTGCGGGCCCTGGACGGCCCGGCCCACCTCGTCCTGCGCTCCGACCTCGCCGTCGGGGCGCGCCCGCCGGAGGTGCAGAGCGAGGACCCGCGCGTCGCCGAGGCGCTGGACGAGCCGTTCGCCGTCCTGGCCACCCACGCCACGCCCACCGGCGGCGCGCTGGCAATGCGCACCCGTCGCACCGGCATCGACGTCGCCGCCTGCGTCGAGCACGACGTCGACGGCGCGGACTCGCTGGAGTCCGAGACGGGCGCGGACCGGGTGGTCACCACCGTCGTCGCGACGCTCGCCGCCGGGCAGGCCCTGACGGTCACCAAGACCGCCGGCTACGCGTGGTCACGGGACGCCGCCCCCGACTCGATGGTCGAGCGCGCCGTCGCCGCCGTGCGCTCGGGCCGCGACGGCGGGTGGGACCGCCTGGTCACCGACCAGCGTCGCGCCCTGGACCGCTTCTGGGCGCGGGCCGACGTCGAGGTGGACGGCGACGCCGAGATGCAGCAGGCGCTGCGCTACAACCTCTTCCAGGTCCACTGCTCCGCGGCGCAGATCAGCGACGCCCCGATCGGGGCGAAGGGGCTGACCGGCGCCGGTTACAACGGCCACACGTTCTGGGACGTCGAGGGCTTCGTGCTGCCCGTCCTCACCCTCCTGTCGCCCGACGCCGCGGAGCGGACGCTGCGCTGGCGCGCCTCGACGCTCGACGCCTCCCGCCGGCGCGCCGACGTCCTCGGGTGGGAGGGCGCGACGTTCGCCTGGCGCACCATCGACGGCCACGAGACGTCGGCCTACTGGCCCGCGAGCACCGCCGCCGTCCACGTCAACGCGTCGGTCTCGCGCGCGTTCTGGCTCCACGCCCACGTCACGGGCACCGGGCTGGGGGACCTCGGCGGCCGGGAGGTGCTGGTCGAGACCGCCCGGCTGTGGCACTCCATCGGTCACGAGGACGCCGACGGCGAGTGGCACCTGTTCGGGGTGACCGGACCGGACGAGTACACCGGCGTCGTCGACGACAACGTCTTCACCAACCTCATGGCCCGCCGCAACCTCATCCGCGCGGCCGACGCGTGCGAGTCGGCCCCGGAGGAGGCCGCGGAGATGGGCGTCACGCCGCAGGAGGTGGCGGCGTGGCGGGCGGCCGCCGACGCCGTCCACGTCCCGTGGGACGCGGACCGCGGGGTGCACCCCGCCAACGAGAACTTCACCACCTACCGCGAGTGGCGCTTCGCCGACAAGCGCGACTCCTACCCGGTGGAGCGCCACCAGCACTACGCGAAGTTCTACCGCCGCCAGGTGGTCAAGCAGGCCGACCTCGTCCTCGCGCTGTGGTGGTGCCGCGACGACTTCACCGACGAGGAGCTCGCCGCGGACCTGGAGTACTACGAGGCCCGCACGGTGCGTGACTCCTCGCTGTCGGCCACGGCGCAGGCGGTCGTGTGCGCCCGCGCCCAGCACCCCGACCTCGCCTGGCGCTACCTGCGCGAGGCCGCCCTCGTCGACCTGCGTGACATCCAGGGCGACACCGCCGAGGGCCTGCACCTCGCCTCGGTCGCCGGCTCCTGGCTCGCCCTGACCGCAGGGCTCGGCGGGCTGCGCGAGGACCGTGAGGACCTCGAGCTCGCCCCGCTGCTGCCCTCGGGGGTCAGCCGCACCGCCTTCCACGTCACCTGGCGCGGCTCGCTGCTCAGGGTCGAGACGACGACGGCGGGCACCACCCTCGTCGTCCTCGACGGCCCGGCACCGGTCGCCGTCGTCGTCGACGGGACGCGGCTGCACGTGGGCACGGCACCGGTCCGGGTGCCGCTGCGCGGGGCCGCGCCGCTGCGCCCGGAGCCGACCCAGCCGGTGGGGCGCGAGCCGCGGGCCTGACCGCGGGGGATACTGGCGGGCGATGTCCTCCGCACCCCCCTCCCGCCCGGCCCTGCCCAGGGAGATCTGGGTCCTCGCGGGCGCCGCCCTGCTCATCGCCCTCGGCTACGGCCTCGTCGCGCCGGTGCTGCCGCAGTTCGCCCGCTCCTTCGACGTGTCGGTCGCGGCGGCGTCGTTCGTCGTCAGCGCGTTCTCCCTCAGCCGCCTGCTCTTCGCCCCGGCGGGCGGCGCGCTCATCACCCGGCTGGGGGAGCGGCGCGTCTACCTGACGGGCCTGCTCGTCGTGTCCGCCTCGTCCGCGGCGACGGCGCTCGCCCAGGACTACGTCCAGCTCCTCGTCTTCCGCGGCCTCGGCGGCATCGGGTCGACGATGTTCACCATCTCGGCGATGGGCCTCATCGTCCGCCTCGCCCCGCCGACCGCGCGCGGCCGGGCCGCCTCGCTGTACGCGACGGCGTTCCTCCTGGGGAACATCGGCGGGCCGGTCATCGGCGGGCTGCTCGCCGAGCTCGGCCTGCGGGTGCCCTTCATGGTCTACGCGGTGGCGCTCGTGCTCGCGGCCGGCGTCGTGTGGAGGCTGCTGCCGGAGACCGGCTCCGGCCGCACGCGCCGCCCCGACGCCGCCGACCGCCCGGCCGAGGAGCCGCAGCAGCCTGCGATGGTGCTGCGCGAGGCACTGCGCGACAGCGCCTTCCGGGCCGCGCTCGTCTCCGGCTTCGCCAACGGCTGGTCGAGCTTCGGGGTGCGGGTCGCGCTCGTCCCGCTCTTCGCGGCCGCGGCGCTGGACGCCGGGCCGTGGTCGGCCGGGGCGGCGCTCGCGGCGTTCGCCGTCGGCAACGCGCTGGCGCTGGGCGCCGCCGGGCGGCTGGCCGACGCCCGCGGCCGGCGTCCGCTCATCCTCGTCGGGCTGCTCGTCAACGGCGTGTTCACCGGCGTGCTCGGGCTCGCCGGGGACACCGGCACGGTCCTCGTCCTCTCGGCGCTCGCGGGCGTGGGGGCCGGGCTGCTCAACCCCGCGCAGCAGGCGACGGTCGCCGACGTCGTCGGCAACGAGCGCAGCGGCGGCAAGGTGTTCGCCGGCTTCCAGATGGCCCAGGACGCCGGGGCGATCCTCGGTCCCGTGCTCGCCGGGGTGCTCGCCGACCGGCTCGGCTACGGTGCCGCGTTCGGCGTCACCGGCGTCATCAGCCTGCTCGCCGCAGTCGTCTGGCTGTTCGCCCGGGAGACCCTCCACCGCGAGGATGCCTCCGGCCGCTGAGCCACCTCACGAACCGGCGCCCCCGGGCGACCACCCGGTAGACCGCGGGCGCTGGGACCGGGCAGGGCGCGGGGCCGGGTAGCGTGGGGCGGGTGAGCGCGCAGGACGACAACGGCGCCGCGACCCCGCAGGACGCCCATGGCGCCAAGGTCGCGGACATGTTCAACGGCATCGCCGACCGGTACGACCTCATGAACCTCGTGATGACCTGGGGCCAGGAGCCCCGGCTCGTGCGGCGCACGGTCGAGCGGGCGCGGCTGCCGATCGAGCCCGTCGTCCTCGACCTCGCGACCGGCACCGGCGACGTCGCCTTCGAGGTGCTGCGCACCCGGCCCGCCGCGCAGGTCACCGGCGCGGACATCTCGCCGGGGATGATGGAGATCGGCAAGGCCCGCCCCGGCGGCGACCGCATCACCTGGGTGCAGGCCGACGCGATGGACCTGCCCTTCCCCGACGCGACGTTCGACGCCGTCACCCACGGGTACCTGCTGCGCAACGTCACCGACATCCCGACGACGCTCGCCGAGCAGTTCCGCGTCCTCAAGCCGGGTGGTTGGATGGCCGCGCTGGAGATGTCCCCCGCGCCCAAGGACGTCTTCTGGCCGTTCTCCACCGCGTACATCCGGTGGGTCGTCCCGCTGATCGCGCGCCTCATCGCCAAGGACCCCGAGGCGTACGAGTACCTCTCGCGCACGTCGCGCGGGTTCCGCACCCCCGCACAGATCCACGACATGCTCGCCGACGCCGGCTTCGTCAACATCGGCCACCAGCTCCACATGTTCGGCACGATGGCCGTCCACTGGGCGCAGAAGCCCGTCTGACGTGCCGACGCTGAGGCCCGTGCGGGCGAGTGACGCACCCGCGGTGCTCGACGCCTTCGCCTCCTCGCCGGACATGGCCCGGCAGGGCGCGGTCACGACCGCGGCCGAGGCGAACGACTACGTCGCGCGGTGCACGTCCCCGGGCTCCCGCGTCTTCGCCGTCACCGGCGAGGACGACGTGCTGCGGGGCGCCGTCGGGATCGACCTCGACGAGGAGAACCGCACCGGGTGGGTCTGGTACTGGATGCACGCCCGGCACCGCGGGAAGGGCTGGACGGCCGCGGCCGTGGCGACGGTGGCCGACTGGGCGCTGGCGGAGGGCGGGTGCGAGCGGCTGGAGCTCGGGCACCGGGTGAACAACCCCGCCTCGGGCCGGGTGGCGGTGGCCGCCGGGTTCGTCCCCGAGGGTCGCGAACGCGGCAAGTTCCTCATCGACGGGGAACGGGTCGACGTCCTCACCTACGGCCGGATCCTCACCGACCCCGTTCCGGCGACGCCCCGGCTCGCCCTGCTCGCACCCTTCTGAGCCCGACCAGGCTAGGCCCACACCCCCCGCGCGGCGGCCTCCTGGGCGTACTGCGCGAGAGACCGCGCCGGGCGACCGAGGACGCGCTCGACCGTGCCGGTGGGGGTGGTGTCACCGGCGGCGGCGACCGCCCCGAACCTCGTGACGAGCTCCTCGACGACCTCCGGCGGCAGCCCGGCGGCACCCATCGCCGCGCGGTAGGCCTCCGGGGTGCCGTCGAAGCGCACGGTGCGCCCGGCCGCCGCACCGACGACCTCGGCGGCCTCGGCGAAGGACAGCGCCTGCGGCCCGGTGAGCTCCAGCACCTCCCCGACGTGGCCGTCGGTGGTGAGCGCTCGGACGGCGACGTCGGCGATGTCCTGCGCGTCGACGAAGCCCTGGCGGGCGTCCCCGACGGGCAGCACCAGCTCGCCGTCGAGGACGGCGTCGCGGAAGAACGTCTCGAAGTTCTGGGCGAACCAGTCGGGCCGGATGACCGTCCACTCCAGCCCGCTCGCGCGCACCGCACGCTCCGCCTCCTGCAGGCGGGTGACCTCCATGAGGTCGACGGCCCGGTCGGAGTGCAGCACGACGCGGCGCACCCCGGCGGCGGCTGCCCGCTCGAGGAAGCCGGCGGGCAGGTCGACGTCGTCGGGCAGCAGGAGGTACATCCGCCCGATGCCGTCGAGGACGGCGTCCCAGGTGCCCGGGTCGGTCCAGTCGAAGGGTGGCTCGGTGCGGCGACCGGCGGCACGCGCGGGGACGCCGGCGGCCCGCACCCCGGCGGCGACGCGGCTGCCGGTGGTGCCGGTCCCGCCCAGGACGAGGACGGGGTCGGTGAGGGGCGTGGTCATCGTGGTTCCTCCCTCTCGGGTGTGGTGTGGGCGTGAGGCTAGGCGCCACCTCCGACAGCGGTCACGGGGCTCCGCTGTCAGGAGCGTGGGCCGACGGGAAGAGCCGGTGGAGCGCGGTGAGGGCCTGGGCCGTGTAGTCCGTCAGGCCGGACCCCAGCCCGTAGGCGAGGTCCGCGAGGGTCGCGCACCTGGCGTGGAAGGCGGCGCGTTCCAGGTCGGCGGCGTCGATCCCCGGGCCGTAGGCGCTGAGCGCGGCGTCCAGCCCGAGGGACCCGAGGTCGCGCAGGAGGAGGCCGAGGTCGCGGGCGGCGTCGGTGACCGCCGCGTCGCCCCAGTCGATGACGCCGGTGACCTGCCACGCGTCGTCGACGAGCACGTGCTCGGCCCCGAGGTCGTTGTGGGTGAGCACGGGGGTGGCGCCGTCGGTGGGCGGGGGCGCGGCGAGGAACGCCTCCACCGCCGCCCGGTGGCGCGGCGGCACGTGGACCCGCACCTGCGGGTAGAGCGCGCGGGCCTCGTCGAGCCACTCGGTGAGCGGGGTGTCGTCCGGCTCGGCGAGGTCGGTGGGGAGCCGGTGCAGGTCGGCGAGGAACCGGCCGAGTGCCGCGCCGAGTGCCGCGGCGTGGTCGGCGATGCCGGGGAGCCCGAGGGCCGGACGGCCGGGAAGCCTGCGGTAGACCAGGCACCCGCGCTCCTCGTCGACGACGAGCGGCTCGGGCACGGGCAGCGTGACGGCGCCGGCGACCGCGGTGAGCAGCCGGGCCTCGGGCACGACCCGTGCGCGGTCGGTCTCCTCGCGGACGAGACGCACGACGAGCTCGCCGTCGACGAGGAAGGTCGCGTGGTCCAGCCCACCGCCGAGCCGCTCCACCACCCGGCCCGCGAGCCCGTGCCCGGTGAGCACCTCGCGGACCGTCCCCTCGTCCACGTCCTTCCCCCCTCCGGCCGGTGCGAGCACGGTAGCCCGCGACGGGACCCGGCGGGACCCCTCGGGGTGTCGACCTCCGACGACACCGGGGTGCGCCCCGCGCGGACACCGCCGACGCCCCGGGGCGGATTGCCCCCCGCCTGGCCCGCCCTAGCGTCGGCCGGACGACGGAGGGAGCCGGACATGGACCGGACGCGACAGGTCACGGTGGCCGAGGCCACCGCCGGGCAGCGGGCCGGCCTCGCCCTGCTCGCCGCCCGCGCGATGCGCGACAACCCGCTGCACGTGGCGGCACTCGGGCCCGACCCGGCCCGCCGGGTGGAGGTCGTCCGCCGGGTGTTCGACGTCCTGCTCGGGCAGCGGGAGATCCTCACGGCGCGCGTCGAGGGGCGGGTGGTGGGCCTCGCGGCGTACCTGTCCCCGCCGCACACCACGCCACGGCCCGGCGAGCTGCTCCGTCTGGTGCCCGCCCTGGCCCGCGCCGGGACGGGGGCGCCGCGACTGGTGCGCTGGTTCGCCGCCTGGACCCGCCGGGACCCGGCCACGCCGCACTCCCACCTCGGGCCGGTCGCCGTCGAGGAGCGCGTCCGGGGCACGGGGGTGGGCAGCGCGCTGCTGCGCCGGTACGTCGAGATGCTCGACGAGCGGGGGGAGAGCGGGTACCTCGAGACCGACCGGTCCGCCGCCGCCCGGCTCTACCGGCGGTTCGGGTTCGAGGTCGTCGGCGAGCACGAGGTGCTGCGCGTCCGCACGTGGTTCATGACCCGACCGTGAGGCGAACGGTAAGACCTCGGTCAGCGCCCTTCCCACGGGTAGTCGAGCGCGAGGAACGCCTCGCGCACCGCGTCCGCGTCCGCCTCGACCTCCCCGGCGAACAGCTCGCGGCCGGAGGAGGACTGGACGACCACCTTGGACCCGGTGCGGTAGACGGCGTCGACCTTGTCGCGCGGGATGACGCGCTGCACGGCACCGCGCCGCTCGACCCGCAGGTGCCGCTCGCCGACGTGCAGGACCGGGGAGTCGAGGATGACCCACCAGCCCAGGGCGAGGCCCGCGAGCAGCCCGAGGGCAGGCCGGAGCCAGACCAGCCACGCCTGGTCGAAGGAGGCGAGCAGCTGCAGCGGCCCCTGGAAGGGCACCCAGGGCAGGTCGGCGGCCAGCCGCGCGAGGAAGGGCACGCCCACGCCGAGCACGGCACCGCCGAGGGCGAAGAGGGCCAGGACCCACCGCCGGCCGGCGGCGTCGAAGCCGCCCAGCCGGTGCTCGCGGTCAGGGTCCGTCATCGACGCCGAGGATACGGGCTGGTCCGCGGCTCCGCGCGGGAGTCGCCCGGCGGGGACGCGCGCCTACGTCCGGGGGCGACCCCGCCCGTCGCCCCCCAGCCCCTCCCGCACGAGCCGCGCCGGTCCTACCCTGGGACGGTGGGCGTGCCGCGGAGCACCGACGTCGTCGACCAGCGCCTCGTCGACGTGGTCCTCGGCGTGGGAGTCACCCTCGGGGTGGCGGCGACGATCGCCGTCGACCTCGACGAGACCGGACGCGCGGACCCGGGCGCCTACCTGTTCGCCGGCGCCTTCGGAGCGCTCGTCCTCGCGCGCCGGCAGGCACCGCGCGCCGTCCTCGTCGCCACCGTGCTCGGGGTGTTCCTCTACTACGCCGTCGGCTACGCGCCGATCGGCATCGCGCTGCCCGCGGTGGTCGCGCTGGCCTCCGCCGCCGAGGCGGGCCACACCCGCTGGGCGGTCGGGGCGGGCACGGTCCTCGTGTCGGCCGCCGCCGTCGCCCTCGTCGAGGAGGGCCGCCCGCTGGACTACCTCGTGAGCTACGAGATGCTGACGAACGTCGCGCTCGTGGCGACGGCGGTGACGCTGGGCGCGAGCGTCCGCACCCGGCGCGAGGCGCGCCGCCACCAGGAGCAGCTGCACCAGGTGGTCCTCGCCGAGCAGGCGCGCGAGGCGGAGCAGCGGCTGCGGGAGGAGCGGCTGAGCATCGCCCGGGACCTGCACGACGTCGTCGGGCACGCGCTGTCGGTCATCGCGCTGCACGGGAACGTCGCCGCCGAGGCGATCGGGCGGGACGAGGACGTCGCGCGCCGCGCGATCGGCCAGATCGGGCGCACGACGTCGGCGACGATGCGTGAGCTGCGGGCGACGGTCAAGGTGCTGCGCTCCCCGGGCGGGCGACCGGAGCTCGCGACCCTCGGCCTGGCCGGGGTGCCGGCACTCGTGTCCGCCGCCCGGGAGGCGGGGGTTGACGTCGTGGCCGAGCTCGACGTCCCGGGCGGCGTGCTCGACGGCGCCGTCGACGCCGCGGCCTACCGGATCGTCCAGGAGTCGCTGACGAACGCGCTGCGGCACTCCGGCGCCTCGCGCGTCACCGTGCGCGCGGGCGTGGACGGGGGGCGGCTCGAGCTCAGTGTGTGCGACGACGGCCGCGGCCCGGGGGACGCGCTGCGACCGGGCGCCGGGATGGCCGGCATCGAGGAACGGGCCGTCACCCTCGGCGGCAGCGTCTCCTTCGGCAGGTCCGACGACGGAGGCTTCGCCGTGCGTGCACGGCTGCCGGTGAGGGTGGGGACATGATCCGCGTCGTGGTGGTCGACGACCAGGAGCTGGTCCGGACGGGGCTGCGCACGCTCGTCGAGCACGACGGCGACATCACCGTCGTCGGGGAGGCCGACTCGGGCCGGACGGGGGTGTGGCGGGCGCGCGAGCTGCGCCCCGACGTCGTCCTCATGGACATCCGGATGCCGGACGTCGACGGGATCGAGGCGACCCGCCAGATCGTCGCGGACACCGACCTCGGCGACGTCAAGGTCCTCGTCCTCACGACGTTCGACGAGGACGAGCACATCGTCGAGGCGATCCGCTCAGGGGCGGCCGGCTACCTCCTCAAGGACGTCTCCCCGGTGGACCTGCGGGCGGCCGTGCGGGTCGTCGCCGCGGGGGAGGCGCTGCTGTCCCCGTCGGTCACGCGCCGGGTCATGCGGTCCCTGGCCGACGCCCCGCGGACGACGGTCGACGACGCGCCGCTGCGCCGGATCACCGACCGGGAGCGCGAGGTGCTCGAGCAGGTCGGCCGGGGCCTGTCCAACGAGGAGATCGCCCGCGTCCTCTACCTCTCCCCGGCGACCGCGCGGACG
>Ga0233363_1001128_pt1 | contig 10574 bp, 10 predicted proteins | sample ElkDunMinimDraft_18_FD_191534 | JGI IMG/M metagenome (GOLD analysis project Ga0233363, IMG submission 191534) | Fecal eukaryotic communites from dung pellets of Tule Elk in California, USA - Elk Dung C16 | ecosystem: Host-associated > Mammals > Digestive system > Large intestine > Fecal | place...
CCGCGCCCCGCGGACCCGGTGCGCCGGGCGTCCCTCGCGCGGCGCACCATCCGGGACGTGACCCCGCACCCACCCACGATGCTCACGACGGGGTGGTCGGCCGCGCTCCTGCTCGTGCTGCTCGCGACCGGGCTGACGGCCGCCCCGGACGACGGGCGCTCCCTGGTGGTGCGGCACGGCGCGGACGCGACCTCCGGCGCCGGCCCCTACCCGGGTCCGCCCTACGGGGTCCCGATCGCTGCGTCCGTCGTGCTCCTTCTCGTCGCGACCCTCCTGACGCTGCACCTGGTCGCCACCCGCCCCGCGGTGCCGCAGGTGTCCACGGCGGACGACGTGCGGCTGCGGCGCGCCGGCGCCCGTCGCGTGCTCGCCGCCGCCCAGCTCGTCGTCGGCAGCACGCTCGCGGGTGTCCTGCTCGTCACAGGCACCGCGCTGCGCAACGCGTCGACGTCGGGGTACGACGCAGGCGAGGGGTGGGTCGCGTCGACCGACCCCGTCGTCCACGCGCTCGGCGTCGCGGGCCTCGTCGCCGCACCGGTGGTGCTCGTCACGACGCTGGTCGTCACGGGCGTCGCCCTCACGCGGGCCTCCCAGGAGACCGCGCGGGACCGGATGGCCACGGTGCCCGCGTGAGCGTCCACGTCGAGGTCGACATGACCTCGGGCGTGCCGGTCTACGAGCAGGTCCGCACCCAGGTTGTCGCGCACGTCGCGGCGGGCCGGCTGCGGCCCGGCGACCGCCTGCCGACCATCCGCGCACTGGCCACGGACCTGGGTGTCGCGCCCGGCACCGTCGCGCGCGCCTTCCGCGAGCTCGAGCTCGCCGGTGTCGTCGTCACCCGACGGCGCAGCGGCACGGTCGTCGCCGACGACGCCGCACCCGCGCACGTCACCGCACGTCACGCCGCGAGCGCGTACGTGCGCGCCGCACGCGCGGCCGGCCTGACGCCCGACGAGACCCTCGACCTCGTCCGCGGCGCCCTCCTCACCTGACACCACCCGGTGCAGGGTGAGCCCGTCAGAGGTGCTGCCAGGCCGGCTTGGCCGCGTAGGTCTCGCGGTAGTGGTCGGCCAGCTCGAGGAGGCCGGCCGCGTCGTCGTCGACCAGCACCGTGACGTGCGGGTGCAGCTGGAGGACCGTCGCGGGCCACCGGGCGCTGACCGGGCCCTCCACGAGCTGCTGCACCGCCCGCGCCTTGCGGGACCCGGTGGCCACCAGGACCAGGTGGCGCGCCGTGCCGATCGTGGCGAGCCCCTGCGTGAGGCAGTGCGTCGGGACCGCGTCGACGTCCCCGTCGAAGAAGCGCGCGTTGTCCTGCCGGGTCGCCAGCGCGAGCGTCTTGATCCGGGTGCGGGAGCCCAACGAGGAGCCGGGCTCGTTGAACGCGACGTGCCCGTCGGTGCCGATGCCGAGCAGCTGCAGGTCGGCCCCACCCGCCCTGGCGATCGCCTCCTCGTACGCCGCGCACGCGGCCGGCAGGTCCTCGGCCAGCCCGTCCGGGCCCTCGACGGCGTCGGGTGGCAGGTCGACGCGGGAGACGAGCTCCGCGTCGATGACGTTGCGGTAGCGCTGGGGGTGGTCGGCGGCGAGCCCGACGTACTCGTCCAGGAGGAAGGCCCGGGCCCGCGCGAACGACAGGCCCCGTTCCGCGTGCCGGCGGGCCAGCTCGTCGTACACCGCGAGCGGGCTCGATCCCGTCGCGAGCCCCAGCACGGCGTCCGGCCGCGCCGCGAGCAGCCGCTCGACGGCGTCCGCGGCCAGACGCGCCAGCTCGGGAGCGGGTGCGATGACGACCTCCATCAGACGACCTCCCCTCGTCCGACCAGCGCGGCGCCCACCGCGCCGACGGGCACGTCCCGCGGTGCCAGGTGCACGCGCTCCGCCAGCCGCAGCGACGCCAGGAACGACGACCCCGCCGTCTCGCGCGCCAGCTCTGCTCGCACCGCCTCCAGCAGGGGCTCCCCCACACCGCTCACCCCCCCGCCCAGGACGACGTGGTCGACGTCGCACGTCAGCACCAGGATGCGCACGGCGCCGGCGACCGCCCAGGCGAACCGGTCCCGGACGGCCACCGCGCGCGCGTCCCCCGCCGCCGCGGCCGCGAAGAGCACGAGGGGTGCCGGCCGGCCGTCGGGCGACGGCCACGCCGCCTGCAGCGCGCTGCCCGACGCGTACTGCTCGACGCACCCGCGCTGACCGCACCCGCACGGCAGGCCGTCGGGCACCAGCGTGAGGTGCCCGACCTCGCCGGCCGCCCGGCGTGCGCCGCGGCGCAGCGTGCCGTCGAGCAGCAGGCCGGCGGCGACCCCCGTGCCGAGCGCGAGGAAGGCGAGGTCGCGCGGCGAGGGCACCGCGTCGACCGTGTGGGCGGCACCCAGGACGGCGGCGTTGAGGTCGTTCTCCACCCGCACGGGGACGCCGTCGCCCAGCGCGTCGGCGACGGCGTCCGCCAGCCGGAACGGACGCTCGACCCCCACGTTGACGGCGTGCTCGACCGACCCCGTCGCCGGATCGACGACGCCCGGGACACCGACGCCGACGCCGCTGAGCGCGTCGAGGGGCAGGCCGTGGTCCGCGGTGAGCGTGCGCACGCACGTGCGCACGGCGGCGACGAGGCCGTCCGGCCCCGGCACGGTGGGGACCCGGTGCGTGCCGGCCACGGCGCCGTCCGCGGCGAGCAGCGCCGCGAGCACCTTGGTCCCACCCACGTCGACCCCGACGGACCAGCCCGCCCGGCCGGACCCGGCCGACAGACGGCCGGTGCTCGTGGTGGCGGTGCTCGTGACGCGACTGCGCGTGGGCACGACGGGCTTCCCCCCCGGGATCGTGGTGTCCATGCCTCAGCCCTTGACCGCCCCGGACACCAGCCCGCCGGTCATGCGGCCCTGCACGACGAGGAAGAACACGACGACCGGGATCGCGACGAGCACGGACCCGGCCATGAGCGCTCCCCAGTCGGTCGCCTTGGTGGCCTGCTGGAACGTGCGCAGCCACACGGGCAGCGTCATGGACTCGGGCCTGGTCATGATGATGAGCGCCATCATGAACTCGTTCCAGGCCTGCAGGAACGCGAACACGCCGGTCGACACCAGGCCCGGCGCCAGCAGGGGGAACGTCACCTTCCAGAACGCCCGCGGCCGCGAGCAGCCGTCGATCATGGCGGCCTCCTCGAGCTCGACGGGCACGCCGTTGACGAAGCCGCGCAGGGTCCAGATGGTGAAGGGCAGGACACCCGCGAGATAGACCATGCCGAGCGCCACGACGGTGTTGAGCAGCTGCCAGGAGTCGACGAGCTGGAAGACCGAGATCATCATCGCCTCGCCCGGCACCATCTGGATCACCAGGATGGACAGCACGAACGCCTTGCGCCCGCGGAACCGGAACCGCGTGAGCGCCAGCGACGCGAAGAACGCCAGCACCATCGACGCGACGAGGACGAGGAACGTGACCTGCAGCGAGTTGCCCAGGGCCGGCACGAACGGCGAGCGCACCTGACCGAACATCGCGGTGTCGTAGTTGCGCCATGTGAGCTCGTCGGGCCACAGGTGCAGCTCCGGCCCGGAGACGAGGTTGGTCGGCAGCAACGAGGTGTTGACCATCCAGTACACCGGGAAGGCGAACGCCGCGGCGAGCAGCGCGGCCACCGCTCCCCAGCCGAACGAGGCCGCGGTGCGTCGGGCGGGGCGGCGTCGGGTCACGGCCCCGGGCCGCAGGACGGGGACGGGCGCGCCGGCCGCGCCGGCGCCCACGGGTGCGAGGCTCACAGCTGCTCCTCCTTGACGGTCGCCCGCACGTAGTAGGCGGAGATCGCGAGCATGATCACGGTGAAGATGACGGCGATGGCGCTGGCGGCGCCGTAGTGCCCCTGCGCCATCCCCATCTCGTAGATGTAGACGCCGAGCGTGCTCGTCTCGGACTTGATGCCGCCGATCCCCTGGAGCACGAAGATCTGCGTGAACACCTTCAGGTCCCAGATCATCGACAGCACGATGAGCACCACGTAGATCGTCCGGACGTACGGCACCTGCACGCGGAAGAACCGCTGCCCGGCGCTCGCCCCGTCGAGCTGCGCCGCCTCCAGCACCTCCCCGGGCACCTGCGTGAACCCGGCGTAGAGCGTGAACGCCACGAACGGGATCGCACCCCACACGATGACGAGGGCCGCGACCGCGAAGAAGGACACCGGGTCGATCAGCCACAGGTGGCCCATCCAGTCGTTACCGGTGAGCGACGTCAGCAGGTGGTTGGCCACGCCGTACTGGCTGTCGAAGATCCAGCCCCACACGAGCATCGCGGCCAGCGGGGGCATGGCCCACGCCAGCAGCAGCCCGAGCGAGAGCACCAGCCGCATGACGCGGCCGAGCTTCATGAGCAGCAGCGCGACCAGAGTGCCGACGGTGATCGTCAGCACGACGCAGACGAGCATGAAGACGAAGCTGCGCGCGGTGACGGTCCAGAAGCGGGCGTCGGTGAGCGTCGCGACGTAGTTGTCGAGGCCGACGAACGGCGCGGGGACGCCGAGCAGCTGGGCGCGCTCGTACTCGTGCAGCGAGAGCCACAGCATCCGCACGAGCGGGTAGCCGGTGATGACGACGAGCGCGGCGAGGCTGGGCGCCAGCAGCAGCCACGGCAGGAGCCGGGTGGCGGTGGGCGCACGCCTCGTCCGCGGGGCCGGCGCAGCGTCGGGCGGCGCGGTCTGGAGCGTGGTCGAGCTCATGGGTGTCCCTCCGGGTGGACCCGGCCGGGACCCGCGCACGTGCGGGGGCCCCGGCCGGTGGTGCCGCGTCAGCCGTTGAGGATGGACTCGATCTGCGCGTCCAGCTGCTGCGCGATCGTCTCGACGTCACCACCCTGCGCGATCTGCACGAGCGCGTCCTGGATGACCTTCTGCGCCTCGACGTCGCCCCACTTCGGCGTCGCGGGCGTGAGCTCGGCGTTGGCCGCGGCGGCGGCCGACGCCTGCGTGAACTCGTCGTCCGGCAGCGCCGCCGCGAGCGACTTGCGGGCCGGGATCATCGAGTTCTCCGCGAGGATCGTCTGGTACTCCTGCGAGAGCAGGATCGTCAGGGCCTTCTTGGCGAGGTCCACGTCGCCGGACTTCGTGGCGACGGCGACGTTCGAGCCGCCGGCGAAGACCTTGGCGGTCGTCCCGGCCTGGGTGCCGGGCAGCGGGAAGGCCTTCAGGTCGGCGCCGAACGTGTCGGGGCAGCCGGGGGCCTCGGCGTCGGCGGGTGCCTGGATGGACCAGCGGATCCAGTTCGGCGCCGACAGGAAGGTCGTCTGACCGGCGCAGAAGGGCACCTGGAGCTCGGCCTCGTCACCGTCCTTGGGTGCGTTGGACGCGTTGACCATGAGGTCCTGCACCTGCGTCAGGCCCTTGATGCCGCCCGGGGAGGAGAAGCCCGCCTCCCACGTGCCGTCCTCGTCCGGCTCGGCGATGAAGCCGCCGTTCTCCCACACGAACGGCAGGGCGTTGTACCAGTCCTGCCCGGGGAACCACAGGCCGGAGCGGTCCGCGGTCTTCAGCGACTTGGCGGTCGCGACGTACTCGTCGAGCGTCGTCGGGACGGGCGCGCCGCCCAGGACCTGCTCGCTGTAGAAGACGATGCGCGAGCCCGCGTAGTAGGGCGCGGCGTAGAAGGTGTCCTCCCACGTGCCCGCCTTGACGAACCCGGGCAGCAGGTCGTCCCCGCCGAGGTCCTCCGCGATGTCGTCGAGCGGGGCGAAGAACCCGGCCGACGTGAAGGTGGCGGCCTGGGTGTTGCCGACCTCGACGACGTCGGGCGAGTCGGACGACGACAGCGCGGTGGTGAGCTTGTCGACCAGCCCGGTCCAGGACTGCTCCTCGATCGTGAGCGTCGAGCCGGGGTTCTCCTTCTCGAACGTCGTCGTGAGGTACTCGCGGGCCTCGTCGGGGGTGTCGGTGCCGACGAGCCAGACGCGGATCTCGGCGCCCTGCGAGCCGCCGGACGCGGTGCCCGTGCCGGCGTCGCCGCCGGAGCACGCCGTGAGCGTGAGTGCCGCCGCTATGCCGACGGCGCCGAAACGTAGGATCTTCACGTGGGGGTTCCTCCCGTGTGCGAGGCGATCGTCGTCACGACGACGCCGGTGGGTGGTGCTGCCGATCTGCTGGACGGCCGGCTCGTCGTCGTCACGTGACGACGGGCCGGCCCCGGTCGCCCGGGACCGTCACGTGATCCCGAGCTGCCCGGACAGGACGAGCACGGCAGCGCCTGCGAGCGCCGCGTCCTCGTCGAGAGCTGCCATCCGCACCCGCAGGCCCTGCCCGATGACGGGCATGGTCCGGTCGCGGAGGGTGGTGGTCGCGGCCTCGCGCAGCGGTCCGTCGAGCAGCTCCGGCGGGCCGGAGAGCAGGACCTCGGCGAGGTCGAGCGCACTGACGACGGGTGCCAGGGCGCGGCCCAGCATCCGTCCGACCGACGCCAGCGCGGCGTCGGCGTCCTGGGGTGCGAGACCGATGCGGTGGCGCAGCGCGGGGGCGCTGAGCACGGTCTCGAGGCAGCCCGTGCGTCCGCAGGCGCACGGCAGCGGGGTCTCGTCGGCGGTCTGCGCGTCGACGACGGTCACGTGCCCGATCTCTCCGGCGGCGTGGCCGCGCCCGCGCACGAGGGCGCCGTCGACGAGCATGCCGGCGCCCACCCCCTGGCCCACGGTGACGACCATCGCGTCGGACGCGGCGCCGCCGTAGGTGTACTCCCCGAGGGCACGCGTGTTGGCGTCGTTGGCGACGTGCACGGGGTGGCCGAGGGCGGCGGACAGGCGCGCGGCGAGCGGCACGTCGTACCACCCGCGGTTGGGCGCCTCGACGACGCGCCCCGCGGCGTCGATGACACCGGGTGACGAGATGCCGACACCGACGACCGGCCGGGTGGCGCCGGCCAGGAGCCGGCGGCACAGCTCCTCGACGAGCGTCACGGCATCGGGCCCGGTCGCACCACCGCTGGGCACGTGCTCGCGGGTGACCACCTGGCCGTCCAGGGTCATGACGGCGCCGTGGACCGTCGCGTCGTCGGTGAGGTCGACGACGACGACGTGGTGGTCCGACGAGCGCAGGCCGACGAGGGTCGCGGGCTTGCCCACCCTGCTCTCGGCGCGCACCCCGAGGTCCGCGACGAGTCCCTCGGCGAGCAGGGCCGCGACCAGGTCGGAGACCGTCACGCGGGTCAGGCCGGTGCTGCGTGCGATGTCCGCGCGGGACGAGGGTCCGTCGTGGAACAGGTGCCCGAGGACGAGCGACCGGTTGTGGGCCCGGGCGTGCTCGGGGAGCACCTTCGTGGTCGGGCGCAGCTGGTGCCGGACCGGGCCCGCGGTGCGGGCGGTGAGCGGCTGCGACGACCTCGACATGTTTGTTAGTAGACCTTCCTTACAAATCCACGTCAACGGCCGGACGTGACCGTGATCACATCGTGACCGGCGCGTCACACGTCCGTGCGAGGCCCGTCACCCGCCGGTGACGTGGCGGCCCGCGAGCGCCCCGCGGAGCCTCAGCAGGCGGGTGACGCGCCCAGCCACCCGCGTGCGCCGGCGTACCGCACGGAGGCGGTCGCCCGACGCACTCCCTCCGCCAGGGCGTCCGACGGCCCCTCCCCCCGTGCGAGTGCCGCGGCCATCGCGCCGTGCAGCACGTCACCGGCACCCAGGGTGTCCACGACGGCGCCTGGCGGGACGGCAGCAGGGCGCAGCACGGACCTCGCCACACCTCCGTCAGGCAGCGCGCGGCGGGCGCGCACCGGCCCGGCACCCGAGCTGCGCGCGACGAACGACGGCCCGTACGCCGCGACGGCGTCGAGCAGCGCGTCGACCGCAGCGTCGTCGAGCGCCGCGTCGTCGAGCGCACCGCCGGGCCCCCGGGCGTCGCCCGGCTCCGGGGCCGGCAGCCGGAAGTCGCCCGACAGGACCGCGAGGTCGACCACCGTGAGCAGGTCCGCGGTCGTCGGCTTCCAGCTGCCGCCGTCGAGCAGGACCGGGACGCCCGCCGCACGGGCCGCGCGCGCGAGCGCGACCGCCGCCTCGGGGTGGTGCCCGTCGACGAGCAGCGCACGCGCGTCCGTCAGCAGGTCCACCGCGGGCGCGGGCAGCCGGGGCGTGCGAGCGCCGTTCACCGACACCACGGCGCGCTGCCCCGTCGTGCGCGTCACGAGCACGGTCGACACGGGCAGGACGTCGGGTGCGTCGGGTGCGAGGTCGACGACGGCGACCCCCGCGGCGGCCAGGCCGGCGCGCGCGACGTCGGCCAACGGACCGGTGCCCAGGACGGTGACGAGCGTGGTCGGCACGCCCAGACCGACGGCCACGGCGGCTGCATTGGCGGCCGGACCACCGAAGGTCACGTCGAGCCCGTCGGCGACGACCTTCTCGTCGGCGGCGGGCAGGCGGTCGACCGTCTGCGTGACGTCGAGGGTCGTCAGGCCGCAGCAGACGAGCGGAGCGGGCATGCGCGCATCCTCGCAGGCCCGCCCGCCCGCGCGTGCGACCGAGGCCGCCACCCGCCATGTGATCGTTCACAGCGAAGCGTTTCATCCGGGTTCGGGGTCTTCACCCGAAACGCTTGCCGTGCTTGGGTGGCGCGCAAGCGCTTCACCTACGAGAGGCAGACATGTCCCGCAGACCACCGGCGACCCGGCGCTCGTTCCGCGTCCTGCTCGCCGCCGCCCTCGCGCTCGCCCTGGGCGGCACCCTCGGCCTCGCCACGGCCCTGAGCGCCACCGCCGCCAGCGTCGACACGAACGCCTGGTACGTCCTCGTCAACCGCCAGAGCGGCAAGGTGATGGACGTCAGGGACACCTCCACGGCCGACGGCGCCGTCATCCAGCAGTGGCCGCGCAACGACGGCAGCTGGCAGCAGTGGCAGTTCGTGGACTCCGGCTCCGGGTACTACCGGCTGAAGTCCCGGCACTCGGGCAAGGTCCTCGACCTGTGGGAGTGGTCGACGGCCGACGGCGGCCAGTTCCGCCAGTACACCGACCTCAACGGCACCAACCAGCAGTTCAGGCTCTCCGACTCCGCGAGCGGCGCGTACGTCCGGCTGCTCAACCGGCACTCCGGGAAGGCCGTCACGGTCACCGACCGCTCCACCGCCGACGGTGCGACGGTCACCCAGCTCACCGACAACAACCAGTACAACCAGCAGTGGCAGCTCGTGCGGGTCGGGTCGGGCGGCGGCACGCCCACGACCTCCCCCACGACTCCCCCGCCCACGGGCAACGTGTCGTGGCCCTCGGCCACGGGGCAGCAGAAGGTGTCCTCGACCATCAAGGTCAGCGGCACGCTCGACGGCCGGCTCGTGCGGTACTACGGCATCTCCTCGGGCGGGCAGGACGAGGGGCAGCCCGCGATGTTCGAGCTGGCGGACGGCGCGACGATCAAGAACGTCATCATCGGCACCGGCGCCGGTGACGGCATCCACTGCAAGGGCACCTGCACCGTGCAGAACGTCTGGTGGGAGGACGTCGGCGAGGACGCCGCGACCTTCAAGGGCTCGTCGTCCTCGCAGACCATGACGGTCGACGGCGGCGGCGCCCGCTCCGCGTCGGACAAGGTGTTCCAGCACAACGGCCCGGGCACCTTCGTCATCAAGAACTTCCAGGTCTCCGACTTCGGCAAGCTCTACCGGTCGTGCGGCAACTGCTCCACGCAGCACGCCCGGACGGTGCAGATCTCCGACATCCAGGTCACCGCCCCCGGCAAGGCGCTCGTCGGGATCAACCCGAACCTCGGGGACCGCGCGACGATCTCCGGGGTGACGATCCTCAACGACTCGTCGCGCAAGATCGTCATCTGCGAGGAGTACCGGGGCGTGACGTCCGGGGAGCCGACCAAGGTCGGGTCGGGTCCGAGCAGCGCGTGCGGCTACAGCACGTCGAGCATCACCTACCGCTGACGCCTCAGCGGTCCGCGACGACCCGCGGCCGTGCCCGGTCGACGAGCCACCAGCCCGTCGCACCGAGCACGGCCGCGGCCGTCAGCACGGCCGGCCACGCGCCCAGCAGGTCGGCTGCGACGTGCGACAGGACGAACGCGACCAGGCCCACGGCCGCCACGGCGAGCGGACGCCACCAGCCGACCCGCGGCACGGCCAGCACCAGGCACGCCACGACGGTGGCGAGCAGGAGCACGCCCCCGAGCCACCGCACACCCGTGCCCTGCGCGAGCGCGAACGCGGCGACGAGACCGACCGCGGCGACGAGGGCGACAGGCAGTCGAGGCATGCCGCACACGGTAGCCGCCGTCCGCCGCCGGACGTCCCGTGCGGCGACCGCCCTGGCGGCCCTACGGTGGACGGGGGAACCCGCCGGGCCCCGCTCGTCGAGACCAGGAGAGCCCACGTGCCCACGCCGCCCATCGACCCGACGTCCACGAGCGCCTGGCAGGCGCTCTCGGAGCACGAGAGCACGCTGCACCCGGACCTGCGCGGCTGGTTCGCGGACGACCCCGACCGCGCGCAGCGGCTGACCCTGCAGCTCGCGGACCTCACGGTCGACCTGTCGAAGAACCTGGTCACCGACGAGACGATCGCGCTGCTCGCACGACTGGCCGACGAGGTGCACCTCACC
>Ga0233363_1001129_pt1 | contig 10569 bp, 13 predicted proteins | sample ElkDunMinimDraft_18_FD_191534 | JGI IMG/M metagenome (GOLD analysis project Ga0233363, IMG submission 191534) | Fecal eukaryotic communites from dung pellets of Tule Elk in California, USA - Elk Dung C16 | ecosystem: Host-associated > Mammals > Digestive system > Large intestine > Fecal | place...
GCCGAGTGTGTGTCCTGATGGCAAGGGAGATTACAGAGACCTCACTTGCGAAGAAAGCCCCACGGCATCGTGACACGTCACCATGCCTCTGCGGGGGCAAGCGGTAGCGAGAGCAGACATCAGGAGCAGCTCTTCACTACGCGCCGTAGCGTCAGGACGCGCCGAGCGGTCAAACCGTTCTTTTTTCGGCGCGTGCTGACGCAATGGCGCTACGTTACGCGCTGATCCTGTTGACTGCCCTCGCTGCTATTATGCGGGGGCTCATGCCGCCCGCGCCCCCCTCTACGCGGCGCGCCTCCCTGCCCTGCCTACGGCGCAGCAGGAGGACGCGCCGAGTGTGTTCGCTGCTGGAGAGAGATTACAGAGCCCCCATTTGCGACCTTGCGGCGCGCCTCCCTGCCCTGCCTACGGCGCAGCACGGAGACGCGCCGAGTGTGTACCGTGCGGCGCGCCTTTGCCCACTGAACGCAGGGCAATGACGCGCCGAGTGTGTCCGCTGACGGAAAGCCACGAAAATCGTCAAGTCATTACCGGTGACGGTAATAACGATTTTCGCGAGTGAACGCTGCTGGAGAGAAGTTACAGAGCCCTCACTTGAGAAGAAAGCCCCACGGCATCGTGCGTACGCACCATGCCTCTACGGGGGCAAGCGGTAGCGAGAGGGCGTAATGGTAGCGGCACTCCGAGCCTGCCAGGGCAACGCGCGTTGCGCCGAGCGGTCAAACCTCTCTTTTTTCGGCGCAAGGCGCGATGCTCTGCAGGCTCTCCATGCCGCCACCATTGTGCCCCCTCGCTGTTATTATGTGGGGGCGCGTGCCGCCCACACCCCCCTCTCGCGCCCCTGCGTGAAGAGGGCAAGAGGAATAAGCGGTTGGGCTACCGCCTTTCTGTCCCGCTTTTTCCTATTGCCCCCATCGCGCAGGGAGAGCGGTCGCGCGGCGCGTTTTGCGGGGGCTCTTGCCGCCCGCACCCCCCTCTCCCCCCTCCCGTCCCCCCGCCAAGCGGGGGGAAGTCCCGCCCACCACCCCCGGATTTATGTTGGTACCAAAAAGAAATTACCATCTTGCTGAACTCAACAAGATGGTAATTTATAGGAATATGTGTTTTTTTATATTACTGTTCGCTGCTGATCGTGGGGGCTGCCTGCCCCCACGCCCCCGGGTGTTTTCAGGTATAGATTATTAAGGTTTTTTCCCTTTTTTGGCTTTTATGCCATGTGTGCTTTTACGCCCTCATGGGCGCACACATGGGAAAGAGGTCGCTCTGCGGATGGGGGCTAGCCGCCCCCTATGCCCCCTGTTTCCCCTCCGGGCTGCGTCCCAGCGCGCTGGCGGTCTGCCTCTATTAGCTGGTTGATGTAGCGTCCCTTGTTGCGCTGTTGGTTCAGCCAGGATAGGTTCTCAATATCCAGTCTGAACGTGACCATCTTCTGCGCTTTCACGCCATCGGGAGCGTACGCCTTGCGCACGCGCTCCCTCGTTTCTGTCTCTGTCTGTTTCATGCTTGTAGTATGTTGTTAGTGGTTAGTGCTGCCTGAACGTCAACGGCAGCTGCGTCTATGTATCGTTGTGTGGTCTTCACGTTGTTGTGCCCGAGTGCCTTGGCTATCGTCACCGTGTTGACTCCTGCCTGTGCCATGCGCGTGGCTACTGTGTGCCTGATGGCGTGCGGTGATTGCTGCTTGGCGTTGGTGTGGGGTCTCAGTGCATCGTATATCATGTTCCGTGCGGTCTGCTGCGTAAGATACCACATGCGCCCCCAGCGCCTTTCAGCGGGGACGATGTTCGCTACCTCGTCAAGAACCTGCGGGAGCGTCCACACTACGCGCTCCTTGGCTCCTTTGCCGTGTACCTTGATTTCGCATGTAGCGAAATTGATGTCTTCCCATCGCATCGCGAGTACCTCGCCAATGCGCATCCCGGTTGTCACGAGCAGTCCGAGCAGGAGCCGTGTTACTCCGGTGGCGTGCTCATACGCCTTTTCAAGGTCTGCGTATGGTATCGTGTTCGGAACGGTCTGCGCTATCTTCCTGCGGCTCTCATAGCGGCATGGGTTTTCAACGTCCATGCCTTCACGCTGCATGTAGCGATATAGGGCGCTGATGCTTGCCAGCGCCCTGTTGGTGGTCGCTGCTGCGTGACCGTTGGCGGCACGCCACGTCACGTACGCGTCTATCGTACCACGCGTGACGGTGCTCCATCGTGCATCGTCTGAATGGTCCCGGTACCATCGTGCGAAGTGCTTGACATCGCGGCTGTATGCCGCTACGGTCTGATGGCTATAGCCTTTGATGTTCTGTAGGTAGTTTCTGAATTCTGCTATCATACCTCTTGTTGGTTGTGATGAGGGCTGCCGCCCTCATCGGGTTTGCGGTTTGTTGGTTTCTTATTTCTACTACAAAGGTACTAAAAAGTATTGACATATGCAAGTTTTCACCCCTCTTTTTTACCTTTCTTTGTTAAACTTTGTTAATTGCAGGCGCATTGACCATGCGCCCATTTGTTAACACTTGTGTCAACAACTGTTAACTACCCTCTGTAAACAAATGTTAACGCGCCCGCACTCCATTTAACATTTGTCCTGATGACATCGTGTGCTGCTGATTTGCGCGTTTCAGCGCGTTTTCGTACCTTTGCCGAAGAGTTCTTTGAAAGACCCCAGGTGACGCGCTGCGATGGCGGTCTTTCGCCCGCCCATCGCCCGTTCACCTCCCGCTTAACGATATGCGGCAGCGCACGCATCGCAGCGTGCACACGTTCCTATCGTCACGCGGTTTTGGTGCAGCTCAGGTGCTGCTCAGATGCGCGGCTGCCACCGCCACCTCCACCAGCTGCTGCATACCCGGTCAGAGTGCCCATATTTGCTCATCTCTTTTCATTCTCAATTCATACGTCAAACTTCAAAATTTCAATTACTATGGCAAAAGGTAACATGTTACAAGGCATGGCCACCGGCAAACTCGGTGATGTAGTTTTCGCACGTGCCAATGGCGAGCAGATTTCGCGTGTCCGCAATCGCCACCCCAAGAATCCACGTACTAACAAGCAGATGTATCAGCGCGCCGTTATGGCTACCGTGATGCAGGCCTACAGTGCTGGTCAGGAGATTTTCAACCACGCGTTCCAGGGCAAGAGCGTTGGCGCTGAGAACCAGCGCGCGTTCCTCAGCAAGAACTCCAAGCTGCTGCGTGGTCTCATCGCTGCTGAGCTTGAGGCAGGCACGCCTGCTCTCAACTGCAACGCCGCAGTCGTTGCTCCGGGTGCCATCACCCCTGTACCTAACGAGTACATGATTTCTGAGGGTACATACCCACAGAACTTCTTCGGCTGGAGCGATACGCTTAAAGGTTTCCAGATTCCTGACGCTACAGACAGTGAAACCGTTACTGCTTACGCTCAGCGTCTCGGTCTTACTGCTGGTGACATTTACACATTCGTTATGATGGTTATCAGTGGTTCTACTCCATCTTTCACCGTTCGCGGTATCACTACTGCTACTACGGGTGTTTATAAGCCTGAGTCACAGTACCCATGTGTATTCGCATTCGTACGTCTGCAGGTTAAGGATGTCAGTGCAGTTACAACCCCTGCGGCTGACGCTAATCTCGGTGTTCTGTTTGAGATTACTGCAAGCAAGAACGCAAACATAGACCTGAGTGGAAAGGTTGCAGGTGATACACTTGACCTTGAAGAAATAATCTCTGCAAGTGCATTCCCCGCTGTGTCAGCCAGCCTCGCGTCGGTAGGTGTTATACGTTCACGTCTTGACCAGGATCTGCGCAGCACGTCTTTCATGCACGTTGCATCACGTGTTTCAGGACGTGCCACCAACGGCATTTACGGCATCACCTCACCTCTTGCACTCGCTGCATGGCAGCAGGGCACTGAAGCTCTCGGGGACTCCGACCTCATCCTTGAGGGAGGTGACGAATAAGCCATTTCCGTTTCGCTATAACTTCGGCAGGCAGTACGGCATTCGTCTGCCTGCCGTTTTCTTTCACTCTTCTAATCTTCTTTCTCTATGGCTAAAGGCAACATTTATCAGGGCATGGGACACGGTTCTATCGGCGATACCGTGTTGTCACGCCTGAACGGCATACAGGTATCGCGCATTCGTAACCGCATACCGCGTAACCCGAGAACGGCAAAGCAGCTCTACCAGCGCGCCGTGATGGCTACCGTCATGCGTGCCTACACAGCTGGCAGTGAGATTTTTGACCATTCCTTTGAGCGTTACACGCGAGGCGCACAGTGCCAGCACCGTTTCTTCCACCGCAACTGTTCGCAGCTCAGGTCACTGCTTGCTGCAGACCTTGAAGCTGGCGGCATCATCGGTGCCCAGCGCACCATGTTCGGTGCACCCGGTATTAACTCCCCTACTCCGTCACCTTACATAATCTCTGAGGGCTCACTGCCTGCAGGCATGATTACGCAGAACACTAACTACTCCGAGAGTTATGGCACTATTGATGAGAATCCTGCGTTCTCCATCTACGATAACACTGATGGACGTTACACGTATGCGCAAACTGCTCAGATGCTCATTGATGACCGCATTTTGTTCACTGATGATATTCTGACGCTCTGCTGGTTCGCCGAGGATTTCACCTCACTCCCTGAGTTTGAGGTGCGTGGCTATAACACTGGGTTCACCAAGCAGTACCCAGGTGGCTTTGGATATGTCCGTCTTGGATTCAATGAGAACGTGCTTAGCAACAACACTACCGCACCACTAACGCCTACAATTGTCGGCGATGGCACAAGCGGAGCGGCAGGTGGTTTCTTCAAAGTGACTGGCTATAATGGGTATATGGCCTCCGTTGTAGCTGAGAACATTGTAGGCTTTAGCCGCTACAAGGGTTTATCACTTAATGACCTGATGCAGCCTGCTGGATGGTCATCTGAAATCTACGGTGGTTTCATGGGTGTTATACGCAGCCGCAAGGACACCCAGCTCCGCAGCACAACGAAGATGATCTACAGTGCGAAACGTAACAACGTCTTCGCGCCGTTCGGCATCGTCTCATCTTTCATCTTGCAGGCGTGGCAGCAGGGCACTGAGACTATCGGCGTTTCTGATGCTATCCTTGAATCCTAACTTTAATGCCTGGGTGAAATGAACGCAAAGAGCAAAATACAATACGCATCTGCGGTGCTGCTGATAGTTTCATCTATCGTGCTGGCATTCCTACAGGTCATGGGCACCGGAGACATCGCTAACGGTACTCTGATGTACATCGCGCAGGCCTTTTTACTTGCTGGCAGCATCTTCGGCTTGGAATACTACATTCAGAAATTGACAACATACGTCCTGCGTGAGCAGCACGACAATTCTAATTCTACTCATCACTAACTTCATATGTTGCACTAACGATGTAACAACGCAATTCGCATTTGGTTGGTTGGTGGAGCTGCAGCGGCAGCTCCTTTTTTTGTGCCCGGATCTTCGTCAATTGCGGGTGCATTTTATGCGCCCTTTCTGATATCAGAGATTTAGATTTCTGATATCAGAGATTTAGATTTCTGATATCGGAGATTTTGGTTTTGGATGCCATAGGACTGCTCCGAGAAAATCACGATTTTCGTCATTTTCGCGCGTTTTTCGGCGCGGTTTTTCGTCAAATATGCCACTTTTGCGACACTCTATACGGCTTGGTATGGTGACTTTGTAACAGCTGAATTGTTGTTTCGGATATGGTTATTATGCTACTACTGACAGTTTAGTTATTGTGCTACTGATGTTGCGGTAGTGTCAGAAAGCAAAGAGAAGATTTAGATTTCGTGGCTTATTCGGTTCGTCTGGAGGTTCTGCTATCGTTCGTATCGTTGTGTTGTAGTTCTGTTTCGGCTTGATTATAGTATTGTTCCGGTATTGTTGTAATATTGTTTTGGCGTTGTTGTAGCATTGTTCTGGTATTGTTATAGTATTGTTCCGGTATTGTTGTAGCATTGTAGTGACATTGTTGTGGTATTGTCGTAGCTTGGTTATGGTTTCGTTGTGGTTTGACTGTAGTTTTGGCGTCACTGTTAGTGATATTGTAGTAGTGTTATGGTATCGTTGTGGCAGAGTTTTGGCGAATTTTTGGAAAATTTTTGGGGAGGTTTTGGGGGCGCTACTGTCACGTTGTTGTTATGCTACCTTTTTCGTGATGTCACGAAAATGATGTATTACGAAAATATGTTAAAATGTTGCTGACCTCTTGTGTATTACAAAAACTTGTATTACCTTTGCATCGTGGTAGGATAATGGGCTCCGCAGAGGTGCGCCCCACGAACGTAACCACAACGCCATCGGCAGCGGCTGGGCTCAGGTGTTCACCACCTCTCCCAGCCTTTTTTGTGACCAACTGACTTGTTACATTCATATTCATTTTTAGTTATATCTGAACCGTACTTTACAGAATGCGTATTCTAACGACATTTTTCATCATTCTATTTAACACATATTATCATGCAAGAAACTAAGCTAATTTCAATTCGTGTCCCTGTTAGTCTGCTGGAGAAGATAGACGAAGAGGCTGCTGGGCTCAGACCGATGACGCGCTCAGGCGTTATTGTTAACTTTCTGACTGCGATATTTGACACTTCAAGTCACCTGACAAGGTATCTGATGTTGACGCGCGGCTGGAACAAAAGGAAGAACTACAAGTTGAGTTTTGACTTTGTCCCAGGTCAGGATTCGGAATCAGAGTTGTCACAGACTAATTTAATAACCCCCTAACATTTACCACTATGCGAAACAGATTAGACTTTAAGAATGAGATTGTTGACGGACTTGGTTGTATCGGTGCTTTCCTGCTGGCGGCATTACTGCTCTACTTGTTCTCCGTTATCTTCCACAACTGATTACTGCTTATGACACGTATCTATCTTCTTATCATTGCTGGCACTGTGATTAATCATAGCTCAGGTTTCTTCAAGATTACTCTGGGCGAAAGTGCTGAAGACGTTGCACGGAAACATGCATTGGCAAAACTCGCAGCTCAACACAACTGGTTTTTCTCTCAGTACGACAATAAGGCCTCTGACTTCCTGCTGAAAATAGCATTGTCGTTAGATGTTCTGCCTGATGAGCTGGGCATCGTTCACGTCTCAGGTCGCAAGTTCATGGCGGCGTATAAGAAGTTTACAAAACCGCAGCAGGCGCAGCAACAGACCGACAACAAGCAAGCATCAGGCAAGCGGAAAGCCAGCAGGCAAGCCGCAGGCCTGCCGAAGAATGTAATACGACATGCCGAGTGCGTAACACGTACAAAACCTAAGTTCGTGCTAACAGAATTTATCAATTATCTACAACAGTTTTAATAACCCTTTAATTTCATTATTATGCTGAAAGTTACTGTTATTGGGCACATTGGTGCCAATGCCGAAGTGAAGTCTGCCAACGGCAACGAGTTCACTGTTTTTCGCGTTGCTCACACTTCTAAATGGAAGTCTGAGGACGGTGTTTCCCATGAGGAAACGATTTGGGTTGATGTCACGATGCAGGGCAAGCCCGCAGTTCTGCCATACCTTGTGCGTGGTCAGATGGTCTATGTTGAGGGAACTGCTAACTTGCGCGTCTATTCGTCACCAAAGGACAAGTGTATGAAAGCAGGCCTTACTGTCAATGCTCGCGCCGTTGAGCTCCTTGGTGGCAAGACTGTTGATGTGCCTGCCTTACTTTATGACCCAGTTGACGCGTCTGAGTATAAGGTGACCAAGCACTACTACTGCCAGCAGATTGGAGAGAATGCTGACGCTCCTGCTGAGACTGTGCTTGCGTCCCGCTCAGGTGAGCAATATAGTGTTGACCAGAACGGTTGGGTAACTAAGGTACCAATTGAATAGCTACTTTTCTTCTCATAACTTTCTTGTGGACTGTTTACGCTTACTCCGGTAGCGTAACAGTCCTTTTCTATCGCTTTTTCGTTTCGTTACTGTTTACTGCTACCATTATGCCTGGTTCATCACGTCCTACTGCTCGTTGCGTCAATCTTGATTGGTTGGAGGTTCATGCCTATGAACCCATCGTAACTTCTCTCAATGCTATCTATTTCCGTGCTCAGGGATGGATAGTTGATGAACGAGAGTACGGCACGCGCGTTTATCGGGAAATGTTTACGCTTAGAGGGCGTGACAACGTGCCGCTGCTGGAGGTGAGAAGAAATCCAGCATCGCAAGGTTTTAACGGAGTGCATCAGGCGAACGAGTGCCACATCAGGCTGGTTAACCGTGCGTGTTACTTTGACGATGCGGCATCTTGGCTCAACACGTTCTTGCAGCAGTATGGGTATTATAACGTGAGGATTTCACGCGTTGATGTTTGCCTTGATTTTGTTTCATTTGACCGTGGCGATGATCCTGCCGCTTTTGTGCGCCGGTATTTCAAGCACAAGTACGCCAAAATCAACCAAGGCCGTATATCGGCTCATGGTGACGATACGTGGACCGGGCAGGAATGGAACTCGTTGAGCTGGGGCAGCAAGAAGTCAGCCGTTTCCACCAAGATGTATAACAAGACGATGGAGCTATACGACCAGCGGACGCACTCCTACAAGAAGCCCCACATCAGGTATGCATGGATGCTTTGCGGCCTCGTTGACGATTACGTTAACTGCACTAAAGACGGTAAGAAAGTGGACGTTTGGCGAGTGGAGTTTTCGCTGAAGTCCGCAATCCGTAATTGGGTGCGCATTGACATCAACGGAGAGAGGAACAAACCGCAGTCGCTGAGGAATGACTTGACCGTTTGGGATAGCCGTGAGAAGTTGCTTGTGATGTTCGCCAGCCTCGCTAAACATTACTTCCGCTTTAAGTACTACGATGAGACAAAGCGCAAGGACAGGTGTCCTGATAAGGTGCTCTTTCAGTGGAAACCCGAGGAAACAGTGTTCTCAATCGGGCGTGATGATTACACCCTTGCGGAAGATACAGAAGACGCTGACCCATTTGAGAGACTTGCTGCGTTGCTGCATAAGTACAAGCTAAAGCACGCCTCTGAGAGCGTAACGCAGGCGTGTGATGTTATCATTCAGAGCCTTACCGTTGACGCGATTAGGAGGGACTTAGTGAACTCAGGGACGGATAGTGACCTTACTGCCTTGTTGTCTCTACTTGACGGAACGACCTCTGTTGATAACTTCCAAATCAAGGCCTCCGTTGAAGAGGTTGCACAGCTCCTGAACATTCATAAGCGTACCATTGACTTCTCAGCAGCCCATAGTGACGAAAAAGGCGGTACAGTAGTACCGCCGTCGGATTTCCAATCCGAAACGACATAAGTAACATGTAATATGAAAGATACAAGACTTTCCCTCACAAGCGCGGGTGCGTGCGCCCACGCAAGCGCGAGAAAACAGGCGCGCAAACTTAATGTTCTGATAGCTTGCGAAGAGAGCCAGACAGAGTGTGCAGCTTTCCGCGCGCTTGGCCATAATGCGTATTCTTGCGACATTCAGCCCTGCAGAAGAGGTGGTAATCCTTATTGGCACATTCATGGTGACGTGACTCCATTACTGCACGGAGATACTGCTTTTAACGTGCAGGCTGGATTTCTGCGTTGTGTGTCTCGATGGGACTTGATTATTGCGCATCCGCCATGTACGTATCTCAGTAAAATCGGTTGTCCTTGGATGCATAAGGATGAGGATGCAGAAGTGTGTTTCGATGGGAAGATGGTCCGGGTGAACTTTGACAGATACATGAAGATGTGCTCCGGTCGTGACTTCTTTTTTGAGTGCCTGAATGCGCAGGCTCCGTTTGTTGCGGTGGAGAATCCAATCCCGATGAAATTAGCACAGCTGCCGAAACCGACAACATTTATTGACCCATCGTGGTTTGGGGTGAAGTACACGAAGAAGACGTTATTCTGGTTGAAGAATTTGCCGCCAATCTTGCCGGAGAGGTTCTTTCCCAATCCGAAGTGTTACGTTACCTCTTCGCGCGGCAAGTATCGTTCGCGGACATTTCCCCAGGTCGCTGCAGCGATAGCGAAACAGTGGAGCGAGTATATCTTGAGTACTGACAGTAACATTACAATTTGACCGATTATGACCCTGACACAGTTTGTGCAAGCCGTGGCCGCTATGCGGCAGGCGCAGAAGAAGAAGGCTGAGAATAACTCAACCAGGTGGATAACTCAGACTATCAGGACGGAGCGACTTGTGGACACCATCATTGAGGAGTTTTTCAAGGAGCAGACGAAGAATTTGCCAAAGGAGGGTAGTTTGTTTCCTCCTGACTGATTAGAACTTTCTTATATCTCCGGTGCGGCGCGCCCTTGCCCCCTGAACGCAGGGCAAGGACGCGCCGAGTGTTGTGGCTGGCGGCGAGAGAGATTACAGAGCCCTCACTTGTGACCTTGCGGCGCGCCTCCCTGCACCGCCTACGGCGCAGCAGGAAGACGCGCCGAGTGTGTACCGTGCGGCGCGCCTTTTCCCCCTGAACGCAGGGAAAAGACGCGCCGAGTGTGTGTCCTGATGGCAAGGGAGATTACAGAGACCTCACTTGCGAAGAAAGCCCCACGGCATCGTGACACGTCACCATGCCTCTGCGGGGGCAAGCGGTAGCGAGAGCAGACATCAGGAGC
>Ga0233363_1001130_pt1 | contig 10569 bp, 9 predicted proteins | sample ElkDunMinimDraft_18_FD_191534 | JGI IMG/M metagenome (GOLD analysis project Ga0233363, IMG submission 191534) | Fecal eukaryotic communites from dung pellets of Tule Elk in California, USA - Elk Dung C16 | ecosystem: Host-associated > Mammals > Digestive system > Large intestine > Fecal | place...
TGCGCGAGGGCGCCCCGGCACATGGCCGGGGCGCCCTCAGGCAACGGTGCGAGCGAGTCTCAGAGGCCGACCTCGGACTCGAACGCGCCCTCCTCGATGCGGTTCTTGATCGCGGTCAGGAACCGGGCGGCGTCCGCGCCGTCGACCAGCCGGTGGTCGTACGAGAGGAACAGGTACGCGAACTGGCGGATGGCGATGGTCTCCTCGCCGTCCGGGGTCGTGACGACGGCCGGCTTCTTGGTGATGGTGCCGGTGCCCAGGATCGCGACCTGACCCCCCGGGACGATCGGCGTGTCGATGAGCGCGCCGCCCGAACCGGTGTTGGTGATGGTGAAGGTCCCGCCCGACAGCTCGTCCGGACCGACCTTGTTCGCCCGCGTGCGGGCACCGAGGTCGCCGATCTGACGCGCGATACCGGCCAGGTTGAGGTCGCCCGCGTTCTTGATGACCGGGACCACCAGGCCGCGCTCGGTGTCGACCGCGATGCCGACGTTCTCCGCCGGGTGGTAGGTGATCTCGCCCTTCTCGGGGTCGATCGACGCGTTGATCTTCGGGTACGCCTTGAGCGCCTCGACCGCGGCGAGCGTGTAGAACGGCAGGAACGTGAGGTTGGCACCCTCACGAGCCTTGAACGCCTCCTTGGCCTTCGCGCGCAGGCGGGCGACCTTGGTGACGTCGACCTCGACGACGGTGGTGAGCTGCGCCTGCGTGTGCAGGGCCTCGACCATCCGCTCGGCGACGATCTTGCGCAGACGCGACATCTTCTCGGTCGTGCCCCGGAGCGGGGACACCTCCGGGATGCTGGGCGTCTTGGTGGCCGTCGACGGCGCAGCGGCCGCGGGTGCCTCCGAGGCGGCGGGTGCAGCGGCCTTCTCGGCGGCGGCGAGCACGTCCTCCTTGCGGATGCGGCCACCGACGCCGGTTCCCGTGAGCGTCGACACGTCGACACCCTTCTCCGCCGCGAGCTTGCGCACGAGCGGCGTCAGGTACGACGACTTGCCACCGGCGGCCGCCGGGGCAGGTGTCTGGGCGGCAGGTGCCGGCTTCTCGGCCGGCGGGGCGGGAGCGGCCGGAGCGGGAGCGGGCGCGGGCTCGGCGCGTGCGGGCTCCGGAGCCGGGCTCTCGGCGGCGGGGGCCGGCTTCTCGGCGGGCGCCGGCTGCTCGGCCGGAGCGGGTGCCTCCTGCGCGGGTGCCTCCTGCGCGGGTGCCGACGGCTCGGCGGGCTTCTCGGCGGGAGCGCCCGAGCCGACCACCGCGAGGACCGCGCCGACCTCGACGGTCTCGTCCTCGCCCACGAGGATCTGCTGCACGGTGCCGGCGACGGGCGACGGGATCTCGGTGTCCACCTTGTCGGTCGAGACCTCGAGGAGCGCCTCGTCGACCTCGACGGAGTCGCCGACCTGCTTGAGCCACCGCGTGACCGTGCCCTCGGTCACGGACTCCCCGAGTGCGGGCAGCGTGACCTCGGTGCCGTCACCGGAGGGGGCGTCGGCGGTCTGGGACTGCGGGGCCTCGGCCGGGGCGGGCTCGGGCTGGGCCGTCTCCTGCGGTTCTTCCTGGGAGGCTTCGGGGCCCGGAGCCGCCTCGGCGGCGGGCTCCTCGGGCTGCTTGGGCGTCGACTCCTGCTCGGCAGCGGGCTCGGCGGCGGGCTCGGCAGCCGGTGCGCCACCGTCTCCGCTCGCGCCGGCGCCGTCGCCGATGACCGCAAGGTTCGCGCCGACCTCGACCGTCTCGTCCTCCTCGACGAGGATCTGCTCGAGCACGCCCGCGATCGGCGAAGGGATCTCGGTGTCGACCTTGTCGGTGGAGACCTCGAGCAAGGGCTCGTCGACCCCGACCGTGTCTCCGACGGACTTCAGCCAGCGGGTGACGGTGCCCTCGGTGACGGACTCGCCGAGTGCAGGCATCTGCACGTTCTCAGACATGACCTGTGGGGTCTCCTTCGATCGATGGATCAGGCGACTGCAGAGGCGTGGCGGTCAGCTGCCGTCAGAAACGCTCCGGTGCCGCTCCGGGTCACTGGCTGCCATCTTGTCACTTCCCTGCTCTGCTCCCCAATCCTGAGCACTCAGGTTCCCGTGTGACGGTGGGAACACCAGCGGTAGTCTCACGCCATGCCCGGGAGGTCTGCGCCATGTCTCTGAGGTCGGCATTCGAACGCCTGCTCGGTCGTCCGCGGCCGGCACCCGACGGTCCGGCGCGCCCGGACGCCGCCCGAGGCGAGACGCTCCGCCATCTCCAGGAGTTCGTCGGCACGCGTGTGGGCGTCGAGGCCTACGTCGAGCCGCCCAACGCGCACACGCCGACCACGGTCCTGCTGGTCGCGACGACGGGCGAGTGGACGCGACGCCGGGTGCCCGACGAGCGCACGGGCTTCGAGGTGGCACGGTCGCTGGGGGTGCCCGTCTACAACGTCCGGTTCACGGGCTACCCGCAACGCATGCGCGCCTGGACGTCGGCGCAGCGCAAGAAGGCCTAGGCGTCGTGGACGGCGGCGGCGCCGACCGCTGGTCGGCGGTGGCCGACGACTGGGCGAGCTACTGGGGCACGTTCGCGGAGCCCGTCTGGGGGCGGCTGCTCCAGGCGGCCGGCGTCGGCCCCGGCACACGCGTGCTCGACGTCGGCTGCGGCACGGGGGAGCTGCTCGCGCACCTGTCCCGCCGGGGGGCCGCCGCCACCGGCGTCGATCCCGCGGCCGGCATGGTGGCCCGGGCGCGCCGGTCCGCGCCTGCCGCCGCGGTCGAGGTCGCGGGCATCGAGGACCTGCCGTTCCCGGACGCGTCGTTCGACGTCGTGACCCTGGTCAACGCGCTCCAGTTCGCCACCGACACGTTCGACGCGCTGGCCGAGGTCGCGCGCGTGCTGGTCCCGGGAGGCGCGGTGGCCGTCGCCAACTGGGCCGAGGGCCGGCGCAACGACCTGGACGTCGTCGAGCGGGCAGTCGCCGCCGCGTCCGACGAGGAGGTCCGGCCCGACGGCGACCTGCGTCAGCCCGGCGGCCTCGAGGCCGTCCTCACGGAGGCCGGCCTCGAGCCGGTCACGGCTGGGCTCGTCGCCGCGCCGTGGACGGCCGCCGATGACGACATGCTCGTGCGCGGCGTCCTGTTCGGCGAGGACCCTGGCACGATCGCGGAGCTCGCCGACGTCGTCGTCCGGGCGGCTCAGCCGTTCCGGACCGCCGAGGGCGGCTACCGGCTCGTCAACGCGTTCCGCTTCGCCGTGGCGACGACGCCGGCAGCCTGAGCGCGAGCGGGCTGCCGGCGTCGGACGCCGCTGAGGGCGTCAGGAGGCGGCGCGAGCCTCGAGGAGCGCCAGGAGGGTGCGCACGCCCACACCGGTCCCGCCCGCGGGCGTGTAGCCGTAGGGCGACTTCTCGTTGTACGCGGGCCCCGCGATGTCCAGGTGGGCCCAGGGCGTGTCGCCGACGAACTCCTTGAGGAAGTGCGCGGCGAAGAGCATGCCGCCCCAGCGCTCCGGGGCGGAGTTGACCATGTCGGCGACCTGCGACTTGAGGCCCGCCGCGAGCTCCTCGGGCATCGGCATGGGCCAGAACGACTCGCCCGCGACGTCGGCGGCCGTCTTGACCGCGTCGCGGACCTCGTCGTCGCCCATGACGCCCGAGTAGCGGTTGCCGAGCGCGACCATCTGCGCGCCCGTGAGCGTGGCGATGTCGAGCACGACGTCGTGACCGTCCTCGACGGCGGAGACGAGGCCATCGGCCATGACCAGGCGGCCCTCGGCGTCGGTGTTCGTGACCTCGACCGTCTTCCCGCCGCGGATGGTGACCACGTCGGCCGGTCGCTGGGCGTTCCCGCCCGGCATGTTCTCCGCCAGGCACAGGTAGCCCGTCACGGCCACGGGCAGCTTGAGCCGGGCGGCCGCCAGCACGGTGTGCAGCACGGCGGCCGCGCCGGCCATGTCGGACTTCATCGCGGGCATGCCGGCCGCGGGCTTGATCGAGATCCCGCCGGTGTCGAACGTGATCCCCTTGCCGACGAGCGCGACCTTCGAGGCGGGCTTCGCGGGCGCGTAGGCGAGCTTGACCATGCGCGGGCCGCGCGACGACCCCTGGCCCACGCCGACGATCCCGCCGTAACCGCCCGCGGCGAGCTGCTTGTCGTCGAGCACCGTGACCTTGACGCCCTTGACGCCGAGGTCCCGGACCGCGGCCTTGGCGGCGTCGGCGAAGGCGGCGGGGTAGAGGTCGTTCGGCGGGGCGTTCACGAGGTCGCGGGTGCCGTGGACGGCCGCCGCGACGATCTCGGCACGCGCGACCGCGGCCTTCGCCCGGGCGGACTTGGAGAAGGGCGTGAGCACGTCGATCGACGCCACCGGAGCCTGCTTCGCCGCGACGTCGGCACCGCGGTAGCGCGTGTAGGAGTACGCGCCGAGGAGCGCGCCCTCGACGACGGCGGCGAGCTCGTCCTCGTCCGCCGTGGGCAGCGCGACGGCGACCGACGCCGTGCCGGCGAGCGCACGGACCGCGGCGCCGGCAGCCCGCCGCAGTGTCTCGGCCGGGAAGGTGCCGTCCGGCCGGCGCTCGCCCAGCCCCACGAGGGTGAGGACGCCCGCGCGCAGGCTGTCGTCGGCGGGGAGCTTGCGCACCTCGTCGGACGCGCCCGTGACGCCGAGCTGCGGGGCCAGGGACTCGATCGTGCGCACCAGGGCGGCCGGGAGGTGGTCCGCCACCACGGCGACGCCGTCGGACGTGGAGCACGTCCCGACGATCAGCGCGTCGGTCTTGACGGAGGTCGGGTTCTTGCCGGAGAGGGTGAGGTCGGTCACGGACCGATGTTATCTCGCGGATCGAGAGGCCCGACCGGAGCGCGGCCCAGACCGCCGACCAGGGGGCGGCGGGTAGTCTGCGGGCGTGGTACTTCCCCTCCTCTGGCTCGCGGTCGCGGGCTGCCTGGTGGTCGCAGGGTGGGCGCTGTGGTTCGTGGTCCGCGACCGGCCCGTCATCCTCAAGCAGCTCCTCGCGGCCGCAGTGGTCGAAGCCGTGCTCGTCGTGCAGGCGGTCGTGGCGGGCGTCCTGCAGGTCACGCAGGGCCGGGCGGTCGACGGCCCGCTGTTCTGGGGCTACCTGATCACCGCGGCGATCGTGCTGCCGATCGCGGCGGCCTGGGCGTTCGCCGAGCGGACCAAGTGGTCCTCGGTGGTGCTGCTGGTCGCTGCCGTCACGGTCGCGTTCCTCCAGTGGCGGCTGTGGCAGATCTGGGAGGCGGCGGCGTGACCGGTCCGGACGAGCGCACGACACCGCAGGGCGCGCCCGGCGGGCACGAGCCGTCGCGGACGGGCTCCGGCTTCGGGCGGCTGCTCGTGGCGGTCTACGGCGTCCTCGCGATCGCCGCGATCGCCCGCTCGGCCTACCAGCTCACGCAGCACCTCGACCAGGCGCCGGTCCCGTACCTGCTCTCGGCGTTCGCGGCCGTGGTGTACCTCGTCGCGACCGTCGCGCTCGCCAAGGGGACCGGTGTCTGGCGCACGGTGGCGTGGGTCGCGGTCGTCGTCGAGGCGGTCGGTGTGCTCGTCGTCGGCACCCACTCGGTGCTCGACCCGTCGGCATATCCGGACGAAACGGTGTGGTCGGTGTACGGACAAGGGTATGGTCACGTCCCGCTCGTCCTGCCGTTCGTCGGCCTGTGGTGGCTCTGGCGCACCCGGCCCGCCGTCGAACGTCGAACCGCACCCGAGAGCGAGGCTCGATGACCCCGTACTCCCTGCTGTTCAACGCTGTCTTCAAGCGTATGGACCCCGAGGAGGCGCACGAGCGCGCCTTCGGGATCATCGAGCGCGCCGGCCGGGTCCCCGTCCTGCGCGAGGTGATGCAGGGTGCGCTCGCCCCGTACCTCGGACGGGGGGTGGGCGGTCCGGGGAGCATCCAGGTCCTGGGCCGGACGGTGCCCGCGCCGTTCGGGCTCGCCGGCGGGTTCGACAAGAACGCCCGCGCCGTGCGCGGCCTGACGATGCTCGGGTTCGGCTTCGTCGAGGTGGGCACCGTGACGCCACGCCCGCAGCCGGGCAACGAGCGTCCGCGCATGTGGCGCGAGCTCGACGTGCGCGGCGTGCGCAACCGGATGGGCTTCAACAACGAGGGTGCCGAGGCCGTGGCGGCTACGCTGCGAGAGCTGCGCTCCACACCGGCCGGACGCGCCGTGGTCGTCGGCGCCAACATCGGCAAGAACAAGACGACCTCCGCGGCCGACGCCGCCGCCGACTACGCGGCCTGCGCGCGCGAGCTCGCCCCGTGGGCGGACTACCTCGTGGTCAACGTCTCCTCGCCCAACACCCCGGGCCTGCGCGACCTGCAGACCACGGCCGAGCTGCGCCCGATCCTCGTCGCGGCGCGGGCCGCCGCCGACGAGGCCACCGTGGCGGTGGGTCTGCGCCGCGTACCGCTGCTCGTGAAGATCGCGCCCGACCTCGCGGACGAGGACGTCGACGCCGTCGCCGACCTGGTCACGGAGCTGGGGCTCGACGGCGTGGTCGCGGTCAACACGACGGTCGGGCACGACCGCGGCCCCGGCGGGCTCTCGGGCCCGCCGCTGCTCGAGCGCGGCCTCGAGGTCGTCCGGCGGCTGCGTGCGCGGCTGGGCGGCGACCCGGTGATCATCGGGGTCGGCGGCATCACGACGGCCGACCACGTCCGGGCCTACGTGCGCGCCGGCGCGGACCTGACGCAGGGGTACACCGGGTTCGTCTTCGAAGGACCGCTGTGGGCCTCCCGCATCAACCGGGCCCTGACCCGGTCGGCGGGCTCGATGGCAGCCGGGAGGGTCACGTGATCCGCCCGCGCTGGGAGTGGGCGCTGGATGACGGCGAGGGGCGGGCCGTTGTCGGGCCGCCCAGCCCGGTCTTCACGACGCAGTTCGACGCCGAGGAGTGGCTCGGCGAGCACTGGCGGTCGCTCGTGGCGCAGGGTGCGGCCGTGGCGCGGCTCCTGCACGACGGGACGCAGGCGACGCCCAGCGTCCAGCTCCGCACGACCTCCTGACGACCTGCCCTGATCTGCCCGGTGCGCTCGCCGGTTGCGCCGTCTGAACGGGCTGATTGGATTGCAGTGCGGCGGCCGGGCGGTACGCCGCGACGGGTCGGAGCGTTGTGATCGGGGGCCCATGGCTACGCAGGCGCACACGCAGGGAGCCCTCACGGAGGTCGAACGTCCGTGGGCGACGTCGGCCGACGAGGTGCTCACCGAGCTCGGGGTGACCCGGGCGGGTCTCACAGGACAGGACGCCCGCCGCCTGCTCGCCGAGGTCGGGCCCAACCGGCTCGCACCACCCGAGCGGAAGTCGCTGTGGCGCCGCATCCTCGGCCACTTCGACGATGTCCTGATCTACATCCTGCTGGTCTCTGCCGCGCTCAAGGCGATCCTGGGCGACTGGGTGGACTTCACGGTCATCCTCGCGGTCGCCGTCATCAACGCCGGCATCGGGCTGATCCAGGAAGGCCGCGCCGAACGCGCGCTCGACGCGATCAAGGACATGCTCTCGGTGCGGGCCCAAGCGCGGCGCGACGGGTCGTGGGCCGACATCGACGCCGACGACCTCGTGCCGGGCGACGTCGTCCGGGTCCGGTCGGGCGACCGCGTCCCCGCGGACGTCAGGCTCCTCGACGCGGTCAACCTGCGGGTCGAGGAGTCGGCGCTGACGGGCGAGTCCGTCCCTGCGACCAAGCGCGTCGACGCGGTGGCGCCGGAGGTCGGCGTGGGTGACCGGACCAGCATGCTGTTCTCGGGGACGATCGTCGCCGCGGGGACGGGCACGGGTGTCGTGGTCGCGACGGGGGACCGCACCGAGATCGGCCGGATCCAGCAGATGATCGCCGACGTCGGCGAGCTGCAGACGCCGCTGTCCCGCACGCTCGACCAGTTCGGCAAGTGGCTCGCCGTCCTGATCATCATCATGGCGCTGGTCATGACCGTCATCGGCCGCCTCCTGCACCAGATGCCGGTCGACGAGCTGCTGTCGGCCGCGATCGGGTTCGCCGTCGCGGCCGTCCCGGAGGGCCTGCCGGCCCTCGTCACGATCACGCTCGCACTGGGCGTCCAGCAGATGGCGCGCCGGCGTGCCATCACCCGTCAGCTGCCCGCGGTCGAGACGCTCGGCTCGGTCACGACGATCTGCTCCGACAAGACCGGCACGCTGACCCGGAACGAGATGACGGCCCGGACCGTCCGGACCCGATCGGCGGAGCTGACGGTGAGCGGCCTGGGCTATGCGCCCGAGGGCGAGGTGTCGGACAGCGGCGAGGTGGTCACGGTCGCGGACCGGCCGGACCTCGCACTGCTCGCCACCGTCATGATGCTGTGCAACGACGCCCAGATCGTGCGCGACGGGGACGCGTGGCGGCTCGTGGGCGAGCCCACCGAGGGGGCGCTGCGGGTCCTGGGTCTCAAGGCCGGGCTCGACCCGGCGGGCTGGCGCCGGGTCGCGGCGGTCCCGTTCGAGTCCGAGTCGAAGTACATGGCGACGCTCAACGACGCACCCGACGGTTCCCGGCACGTGCTCGTCAAGGGCGCACCCGACCGGGTCCTGGACCGGTGCGTCGCCCAGACCGGCGCCGACGGACGGGCCGAGCCGCTCGACCGGGCCTTCTGGGAGGCGCAGATCGACGAGATCGGAGGGCGCGGTCTGCGCGTGCTCGCGGCCGCCCATGCCCCTGCCTCGCCGGATGCCACGACGCTCGACCCGTCGGACGTCGACACGGGCCTGGAGCTCGTGGGACTCGTGGGCATCGTCGACCCGCCGCGCCCCGAGGCGATCGAGGCGATCGCCGAGTGCCGGTCGGCCGGCGTGCGGGTCAAGATGATCACGGGCGACCACGCGGGCACCGCCCTGGCGATCGGCAGGGAGATGGGCATCGTCGAGGGTGACGGCATCCACGTGCTGACGGGTCCCGAGCTCGAGGCGATGACGACCGAGGAGCTGCGGGCGGTGGCCCAGGAGGTCGACGTCTACGCACGCACGAGCCCCGAGCACAAGATCCGGATCGTCTCGGCGCTCCAGAGCCACGGTGAGGTCGTGGCGATGACCGGCGACGGCGTCAACGACGCGCCCGCGCTCACCCAGGCGGACGTCGGCGTCGCCATGGGCATCAAGGGCACCGAGGCGACCAAGGAGGCGGCCGACGTCGTCCTGGCCGACGACAACTTCGCGACGATCGAGCGCGCGGTCGAGGAGGGGCGCCGGATCTACGACAACATCCGCAAGTCGGTGCTGTTCCTCCTGCCGACCAACGGTGCGCAGTCGCTCGTGATCCTCATCGCGGTGCTGTTCGGGCTGACCCTGCCGCTGCAGCCGGTCCAGGTGCTGTGGATCAACATGGTCACGTCGGTGACGCTGTCGCTCGCGCTCGCCAACGAGCGAGCGGAACCGGGCATCATGTCCCGGCCTCCGCGTGACACGCGCGCCTCGATCCTCGACGCGGGCTCGCTCCGCAGGGTCGCGGTCGTCTCGCTGCTCATCGGCGGTGCGGCGATGGGCGTCTTCTACTACGAGTACGGCCGGGGTGTGCCGCTCGAGGTCGCCCAGACCACGGCGGTCACGATGCTGGCGCTCGGCCAGCTCGCCTACCTGTTCAACTGCCGGTACCTGCACCGCTCGAGCCTCACCGTCGACGTGCTCCGCGGCAACGCGGTCGTGTGGTGGTCCGCGATCACCCTGCTGCTGCTCCAGGCCGCGTTCGTGTACCTGCCCTTCTTCCACACCTGGTTCGGCTCGGCGCCGATCAGCGGGCGGGAGTGGCTGCTGACCGCCGGCCTCGCGGTCCTCGTGTTCGTCCTGACGGAGGCGGTCAAGGCCGTCGGGCGAGCACGCGAGCGGTCGGCCACGGCTCGGAGGCACTGAACGGGGGACCGCGCTCAGGTCACCCGCTCCCAGGCACGGACCAGCCGGGGGACCGCGCGCGCGATCTGCTCCGCGGGCTGCGCGAGCGTCATGCGGACGTGGTCGCGCGAGGTGGCGTCGGGGGTGAAGGTCGGCCCGGCGTTGACGAGCACGCCCTCGGCCGCCGCCGCGGCGGCGAAGGCGAGCGCGACCGGGCGTCCGACGTCGACCCACACGGAGAGCCCGCCCGCGGGACGCGGGACCGACCAGCCGGGGAGACCGGCCCGGAGGCCGTCGACGAGCGTGTCGCGCGCCTCGCGCAGCATCCGGCGCCGCGGGCCGAGGATCGCTGCGCGGTGGCCGAGCAGCTCGGTCACCGCGAGCTGTTCCAGGACGGCCGTCGCGATGTCGGCCGACTGCCGGGTCGCGGCGAGCCGCGCGACGAGGTCGGCGTGCGCACGCACCCAGCCCACGCGCAGGCCGCCCCAGAAGGCCTTCGACGCCGACCCGACCGACACCATGCGCTCGGAGCGCCCGTCGAGGGCGAACGGCGGCGGAACATCGGCGTCGGACGGCGGCGCGCCGTCGGGGCCTTCGAGCACGACCTCCGACAGGGTCTCGTCGCCGATGACCGTGGTGCCGTGACGCACGGCGAGGTCGGCGACGCGCTCGCGGTCCTCGGCGCCGAGCGTGGCTCCGGTCGGGTTGTGGAAGTCGGGGACGAGGTAGACCACGCGCGGTC
>Ga0233363_1001131_pt1 | contig 10558 bp, 6 predicted proteins | sample ElkDunMinimDraft_18_FD_191534 | JGI IMG/M metagenome (GOLD analysis project Ga0233363, IMG submission 191534) | Fecal eukaryotic communites from dung pellets of Tule Elk in California, USA - Elk Dung C16 | ecosystem: Host-associated > Mammals > Digestive system > Large intestine > Fecal | place...
GCTGCGAGGAGGTCGTCGCCGGTGCGCACGACCTCGTCGAGCTGCGGCTGCTCGCCGACCTGCGCACGGGCGAGCTCGACCTGCGTGACGACACGGCCCGCGACGAGGCGGAACGCCTCCTCGGCGCCGAGGGCGACGACCCCCGCACCCGCCTGGGCCTCCCTGCGCCCCCGCCGCTCCTGGACTCGCTCGCCGAGCCCGAGTGGTCACAGGTGCGACCACTTCCGCCTCCGGGCGCGTCGGAGGTGACCACTTCGGCTGCCGGGGAGGGCGCCGGGGCCGGGGCGGGGGGCGATGCCGAGGTGCGTGCCGCTGCCGTGGCCGCGCTGCGGGTGTGGCAGGTGCGGGCGTCGCACCCGTTCGCCGGACCCGACGTGCGGCGCGTCGCCGAGGTGCTGCGGCGCACGTGCGAGGGGTTGGCGGCAGCGCCCCGCTGACGCGCTGGTGCTCCCCGCCGTCGTCCCCCCGCGGGTGACCGCCGGCCCTCCACCGGCGGTCACCCGTCCGTGGGGGAGGAGCCGTCGGCGGGGCTCGACGCACGAGCAGCCGGTGCCGACCCGGAAGACCGCTCTGACGTCGCTCGGTCCTGGCGGACCTGTCCGACCGACGAACCTGGCGCGGTCAGCCGAGGAGCTCGGGCAGGTTGACCTGCACGTCACCGGCCGGGGTCGCGATGGCAACCACGCCGTCCTCGGCGGTGTAGTGCGTGGGCTCTGCCCATGCGTCGCCCTGGCGGTGCAGGACGGTCAGGCGTGCGGCCTCGGGGTCGATCAGCCAGAACGTCCCGGCTCCGTAGATCGCGTACTCGACGGTCTTGCTGACCTCGTCGTCGGCGTGGTTCGACGGGGACAGCACCTCGACGACGATCTGCGGGGGAGTGGTCACGTACGTGTCCCGCTCGGGGCCGGGCAGGACCGATAGGTCCGGGATGCGCACCAGACCGTCGCGCAGCAGCCAGTTGTGCCCTGGCAGGACTCGCTTCACGCCGAACGTGCCCGCGAACACGACGGTCAGGTACGCAACGATCGACTGGTGGTGGGCGTTGGCAAGAGGGCTCACGACCACCGTTCCGTCGACGTACTCGCTGCGGGTCCCGTCGTCGGGCAGCGCAACGTACTCGTCCCACGAGAGACGAACGCGCTCGGCTGCGACGGTCATACGCCCAAGGTACTCGTCGCGGTCGGCGCCGTCAGCGGGCAGCACGAAGGGGCCCAGCATGGGGGCGCGACGACGGATCGTCGCCGGCTACCTCACGGCGCGACGCCGACGACGTCGACCCGCACCTGGGAGTCGGGCTGGCCGGTGACCGAGAGCGTCAGCGCGCCCGGCACGGGGCCGGACGTCGGTGGGGTGTCCACGGCCTGGAGCGTCACGACGACCGTCGACCCGGGCACGAACTCCCCGAGCGGCACGGCGCGCAGCCAGCCGGCGGGGGTCACCGTGAGCTGCTGCGGCACCGGGCACGCGGGATCGACGACGACCTCGACGGTCGGGTCGACGGCGAGGTCGACCACCGGCGTCGACACCGAGAACGTGCACCAGCTGACGACGCGCACCGTGGTGGAGGCCGAGACGGTCGCACCGTCGCGCGTGACGACGAGCGTCATCGTGTACTCCCCGACGTCCGGGAGGGCGCCGATGCTCAGCGGTGCGGGGGGTTTGCGGAACTCCTCCGCGGTGCCAGTCACCAGGTCCTCGAACCGCCACCACCACACCTCGCCGGGTGCCGGCTCACCCGTGACGTCGGGCGTGAACAGGGCGGGTGCTCCCGGCGCGTACAGGGTGCGGTCGGTGGCCAGCGAGCTGATCCGGAAGGTCGCGGGGTCGCGGACCGTGCCCGCTCCGCCGAGCCCCTCGCGCGCGATCTGCGCACCGGCGCCCGTCATGGGGTCGTACTTGTCGATCGACGTGCTGCGCCAGGCGTCGTCGCCCAGCTGGAGCAGGCCCGAGCCGTGCCCGTCGAGGTCGTTCCAGAAGACGGTGGCCCCACGCACGACGAGCTCCACGCGGTGACCGGGCTCCGCCAGGGCGAACGTCTGCAGGGCACCCGTGCCGCGCTCCACGACCGTCGTCACGCCCGTGCGCCGGTCCGTCGCGACGACGTACCGGTCGACCTGCGCGAGCGCGCCGGGCTCCGCGTCCTGGTCACCCACCGTGGCGACCGTGGCGCACCTGCCGCCCCGCGTGCCGGCGACCCGCAGCGTGCCGTCGACGGCGGTGAACACCTCGGGCGACGTCGACGACCCGACGACGGCGACCGGCTCCGCCTCCGAGCGGGTCTGCCGGCACGAGACGACCCGTGGCCCGTCGAGCCGTCGGACCGTACCCGCCGGCACGTCGACGAGGACCGCGCGCCCCTGCACGAGCACGAGGTCGCCGCCGGTGCCGTCCTGGGGTGCCACGCGCAGGCCGCCGTGGGCCAGCCGGACGCGCGCGACGTCGTCGTCGTCGGCCGCCCACACGTCACCGTCGTCGTCGACGACGGCCCGCACGGGCTCGTCGAGCGGCAGGTCGGCCGTCGCTCGCACCTCGAGGGTGCGGGCGTCCACCGCCCGGACGGTCCGGCCGTCGAGGACCCACAGGGGCGCCGGGGCGTCCTGCGCGGCCCGGCCCGGCAGCACGGTCAGCGCGGTGTCCTCGCCGGCGAACCGGACCGCCCGGTCGATGCTCCAGGTGGCGCCGTCGATCCGCGCGACGGTCCCCGCCCGCACGACGTACGCGGAGTCGCGTCCCTGGACGACGGTCGTCGTGGTGTCGGCGACGGGCAGGCGCAGGGTCACCGCGACCTCCGCCGACGGACCGTCGACGAGCGAGACGAGCCCGCGCGCGGGCGAGACGAGCCACGCGGCACCGCTGACCTGGTCGAGCGCCCGTGGCGTGTGCCCCACGCCCCACAGGCCCGCGAGGACGAACGGCACCACGGCGAGCAGCGCCCCGACGGTCGCGCCCACCGTGCGGCTGCGCGGGCGGTCACCCTGCACGCCCCGCTCCGTCCTGCCGGCCGACGGGGACCGGCTCGCGGTCGCGCGCGCTCCCCGACTCGGCCTCGGCCGCCGGTGCGGCGTCGGTGCCCGGCCGGGTGCGCGGTCCGCGCAGCGTCCGCGGGTCGACGGCCGCGAGGACGCGCCGGGGCAGGGGCGTGCGCGCGGCGACCCGCCGGCGCACGTCCGCCTCGAGCGCCCACGCGCGCCGGGCGGTCGCGTCGGTCGGGTCGGCCGGCGAGCACACGCTCGCCGTGACGAGCGTGGCGAGCTCGGTGAACGCGTCGGCGGCGTCCGCGGCGGGTCCGCCTGCGCCGCCCGCCGCGCGGGCCACCTCGAGGGGGGTGCGCGCCAGCGCGACCGGCACGCCCTGCTCCCGCAGCACGTCGCACGCCTCGCGCCAGGCGGCCGCGACCCGGCGGGCGGGGGTGCCGCGCGTGCGGCGCCTGGCGCGGCGGACGTTCTTGGTGAGCAGCACGCCCGCCGCGAGCAGCACGAGACCCAGGAGGAGTCCGCCCATCACGAGCGCCCCGGTGCGCGCGACGCGGGCGAGCACCCCGCCCGCGACCTCGTTCCCGTCGTCCGTGGCCGCGTCGTCCGCCTGCGCCGGCTGCGCGACGGCGTCGGGTGCGACCTGCGGGACCTCCGGCTGGTCCTCCTGGGGGGACTCGACGGTGTTGGCCACGTCGGTGGGCTCGAACGCCACCCACCCGTACCCGTCGAGCAGCACCTCCGGCCACGCGTGCACGTCGGTGCTCAGGACCTCGACGACCCCGTCGACGGCGCGTGCCGGGTCGAGCCGGTACCCGACGGCGACGCGCGCGGGGTACCCGAGGGCGCGGGCGACGACGGCGAACGCCGACGCGTGCTGCTCGGCGTACCCGTACGTGGGGTCCTCGCTGCGCAGCAGCCGCTCGATCGCGCCGTAGGAGTGCCCGGGCAGGCCCTCGGGGTCGTAGGGCAGCGCCCGCAGGGACGCGGCGAGGGCGTCGAGCTGCGCCCACGGGGTCGCACCGCCCGCGCGCGCCACGTCGGCGCGCTCGCCGACCCAGTCGGGCACGTCGGGCAGGGTGCGCAGACCGGCGTCCGCGGGCGGTGGTGCCGCCTCCTGCACGCCGTCGAGGTGCGCCACGAGGCTCGTCACCCGGTACGACGTGTCGCGGACCTGGGCGGCGGCGTCGTCGCGTGCGGGCACGAGCGTGCCGCTCACCTCGTCCAGCCCTGCCGTCGTGCCGGTCAGGGCCACGGGCTCGCCGACGACGGGCAGGAAGACGCCTCCACCGGTGAGCACCTGGACGGCGAGGTGCACCGTGTCGGCGCCCGCGGCGTACGTCGTGCCGTGGGGCAGCTCGCTGCCCGCGAGCACGAAGCGCCCGGCCTGCGTCCACAGCGCGCCGTCGAACCGGTCGAGGGCGGTCAGACGCACCTGGGTGACGTCGGCCGGGTCGCCGTCGGTGCGCACGCTCACCCGGTACAGCGGGACGGCAGGACCGGTGAGCTGCGGGCGGACCTGCACCAACGGGCTCAGCCCCTGGTCGACCTGCACGGCGGGCTGGTAGACGGCACGCGGGTCCGCGCGGGTGCTGCCGTCGGCCAGCGGCAGCGCGGTCGCCCCGAGGACGGCGAGCGCGACCACGGCAGCGGCCCCGGGCAGGCCGATGAGCACGCGCCCGGCGGTGGAGTGCCGGCGCTGGGCGGCGAGGTCGACGCCGACGGCGTGCGCGGCGGCGAGGCTCGCGCCGTCGTCGGTCGACGCACGGTTGGCACGCACGAGGACGAGCAGGAGCGCGATGCCGAGCATCGCGGCCGTCGGCACCAGCGCCGACGCGTCGCGCCCAGCGGTCAGCGCGAGGCACGCGGCCAGGACGACGAGGGCGGGCAGCGCGACACCCACGACGAGGCGGGTGCGCAGCACGAGCAGCACCGCGGCGTACGCGCCCGCGAACGCGAGTGCGACGGGCAGCGCGAGCAGGTCGGGGGTGGTGTCCGCCGGGAGCGTGACGGTGAGCATGCGCGCCCAGCCGGAGAGCAGGCCGTCGGCGGTCGCGCGCAGTGCGTCCGTGCGCGGCAGCCCGTAGAGCGTCCGCGAGGCGTGCAGCCCGTACAGCTGTCCCACCGCGAGGACCACCAGCGCGACGGGGGCGAGCGCCCAGCCGGGCAGCCGGCGCCAGGTCACGAGCCACGCGAGCAGGGCCCCGACCAGGGCGGCGACCGCTACGGGCCGCGCCCAGCCCCACCCCGTGAAGAACGGGGCCAGCGCGCCGGCGGCGGCCACCACGGCCCCGACCGCCAGGACGGGCTCGGCCGCACGGGCGACGGCGGGCGCGTGCGTGGTCACCGCCTCACCCCCGCACCAGCGCGTTCCACACGGCGGGGAAGTCCTCGTCGGAGGTGACGCCGACGACGAGCGCACCGTCCAGCGGCGTCGCGCGCCGCCCGCGCGGCTGCCCGACCTGCACGAGCGAGACCATCTGGAACCGGCCGCGGACCCGGGACACGACGGCGCGCTCGGCGGCCGGCGGCTGGCCCGTGACGACGCCCAGCGAGACGCCCTCCTCGCGGGGGACCATCGACGCGAGCGCCGGGAGCCCGGGGTCGTCCGCGGTGGCGCGCGCGGCCGCCAGCAGGTCGAGGACCTCGCTGCGGTCGCGCGTGCGGTCGACCACGACCGTGTCCCCGCCGGTCGTCGACAGCTGCAGGGGGAACCGGCCGTCGACCGCGGCGACGGCGAGGGACGCCGCCACGCGGCACGCGTCCTCGAACGTGTCGCCGGGGTAGGAGAGGGCGCGCGTGTCGAGGACGACCATGAGGCGCGGCTCGAACGGCACGACGTTGTGCCGGACCATCAGCACGCCCGTGCGGGCGCTGGCCTTGGCGTGGATGAGCCGGTGGTCGTCACCCGGCTCGTACTCGCGCAGCGAGTGGAACGCGATGCCGCCACGGGGCGCGCTCGACGACGTCGGGCCCTCGGCGTCCTGCGACCGGCCCGACGGCACCGCCGCGACGTGGTGGATCCGCGGGTGCACCGTGAGCCGCCCGGTCGAGGCGTGGTCGGACGCGATCCGCATGAGGCGCAGCGGGTCGGAGTGGCCGATCGCGAGCGGGCCGACCGGGTACACGCCGCGCCGCGCGGTGGGCAGCGGGTAGGCAGCGACGTGCGTCGCGTGCGGGCCGAGGCTGGGCAGGGGCAGCGTCACCGAGCGCGTCCCGACCCGCTCGGTGGCCAGGACCGGCGGGCTGCGCCGCCCGGCCGTGTTGGTCACGGTCAGCAGGCCGCGCGCCGTCTCGCCCTCCGCGACGCGCAGCGGCTGGATCTCCCGGCGCACGGTGACCGACGGCCGGTAGACCATCCACAGCGCGGCCGCGGCGAGCGCGAGCAGGCACGCGAGCCCGACCAGGACGAGCTCCGGCCAGTCCGCGAGCCACCCGAGCAGCGGCAGGAGGACGCCCGCGACCGCGACGCCCTGCCCCGAGCGCGTGAGCACGTCACACCTCGGCGCGCTGCTGCGGCACGGGCACGCTCGTGAGCACCTGGTCGAGCAGGTCGGCCGCGGTGCGGCCCTGCAGCTCGGCCTCGGGGCGCAGGACCATGCGGTGCGGCAGGACGTACGGCGCGACGACCTTGAGGTCGTCGGCCGTGACGAACGAGCGGCCCTGCGTGGCGGCGAGCGCCTGCGCGGCCTTGGCCGTGGCGATGGTGCCGCGGGGGCTGACGCCCAGGCGCAGCTCCGGCATCGTGCGCGTCGCGGCCGTGACGGTCACGAGGTACGCGAGCACGGCCGGCGCGAGGTGCACCTGCGACGCGATCTGGTTCATCTGCTCGAGGTCCGCGGTGCTCAGCACCGCCGGCAGGTCGTCGGTGCTGTGCCCGGCCGTGACCTGCGCGACGACCTCGACCTCGGCGTCGTGGTCGGGGTAGCCCAGCGACGCCCGCATCATGAACCGGTCGAGCTCGGCCTCCGGCAGGTCGTACGTGCCGCCCTGCTCGACCGGGTTCTGCGTCGCGATGACGACGAACGGTCGCGGCACCAGGTACGGGATGGAGTCGACCGTGACCTGGCGCTCGGCCATGACCTCCAGCAGCGCCGACTGGGTCTTGGGCGAGGCGCGGTTGATCTCGTCGCCCAGGACGATGTTGGCGAACACCGCGCCCGGGTGGAACACGAACTCGCGCTTGCCCGCGTCGTACACCTGCACGCCCGTGACGTCCGACGGCAGCAGGTCGGGCGTGAACTGGATGCGGCGCATCGACCCGTCGACGGACTGCGAGATGGCCTTCGCGAAGGACGTCTTGCCCGTGCCCGGCACGTCCTCCAGCAGCAGGTGACCCTCGGCGAGCATGCAGACCAGGGCCATGCGCACGACGTCGGGCGCGCCCCGGATGAACGACTCCACGTTGGCGGCGAGCGCGTCGAACTGCTCGGCGAACCACGCGGTACGGCCCTGGGCCGATGCGTCGGCGAAGTCGTTGTCCACGCCTGTCCTCCCCCCGGACGGCACCGGCGCAGCGCCGGTGCGCCACCGCGGGCGGCCGGCGGACGTATCACCGGGCGCCGTGCGCGGTACCTGAAAGTTAGGACCACGCCGGCCGTGGGCAGATACGTCGGGCGGGCAGCATTCGTGCCCGTTGGGGCAGCGGGCCGGTCGGCGGGCCCGCGCACCGCGCAGGCGGGGGAAGGGTGCGGTCATGGACGTCGTCACCGACCCGGTGCTGGAGCTGGCCGACCGGGTGCTCGCCGTCGACCCGGGCGGCGAGGCGCACACGCGCGTGACCGTGCACCACACCGGTGACGTCGTGGCGCAGTACCGGGTGGAGGTGCTGGGCGACGCGGCCCGGTGGTCCACCGTGACGCCCCACCTGGTCTCGGTCCTGCCCGGTGAGGAGCAGGGCGTGACCGTCGACGTGGTGTTCCGGCCGCCGGCGCCCCCGGCGGCGCCCGTGGGCGACGTGCCGTTCGGGGTCCGGTGCGTGTCCCTGGAGCACCGGGACGTCGCCGCCGTCGTCGAAGGCGACCTGGTCGTCTCACCCGTCCAGGGGCTCGACGCGCGGCTGCGGCCCGACGGCCCGGGCGGTGCGCGCGCCGGGCGGTTCCGCGTCGAGCTGCAGAACGTCGGGACGACGCCGCTGGAGGTGACGCTGCAGGTCGGCGATGCCGCAGGGCTGCTGCGGTTCGCGCTCGCGCCGACCACCGCGACCGTCCCGGCCGGTGGCACGGTCGTCGCGCTGCTGGCCGTCGGCGCCCGCGCGCCGCGCCTGCTCGGGCCGCCGGTGCCCCACCCGTTCACGGTCACGTACGCCGAGGCGGCGTCCCTGCACGGCGGTGAGCTGGCCGGCACGTGGGAGCAGCGCGCGGCGGTGCGGACGTGGTGGCTGGTGGTCGCGGCGCTGCTCGTCGCCGCGCTCGTGCTGACGTGGCTGTGGCTGCGCGGGCAGGGCGGTGCCGTGGACCTCGCGGCGGGATCACCGCCGCCGGTCGTCCTGACCGCGGTCGAGCCGGGCCAGCGCCAGGTGCGCCTGGTGTGGGAGCGCAGCGCGTACGCCGGCGGGTACGTCGTGCGGGAGCGCACGACGTCGGGCGAGGGGACCGGCGTGGAACCCGTCGACGCGCAGGACCAGACGTCGTTCACGTGGCCGGAGCGTGAGCCGGGGCTCCACTGCTACGACGTCGCGGCCGTCGCGGGTGACGCCACGGGGCCCGCGAGCCCGCAGCAGTGCGTCGAGGTCACCGACGTCCCCCCGACACCGACGGCCGAGCCGAGCCCCACGGCGGCGCCGGGCGGCCAGGGCGTCCCGTGGGAGCCCGTCGGGTGGTACGTCGTGTACAAGTCGTTCTCGCTCGCCGACGCCGCTGTCGCGACCGCGCCGCAGGAGCTGCTGGCCCAGCTCCAGACCGCGGGTGCCACCGGGGCGCTCATCAGGGACTCCCGCGACTCGGTGGCGGTGCCCGACGGGCCCGGTGACGTGGGCATGACGCTGGTCGTCAAGGACGGCTTCGCGACGGAGGCGGACGCGATCGCGGAGTGCACGCAGTTCCGCGCGGTCGCGGGCACCTGCATCAGGCTGCCACCGGCGGCCCCGGGTCCGACGGCGACGCCATGACGGGCTACACGCTCGGCGTCGACGTCGGCACGTCCCGCACGGCCGCCGCCGTGTGGCGCGACGGGCGCGCGACCACCGTGAACCTCGGCGACCGCACCGACACCCTCCCGTCGGCCGTGCTGCTGCGTGACGACGGCGTGCTGCTGGTCGGCGACGCGGCGGTGCGCCGCGGCGTGCTGGAGCCGGAGCGCCTGGCGCGGGGCTTCAAGCGACGCCTGGGCGACCCCACGGGCCTGCTGCTCGGCGACGACGTGGTCGACCCGGTGGAGCTCACCGGGGCGGTGCTGCGGCACGTCGTCGACACGGTGCGCGAGCGGGAGGGCGGGGAGCCCGACCACGTGACCCTCACGCACCCCGCGACGTGGGGTGCGCTGCGCCGGGACCTGCTCGTCGAGGCGGCGGGCCACGCCCGGCTCACGGACGTCGGCCTGCTGGCCGAGCCCGTCGCGGCGGCCGTGCACTACGCCGCGCTCGACCGCCTGCCCGTGGGGGCGGTGGTCGCGGTCTACGACCTGGGGGGCGGGACGTTCGACGCGACCGTCGTGGTGCGCACCGCGGAGGGGTACGAGCTGCGGGGCGAGCCGGGCGGTGACGAGCACATCGGCGGGGAGGACGTGGACGAGGCGGTGCTGCGGCACGTCGTGGCCGCGCTGGGGCGCGCGTGGACGTCGCTCGACACGCAGGACCCGGCGGTGCTGGCGGCGCTCGCGGCCGTGCGGGACCAGTCGGTGCTCGCGAAGGAGGCGCTGTCGAGCGACGTCGAGGCCGTCGTGCCGGTGCTCCTGCCGGGCGTCACGCGTCAGGTCAGGATCACGCGCGGGGAGCTGGAGACGGCGATCCGCATCGACGTCCTGCGCACGGTCGACACCCTCGCGCGGACCGTCGCGTCGGCGGGGGTACGCCCGGCCGACCTCCACGCGGTGCTGCTGACCGGCGGGTCCAGCCGCATCCCGCTGGTCTCGGAGCTGATCGCCTCCGAGATCGGTGCGCCCGTGGTCGTCGACGCGCACCCCAAGTACGCGGTGTGCCTGGGGGCGGCCCTGAGCGCGGCGGGGCGGGTGCTGCCGGCAGCCGTCGTGCCGGCCGCGTCGACGCCCGGGTCGCAGGCCCCCGTGTTCCCCGTGGAGGCCGGACAGGGTGCCACGACGGAGGCGGGCGCCGTCGCGGTCCGGCTGCTCGGCGACGACGTCGCGGACGCCGTCCCGGCGGGCGAGGAGCGGCACCTGCTCGCGGCTCCCGAGCCGCAGGGCGTCGTGCTGGCGGCGACACCGCAGGACGCGGGCGTCGTGGTCCCGGTCGACGAGGCGGTCCGCACGCGCGAGGTGCGTGGGGCGCTGCGGCACCTCGCGTCGCGCGACGAGGTCGAGGTGACGTGGACCGGGGACCGGCGGCGCGGTGCGCTGCTCGCGCTCGGGGTGCTGCTGGGCGTCGTCGCGGTCGTCGGCGTGCTGGTCGTGGCGGCGCTCGCGCGCGGGGG
>Ga0233363_1001132_pt1 | contig 10556 bp, 6 predicted proteins | sample ElkDunMinimDraft_18_FD_191534 | JGI IMG/M metagenome (GOLD analysis project Ga0233363, IMG submission 191534) | Fecal eukaryotic communites from dung pellets of Tule Elk in California, USA - Elk Dung C16 | ecosystem: Host-associated > Mammals > Digestive system > Large intestine > Fecal | place...
TGAATGCGTCCTGCGTGGAGGGCTGGTCCCCGCGCGCCGTTGGCAGGACGATCCGGCTCCGTGCCGGCGGGCGCGTCCAGCGCAGCACTCCACAGGGCCTGGGCCCGGGTGGCTGCCCCTCGATCCCGGGCCGATCGGTGGGCTGGTCACCGCCCCGGGGCAGTGCTATCCAGAGGCTTTCCGACAGCGAGGACGTACGCATGGAAACCAACGAACTCTACCGGGGTCGACTGATCGACCACCTGCAGCTGGTGGTGCGCGATCTCGAGGCCTGCCGCCGCTTCTACGAACCGGTCCTGGCGACCCTGGGCGTTCCCCTGGGCGGCAGCGGCGATGGCTGGTTCTGGGCCGACGAACTGTTCGTCTCCAGCCCCGACAGCGAGGCGGCGCTGGGGCAGGTCACCGGCCGTCAGCACATCGCCTTCCAGGCCCGCGACCGCGCCGCGGTCGATGCCTTCCACGCCGCGGCCCTGGCCCATGGCGGGCGCGACAACGGCGCCCCCGGCGAGCGCGACTACCACCCCGGCTACTACGCCGCCTTCGTGCTCGACCCGGAAGGCAACAACATCGAGGCGGTCTACCACGGCCCGGCCGAGCGCAGCGCCGAGGCGGTGCGGATCCGCTTCGAATCCTGAGCGCGCCGCCTAGGGCGGCAGTGCGCAGGTCGAATCGGTGAGGATGCGCGTGACCCGCCCGAACTCCTCCTGCAACGGCCAGCGGTCCTGCGCCCGCGCATGGCGCCAGCTCGATTCGATCTCGCGCTGGCGCCGCTTCCAGGCCGCGCACTCGGCCTTCTGTCCCACCCGCGCGCAAGTGTCGTAGCGGTTCTCGCAGGCCTGGCCCACGCCGCCGGTATCCATGCGCACGCAGCGTGGCTTGGGTGCGGGATCCTCGCTCACGTAGCTGTCGTTGTCCCAGGTCTCGCACTGGTAGATCGGGGGCGGCGGCAGCCGCGCCTCGGGCGCGAGCCGCGAGGGCGCCGGCAGTTCCGGGCGCGGTGGGGCGGCCGGCTCGCCAGGGCGCGGTCCGGCCACCGCCTCGAAGTCCTCCAGCGGCGGCGGAGTCCAGGCCCTGGGCTGCTCGAGCGGAACCGCGGGCGGCGGCGGCGCGGGCAGGGTCGGCAGCGCCTCGAGCTGGCGGATCTCCTGGCGGCTGCCGGCCGGGCAGGGCGTGCCGTTCTGGATCGTCACCTCGCCGCTGGCCGCGGTGCAGCGGTAGATGGTCGCCGCATCCTGGGCCGGGGCGAGCGGGGCGAAGGCGAGCAGGCCCGCCAGGAGGAATCCGGATCGCATCATCAGTAGGTCGGGCAGTCGGCGGCCAGGCGCGCGTTGATGCCGCGCTCTTCGACGCGCAGGGTATCGCGCTCGCGCTCCTGGGCATTGAAGAAGCGCCGTCGGATCTCCTCTCGCCGGTCGCGCAGGCGCGCGCAGACCTCGGCCTGGGGCAGGGCGCGGCAGGTGTCGCGCACCCAGGTGCCGCCCGCGCCGTAGGCGACGGGGCGGCCATGGCCGGGTCCGTGCGGGGGCGGGCGCGGGGTCGGCGGGTGCGAGGGAGGCGGGGGAGGCCGGTGCTGGCCGATGGCGTTGCCGGACCCGGGCTTCGGGGTCGGCGCACCCACGGAGCCGCCGCGCGGCCGGTTGGCGTAGTACTCGCCCAGCGCGCCACCGCCACCCGCGCCGCCGCCGGGGTGTGGCCGTCCCGGGCCCCAGCCGCCGCCGTATCCCAGGGTCCACAGCGGCACCCAGCGCGGGTTGCCCGCATCGCTGTCGCTGGTATAGCGCTCGCCGTCGGGCGTCTCGCATTCGTACATGGCCTGCGGCGCACGCGTGACCACGACCTGCGGCGCGGGCGCCGGCGTCGCGGGCGGCGACCGCACCACCCGGTTCAGCGGCGCGCCATCGGTGGGGCGCTGCATCTCCAGCGTGCGTCCGGTGCTGCCGGCGGGGCAGGGCACATCGCCCAGGCTCACGTTGCCCCGCGCGTCCACGCAGCGGTAGACCCGGACCGGATCGCCGGCCGGCGCCACGTCGGCCGCCACCGCGGAGGCGGCGGCGAGCAGCAGGCAACAGCACTGGGCGGGACGGCGCATGGGGCCATCTTGCCGCCCGCCCGGAAGGGGCGCAAATCCGCGTCCGGTCAGCTCAGGCCGCGTCCAGCGCCGCCAGCGGCTGGGCCTGCCGGCGCAGCATCCGCGCGATCGAGGCAGCGGCGTCGCGGCCTTCCTGGACCGCGGTCACCACCAGGTCGGCGCCGCGCACGCAGTCGCCACCGGCAAACAGGTGCGGGTGCGAGGCCTGGTAGGGGAGGCGGTCTTCGCCACCCACGATCAGCCGGCCGTTCTCGCGCGCCTTCACGCCGAGGGGTTCCAGCCACTCGGGCGGGCGCGGCGAGAAGCCGAAGGCGATGATCACCACGTCGGCCTCGATCACCGACTCGCTGCCGGCGATGGGTTCGGCGCGCTGCCGCCCGTTGGCGTCGGGCGCGCCCAGGCGCGTCTCGACCACGCGCACGCCGCTGGCGCTGCGGCCGTCGGCGCTGTCGATCGCCAGCGGCTGGCGGTTGAACAGGAAGCGCACGCCTTCCTCGCGGGCATTGGCCACCTCGCGCGCGGAGCCGGGCATGTTGGCCTCGTCGCGGCGGTAGGCGCAGGTGACGCTGGCTGCGCCCAGGCGCACGGCCGAGCGCACGCAGTCCATGCCGGTATCGCCGCCGCCGAGCACCACCACGCGCTTGCCGGCCAGGTCGGGCAGGGCCAGGGTCGTCTCCCAGCCGGCGATCGGCCGGCCCTGCGGCTGGCGGCCGGTGACGAGGCGCCCGTTCTGCACCAGGAACGGAAGCGCCGGCAGCACGCCGGCCAGTTCCTGGCCGGACAGGCCGCCGTCGGTGTAGCGGTACGCGCCCAGCCCGAGGAACACCGCGTCGTAGTCGGACAGCAGGCTGCCGATCGCGACGTCGCGGCCGATCTCCACGCCCAGGCGGAAGCGCACGCCCATCTCCTCGAGCACCTCGCGGCGGGTGTCGATCACCGACTTGTCGAGCTTGAAGCTGGGGATGCCGAACTGCAGCAGCCCGCCGATCTGCTCGTAGCGGTCGAAGACGGTGGCGGCGATGCCGGCACGCGCCAGGCGATCGGCGCAGGCCAGGCCGGCGGGGCCCGCGCCCACCACCGCCACGCGATGGCCTGTGGCCACCACCTTGGACAGGTCCGGACGCCAGCCCTGCTCGAAGGCGGTGTCGACGATGTACTTCTCCACCGCGCCGATCGTCACCGCCCCGAAGCCGGCGTTGAGCGTGCAGGCGCCTTCGCACAGCCGGTCCTGCGGGCACACGCGGCCGCACATCTCCGGCAGCGGATTGGTCTCGTGGCACAGCGCCGCCGCCTCCAGGATGCGGCCTTCCTCCACGAGCCCCAGCCAGTTGGGGATGTAGTTGTGGACCGGGCACCTGGCCTCGCAGTACGGGTTGCCGCAGTCCAGGCAGCGGCCGGCCTGGTGCGCGGCCTCGGCCTGGCCGAAGCGGCCGTACAGCTCGCTCCAGTCGCCATCGGTGCGCAGCTGCAGCGGCACCTTGCGCGGCATGTCGCGCGGAACATCGAGGAACTGGAAGACCTGCTTCTTGCTCATGGGCGTGGCGTGGGCTGTCGGTCGCTGCGGGGAATGGGCCTTGGGCGGCGTGCTCAGTCCACGCACGCCGGCGGCGTGCCGGCGAGCGGGACATGCACGCGGCGTGCAGGCCGCAGCGACCACGGGCCCGACGCGACCATCACGCGGCCCTGCGCAGTTCGTGGGCCAGCGCTTCCAGGCTCGCGGCCTTGGGCTTGACCAGCCAGAACTTGCCGACGAAGTCGCGGAACTCGTCGAGGATGCGCGTGCTCCAGGCGCTGCCGGTGAGCCCGGCATGGGCCTGCAGCAGTTCGGTCAGGTGCTGGCGGTAGTTGTCGAAGCTCTCGGCCGAGATGCGCACGATGTCGATCAGCTCGTGGTTGTAGCGGTCGACGAAATCGCGGTCCAGGTCGAGCACATAGGCCAGGCCGCCGGTCAGGCCGGCACCGAAATTCAGGCCGGTGCGGCCCAGCACCACCACGGTGCCGCCGGTCATGTACTCGCAGCAGTGGTCGCCCGCGCCCTCCACCACCGCCACCGCGCCGGAGTTGCGGACCGCGAAGCGCTCGCCCGCCCGCCCGGCGGCGTAGAGCTCGCCGCCGGTGGCGCCATACAGGCAGGTGTTGCCGAGGATCGGCGCGTTGCGCGATTCGAACAGGCTGCCGCGCGGCGGCGAGAGCACGATGCTGCCGCCGGCCATCCCCTTGCCGACATAGTCGTTCGCCTCGCCCTCCAGGCGCAGGTGCAGGCCGCCGGCGTTGAACGCGCCGAAGCTCTGTCCGGCGCTTCCGGTCAGGTGCAGCGTCACCGGGCGCGCCGCCATCCGCGTATTGCCGTGGTGGCGCGCGATCAGCCCGGACAGCCGCGTGCCGATGCTGCGGTCGGTGTTGCGGATGGTGTCGGTGTACTCGCCGCCCTGGCCGCGTTCGATCGCCTCGGCCAGCGCCGCCTCCAGGCGCGCGGCCAGCCCGTCGGGCGGGGCCTGCAGCGCCGGTGCGCCGCAGTACGCGGCCGGCTGCGCCGGATCGCGCGCCAGCATCCGCGACAGGTCGATCTCCACGTCCTCGCGGGTGTGGCGCAGCACCTGCTCCAGCAGGTCGGTGCGGCCGACCAGTTCGTCCAGCGAGCGCGCGCCGAGCGAGGCCAGCAGCTCGCGCACGTCCTCGGCGATGTTGCGGAAGAAGTGCTCCACGCGCTCGGGCAGCCCGGTGAAGTGCGCCGAGCGCAGGCGCTCGTCCTGGGTGGCCACGCCGGTGGCGCAGTTGTTGAGGTGGCAGATGCGCAGGTACTTGCAGCCCAGTGCGATCATCGGCGCGGTGCCGAAGCCGAAGCTGTCGGCGCCCAGCATCGCCGCCTTCACCACGTCCAGCCCGGTCTTGAGGCCGCCATCGGTCTGCAGCAGCACGCGCTCGCGCAGTTCGTTGGCCTGCAGCGCCTGGCGCGCTTCCGACAGCCCCAGTTCCCAGGGCACGCCCGCATAGCGGATCGAACCCAGCGGGCTGGCGCCGGTACCGCCGTCGTGGCCGGAGATGGTGATCAGGTCGGCGCCAGCCTTGACCACGCCCGCGGCGATCGTGCCCACGCCCGCGTGCGAGACCAGCTTCACCGAGATCAGCGCGTCGGGATTGACCTGGCGCAGGTCGAAGATCAGCTGCGCGAGGTCCTCGATCGAATAGATGTCGTGGTGCGGCGGCGGTGAGATCAGGCCGATGCCCGGGCGCGCATAGCGCAGCCGCGCGATCAGCGGATTGACCTTGCTGCCCGGCAACTGTCCGCCCTCGCCGGGCTTGGCGCCCTGCGCGACCTTGATCTGCAGCACTTCGGCGTTGATCAGGTATTCGGGCGTCACGCCGAACCGGCCCGACGCGATCTGCTTGATCTTGCTGCGCTTCTCGGTCCCGTAGCGGGCCGGATCCTCGCCGCCCTCGCCGGAGTTGCTGCGCCCGCCCAGGCGGTTCATGGCGATGGCCAGCGCCTCGTGGGCCTCGGGCGAGAGCGCGCCCAGGCTCATCGCGGCCGAATCGAAACGGCGCACGATGGAGGACACCGGCTCGACCTCCTCCAGCGGCACCGGCGCGCCCAGCGGACGCGGGCGCAGCAGGTCGCGCAACGCGGCGGCGGGGCGCTGGTTCACATGGTCGGCATACACCTTCCAGTCCGCGCGCGTGCCGGTGAGCACCGCGCGCTGCAGGCTCTGGACCACGTCCGGGTTGTACTGGTGGTATTCGCCGCCGTGCACGTAGCGCAGCAGGCCGCCCGGCTCGGGCAACGCGGTGTCGTCCCAGCCATGTTCGGCCAGCGTCCAGGCATCGGCCTCCAGGCGCGCGAAACCGGCGCCGCCGACGCGCGAGGGCGTGCCCTCGAAGCAGGCCTCCACCACGTCGTCGTCCAGGCCGACGATCTCGAACAGCTGCGCGCCGCGATAGCTGGCGATGCTGCCGATGCCCATCTTCGACAGGATCTTGAGCAGGCCCTTCTTCACCCCGCGCCGGTAGCTGCGGCCGAACTGGGTGGGTTCGTTGCTGGTCTTGCCGCCCAGCAGGCCGCGCCGCGCCAGCGCGGCCAGCGACTGGTAGGCCAGGTAGGGATAGACCGCGGTCGCGCCGAAGCCGATCAGGCAGGCGAAATGGTGGGGGTCGCGCGCGGTGCCGGTTTCCACGATCAGGTTGGCATCGCAGCGCAGGCCCTTGCGTACCAGGTGCAGGTGCACCGCGCCGGTGGCGAGCAGCGCGTGCACGGCCGCATGCCCGTGCCGCGGGCGGCGGTCGCTGAGGATCAGCAGCTCCACGCCCTCGCGCACCGCCGCCTCGGCCTCGGCGCGAATGCGCGCCAGCGCGCCGCGCAGGCCGGTGCGGCGGTCGAAGTACAGGTCGATGTAGCGATGCCGCGCGGCGAAGCGTTCCAGCGCCAGCAGCTGGTGCAGCTTGCGCTGCGACAGCACCGGCGAGTTGAGCATCACGTGGTCGACGTTCTCGGCCTGGTCCAGGAACAGGTTGCCCTCGCGCCCGATCTGGGTGGAGAGCGTCATCACGCACTCCTCGCGCAGCGGATCGATGGGCGGGTTGGTGACCTGGGCGAAGGCCTGGCGGAAGCAGTCGTACAGCGGACGCACGCGCTGGCTGACCGCCGCCATCGGCACGTCGTCGCCCATCGAGCCGATGCCTTCCTGCTCGGTCTCGGCGAGCGGGCGCAGCACCGCTTCCTGCTCCTCGCGCGAGAGCTGGAACAGCTTCTGGAAGGCCAGCAGCATTTCCGGGGTGAACGGCGCATCGGTCAGCGCGGGATCGATCAGTTCGGTGTGCAGCCAGCGCATGCCGCGCTTGAGCCACTGCTTGTAGGGGGCGCGCGAGCGGTTGATGGCGTCGATCGCGTCGTTGTCGAGCAGGCGTCCGCCGTCCAGGTCCACGGCGATCATCTCGCCCGGCCCGAGCTTGCCCTTGGCCTGCACCTGCGCGGGCGGGACGTCCCACACGCCGGCCTCGGAGGCGATCACGAACACGCCGTCGGTCGACAGCGTCCAGCGCGCCGGGCGCAGGCCGTTGCGGTCGAGCGTGCAGGCGGCGAAGCGCCCGTCGCACATCACCACGCCCGCCGGCCCGTCCCAGGGTTCGGAATTGATCGAGTAGTACTCGTAGAACGCCGACAGGTCGGCGTCCTTGTACTCCAGCGACTGGGTCGCCGGCGGAATCAGGATGCGCATCGCCTGCGGCAGCTCCATGCCCCCCAGCAGCAGCCACTCGAGCATGTTGTCCAGCGATTGCGAGTCCGAGCCGTGCATGGTCACGGTCGATTCGAATTCGGACACGTCCAGCAGCGGCGAGCGCCACACGCCCTTGCGCGCCTGCGCCCAGCGCCGGTTGCCCTCGATGCTGTTGATCTCGCCGTTGTGGGCCAGGCGACGGAACGGATGCGCCAGCGGCCAGCGCGGCAGCGTGTTGGTGGAGAATCGCTGGTGGAACACCAGCGCGCGCGCGGCCAGCGCCGGATGCGACAGGTCCGGGAACAGCTGGCGCAGGTGGCTGGGCAGGACCATGCCCTTGTAGCCCAGCAGGCGCGGCGACAGGCCCACGACGTAGTAGTCGGGCAGCGCGGCCAGGGCCTGCTCGCTGCGGCGGCGCGCCAGGTACAGCGCGCGCTCGAGCGCGTCGAGGTCCTCGTGCGCGGCCTCGATGAACACCTGCTCGATGCGCGGCACGGTGCGTTGGGCCAGTGCGCCGCAGGCGGCCAGGTCGAGCGGCACTTCGCGCCAGCCGGCCACGCGCACGCCTTCGCGCTGCAACTGCGCGGCGAGGGTGTCGCGGCACTGCGCGGCCTCGGCCTCGGCGCGCGGCAGGAACACCATGCCGGCCGCGACGGTGCCGGCGTGCAGGGCGATACCGCTCTCGTCCGCCAGCGTGCGCACGAAGCCGTCGGCGCCGTGGATCAGCACGCCGCAGCCGTCGCCGGACAGTCCGTCGGCAGCGACGCCGCCGCGATGGGCCATGCGCGAGAGCGCCTCGAGCGCGATGTCGACGATCGCGCGCTCCGGCGCGCCCTCGACCTTGGCGATCAGGCCGAAGCCACAGCTGTCGTGCTCGCTTGCGGGGTCGTGGAGGCCCCGATCCGGGTGTGCCCGCATCGTCATGTCGTCGTGGTGGGATGGACGGGAGGCGTGGGGCTGGTGCCGGAGGACGGGTACGCGGAAACGACCCCGGCGGCGCGCCACGGAATCGAATAAAACACACTTTGTGCGGCGCGGCAATCGCCGCGCCTAGATGGTTTCTGCTGCAACGTCAAGCGCGCGAAAGCGCCTGTTCTTCAGCGGACCTGGCGGCCGTCGCGGGCGTCGCGGATGGTGGTCGGCTGGGCCAGGCCGGAGGTTTCCCCGGCAACGATCGCATCCACGCCGGCGACGATTTCCGGCGACAGTTCCCCGCGCGTACGCGGCGCGGGCATGCCGCCGACGTTGGCGCTGGTGGAGACCAGGGCCGCGCCATATCCGCGGCACAGTCCGGCGACGACCGGGTGCGCGCTGACGCGCACCGCGATGCTGTCGTGCGCGCCGCTGATCCAGTGCGGCACGCGCGTGGTGGCCGGCACGATCCAGGTATGCGGGCCGGGCCAGGACGCGAGCACTTCGTCCCGGGTGGCCGCGCGGAGTGCCTGCCAGTCGACCAGCCCGTCGAGCTGCGCGACCGAGGCGGCGACCAGGATCAGTCCCTTGTCCACCCGCCGCTGCTTGAGCGCGAGCAGGCGCAGGACCGCCGCTTCGTCCAGTGGATCGCAGCCCAGCCCCCACACGCCCTCGGTGGGGTAGGCGATGACGCCACCGCGTTCGAGGATCGCGATCGCATCGACGATGGTGGTGGTGGTGGACACGAGGTCAGCTCAGGCAAGCGCGGCGGGAATACCATCCGCGCCCGGCATCAGAACGGCGCCTCATCGGCCTTCTTCACCACGCGCTTCCTGCCCGGTTCGAACGGCGCCGGCGCGACCAGCGGCCTGGCCGCCTCCAGGTCGCCCGACAGCGGACGCGCCGCCTTCTGCGCCGGGGTCTTCTTCGCCGCCTTGGTGGTGGCCTTCTTGGCGGCTTTCTTCGTCGCCTTCTTCGCGGGCGCCTTCTTGGCCGTGGCCTTCTTCGTCGGCGCCTTGGCGGTCGCGTCCTTGGCGGCCGTCTTCTTGGTGACGGCCTTCTTCGCGCCGAAACCGCGCCGCGCCGGCTTGCCGGTCTCCTCGAGCAGGCGGGTCACCTCCTCCAGGGTGAGCGAGGCCGGCTCGCGGTCCTTGGGGATCTTGCCGTTGAGGCGGCCATCGCTGATGTAGGGGCCGAAGCGGCCATTGAGCACCTGGATGTCGCTGCCGTCGAACTGCTTGATCACGCGGTTGCGGGCGATCTCTTCCTTTTCCTCGATCAGGAACACCGCCCGGGCCAGGTCGATCTTGTAGGGATCGTCGTCCTTGCCCAGCGAGGCGTAGGTGCTGCCGCGCTTGGCGAACGGGCCGAAGCGGCCGATGCCCACGCTCACGTCCTCGCCCTTGTCCTGGCCCAGCACGCGCGGCAGCTGGAACAGTTCCAGCGCTTCGTCCAGGCTGATCGAATAGATGCTCTGGCCTGGACGCAGCGAGGCGAACTTCGGCTTCTCCTCGTCCTCGACCGTGCCGATCTGCACCAGCGGTCCGAACTTGCCGATGCGCGCGCTGACCTGGCGGCCGCTCTTGGGGTCCTCGCCGAGCACGCGCACGCTGCCGGCGTCGGCCTTGTCCAGCGTGGCCTTCTTCTCGTCGACCTGTTCCTTGAACGGGCCCCAGAACTTCTCCATCAGCGGCACCCACTCCTCCTCGCCGCGGCTCACCGCGTCCAGTTCGTCCTCGAGGTTGGCGGTGAAGTCGTAGTCGACGTACTTGGTGAAGTGGTTGCTGAGGAACTTCGATACCGCGCGGCCCACGTCGGTGGGCTTGAACGCGCGCCCTTCGAGCACCGCGTACTGCTTGCCGGTCAGGGTCTGGATGATCGCCGCGTAGGTCGAGGGCCGGCCGATGCCGTATTCCTCGAGCGCCTTGACCAGCGAGGCTTCGGTAAAGCGCGGCGGCGGCTGGGTGAAATGCTGGTCGGCGTGGACGCGGTCGAGCGGGATGCGGTCGCCGAGCTTCATCGCCGGCAGCTTGCGGCCCTCGTCCTCGTCTTCCTTGCCCTTGCTGTCCTTGCCTTCCTCGTACACGGCCAGGAAGCCCGGCACGACCACGGTGGTGCCCGAGGCGCGGAAGCCGTGCTCGGCGCCGGCGGCCAGGTCCACGGTCACGGTGTTGAGGGTGGCCGGGATCATCTGCGAGGCCACGGTGCGCTTCCACACCAGCTCGTACAGGCGGCGCTCGTCGTCGCTCAGGAAGCGCGCGACCTGGGCCGGGGTGCGCAGCGCGGAGGTCGGGCGCACCGCCTCGTGCGCCTCCTGGGCGTTCTTGGACTTGGTCTGGTAG
>Ga0233363_1001137_pt1 | contig 10527 bp, 9 predicted proteins | sample ElkDunMinimDraft_18_FD_191534 | JGI IMG/M metagenome (GOLD analysis project Ga0233363, IMG submission 191534) | Fecal eukaryotic communites from dung pellets of Tule Elk in California, USA - Elk Dung C16 | ecosystem: Host-associated > Mammals > Digestive system > Large intestine > Fecal | place...
GGGCCCTGTCCCGGGCCGAGCCGGGCCGGTCCGGGCGCCGGGGACTCCGTCAAGGTGAGGGCGTCCGCCTGGCGGTGCCGTGGGCCGGTACGGCCGATCGCCGCGCGGGAGACCGGGCCGTCCAGGGGCGGCCCTGTTAGCTTGCGGGCAGGGAACCCAGGACAGAGAGGACCCCCGTGGACGACAGGACCCAGGCGTTCGACCAGCTCACCGAGGACTACCGCCGCTTCCGCCCCGACTACCCCGCCCCCCTCCTCGAACGGCTCGGCGAGCACGTCCGCGCCGGGGACCGCGACTCCTGGCCGACCCCGTGGCTGATGCTCGACGTCGGCTCCGGAACCGGGATCTCCACCCGCGCCCTGCGCCGCGTGTTCGGCCCCGCGCCCCGCGTCGTCGGGGTCGAACCCGGCCGTGCCATGCGGGACACCGCCGAGGGCCACGACCGCGACGGCGTGGAGTTCGTCGGGGGCCGGGCCGAGGAGGTCCCCTTCCCGGACTCCTCCGCCGTCCTCGTGCTCGCCGCACAGGCAGTCCACTGGTTCGACCGGCCCGCGTTCTACGCGGAGGCCGCACGCCTGCTCGCCCCCGGCGGCACCGCCGCCGTCCTCAACAACGACCGCGACTGGACCGCGAGCGCGTTCGCCGACGCCTACGAGAACCTGCTGGAGGAGTACGGCGACGACTACCGGCGCGACTACAGGGCCTACGACACCGTCGGTGAGATGAACGCCGCCGACGGCCTGGGCGAGGCCACGGAGTCCACCGCGTCCTGGACGCGCTCACTCGGCCCCGAGGGGTTCGTCGGCACGGCCCTGTCCTCCAGCCGGATGGCCGCCGTGGTCCGCAACATCGGCGAGCCGCGCACCCGCGACGCCCTCGCCTCGCTCGTCACCGAGTACTTCCCCGACGGGAACGTACGCGTCCCCTACACCACCCGGCTCTACCTCGCCCGCAGGGAGGGCTGACCGGACGCCCGGCCCCCGACCGCGGTCGGGGACCGGCTTTGCCCCCCGTGTCACCACCGCTGGGTCTACCCAGACGCGGCACCGGGCAGGCTCCCGCCGATCGGGCCCACCGCGGGCCCCGACCGACGAGGGGCACGCACACCCATGGCTCAGCTGATCGTCCTCGGAGTGGCCGACCGCGACACCGCCGAGAAGGCCCTGGACATCGCCGCCGACCTGAGCAGGCAGCAGCTCCTCCAGCTGGAGGACGCCGCCTACGCCTACAAGGACGAGAAGGGCCGGCCGCGCATCCACCAGACCATCGGCACCACCGGGGTCGGCGCGCTCGGCGGCGCCCTGTGGGGCACCCTCATCGGGCTCGTCTTCCTCAACCCGCTCCTCGGGCTCGCCGTCGGCGCGGCCACCGGAGCCGTCGCCGGGAAGCTCACCGACGTGGGCATCGACGACGACATGATCAAGCAGATCGGCTCCCAGCTCGAACAGGGCCGTGCCGCCGTGTTCCTGCTGGCGGACTCCGCCACCGCGGACCGGGCGATCGAGGCCTTCACACCGCTGCACCCCACGGTCATCCGGACCAACCTCACCCGTGAGAACGAGCGGGAGCTCGTCGAGGCCCTGCGCTCCTGACCCGGGCTCCTTCCGGCCGCCGCCGCGAGTCACCCGGCGGCGGCCGGAGGGAGCCCGGTGGAGCGGACGCTCCCGCGCGCCCTCCCCGCGGCCCGGTCCACGCGGCCGGGCGGTCCCGCCCCACCGTCCGCGGCGACCCCCCCGGCCGTGCGCGCGTGCCGGGCGACCCGCGACCGTTCGCGAACCCGGAGGCGCCGTCCCGGCAGAGGACGCGGGGCGGACGACGGCGCACTGCCCGTACCCCGACCAAGATGCGACAAGGAGCAGTCATGACCACGACCAAGCCGAACCTGGAAGACGTCACCGACTTCGCGGACGCCGACCGGGGCCTCGTCGCCCGGCTCGAACCCGGCCGGATCAGGGACGATCGGGGCCGTGTGGTGTGGGACGCCGACGCCTACGCGTTCCTGGAGGAGGAGTGCCCGGACACCGCCGCCCCGAGCCTCTGGCGCCAGTCCCGGCTGTGCGCCCGCCAGGGCCTGTTCGAGGTGGTGGAGGGGATCTACCAGATCCGCGGGTTCGACCTGTCCAACATGACCCTCGTGGAGGGGGACACGGGCGTCATCGTCATCGACCCCCTCGTGTCGGCCGAGCCCGCCGCGGCGGGGCTGGACCTGTACCGCAGGCACCGGGGCGAACGTCCGGTCACCGGCGTGGTCTACACCCACTCCCACATCGACCACTTCGGCGGTGTCGGCGGCGTCACCGACGGCGACGTCCCGATCCTGGCCCCCGCGGGGTTCATGGAGAACGCGGTCGCGGAGAACGTCTACGCGGGCCCCGCGATGACCCGGCGCGGGCTCTTCCACACCGGTACGAACCTGGAGCGCGGCCCCGCGGGCCAGATCGGCGTCGGGCTCGGCCAGACCAACTCCACCGGCACCGTCACCCTCATCGCCCCCAACCGCGACATCACGCGCACCGGGCAGGAGGAGGCCGTCGACGGAGTGCGGTTCGTCTTCCAGATGACGCCGGGGACCGAGGCCCCCTCGGAGATGAACTTCCACCTCCCCGACCGCCGGGCCCTGTGCATGGCCGAGAACGCCACCCACACCCTCCACAACGTCCTGACCCTGCGCGGGGCGCCCGTGCGGGACGCCCGGGCCTGGTCGCGCTACCTCGACGAGGCCGTCGAACTGTTCGGCCGGGACTCCGACGTGCTCTTCGCCTCCCACCACTGGCCCACCTGGGGCGCCGAACGACTGGTGTCCTTCCTCTCCCAGCAGCGCGACATGTACGCCTACCTGCACGACCAGACCCTGCGCATGCTCAACAGCGGCTTCGTGGGAACGGAGATCGCCGAGCTGATCCAGATGCCCCCGGGCCTGGAGCGCGAGTGGCACACCCGCGGCTACTACGGATCGGTCAGCCACAACGTCAAGGCCGTCTACCAGCGGTACATGGGGTGGTTCGACGGCAACCCCGCCCACCTGTGGGAACACCCCCCGGCCGAGGAGGCCCGCCGCTACGTGGACTGCATGGGCGGCGTGGACGAGGTCGTGCGCAAGGCGGGCGAGTACCGCGACGCCGGAGACCTGCGCTTCGCCGCCACCCTGCTCGACCACGCGGTGTACGCCCGGCCCGACGACTCCGACGACTCCGACGACTCCGGCGCCAAGGCGGCCCTGGCCGGTGTGTACGAGGCACTCGGCCACGGGGCCGAGTGCGGCACCTGGCGCAACTTCTACCTCCAGGGCGCCGCGGAGCTGCGCGGCGGCGGGGCGGGCGAACCGCTGGCAGCGGGAGCGGGCATGGCCGCGGCCCTGACGGTCGAGCAACTGTTCGACTCGCTCGCGATCAGGGTCGACGGGCCCCGGGCGTGGGAGGAGCGCTTCGCGATCGACTGGGACCTCACGGACCTGGGCGCCGTCGTGCGCACCACGATGTCCAACGGCGCACTCATCGTCCGGGAGGACCCCCGCGCGGGGGAGGCCGGCCTGCGGGTGACGCTCACCAGGCCCGAACTGCTCAGCCTCATCGGAGGAGGGGGCGGACACGGCCTCGCCACGTCGGGCGACGCGTCGCTGCTGGGGCGGCTGTTCGGTCTGCTGGAGGAGCCCGACCCGGTGTTCCCCGTCGTCACCCCCAGGAAGGCGGCGGACACCGGGGGGAGCAGGTCCGCGGCGCCGCGACCTCGCCGGGAGGGCGGGGACGGGGCCTGAGGGGACACTGCCGCGGAGGGCGCCGCGGTGGGTGGAGGGCCCCGGGCGGGTCCGCGCGGTGCACAGGGCCGATGCGGAAGGGGCGCGTGCTCCCCCCGGGCGGAGCGGGCCGAGGGCCGCGTCGGTTCAGAGGTCGGCGGCCCCCGGGCGCGACCGCAGGCGGCGCAGCATCCGGGCGTCCTGGAACCCGACCGCCCGGGCCGCCGCCTCCACGGTCTCCCCGGTGCCGATCAGGTGCTCGGCGCGCTCCACCCGCAACCGCTGCTGGTAGCGGAGCGGGGTGAGGCCGGTCGCCGCCACGAACGCGCGGGACAGGGTGCGCTCGCCGACCCCGGCGTCCGACGCGAGCTCGGAGAGGAGCAGGCGGTCCCCGAACCGCGCGTCGATGCGGTCCTGGACCCGGTGGACCGCGTCCACGAGGTGCCCGCGGTGCCGGAGCATGGCGCTGGCCTGGGGCTCGTCGCCGTTGCGGCGGGCGTAGACCACCATCTCCCGGGCGATCGAGGCCGCCGCGGAGGGTCCGTGCCACACGGTGACCAGGTACAGGGCCAGGTCGATGCCGCTGGCGATCCCCGCCGAGGTCACCACGTTGCCGTCCGGCACGTACAGGACGTCGGGTACGACCCTGGCGCGCGGCCACCGGCGGGCCAGGAGGTGCTGGAGGGCGTGATGGGTGGTGCAGGACCGGCCGTCCAGGAGTCCGGCCTCGCCGAGGGCGAAGGCGCCCGAGCACACGCTCGCCACGGTTCCGCCCGCCGCGTGGTGGGCTGCCAGGCCGGACGCCTGCCCCGGGGTGAGGACGCGGAGGGGGACCTCCCCGCCGGACCGCCAACCCGGAACGACCACCAGGTCGTCGGGAGAGGTGTCCGGCCAGGTGGTGCCGGCCCGCAGGGTGACGCCCTGGGCGGTCGGCACGTCCTCCCGCCCGGACACGTACCGGACCTCGTAGCCCAGGCCGAGGTCGGCGGCGGTGGAGAACACCTGCGCCGGGCCGGCCAGGTCCAGCAGGTGCAGTCCGGGGACGAGGAGGAAGACGACGGTGCGCACGATCCGGTCAGGCTACAGGGTCAGTTCCGCCACCGTGCGGACCCTGGCGAAACGGCCCTCCAGGGCGTAGACGGTACGGGCGACGACGGCGTCGGTCCCCAGGGTCAGCGGGTCGGCGAGGATCTCCGCGAGGGAGCGCCCCTCGGGGGATCCGGGAGCCTGGATGGGCTCGGTGGCCGTCGCGTCCACCGCGAGAACGACCTCGTACCCCAGGTCGGAGGCGGCGCGGACGGTGGTCTCGCAGCACTGCTCGGTACGGATACCGCAGACCACGAGTTCGGTGACGCCCCACCGGGTCAGGTGGCGTTGCAGAGCGGTGCCGCCGAAGGCGCTGTGCACGACCTTGGTCAGGACGGGCTCCCCCTCCCGCGGCACCAGGCCGTCCAGCGGCTCCACGAAGCCGCGCGCGGGGTCGAACACGCTGCCGGTCCCGGGTTCGGTGTGCAGGACCCACACCACCCGGTCGCCCCGGCCGCGTGCGTGGTCCACCAGGGCGGCGATGCGCGAGCCGACGTCCGGCCGGGAGGACGCCTTCCAGCTCTCGCGCTGGAGGAAGGACTTCTGTGCGTCGACCACGACGAGTGCTCTTGTCATGGGTCGATGCTGGCAGTGCGGGACCGTTCGGGGCCAGGCACGATCCCGCCCGCCACCGGACGGATCCGGTCACGGGGTGCGTCGCCGCCGGGCCGGCGGCGCGGTCAGGTGAGCCGCTTCTTGAAGCCGACGTGGGAGGCGGTGTAGCCGAGCCGGCCGTAGAAGCGGTGCGCGTCGTCGCGGGCGGCGTCCGAGGTCAGCTGCAGCATCGCCGCCCCGCGTCCGCGCGCCTCCGACTCGGCCCAGGCCATCATCTCCGATCCCAGTCCGCTGCCGCGTTCGTCCGCGTGCACCCGCACAGCCTCCACCTGTGCGCGGGTGGCGCCGCGGTGGGAGAGGCCGGGGAGGAACGTGAGCTGGAGGGTTCCGACCACCCGCCCGTCGCGGCGCGCCACGGCGAGGAACTGGTGGGGGTCGGCGTCGATCACCTCGAACGCCGCGAGGTAGGGCTCCTGGTCGGCCGGGCCCTCGCGCCGGGCGCCGAGCACGTCGTCGGCGAGCAGGGCGACGATCGCCGCCACGTCCTCGGTGCGGGCACGGTCGATGGTGACGGCGGCGGGCATGCGCTCTCCTCGGAGGTCCAGGTGTCGTGGCGCCCCAACGTAGTGGAGGTCGGCGCGGCCTCTCCGGGCGGCCGACCCCGGGGCGCACCCCGCTGCGGGCCCGCCTCAGCGGAAGCGGGCGGCCCGACGGCCGGGAGGGCGCGCCCGTCAGAGGAGCAGCCGGGCGACGGCCGCGAGGTCCTCCACCACCGTGGTCGCGTGCGCGAGGTCAGCGGGGTCGGTCGTGGACGCCACCGCCAGTACGGGCATCCCGGCGGCGATCCCGGCGCGCGCGCCGGCGGGGGAGTCCTCCACCACGACGCACGCCCCGGGGACGGCCCCCATGCGCCCGGCTCCCAGCAGGTAAGGCTCGGGGTGGGGTTTGCCCTCGGTGACGTCGTCGGCGGTCACCAGCACGCGGGGGAAGGGCAGCCCCGCCGTCCCGATCCGGGCGCGGGCGATCCTGTCGCCGCCGGACGTGACGACCGCCCAGGGGCGCCCCCGGGCGTCGAGTTCGGTGAGGAGGCCCAGGGCCGCGGGCACGGCACGGACCCCGTCTCCGGCGGCGGCCTCGTGGGCCTCGATCCGCTTCGCCTCGGCGGCCGGGTCCAGGTGCGGGGCCACCAGCCGCACCAGCCCGTGGTCGGTGCGTCCGTGGCTGTGCTCCAGGACCTCGGCGACGTCGAGGCCGCGCTCGTCGGCCCACGCCGTGAGGCCCGCTCGGATGCTCTCGGTGGAGTCCACCAGCACCCCGTCCAGGTCGAACAGCACCGTCGCCCCGTCGTAGTCGCCCACGTCGCCCCCTCGGTTCCAGGTCGGTCGGCACTCCAGGGTGCCAGAACCCGGCCAGGGCGCGGCGGGGCGCGACCCGCCGCGCCCGGACCCGCGCCGATGACAGCTGACCCATGGACACGGAACAGCTGACCGCCCTCGCCCGGGCCACCGGCGTCGACGACCCGTCGGCGGGGCTCGACGCCACGGTGCGGGCCCGCAGGGAGAGGGAGCGGATCGAGGCCGTGCTCGTGCGCCGGGCGCGCAACCGGGGTGCAACCGGGGCTCCACCCGGGCGGAGATCGCGGAGGTCCTCGGAGCCTCCCGACAGGCCGTCCACAAGGAGTACGGCGGGCGGGGGCTCCCCGGTTCCCGGAAGCAGGCGCCGCGGCACCCCGGTCAGCGCAGCGCCGCCGCGAACCTCTCCATGCGGGCGCCGAACCCCTCCGCGTCGCCGAACCACACCGCCACCGAGTCCGCCCCGGCGGCGGTCAGCTCCCGGAACTGTTCCACGGCGCGCCCGAACTCCTCCTCGCCCCCGGGCCAGGCGATCCGGGTGCCCGTCCGCACGGGACGGTCGGTCAGGCCCCGCAGCCGGTTGCGGGCCGCCACGAACCCCTTCGTGGTCAACCCGACCCCCTGCCACTCGTCCCCCCACGCGGCGGCACGCCGCAGCGCCCGGTCGGAGGCCCCGCCGACCATCACCGGGACGGGCCGCTCCGGGCGCGGCTCGAACACCCCGTCCCCGTAGGAGTGGAACCGGCCCTCGAACGGGCCGCCGCCCTCCGACAGGTGCCGCAGCAGTCGCAGCGCCTCGTCCGTTCGGGCCCCGCGCGTGGCGAAGTCCGCGCCCACGGCGGCGAACTCCTCCCGGGACCATCCGACGCCCACCCCCAGGACGAACCGCCCCCCGGACAGCGCGTCCAGGGTCGCCGCCTGCTTCGCGAGGACCAGGGGGTCCCGCATCGACGCCACCAGCACCGACGTGCCCAGGCGGATCCGTGTCGTGCGGGCGGCCAGGTGCGCCAGGGTCACCAGGGGCTCGTACACGCCGCCGAACGTGGTCCCGTAGGGCGAGGGCGGCAGCAGGTGGTCCGGAAGCCACACGGCGTCGATGCCCAGTTCCTCGGCTCGGACGCCCAGGCCGACGAGGGTCCTCGGGGACATCTCCGGCGACTCGTCGGGCAGCACCACCTGGAGGCGGGTGCCCGTGATCGGTTCGGTCAGCTCGCTCATGAGCCGACGGTAGACCGTGCCACCGGTGTGAGGGTCAACCCCGACCGGCGCGCCCGGGCCGCGCGTCGCGACCGGCCCCGGGGCGGGTCCGCTACCGCGCCTCGGGCAGCGTGACCCGGGCGAGCACCGCCCGGTGGTCGCTGCCCGTGACCTCCACGACCTCGAACGAGCCGACGCCCATCGACGCGTCCACCAGCACGTGGTCGATCGTGACGCCGGGCAGGCCACCGCCCACCGGCCACGTGGGTTCCAGCCCTTGGCCGTGGACGGTCGCGGCGCTCACGTACCCCGCGTCCAGGACGCGGCGCAGTTCGGCGTGGTCCAGCGTGGCGTTGAAGTCGCCCGCCAGGATCCGGAGCCCCGTCCTCTGCAGGGGGTCGCCGGCCTCCCCCGCCCCGGCCTCCGCCCCGTCGGGGCCGGGCAGGGCGCGCAGTCCGCCCCGCCACCCGTCCATGGTCCCGGGCGCCAACGGCGGCTGGGGGTGTACCGACACCACCTCGACGGGGGAGGAGTACCCGGGCACCTCCATCGCCGCCCGAGGCATCGCGAACGCCTCGGTCCCCTCCGCCAGGTCCCCCAGGTCGGCGAGGGGGTGGGCAGCGTGGACGCTGCTTCCGTGCACGCCCGGGGCCGAATGGTCGACCGTGTGGGGGAGGAGGTCGTCGAGCCCGGCCGCCGACAGGGCGTCCAGCACCTCCGGGGTGACCTCCTGGAGGGCGAGCACCGTCACGCCGCGGTCGCGCACCAGCCCGACCACCTCCCCGGCGTCGGCGCCGCCGCCGAGGACGTTCAGGCTCATGACCCGCAGTTCCGGGCCGCCCGCGCCGGAGATCCCGAACGGCACCGCGCGCGGGACGACGGCCACCGCGAGGACGGCCGCCGCCGCGACCAGGACGGCCAGCGGCACCCGGCGCCGCAGCAGGCCCGCGGCCGTCGCCGCGAGGAGCGCGCCGCCCAACGCGTACGGGGTGAAGGCCAGCGCGGGCACCAGCGGCCACCCCCGCTCCAGGCCGAACCCCCGTAGCGCGGCGAACCCCGCGAAACCCACCGCCACCAGGGTGAACAGGATCGTCACGGCCGCCGAGCGCCGACGGCGAACGGCCCCGCCCGGCACCGGCTCCACCGCATCGGCCCCACGTACGTCCACGCGATCCATGGCCCCGCCTCCCGAGTCCCGCGGACGGTCCCGCCCGCCCCGGATAGGACTCCGTGCGCGGGCGCCGGGTTCGGAGCCGTTCCGGGCGGCGCCGACCCGCGCGCCCCGCGGCAGCGCAGGGGGTGGCGCGCCGACGGCACCGGCCGGTCCCGTCCGGGTCAGGCGGCCCCGCACCGCAGACCCTCGGCGTACCCCTGGCGGAACGCCCTCCCGAACCGCTCCCCGCCCAACGCGGCGCGCGCACGGCCGCCCGCGCGGTCGACGTCCTCGCGCTCGGCCCCGGGCAGTGCCGCCCCCACCGACTCCCGCGCCGCCGACGCGGCTCCCAGGAGCAGCGCGGCCCTCCACGGGTCGCCGCCGACGGCCGCGGCCCCCGCCAGCCCCTCGAAGGCCAGAGCCACGGCACGCGGGTCCCCGGTCTCGCGGGCCGCTGCCAGCCCCTCGGTGTGGAGTTCGAGGGCGGCGCCGGCGTCGCCGCGGAGCTCCGCGACGAAGCCGAGTTCGGCCAGCCCCAGGCACACTCCCGGCAGGTAGCCGCGCGCGCGGTTCCACGCCACCAGTTCGCGCGTGCGGGCCTCGGCCGCGTCGAGCCTTCCGGCCCTGCGGTCGGCCAGGGCCAGCCCGGTCGCCGCGAACGCCGCGTTCGACCCGAACGCCTGCTCCCGGGCGACGCGCAGCGCCCGCTCGTGCAGGTCCGTGGCGCCGGGGAGGTCCCCGGCCAGCAGGCGCAGTCGGCCCAGCGCCGCCAGCTGGTCGGACACCGAGGCCCACAGCCCCAGCTCCTCGGCCATGTGCAGGCCCTCGGTGGACAGCCGCCGGGCCGTCCCGTAGTCGCCGCCGATCTCGGCGAGCATCCCCAGCAGCCGCGTGGTGTGCAGGCGGCCCCAGCCGTCCCCCTCCTCCCGGAACAGGGCGGCAGCACCCTCGGCCTCCTCGCGCAGCTCCGGCAGGTTCCCGGCGACCGACGCGAGCTCGGCGCGGACCGCCCGGGCGGCGGCGATCCCCCAGCGGTCGCCCAGCGTCCGGAAGGCCGACAGGGCCTCCTCGTTGATGTCCCTGGTCCGGGACACGTCCCCGGAGCCCAGCATCGCGTACGCGCACAGGATCCGCGCGTACGCCGCCCCCGCCGGGTCGTCGACGGCCGCGTAGCCCAGGAGCACGTCCCCCAGCAGGCGTTCCGCGCCGGTGTCGCCGTGGTCCAGGAACCCGAAGCAGGCCAGCCACGCCATGGCCCGCAACCGCACCGGGTCCGGGGCGGTCCCGTCGGCGGGCGCGGGCCCCAGGGCCGCCGCCAGGTGCCGCCGCGCCTCCCGGACGCGCCCGCGCAGGAACCAGTACCGGCCCGCGGCGCCCGCCAACCGCAGCGCCGTCGTGCTCCCGCCCGATCCGACCGCCCAGTCCAGGGCGGCGCGCAGGTTGGCCGACTC
>Ga0233363_1001140_pt1 | contig 10522 bp, 9 predicted proteins | sample ElkDunMinimDraft_18_FD_191534 | JGI IMG/M metagenome (GOLD analysis project Ga0233363, IMG submission 191534) | Fecal eukaryotic communites from dung pellets of Tule Elk in California, USA - Elk Dung C16 | ecosystem: Host-associated > Mammals > Digestive system > Large intestine > Fecal | place...
ACCGAGACTGCAGGAGGACCCCGAGATGGGCAACACGATCGAACTGCCGTTGCGCCCGCACAAGGCCAACCTGGCGCTGCAGCTGCGGATCGCGACGCTGCTGCAGGAGGGCGCCCGGCAGTGGCTGGACTTCGGCCGCCAGCTGCTGGGCGATGGCGTCGCCGAGGGTGGCGCAGAAGCCGAGGCGCTGCGTGCCGCGCACGACTGGCAGGCCCTGGCGGCACTGCCGGCCGAGGCCTTCTGGCGCCAGCTGCAGCAGCGTTTCGGCGAGGGGCAGGCTGCCGCGCGGATCGCCATCGGCGCGCAGACCGCGTTCGCCGACGGCCTGCAGGCGGCGGTACGGACCTGGCAGCAGGACAGCGCGCAGGCGCTCGCCGATGCGCTGGGTACTCCGATGGTGCCCGACGCGCCCGCATGGGGCGGCGGCCCGTGGATATCCTGGCAGTCGCTGCTGGCCGGCAAGGCCGGTAGCGGCGTGACGACATCAGGCCGCCAAGCGCGGCCGGCAATGGAGGTTGGAAAACATGAGTGAAGTGCAGCGCCGCACGGCATTGGTCACCGGCGGCTTGGGTGGGCTGGGCACGGCGGTGGCGCGTGCCCTGCATGATCGCGGGCACCGTGTGGTGGTCAGCGATGTCGGCGGCGGAACGGCCGCGGCGGGCTGGCTGGCGGGACAGGCGGCCGATGGCTATGCGTTCAAGTGCTATGAAGCGGACGTGTCGGATTTCGACGCGTGCAAGGCGATGGCCGCGCGCATCGAGGCCGATGGCTACCAGGTCGACATCCTGGTCAACAACGCCGGCATCACCCGCGACCACACCTTCCGCAAGCTCGACAAGGCCGACTGGGACGCGGTGATGCGCACCAACCTGGACTCGATGTACAACGTCACCAAGTGCTTCATCGACGGCATGGTCGCGCGCGGCTGGGGCCGGATCGTCAACGTCTCCTCGATCAACGGCAGCAAGGGCCAGTTCGGTCAGACCAACTACTCGGCCGCCAAGGCCGGCATCCAGGGCTTCACCAGGGCCCTGGCGCAGGAGGTCGCGCACAAGGGCGTCACCGTCAACTGCGTCTCGCCCGGCTACATGGCCACGCGGATGGTGACCACCATGCCCGAGGAGGTGCTCCGGCAGGTCGTCGCCGGGATTCCGGTCGGCCGCCTGGGCAAGCCCGAGGAAGTCGCCGAACTGATCGCCTACATCACCAGCGAGGCCGGGGCCTTCATGACCGGCAGCAATGTCGCGATCAATGGCGGCCAGCACATGTGCTAGCCCCGGGTGGCACGCACCGGGCCGGTCCCGGCCTGCCCACCGCAGCTAGAGCGGCGCGCGGCCCCCGTCCACCGACACCACCGAGCCGGTGGTGTAGGTGGCGTCCTGCAACAGCCACAGCGCCGTCGCGGCGATTTCCTCCACCAGGCCGGTGCGCGCCAGCGCGGTGCGCGCCAGGATGCGCTGCTGCAGGGCCGGATCGGGCGCATCTTCGGGCCACAGGATCGCGCCTGGCGCCAGGGCGTTGACGCGCACGTCCGGGGCCAGCGCCGCGGCCAGGGCGCGCGTCATCGCCTCCAGCCCGCCCTTGCTGATGGCATAGGCCGACAGGTCCGCGCGCGGTTGCCGGGCGTAGACGTCGCTGATGTTGAGGATGGCCCCGCGCGAGGCCTTCAGGTGCGGCGCCGCGGCCTGCGCCAGGAAGAACGGCGCACGCAGGTTGGTGGCCATCAGCGTGTCCCACTGCGCCGGCGTGACGGTGCCGGCCGGGGTGGGGAAGAAGGCCGCGGCATTGTTGACCAGGCCATCGAGGCGGCCGAAGCGGCCGACGGTGCGCGCGACCAGTTCGGGCAGCGCGTCGGACCGCAGCAGGTCCGCTTCGAGCACCAGCGCGCTGTCCGGGCGCGCGGCCTCCAGTTCGGCCACCAGCGCCTGCGCCTCGTCGACCGGGCCGCGGCAATGCACGGCCACGCGCCAGCCGGCCGCGTGCAGGCCGCGCACGATCGCCGCGCCGAGGCGGCGCGCGGCGCCGGTGACCAGGGCGACGCGGGGCGGAATCGACATGGGCTGCTCCGGATTGCCGTTATCCTGATGCATTGTCGCCGCTGACGCCGCCGATGTCCGATTCCACGCTCACCGAAGAAGCCCTGGCCCATAGCGCGCACCTGCAGGCGATGATCCGCGAGCAGGTGGCCGCAGCCGGCGGGGCGATCCCGTTCTGGCGCTTCATGGAGCTCGCGCTGTACGCACCGGGCCTGGGCTACTACAGCGCAGGCGCCACCAAGTTCGGCGCGGCCGGCGACTTTGTCACCGCGCCCGAGCTGGGCCCGCTGTTCGCCGAATGCGTGGCCAACGCGGTGGCGCCGGCCCTGCGCGACTGCGGACCCGGGGCGCGCTTCCTCGAGGTCGGGGCCGGCAGCGGCCGCTTCGCCGCCGACGCCATCGCGCAGCTGCTGGAACTGGAGGCGATGCCGGCGCGCTACGCCATCCTCGAACCCAGCGCGGATCTGCGCGAGCGCCAGCGCGCCCTGCTCGCGCAGACGCTGCCGGCCGACGCCTTCGCCCGCGTGGACTGGCTGGACGGGCCGATGCCCGACGACTGGAACGGCGTGCTGTTCGCCAACGAGGTGCTGGACGCCCTGCCGACGCCGCGCTTCGCCGTGCAGGGCGGGGAGATCTTCGAGGAACACGTGGCCATCGACGGCGACGGCCTGCGCAGGATCGACCGGCCCGCCGACGCGCTGCTGGCGGCCGCCGTGCGCCACGTGGAGAGCCAGCTCGACGCGCCCTTCGCCGACGGCCATCGCGCCGAGCTGCTGCCGCAGCTGCCGTACTGGCTGCAGGCGGTGTCGGGCGGGATGCGCTCGGGTGCGATGCTGTTCATCGACTACGGCTATCCGCGCCGCGAGTACTACGATCCGCGCCGGCGCGACGGCACGCTGCGCGCCTTCCATCGCCACCGCATGGTCGAGGACGTGTTCGCGCGCGTGGGCCTGCAGGACATCACCGCCTCGGTCGACTTCACCGCCCTGGCCGAGGCCGGCACCGGCGCGGGCTTCGAGCTGGCGGGCTACTGCTCGCAGGCCAGCTTCCTGATCGGCAACGGGCTGGAGCAGCGCCTGGCCGCGCACGAGGCCCGCGCGCCGGACGAAGCGGCCCGCTACGCGCTGCGCCAGCAGGCCAAGGCGCTGACGATTCCCGGCGGCATGGGCGAGCGCTTCCAGGTCATGGGCTTCGCACGCGACGTGTCGCTGGATGCGGCCTTCCTGCTCGGCGACCTGTGCTTCCGCCTGTGAAGCGGCCGCCACGCCGGGCCTGGACGCCGGGACGCTCGCTCAAGCCGCTGCGCCACCCGGTGCTGTGGACCACGCTGTGGTGCCTGGCCATCGCCGCCGTGATGGTGCTGTCGCTGGCGCCGCCGCCGCCGATGCCCGACTTCGAGAGCAGCGACAAGTGGTCGCACTTCATCGCCTACCTCGTGCTGGCCGCGAGCGCGGTGCAGCTGTTCCGCAACTGGCCGGCGCTGCTGGGCGCGGGCCTGGGCCTGGTGCTGCTGGGCATCGGCATCGAGCAGGCGCAGGGCAGCCTGACCACCGACCGCATGGCCGATGCCCGTGACGCGCTGGCCAATACCCTGGGCGTGATCGCCGGCCTTGCCACCCGGCTCACGCCGATGCGCGACCTGCTGCTGCGCATCGACGGGCGGCCGGAGGACGGCCGCTAGCGCGGACCTGCGCGCCGGCGCTCAGCGCGCGACCAGTTCCACCCGGTCCAGCACCCACATGGACGGCCGGGTATCCCCGCTCGGCGTCAGGCACAGGTCGCCGCGGCCGGTCCCCGGCGCCAGCGGGATGTCCAGTTCGACGAAGCCGTCGGCGCCGGTGCGCGCAGGCAGCGGGTGCCGCGCCACCACCTCGCCATCGCATCCTTGCGTCTGCACGAGCAGTTCGCCGTGCGCGGTCTGCGCCGGGGCGAACCTGCGGCTGGGCTCGTCGTGCGCGAGCTGGAAGAAGTAGGGGATGCGCCCCATCCGCACCTTCAGCGCCGCGATGCCGTCGAGCTCGGCCGAAGGCCACAGCCAGCACGGCCGGAAAATGGTCACGTTGAACAGCGCGCGCTCGCCGTCGACCGGGCCGTCGTCCTCCAGGCGCAGCAGCAGGCGGCCGCTCTCTGGACAGGTGGCGAGCTGCTCGTCGCTGCGCACCCGCAGGCTGGCCGTGCCGTAGCCGTGGCGCGAGGCCGGTCCCAGCGGCGTGGTGCCGTGGAAGGCCACCGCGCGGACCTCGACCGGCAGCGCGGCCTCGAACGGCGCCTCGTAGAGCGCCGAGTCGGGCCCGGGCTCGCTGCCGTCGATGGTGTAGCGCACCGCATAGCCCAGCGGATTCTCCAGGCTCACGCGCAGCGCGCCGTCCGCAGCCTCGTCGGCGCTGGCCAGCACCTCGAACGGCGTGGGCGCGTAGCCGATGCCCAAGGCGCGATAGCGCGCCAGCTGCGCCGGCAGCCGGCTCAGGAAGTCCGCATAGTCCTTGCGTCCGGGCGGCGACCAGGCCGACTCGGCGAGCGCGGCCACGCGCGGGAAGTACGCGTGCTGCATGCGCTCCCAGGTGCGCAGGTGTTCGGTCCACAGGTTGGCCTGCACGCCCAGGATGTGCCGGCGCTGCGCCGGCGTGAGGACGTCCGGCACCGGGTCGAACGCGTACACGTCGCGCAGGGTGACCTGGCTGGGCCGCCCGGGCACCTCGTTGGGCGAGCCGGTCTGCAGGTAGTCCAGGTACAGCTTGTCCACCGGCGCCATCACCACGTCGTGGCCGGCGCGCGCGGCGGCGATGCCGCCGTCCGTGCCGCGCCACGACATCACCGTGGCCTGCGGCGCGATGCCGCCGTCGAGGATCTCGTCCCAGCCGAGCAGGCGCCGGCCCTTGCCCTCCAGGTAGCCGCCGATCCGCTTGATGAACCAGCTCTGCAGCGCGGTCTCGTCGGCGATGCCCAGCTCGCGCATCCGCGCCTGCACGCGCGGCGATGCCTGCCACTGGTCCTTGACCGCCTCGTCGCCGCCGATGTGGATGTAGGGCGTGGGGAACAGCGCCATGAGTTCGTCGAGCACGTCCTCGATGAACACGAACGTGTCCTCGTCGACGTTGAACAGGTACTGGTGCACGCCCCATTCGCTGGACACCGGCGGTGTGTCCCCGAGCGAGCCGTACTGCGGATAGGCCGCGACCACCGCCTGCACGTGGCCGGGCATGTCGAACTCGGGCACGACCGTGATGTGGCGCTGCGCGGCATAGGCGACGATGTCGCGGACCTGCGCCTGCGTGTAGTAGCCGCAGTAGGGGCGCGTGCGGCCACTGGCCGGGTCGGTGCCGGCCTCGCCGGCCGGAATGCGGCACGCGGCCACCTGGGTCAGCCTGGGGTACTTCGGGATCTCGATGCGCCAGCCCTGGTCGTCGGTCAGGTGCCAGTGGAAGACGTTGAGCTTGTGCCGCGCCATGGCATCGAGCAGCTGCTTGATCTCGTCCACCGACTGGAAGTGCCGCGCCGAATCGAGCATCAATCCGCGCCAGGCGAATCGCGGGGCGTCCTCGATGCGCAGTGCGGGAATGCGCACGGCCGTTCCCTGCGCAGACGACAGCAGCTGCCACAGCGTCACCGCGCCATAGAACAGGCCGCGTTCGTCGCTGGCGGCCACGCGCACGCCGCGCGGCCCGACTTCCAGCACATAGCCTTCCGGCGCATCCGCCGACACGGCCGGATCGATCTCGAAGCCGATGCCGCCGCCGGCGGCGGTTTCGACCCGGCGCGGGGCGATGCCGCTGGTGGCCTGCAGCATCGCCGCGAATGCGTCGGCGACACGGCGCGCCGGCTCGCCTTCGGCGTGGAGCACGGTCGCCTCGTCGAAGCGGAAGCTGCCCTCGCCCTGCGTCATGGCCGCGGGCGCGGGGATCAGCGCCGGCCGGGCCACGGCCTCGGCGGCGCTGGAGGCCTGGCCGCCGGCGTGGCCGCTGCAGGCGCCCAGCAGGAACGGACAGGCCAGGGCGGCCAGCAGCCATGCGTGAAACATGCGGGTCATCTCATCTCCTCGTTCGGCCCCGGAGGCGAGGCCAAAAGGACGCGGGCCCGGATCCGGGCCCGCGCAAAGGACGGCATCGATCGGGAGGGACTGCCGTCGGTTCAGAACTGCACGCGCAGCGTGGTCAGGTAGCGGCGCCCGGAGCGGTACACGCCGCGGGTCAGGCGCTCGGTATCGGCATAGCTGTGGTAGGCCTCGTCGAGCAGGTTCATGGCGTCGAAGTTGAGGCTGACGTTGTCGTTGAAGCGGTAGCCCAGCGACAGGTCCATCGAGGTGTAGGGCCGCACCCACAGGTTGTCGCCGCGATCGACGTTGGTGAAGTAGGCCGACCGCCAGGAAGCGGCCAGGCGCGCGCTGAAGCGCTCGTTCTCGAAGTAGGGGCTGATGTTGAGCTGGTTCTTCGAGTTGTAGGGCATCGGGTCGCCGGTGCTCGATTCGGCGTCGGCATAGGTGTAGTTGGCGATCATGCCGAACCCGCCGCCGATCTGCTGCTGCCAGGCCAGCGCCACGCCCTGGATCTTCGCGGTGCCGGCGTTGTCCGGACGCGCCACCTCGTAGATGGTCACGCGGTTCAATGCCTGGTTGAAGTGCTCTTCCGGGCGGGTGGTGGTGAGGATGTAGTTGTCCACGTCCTTGTAGAACACCGAACCGGCCAGGATCGCGTCCTCGGCGAAATACCACTCGGCCGAGACGTCCAGGTTGGTCGACTTGTAGGGATCGAGCTCCGGGTTGCCGCCGCCGCCGGTCAGGGTCTGGTCGCCGAGCCACAGGTAGCTGGACATGTCGCTGTAGTTGGGCCGCGCGATGACCTTGGCGGCGGAGAAGCGCAGGATCACGTCGTCGGCCAGGTCGTAGGCCAGGTTGAGGTTGGGCAGGGTGTTGTTGTACTTCTTGGCCACGACCGCGGGCGCGTAGCCGTCGGCCGGGCAGGGCGGCGGTGCATCGGTGCGCACGCATTGCCAGCTGTGGCTTTCGGTCTCGGTCTGCACGTAGCGCAGGCCGAGGTTGCCGCGCAGGCCGTTCCAGCTGAAATCGGCCTGCACGTAGGCGGCGTTGATGTCCTCGACGATGCGCCAGGTGTTGGCCGCGAACGAGGGGTCGTTGAACGTGCTGGGTTCGGGCATGGTCTGCCACGGCGCCAGCCAGTCGCCGCTGAGAATGTAGTCGGCCAGGGCCCAGCCGTCGATGTAGAAGCGGTCGGCCAGGTCGCCGTAACCGGAGAAGCCGCGCAGGTAGTTGTCCGGCACGGGCTGCGGATTGAACATGTCCGCGGTGGCATCGCCGTAGCCGGCCACCGAGGCCAGCGACACGCCGCCCATCTTCTGCTCGGTCTCGTGCTCGCGGCGCTTGGCGCCGAAGCGCAGCAGGTACACCGGCGAATCGAGCTTCAGGCCGAAGTCGACCTGGCCATAGGTTTCCTCGTCCCGCGTCGGCTTGAACACGATGTTGCCGCCCCAGCCGGGATTCCAGGACGGTGGCGGCTGCGTCGGGTCCGCGCCCCAGCCGCCGTCCATGCGGAACGCCGACGGATCGGTGAACGGATTGGCGCCGCGGTAGGTCAGGCTGCCGGGCTGGGCCGGCGCGCGGCTGATGTCGTAGCTGTAGTCGGCCCAGTTGAGGAACTCGCCGAACACCTGCTGGTCGGTGCCGCCGGTGGCCTCGGTGGTGCCCACATGGGCCGAGGCGAACCAGCGCTCGCCGTCCCAGCGCGCCTTCAGGTCGTAGGATTCGGTTTCGATCGTGGACTTGCGGTTCTGCACGTCGAACACCGACAGCGCGTTGCGGAAGGTGCCGCGGGTGATGATGCCTTCCTCGATGGTCACGTCGGTCAGCCGCATCAGGCTGTTCCAGGGGTTGCCCATGAAGGCGAACATCGACTGGTTGATGTTGTCGTAGCTGGCGTCGATCTTCAGCGCATTGAATTCCACGTCGAGCTGCTCGACCGGGCTGAAGTGCAGCGCCAGCGAGTAGCTGTTGCGCTCGCGCTGCTGCTCGAAGAACGAGGCGCTGAGCGAATTGGGACCGCGCGCGTCCAGGTTGGCTTCCAGCGTCTCGGCGCAGGCGCCGACGCACGAGGGCGGCAGGGTCGGCTGCGAGCCGTCGGGGTTGGGCGGCTGCGACCAGTCCGCCGGCGGGTTGTTGACCGAGCCGCCGCCGCCCTCGCCGTCGCGGTAGTCGCGCGCCGACACGCTGCCATAGGCCTCGATGCCGTCGCGGCGGATGGTCTCGTCCAGGCGCTGCGCGGAGGCGATCAGGCCGAAGGTGCCGGACGGGTTCTTCCAGCCCAGCATCAGCGAACCCTGCGGCTTGCCCTCCTCGTCGCGGTCGTTGTAGAGGTAGCCGAGCTGGCCGCCGACCACGAAGTCCTCCTCCAGGTCGAGCGGCCTGCGCGTCTCGACGATCACGGTGCCGCCGATCGAGCCCTCGTCGATGTGCGCCTCGGGCGACTTGTAGACGGTGACCTTGCCGACGATCTGCGGCGCCAGCAGCGAGTAGTTGAAGGTGCGGCTGGGGTGGTCGAGGATGAACCAGTCCGCGGATGCCACCGACTGCCCGTTGAGCAGGGTGCGGTTGAGGGCCGGATCTGTGCCGAGGATGCTGACGCGCTCGCCCTGCCCGAACAGGCGGTCGATGGTGACGCCCGGGATCATGGTCATCGCCTCGGCCACGTTGGTCGAGGGGAACTTGCCCACGTCCTCGGCGGTGATCACATCGACGATGGCGTCGGCATTGCGCTTGGTCTCGAGCGCCTGCTGCAGGCTGGCGCGGATGCCGGTCACCACGACGCGGTCGAGGTCGGTGGCGTCGGCGGAGGCGTCCGCGCGCGCGCCTGCCGCCTCCTGCGCCTGGACCTGGGGGGCGACCCCGAGACACGCGGCGATCGCGGCCGACAGCATGGATGTGCGGTACTTCATGACGGTGTTCTCCGTTGGAAGGGGTGTGGCTGCCGCTGCTGGCGGGGGTGTCCAGGGTTGGTGTGGGTCCGGCGCGGGGCCGGTCAGGTGGGGGGCGGGGACTGGTTGCGGTCGCTGCCGGCCTGGCCCGGCAACTGGTCGAGGTACCACCTGGCCGCGCCGAGCACGCCCAGCTGCCCGTGTTCGACCAGGGTCACGGGAATGCGCAGCAGCGTTTCGCGCATCGGTCCCTTGTCCAGGAAGCGCTCGACGAAGCGGCTGCCGGCGAGGAAGCCGCGGATCTGCGGCAGGATCCCGCCGGCCAGCTGCACGCCGCCGCGGGCGCCGTAGAGCAGGGCCAGGTCGCCGACCGTGCTGCCGAGCAGTCCGCAGAACAGGTCCAGGGTGTCGCGTGCGAGCGCGTCGTCGCCGGCCACGGCCGCCGCGCTGATGGCGTCGGGCGTGGACTGGGTGGGCGACTGGCCGCGCAGCCGCGCCAGCGCCGCGTGCAGGTGCACCAGCCCCGGCCCGGACAGCACGTGCTCGAGCGGGACGTGGCGTTGTCCGCGCAGCAGTTCGCCCAGCACCGCCAGTTCCAGCGGCGTCGAGGCGCCCAGGGCGGCCTGGCCGGCCTCGGTGGCGAGCACCTGGATGCGGCCGTCGCGGCCGATGATCCGCACCGCCGCGCCCAGGCCGGTGCCCGGCCCCACCACGAGGCTGGGCCCCGGCACCGGCGAGGACGGACCCGACAGGTGCAGCAGGACCTGCGCGCCGGGCGCGGTGGTCGCGTGCGCCAGCGCTTCGAAATCGTTGACCAGTTCCAGTGTTTCCAGGCCGAGCGCGGCGCGCAGGCGCTGCGGTTCGACCGGCCAGGGCAGGTTGACCGAGAGCAGCGAGCCGTCCTCGCGGGCGTGTCCGGCGCTGGCGATGACGCCGCGGCGCAGTGCGCCGGCGCAGGGGATGCCGGCCAGGTAGGCCTGCAGCAGTTCGGCCAGGCCGGGGAAGTCGGCACAGGCGTACTTGCGGTAGTGCAGCAGCGTGGCCGGCGCCTGCGGATCCACCAGGCCCACGCGCACATGCGTGCCACCGACATCGGCGGCGAGCAGGGCCGTGGACAGCGGCGGTGATGCGGAATCGGCGGGCGCGGGGCGGATCGTGGCGACCACTGGAGCTCCCTCGGGCACCGTGGCGGGAGGCCCGGGTGCCCCCGCAGTGTCGCCGTCGTGACAACGATGTCAAGCACCACCAGCAGGATCGATCATGGCGCCCCCGGATTGGCTGCGGAATCGGGACGACGCCGGTCCAATAGACAGTATTGTTGTCGAATCCGTGTGTTTTCCCGGCGTGGCGGCGCTCACCGGCGGCTTGGCGGCCAGGACAGATGTTGCAGGCCAGCACGGTCATGCGCCGCCCCAAAGCGCGTCCGGTCTGGATATCCCGGGCGAACTATGACAACGTTAGTCACCGCTTCGGGACGACGCAGGCACCATGGCAACCAACGAGGGGACCGGCAGTCCGCGCAAGCCGACGATCCGCACCGTGGCCGAGCGCGCCGGGGTGTCGCT
>Ga0233363_1001141_pt1 | contig 10518 bp, 8 predicted proteins | sample ElkDunMinimDraft_18_FD_191534 | JGI IMG/M metagenome (GOLD analysis project Ga0233363, IMG submission 191534) | Fecal eukaryotic communites from dung pellets of Tule Elk in California, USA - Elk Dung C16 | ecosystem: Host-associated > Mammals > Digestive system > Large intestine > Fecal | place...
TCGTCCGGCCCGCAGGCGGACCGGACGGGCCGGAGGCACGCACGGGGGCCACGGCTCAGGGCGGGGACCAGACGTAGGGGGTCGTGGTGGTGACGCCCTCGAATCCCAGGCGCCGCAGGATGGGTGCGCTGTCGCCGGAGGCGTCGACCTGGAGGTAGCGGACACCGCGCGCGGCGGCGATGCGGGCACGGGCCGCCACGAGGGACCGGTAGATCCCCTTCCCCCTCCACTCGGGGAGGGTCGAGCCGCCCCACAGCCCGGCGAACTCGGTCCCCCTCCGGAACACCAGCCAGGCGGCCGACACCACCTCCCCGTCGGCCTCGGCGACCATGACGGCGACACCGTCCGGGTCGGAGGCGACCAGGGCGATCAGGTCGTCTCCCAGCCAGCTCCAGTCGCCGCCCCACACCCGTGACTCCATGGCGGCGATCCGGCGCATGTCGTCCGGCTCGGAGACCCTCAGGAGGGCGACCTCGTCGGGCGGCGCCCCGGAGGCGATCACGTCGGTCCGGCCGACCATGACGGTCTCCCGCTCCTCGGGCACGAAACCGGCGGCGCGGAGGCGGTCGACGAGTTCCTCCGGCCGGTCGTGCCCGTGGGTCTTCCACTCCACCGCCTCGCCCCGTGCCGCGAAGCGGTCGCGCTGCCGCACGATGAGCCTGTCCAGTGCGTCGCCGCGCACGCCCAGACGGGGCGGCGCGGTGACGAGCCCCCGCCGCCGGCCCACCAGGCGTGTCACCGGGCCGTCCCGCTCGGCCGTCACCCCGTGCGGGAGATCGGCGGGGACGCCCCGCAACTGCTCGTCATAGGCCGCGAGCAGGCCTTCGATGTTCGTCACAGGTCATGACACCACGGGTCCGGCGGTCGCGGTCAACCCGTTTTCGGAGCGCGCCGGACCTCGCGCCCGTCTCCGGGCGGGGCACGCCTCCCGGCCGCCGCCCGGCCCCTGGCGGGTCAGCGCCTCCACTCCGCCCCGGGACCTTCTTCCCCTTCCACCTCCGCGCGCACGCGCGCGAGGGACGGGTTGGAGCACGCCCGCGGTCCGAGATCGGGCTTCCCTCGCGGGTGCGCGCGGGGAGGAGGGCGCCTGCCCGCGAGCCCTCGCGCGCGCACGCGCGCGAGGAGGAGAGGTGCGGGGCCCCGAGGGCTGATCCAGCGGGCCACTCGCGCGTGCGCGCGTGTGGAGGAGACGACGGCTCGGCCGCCGGGCGGCTCCGACGGGCCCTCCCGGCGCCCGGGGCGTGTTTCTCCGGAGGCTCCCGGGTCGGCGGGCGGCCTTCCGGGCGGCCTCCCCGCAGGACGGTGTGCGACGTTCGGCCCGGCCGTGCCTCACGAGCGCGGAGGCGCAGCGAGGGGAAACCCCGCGGACGCGAGTCCGTAAGGATGCGAGAACACGACCTAAGCGCGGGAGCGCGGGCGGGCCAGCACGAAGCAGTAGAGCACGGCGGTCGCGGCGACCGTCGTCACGCACATCGGCACGAAGGCGAGCTGGTAGGACTCGGGCTCGTCCGGGAGCGCCTGGAGGATCGCCCCCGCGGCCACCGTGCACAGCACCGCGGTCGTGAAGCCGCTCATGTTGACCAGGCCGGAGGCGACTCCGGTCCGGCTGGCGGGGATCCCGTCGCGGGCGAAGTCGAAGGAGATCGTCGGCGCGAGGGTCTGACCCGCCGCGCTCACCGCCATCACCGTCAGCCCGACGGCGACGGGCGTACCCCCTGGCCACACGACCAGCAGCACCCAGCCGACGCTCAGCGCCGCTCCGAGTGTCAGGGCCAGCCACCGCCGCACGTGGGGGCGGCGGCCGACCAGGACGCCCACGAACGGGGCCACCCACAGCCCTCCCGCCGCAAGACCGGTCAGGGTGAGCGCCGCGGTGCCCTCTTCCAGCCCCAGGCCGCTCACGAGGAACGGGTAGCCCCACAGCACCATCATCATCGTGAAGGGCGCCATGACGGCCGCGTGGTGCGCCATCCCGATGAGCGGGCCGCGCGCGCGGAGCGCCTCCTTGAGCGACTCCCACACCGAGATCGGGTCGGCGACGGTGGAGTGCCCGGCCGCGCCGACGGGGCGGTCGCGCACGACCAGCAGCACGAGGAGCGCCATCAGCGCGGTCAGGGCCGTGGTGGAGAGGAACGCGACCACCCAGCCGACCTGGCCCAGGGCCCAGGCGAGGGGCGCGGCGCTGGCCACCTGACCGGTGCCGCCGACCACTCCGGTGAGGCCGCTGACGAGGGCGTAGCGCGCACGCGGGAACCACAGGGCGGCCAGCCTGATGACGTTGAGGAAGACCAGGGCGTCGCCGAGGCCGATGAGGAACCGTCCGGCGACCGCCGTCTCGATGCCGGGCGCGAGCGCGAACAGGCAGGACCCGACCACCATCGCCACCATGCCCATGACGAGCGTGTAGCGCGGGCCGAGCCGGTCGGCGAGGAGGCCGGCCGGAACCTGGAGGAGGACGTACACCAGGAGTTGGAGCATCGGGAGCAGGGACAGCAGCGCCGGGCCGACGTCGAACCTGGCCTGGGCCTCCAGTGCGGCGACGCCGAGGCCGTTGCGGTGCAGCATCGCCAGGAAGTACCCGCCGACGGCGACTCCCCACACGAGCCAGGCGCGGGCGCCGCCCGTGGGCTCGGCGGACATGGTTCTCCCGTTCGGGGTAGTCCGGTCACCGGATGTCTCAGTCTCTGTCACTGGGCGACTTCTCTCCGTTTTGTACGACCTTTCCAGTGTCCTCCAGACGCGCGACCGCCCTTTACACCGGGGTAACACGGTGTGCAAAACCGGCCGATGCCCGACGGCGCGGGGGAAGGCGGCGTCGGCAAGACCCGGACTTGACAGGGTCAAGAGCGCACAACCTGCATGTAGTGACTTTTAGTCACCGAAAGCGCGCCAAGAGTCGCCAAAACGGGTGAGACTCGCGACAGCACGCGCAGGACTAGAGGCTTTTTATCCACCCCTCACAACTCGAACTCCAGATCGAAAAGAAGCTTCTGAACAGGAGGTTCTTGGTTTTGCCCAGTCGATACCCTTTCGTTAAATGTGACATTGGTCACTCACCAAGGCCTCGACTGCGAGGGGTGAGTTGCTGCTAGCATCCGGAGCGCAAAGAATAACTACGAGGTAACGACACCGTTCACACCTCACCAACTTTGTGGAGGGAATCCCGCCAAGGTCCCAGGACGGGCGGAACCCCCTCGAACCGCGGCGACGTGGCCGCACCGAGCACACACGGTCAGCACCGCGGCAACCGAGACCTACTGGAGACGACCTTGAGTCACTGGCGCCTGAACAATCCCCGGGCCTCCCGGGCGAAGTCGGCTCTCGCCAGACGAATCAAGCACAAGCCCCGGCACGCGTTCTGTGCCGAGCGCGCGATCACCGCGCTCCTGGGAGAGCTCGTCGCCGCGACCCAGCGCCACTTCTACTGGTCGGGCACCACGGAGATGGCCGTCATGTCGGTCCAGCGCGACGTCAACGTCTGGTGCCGCGACGGCCGGTTCTTCTGGAACGACCTGTTCCACGGCGGCACGGTCTCCCACCCCGCGAGCGACCCCGTCGGCGCAGCCGAACTCCTCAACCCCTTCGCACGGGGACCCGAGCCCGTCTACAGCCACGGCTTCGGCGCCGCACGCCAGCCGGTCGCCGCCTGACGCCTCCGCGCTCCGTCCCCGCCTCTCCCGCACCTCCCGCCCGGGCCCACGCCCGGCGCCGCCGTGCGCCCCGACGCTCTGGAACACTGGTGCGGGGGACACCCGTGTCCCCCGCACCAACGCCCAGAGCACAGTGAGGAGAGACCGGGAACCATGATCCTGATCGTCGTCAAGTACAGGGTCAGGCCGGAGGCCGTCGACCGCTTCCTCGACGAGGTCGCCGACTTCACCGCCGCCACCCGGGCCGAGCCCGGAAACCTGTGGTTCGAGTGGTCCCGCAGCGTCGAGCGCGAGGACGAGTTCGTCCTCGTCGAGGCGTTCCGGGACGGCACGGGCGAGGCCCACGTCAACAGCGACCACTTCCGCGCCGGCCTGGCCAGCATGAAGCCGCTCCTCGCCGAGACCCCGCTCATCGTCAGCCGTGTCGTGGACGGCGAGGGCTGGGACCGCATGGGCGAGCTCACCGTCGACGAGTAGTCGTTCCGGTACGCCGCCCCTGCGGTCGGACCACCGGACGGGTTAGTCTGCCGGTCGGTCATCCGACGACGGGAGGGCGGTCCGTGGGCACCTACACGGCGCGCGAGGAACGGTACGACACGACGGAGTACCGCAGATGCGGTGACAGCGGGCTGCACCTGCCCCGCCTGTCACTGGGCCTGTGGCAGAACTTCGGCGCGGACCGCGACCAGCTGAACCAGCGCCGCATCCTGCGCAGGGCGTTCGACCTGGGCGTGTTCCACTTCGACCTCGCGAACAACTACGGACCGCCGCCCGGCGCCGCCGAGGAGAACCTCGGCCGCGCCCTCGCCGAGGACTTCGCCCCCTACCGGGACGAGCTGGTCATCACCACCAAGGCCGGGTGGGTCATGGGCCCCGGCCCCCACCAGCGGGGCGGGTCCCGCAAGTACCTGCTGTCGTCGCTGGACCGGTCCCTGGCCCGGATGGGCCTGGACCACGTGGACGTCTTCTACAGCCACCGGCCCGACCCGGACACGCCCCTGGAGGAGACCATGGGCGCGCTCCACCACGCGGTGGTGTCCGGCCGGGCGCTGTACGCCGGCATCTCGTCGTACGGACCCGCCGCCACCCGTGAGGCCGCCCGGATCATGCGCGAGCTCGGCACCCCGCTCACCGTGCACCAGCCGTCGTACTCGATGTTCAACCGGTGGGTGGAGGACGGGCTGCTGGACACGGCGGCCGACGAGGGGATGGGCGTGGTGGCGTTCTCGCCGCTGGCGCAGGGCGTGCTGACCTCGCGTTACCTCGGCGGGGACGTCCCGCCGGACTCCAGGGCGGGCGTGGGCCGCCCGAGCTGGCGCGACAACATGCTGTCCGAGGAGGTCCTGGAGCGCACCCGCGCCCTGAACGCGATCGCCGCCGAGCGCGGCCAGACGCTCGCCCAGATGGCGATCTCCTGGGTGCTGCGGGACCAGGGACCGCGCACCGTGACGACCGCGCTCATCGGCGCGTCGAGCGTGGAACAGCTCGAACAGAACCTCGCGGCGCTGGACTCGCCCGGGTTCACCCCGGAGGAGCTGCGGCGCATCGACGAGTGGGCCGTGGACTCCGACGTCAACATCTGGGCGGGGGCCACCGCCTCACGGCCGTAGGGCGCGCCGGGCCGGAGCCGTCCGTCGGCGCCGGGCGCCGTCGGCGGTCCGGGCCGTCTCGGGCGCCGGGCCGGGCGGCTCCGCCCGGCCCGGCATCGCGGGTGGACCGCCCCGGCGGGCGACCCTCGGCACGGCTTCCGCGCCGTCCGAACGGGCCGGGCGGACCCCGGGACCCGCCTTCACGGGGCCGTGGCGCGACGTCGAACGAAACAGATCTTCGGACCTGCGGCATCAAAGGGTGACATCAAGGCACACACCCCCTGCGAACGGGTCGGAATCGTGCTCTTCCAGCGATCTTCTCGGGTTACGGTGACTCCTGAGAACCCTCCGGCAGACGGATCGGGCCGGCCCTGACGGGCCCCGAGCCGTCCTCCGCTCCTGGCCCCCAGAGGACCCATGCGCCCCCTCAACCCCGACGAGCCCACCCGGCTCGGGGAGTTCCGACTCATCGCCCACCTCGGTTCCGGCGGCATGGGCCGCGTGTACCTGGGCGCCGACCCGCGGGGGCGCCCCGCCGCCGTCACGGTCGTCCGCGCCGCGTACGCCGTCGACCTGGACTTTCGCGCGCGCTTCACCCGCGAGGCCGCCCTCGCGCCGCGCATGCGCAACCGCTTCACCCCGCCCCACCTCGGCCACGACCTGTCCGCGCCCGTCCCCTGGACGGCCACCGCGTACGTGCCCGGCCCCACGCTGCGCGCGCTCGTCCGGCGCACCGGCCCCCTCCCCGCGACGGCGGTGACGACCGTCGCGCGGGGGCTCGCCGAGGCCCTGGACGCGGTGCACTCCACGGGCGCCGTGCACCGCGGCCTCACGCCCTCGACCGTGCTGGTGGACGCGCACGGGCCCAGGCTCATCGACTTCGGCGTCTCCCGGGCCGTGGACGGCGCCCGGCTCACCCGCCCGGGCGAGGGCGTCGGCCGCCCCGCCTACCTGGCGCCCGAACACCTCTCCGGCGGTGCCGCCGCCCCGCCCAGCGACCTGTTCTCCCTCGGCGGAGCCCTGCTGTTCGCGGCCACCGGGGAGGACCCCTTCGGGGAGGGGCTGCCCTCCGACGTCCTGTACCGGGTCCTGCGGGAGCCGCCCGCCCTGGACGGGGTCCCCGGTTCCCTGCGCCCGCTCGTCGCCGCGTGCCTGGACAAGCTCCCCGAGAACAGGCCGACCGCCCAGGAGGTCCTCGACCACCTCGGCGGTCCGCTCCCGGCCGAACCGCCCTCCACTCCGTGGCTGCCGCCGCGGGCCCACGCCGTGGTCGCGGAGACCGAGGAGGCCTACCGCTCGACGGCGGCCCCGCAGTCCGACGGCACCGCGTCACCCGACCCCTGGGCGGCTTTCGCCCCCGGCTCGCACCCGGCGCCCACCGCCCGCCCGGGATCGGGGCGACGGCGCCGGATCGCGCTCCGCGTCGTCTCGCTCCTCGGCGTGGTGGTCCTCCTCGCGGGCGCGGGCCTGTACGCCGTCGCGCTCCCCGCCTGGGAGGCGGCCGGGGGGACCGGCGCCGCGCGCGACTGCTCCGCCTCCGGACGGATCTCGGAGAACCTCGCCCTCACCGGACCGCCGCAGGTCATGTTCCCCACCGGTGTCCCCCTCGAACTGTCCTTCTCCCCCGACGGCACCGTCCTGGCCGTCTCCCAGGTCGACCGCGTGACCCTCTGGGACTGGGAGGCGTCGCGCCCCCTGGCCCGGATCGACAACGAGGCGGCCACGGTGCCGCCCACCCCGGCCGCGTTCAGCCCCGACGGCTGCCTGCTCGCCTACGGCACCCTCGACGGAGCCGCGGTCACCGACCTGGGCACGGGCAGGGCGTGGACCGTCGGCCCCCGGCAGCCCGCCCGGTCCGCCGCCTTCAGCCCCGACGGGACCTCGCTGGCCGTGGGCGTGCAGAGCGACCCCGGCGCACGGTTCCTGCACCTGTACGACACGGAGGACTGGAAACTGACGTCCGCCCTGCCCGGGTCCGGGAGCCTCGGCGCGATCCAGTACTCGCCCGACGGCACGACGGTGGCGGGCGGCGAGGTGGACGGAGGGGTCGCGGTGTGGCGCGCCGAGGACGACGGGATCGACCCGCTGGGACTGGTCAGCGAACGCGCGGGCGTGGGGGCGGACGCCTTCGACATCCTGCCCGACGGTTCGGGGGTGCTGCTCATCCGCTCCGACCGCGTCCTGCTGGTCGAACCGGAGAACGAGCGGGTCCTGCGCGAGTTCGTGCCCGACGACGAGGACCACTTCCTGGTGGACGTCGCGTACAGCGAGGCGAGCAGCCGGGTGTTCGCCGCCCTGCTGGCCCCGGGCACGGGGTCGGGCAGCACGATGGCGTGGGACTACCGCGACGCCGCCAGCGCCCGGCTCGGCCAGGACCTCCCCCGCCTGTTCCCGCTCGCCCTGTCCCCCGACGGGGCGAGGCTGGCCGGGCTGCGCGCGGACACCGGGGACCTGGCCGTCTATGACACCGACCTGTCGCTGCTCGGCGTGATAGGCGACTGACCCGGGCCGGGCGCCCGTACGCGTCCGGGCCGGTCGGGGAGGAGACGGTCCGCGACACGTGGTTCCGGACGCGGTTCGCCCGGAAGGCGCCCGCCGTCCGGCGGGTGCGCGGCCGTTCACCCGGGACGACGCCGACCACGGCACACCGGAGGTCGTCGACGCGCTGTTCCGACCGGGCCCCGGGCACCTTCCGCGCGGGCCGCGTTCCCTCCACGCCCCGGACGCGCCGAAGCTCCCCATTCCTCACGGTTCCGCCCCGGGCGCTATAGCGTGAAAGCCCGCGCCCACATCCCGAGAGGACCTGAGGCCATGCCGGAATTCGTCACCCGACGCATCAGAGAGTCAGCCCCCGGCCGCCGTACCAGCCCCGCACTGTCCGTCCTGTCCGACCTGGTCCACAACACCGGGGCGGCGGCGCGGTCCGCGACCGTCTTCGGCGACCCGGTGTCGTCGGGGGGCTCCACGGTCGTCCCGGTCGCCCGGATCACCTCCCTCACCAGCATGGGAGGCGGATCCAGCCGCCTGTTCGCGGCGGGAGGGGACGGCGCGGGCGGCGGCGGGTTCGTGCGGGCCAGACCCGCGGGATTCATCGTCCTCGACGACGCGGGGGTGCGTTTCCAGGGCATCCGCCAGCCGGTGACGATGCTCGTCCTCCCGCTCGCCGTGGTCGCCGGGCTCACGGCCGCCCGCATCGTCGGGGTCACGCTGCGCGAGGCTCGCCGCCGCCGCAACCAGCGGGCGCACTGCGCGCCCGCCGCCGAGGCCCCGTCCGGGGACTCCGGTTCCGACACGGAGCGGCCCGCCTGACCGGTTCCGGCCACCCGCCCGGCTCGGGCTCCAGGTCCCGCACCGGCCCGAGGGGCCGGAGCGGGACGGGGCCGGCCTAGCCGGTCATGCGGGCGACGAACGCGAACAGCCCCATCGCCCACGCGAACACCGCGGACATCCCGATGATGACGAGGATCTCGGTCCAGTTCAGGAGGCGGCGCAGCGAGGCGCGCGGCACGTCGGTCAGCCGCACCCAGCTCAGCACCCCGAGCACGATCCCCGCCAGGAGCACGATCAGCGGCAGCCACGGACCCATGAACGGGTACTCGCCGACGACCGCGACACCCGTCGCCCCCACGCCCAGCACCCCGGCCAGACGCAGCGGCAGCACGTGCCGGATCCGGTCGAACAGCCGCGAGCGCAGCACCAGCAGGATCGAGAGCAGTCCGCCCAGCAGCAGGTCGGGAGGCCCCTGGGCCAGAACGGCGAGCAGCACGGTGACGGCGCCGCCGCTCACCGACGCGCCCAGGACGATGCCCATGAGCAGCCGGTCGGTGTTGCCGTACGTGTCCTCGAACCGCTCCGTGGGCACCTGCCCCGAGCGCCCCACCTCGTAGTCGAGGCCGGAGAGCCCGCCCATGACCATGGCCACGCGCGGCAGCGCGCCCACGCACAGCGCCAGGGCGATGCCCATGGACCGCACGCCCTGGACCGGCTCGGTGAAGATGCCCACCACCACGAGGACGGACGCGGCCACCGCGACGATCCCGAGACCGGAGATGTACGCCAGTCCCGTCTCGTGCAGGGCCCAGCCGATCACCGCGACCAGCAGCGCCCCGGAGAGCGCGAAGGCCGCCATCACCAGGGGGTTCGCACTCGTCACCAGGTTGGCCGCGAGAACCGCGGTGACCGCCCCCCACACGCAGGCCGCCGCGAACAGCACGTGCGCGACGGCGGGGAGCGGCCGGCGCGCGGCGAGCAGCATGACGGCGACGGTGAACATGGTCCCCACGGAGGCGATGCCCAGGTGCCCCGCGGACGGGCGCAGCCACATCATCAGCCCCAGGAGGATCAGGGGGCCGATACTGGCCACGAGAAGGCCGAAGGACAGCGTCGTCGTCGGGTTCCAGATGCGCGCGGTCTCGTCGACCCTGTCCTCGACGGCGCCGCGGACGTCGTCCACGTGCGAGGGGCGGCTCGGCGCGGTACGGCGGTCCAGCAGCAGGACGTCGCCGTCGTAGACGCCCGCGCTCTCCAGGGGTTCGTCCGGGTGTACGGGCGCCCCGTCCACCGTGGTCAGTGACCAGGCGGCGGGCTCCGTCCGTTCCTCGTCGGGGGCACAGACCTCGATGATGCGGGGCATCAGAGTGGCCACGGGAACGGTGCCGGGGAGTGCCAGATCGGCCCAGCGCTCCGGCCCGGTGACGGTGACCCGGCAGTATCCACTCACACCAATGGTTCCTTCTGTCGTCGTCGTGGGCGGTATTCACCGCGAAGGGGGAGGACGGACGCGAATTAGGTGATTCGCGGGGTTCGCGAGATCATTCCTAGCGTAGTCACCCAGACACCAACCCCCGTAGGTGGACGGAAAGAGATCGCTGTGGCGACGAGACCTGTGCCCCGCCCTGCCCGCAGTGTCCCGCCTGCTCCCGGGAACACGCCCCTGGTCATCGCGGCCCCTCCGCAACTGCCGGAGAACGCGCCGGCGTCCAGCTCCGGGGCGATGATCATCATGCCGATCATCACCGGTTCGGGTTCCCTGCTGATGTCCATCACCATGGGCCACCGCCCCCTGATGGCCGTCGCGGGCGTCATGATCATGATGGCCAGCGTGGTCGTCGGCATCATCATGTTCGTGGCCCAGCACAACGGTCCCCGCAAGCGCATGCGGGAGCAACGCGAGCGGTACGTCGACTACCTCGACCAGCTCCGCGAGATCGTCCGCGACGTCGCCTCCACCCAGCGCGCGGACAACGCGTTCCGCCACCCCGACCCGTCGCTGCTCACCG
>Ga0233363_1001147_pt1 | contig 10473 bp, 7 predicted proteins | sample ElkDunMinimDraft_18_FD_191534 | JGI IMG/M metagenome (GOLD analysis project Ga0233363, IMG submission 191534) | Fecal eukaryotic communites from dung pellets of Tule Elk in California, USA - Elk Dung C16 | ecosystem: Host-associated > Mammals > Digestive system > Large intestine > Fecal | place...
TCGCCGCTGTCGGGCATCATCGTGGCGATCGGTCTGGTCATGGTGCTGCAGTCGCTGCTGGGGATCTTCTTCGGTCCGCAGTACCGGCCGATGGCGGCGCCGTTCGACGAGACGCCGATCTTCGTCGGCGGGGTGCCGCTGCTCTCGCCGTACGACATCTTCGTGCTCGTCGTCGCCCTGGCCGTCATGGGCCTGCTCGCGCTGCTGTTCACCCGCACGTCCCTCGGCCTGCAACTGCGGGCATCGGCGTTCGCCCCCGAGGTGTCCCGGCTGCTCGGGGTGCGCGTGGACCGCATGGTGACGATCGGCTGGATGCTCTCGGCGGCGGTCGCGGCCCTCGCGGCGATGCTGCTGATCCCCACCGAGCTGGGGCTGAACCCGCACTCCACCGACATCCTCTTCGTCTACGCGTTCACCGTCGCCGTGGTGGGAGGGCTGGATTCTCCGGTGGGCGCGCTGCTGGGCGGCCTCGTCGTCGGCGTCGTGATGAGCCTCGTCACCGGCTACCTCGGCTCCACCGTCGCCCCGATCGGCGTGCTCGTGCTGCTGGTGGCGGTGCTGCTGGTCAAACCGGGCGGCATCTTCTCGATGCGAGAGGCGCGCACCGCATGAACGGCCTCCGTCGTCCTCGCCTCCTTCCCGGGCTCACCGGCACGCCGCGCGTGCTGGTGACCGCGGTTGCACTGACGGTGCTCGCCCTCGGCGGCACGTTCCTGCTCGATCCGTTCCGCAACTTCCAACTCGCCACGGCCGCGGCCTATCTGTGCGCCGTCGCCGGGCTGACGCTGCTGATCGGACTGAGCGGGCAGCTCTCGCTCGGCCATGCGGCGCTCATGGCTGCGGGCGGCTACGGCTACGCCCTGGTCTCGAACGCGCTGACGGATGCCGGCGTCGACGCGGTGCCGCGATTCCTGCTGGCCTTCGCCGGCGGTGTCGTGATCGCGTGCCTCATCGGTCTGCTGCTGGGGCTCGCCGCCGCACGGCTGCGCGGGCCCTACCTCGCCGGCCTGACGCTGGCCCTGGTCATCGCCCTCCCCGCCATCACGAGCGTGTGGTCCGCGCTCTTCCGCGGCGACCAGGGGTTGCAGACGGCGTACAACCCGGTGCCGACGGCGCTGGAGCGGCTCATCGCCCTCGAGCAGTGGCAGGCGTGGGTCGCGATCATCGTGGCATCCGTCGTGGTCACGGCCCTCGTGCTCGTGCGGCGCGGGTCGCTCGGCCTGCGGATGCGCGCGGTGCGCGATGACGAGACGGCCGCGCGCCTCAACGGCGTGCCCGCCCGGCGCGTCAAAGTGACCGCGTTCACCGTCAGCGCGGCTGCCGCCGGCGCCGGTGGTGCCCTGCTCTGCTTCATCACGCAGTCGGTGAGCCCCGGCGTCTACACCCTCGCGTTCTCGCTGCTCCTCGTGGTGGCTGCCGTCGTCGGCGGGCTCGGCAGCATCGGCGGTGCCGCGATCGGCTCGGTCGTCATCGTCGTGCTGCCGTGGGCGCTCGGCGCCGGCACGGCAGCCCTCGACCTTCCCACCGACCTCGCCCAGCGCCTGTCCGGCAATCTCTCGGTGCTCGTGTTCGGGGCGCTCCTCATCATCGTGATGCTGGTGCGACCCGACGGGCTCGCGGGGCTGGCCGGGGCGTGGCGGCGACGGCGAGGGCGGGGGGCCGGTGGTGCTGCCGCATCCCCTGCCGCTGGTTCCGCCGCACCCGCTGCTGCTGGTTCCGCCGCTGCGGCCACGTCCGCGCCCACTGACTCCTTCGCTTCCGCCGGCCCGGCGGAAGCCGACCCGTCCCGCACCATCCCGATTGAAAGGTGATCCCATGTCCCACCAGAGCCCAGCGCCGCGCTCTGCCGTCCGCCGAGCAGGCGGACTGATCGCGGCATCCGCCCTCGCCCTCGGCCTCGCTGCGTGCAGCACGCCGACGGCTCCCGCCGACGGTGGAGGAGAGGGCGACAGCACCGGCGTCACCGACACCACCGTGACGATCGGCACCCACACGCCGCTGACCGGCCCCGCCGCGGCGGGCTACTCGTCGATCTCGGCCGCCGCGACCGCCTACTTCGACTACCTGAACGATGAGGGCGGCGTGAACGGCCGCACGATCGAGTTCATCGTGAAGGACGACGGCTACAACCCCGCCAACACGCAGACCGTCGTGCGCGAACTCGTGCAGCAGGACGAGGTCTTCGCGATCCTCAACGGCCTCGGCACCGCGACGCACCAGTCGGTGCTGGAGTTCCTGAACCAGAACGGCGTGCCCGACCTGTTCGTGGCGTCGGGCTCGACGTCGTGGAACCAGCCCGACACCTACCCGAACACGTTCGGCTTCAACGCCGACTACGTCGTCGAGGGTGCGGCGCTCGGTCAGTACGCCGCCGATGAATACCCCGACAAGGCCGTGTGCGTGCTGGGGCAGGACGACGACTTCGGTGACGAGTTCATCGAGGGCGTCGAGCTCGCCCTCGGCGCCGACGGCATCACCGAGACGCAGCGCTACTCGGTGTCGAACCAGGACGTCACCGCGCAGATCGGCGCCCTGCAGGCGGCCGGATGCGAGATCGTCACGCTCGCGACGATCAACGGCTTCACCGCGCTCGCGGTGGGCACCGCCGCACAGCTGGGCTGGTTCCCGCAGTGGTTCGCCTCGTCGTCGGGGGCGGACTACCCCACGCTCGTCGGCTACCTCGGCGAGGACATGGCACCGAAGCTGCTGCAGGGCTTCACCGGCACGAACTACCTGCCGATGGCCGACGACGAGTGGGTGACGCTCTTCCGCGAGATCAACGACGAGTACAACGGCGGCGCGCCGTTCGACGGCAACACGATCTACGGCATGAGCGTGGCGTACCTGTTCGCCGAGGCCCTTGCCGCCGCGGGTGAGGACCCCACGCGCGAGAGCCTGATCGAGGCCGTGTCGTCGGGGGACCTCGTGGGCAACGGCATCCTGCCGCTGTCGTTCGGCGATGGCAGCCACGCCGCGTACCTCGGCGTCGGCATCACGACGGTCGACCAGGGTGTGCAGGACTACCTCGACGCCACGTACGAGGTGAGCGACGACGGCGTGACCGCCGTCGACCGGGAGCCGGTGCCGCTGTCAGGCGCCGGGGTCCCCGGCGCCTGACGCGCCGGGGTCCAGGGCCGCGACCGCCTCCGGGCGGTCGCGGCCTTCGCGTTGCCGGGGTGGGAGTCAGCGCTCGAGCACGACCGCCAACCCTTGCCCCACCCCGATGCAGATGGCGACCACGGCGACGCCGTGGCCGCGTCGGCGCAGCTCATGGGCGGCGCGCCCGATGACCCGGCCGCCCGAAGCCCCGAGCGGGTGCCCGATCGCGAGCGCGCCGCCGTGGATGTTGAGCCTGCCCGGGTCGAGGTCGGGCCAGCCGGCCAGGCACGCGAGCGACTGCGACGCGAACGCCTCGTTGAGCTCGACGACGTCCACCTCCGCCCACGACCGCCCGGCGCGAGCGAGGGCCTTGTTCGCGGCCTCGATCGGGGCGATCGGAAACTGGTCCGGGTCGACACCGTGCGCGGCACGACCGGTGATGCGCGCCAGCGGCTCCGCGTCGATCGCGCCTTCGGCGCCCAGCAGCACCGCCGAGGCGCCGTCGTTGAGCGAAGAGGAGTTTCCGGCGGTGACGGAGCCATCGGCCGCGAACAGTGGCGTCAGCCCCGCCAGAACCTCTAGCGACACCCCGTCGCGGATGCCTTCGTCCCGCGCCATCTGCGCTCCGGCCACCTGCACGGTCTCGGCGTCGAAGACGCCGTCCGCCCAGGCCTGAGCCGCGAGCCGGTGCGATCGCGCGGCGAAGGCATCCTGGGCTTCACGGGTGATCCGCCACCCTCGCGCGGTCTTCTCGGCGGCCTCGCCGTTGCTGATCGTCCACGGCGCGGGCAGTGCGCGGTTGACCATCCGCCAGCCGATCGACGTGTTCCACATCGTCGGGTTGCCCGCAGCCGGCCATGGTTTGGGGGACTTCTCGACCACGTACGGCGCACGGGACATCGACTCCACCCCACCGGCGAGGACGATCTCGGCGTCTCCCGCCTCGATCGCCCGCGATCCTTGGATGACCGCATCCAGCGACGACGCGCACAGGCGGTTGACGGTCACCGCGGTCACCGAGGTGGGGAACCCGGCCAGCAGCGCGCCGAATCTCGCCACGTTGCGGTTGTCCTCGCCTGCCTGATTCGCATCCCCGAAGACCACGTCGTCGATACGCGCCGGGTCGAGCCCGACCCGTTCGACGCTCGCGCGCATCACCGTGGCCGCGAGATCGTCGGGGCGCACGCCCCCCAGCGCCCCGCCGGCACGGCCGAAGGGGGTGCGCACCGCGTCGTAGATGAAGGAAGCGGTCATTTTCTCTCCCATCCGGATGCCGCCGGTCGCGGCATCCTGCTCAGTGGGCCACCGGACGGACGCCGTTGCGTCGTCGCCAGCGCTCGTCGAAGACGGCGATCACGAGCGCGACGAGGAAGATCGCGAGCGTCGCGAACATCGCCTCCCGGTAGCCGTGCCGGTACGCCGTCCCCGCACCCGCGAACGGGCTGTCGGCGGCGATCGTGCCGTAGAAGACGGCGGTGACGACGGCGATGCCCACGGCCGCGCCGAGTCGCTGGGCGACCTGCGAGATCGAGCCGGCGAGACCGCCCATCGTGATCGGCACGTTCGTCAGTGTCAGCGTCTGATTGGGGGCGGCCACCGCGCCGGCCCCCGCCCCCGCGACGACGAGCACGCACGGCAGCGCCCACAGCACCGCTTCCGCAGGAAGAAGGAGCGGTACGAGCGCGGCCAGCAGCCACCCCGCCACGGCGAGGGCGAGCCCGCCGATGACGAGCCGGCGCCCCCACCGGTGCGTCGCGCGACCGCTCCACCACGCCGTGGCGGTGTAGGCGACGGCGAAGGGCAGGATCGCGAGCCCCGCGATGGGAGCACTGGCGCCCAGGCCCAGCTGGAAATAGAGCGTGGTCAGCAGCAGTGCCGCCGGCGACCCCGCGTAGTACACCAGCGAGATGAGCACCCCGTTGCGGAACCCACGATCACGGAACAGGGCGATGTCCACGACGGGGGTCCGTCCACGCCGCGCGTATCCGCGCTCCCACAGCGCGAAGGCGAGGCCCGCCAGCGCGGCGGCACCGAGGAGCAGCCAGCGTCGCGGGTCGTCGGAGGCCGATCCGGTGGTCAGGATGAACGGCGCCATGAGGGTCAGGGTCGCCAGGGCCAGTAGCGCCACGCCGAGCGGGTCGAGGTCCACGCGCACGCGCGGACGCGCCCGGACGGCGGGGAGCAGCACGAGGGCGAGGCCGATCAGCGCGAGCGTCGGCGGCACGTTCATCAGAAAGACCAGGCGCCAGCCCCAGGCCTCCCCACCGAGGCCCACGAGCAGGCCCCCCAACGGCGGCGCGATCGCCAGCGTCAGCCCGATCATCGCACCGTAGACACCGAAGGCCCTGCCCAGCGCCGCACCGGTGAACAGCTGCCGGATCAGTCCCAGCGCCTGCGGCATCATCGCCCCGGCCCCGACACCCTCCAGCAGCCGTGCAGCGACGAGCATCTCGGTGTTCGCGGCGAACGCGCACGCAACGCTTGCCACCCCGAACACCACCAGACCCACGACGAACATCGCGCGACGCGAGTGCAGATCGCCGGCGCGACCGAAGGGCACCAGCGCGACGCCGAAAGCGAGCACGTAGCCGGCGACGATCAGCTGCACGGCCATCGGCCCGGCGCCCAGCGACGACTGGATGGCGGGCACGGCGACGTTCACCTTGGCGATGTCCAGGACGGCAAGACCCGCCGCGCACAGGCAGACCGCGAACGCCGCCCAGCGCTCGCGCTCCCCGTGCCGCGCCCTGGTCACCGCTGCGCCCGAACCGGGTCGCGAAGGATCTGCGCGCTCAGGGCCCGGATCATCCAGGCGGTCGCGAGGGGGGCCTCGATCAGCAGGTTGTGGCCGACGGCGGGCACGGTGACGATGCGATCGGCGCCGGCGGTGTGCGGCGCGATCTCGGCGAGCATCGACTCGTCGATGAAGCCGTGTTCCGCACGCACGCAGTAGGTGTGCGGGGGGAACGGCCGCAGAAACGCGTCGACGTCGGTCGTGCGGGCGTACAGCGCCGGGTCGAGCTTGAGCACCCACCCGCCGTCGCCGCGGCGATGCGCGTGCTCGGCGATGTGCGCCAGGAGCGCCGGCGGCGCGTCCACCGCGTCGGGGACGGTGCGGAAGGCCGCCACCGCATCGTCGAGGCGCGGGTGGCGCTGCAGCGGCCGCTGGGCGATGGCGTGACGTTTGGCCAGCTGCTGCGGGGTGTAGCGGCGCAGCGGGGTGTCGAGCGTGATGACGCCGGCATACCGCCCGGGCCGATCCCACGCGGCCGCCAGCGCGATGAGCCCGCCCAGGCTGTGCCCCACCAGCACCGTCGGAGCATCCGCGCACAGGGCCGCCGTCACGGCCGCGACCTCCGCCGACCAGTGCGCGAACGTGTAGTCGCCCCGGTGCGGGCTGTCGCCGTGGCCGGTCAAGTCCATCGCGACGACCCGCGCGCCCTCCGCGGCGACGGGGGCGATGGCATCCCACCACTCCTTCTGCGCGGCATTGCCGTGCAGAAGGAGCAGGTTCGCGGTGGGCGCCGCGCCCGGCGGCTCCCAGACGCTGCAGGCCAGGGCCACCTCGTCGTCCACCGCGACGGCGGTGCGGCGCGGCGTCTGGGCGAGGGCGGCCGCCAACCACCCCCGCCCCTGCACCGTCTCGGCGACGGTCACGCGTCCAGTGACAGCACGTGGACGTGCTCCGGCGCGACGCGCAGGAACGCCTCGGTGCCCACCCTGCCGTGTTCGGACGGGTTCACCCGCAGGCGGATCTCGCTGCCGGCGACGTCGGCGATGTAGTCGACGGCTTCACCGAGGTACGCACCCGCGTCGATGCGGCCGACCCAGCCGTTCTCCCCGTCCATCATGTTGTCGAGGTCGATGACCGTGAAGTCCTCAGGGCGCACCAGGAGGATCGCCCGGTCGCCCACCGACAGGTCGCGCCAGCTGCGGCTGGAGATCACCCCGGCTGCCGTCTCGACCCGCGCGATGTCACCCTCGACGGACTGGACCGCGCCGTGAAGCACGTTCGAGGTGCCGACGAACTGCGCCACGAAGAGGCTGTTCGGCGAGGTGTAGATCTCGCGCGGTGTGCCGACCTGCACGATGCGGCCCTGGTTCATCACCGCGATCCGAGATGAGAGCGCCAGCGCCTCCCCCTGATCGTGCGTGACGTAGACGGCTGTGAGCCCCAAGTGCTGTTGCAGGCGCTTGAGCTCCATGCGCATCGACTCGCGCAGCTTCGCATCGAGGTTCGACAGCGGCTCGTCGAGGAGGATCAGCTCCGGCTCCGTGACCAGCGCGCGGGCGAGGGCGAGGCGCTGCTGCTGACCGCCGGACAGCTTCGTCGCGGCGCGTCCGATGTATCCGCCGAGGTCGACGGCGTGCAGGGCCGCCTCGACCTTCTCGGCGATCTGCTTGCGCGACAGCTTGAGTTCACGCTGACGCACTTCCAGCGGGAAGGAGACGTTCTTGAACACGTTCAGGTGCGGCCAGATCGCGTAGGACTGGAAGACCATGCTGAGTCCGCGGTGGTTCGGGTCCAGCCGTACGCCGTCGGAGCCGGAGAACACCGTGCGATCGCCGATCTTGATCTTCCCGGTGTCCGGGGTCTCCAGCCCCGCGATGGAGCGGAGGGTGGTGGACTTCCCGCATCCCGACGGGCCGAGGAGGGTGAAGACCTCGCCGGGCTCGACGTCGAAGGTGACGTCGGTGAGGACGGGCACCGATTCGCGCTTGGCGGGGCGTCCGGCGCCGTTGGTGCGGATCGCCCCCGTCGCGTCGGACGGCAGCGCCGCGCGCGCCGCCCCCTCGAAGGACTTCTGCAGGTGCTGCACAGACAACATGCTCATGTTCGTGGATGCCTTTCGACTTACAGCTCGACCTTGGTCCCGAAGCGGGAGCCGACGGAGTAGGAGATGCCGATGATCGCGCACAGGATCGCGATCATGACGATGCTCAGCGCCGCGACGACACCGAAGGTGCCCTCGTTGTACTGGCGGAAGAGGATGACCGAGAGCACCTCCGATTTCGGCCCCGCGAGCAGCACGGTCGCCGACAGTTCACGGAACGACACGAGCACGACGAAGATCCACCCCGAGAGGATGCCGGGGGCGGCCAGGGGCAGCAGGATGCGGCGGAACGTCGTCCACCACTTGGCGCCGTTGACGTGCGCGGCCTCCTCCAGTTCGTTGCCGATCTGCGTCATCGCGGAGGCGGAGTAGCGCATGCCGTAAGGCAGGTACCGCGTGACGTAGGCCACCACGAGGATGACGAGGGTGCCGTAGATGGGGATCGGCGACCGCAGGTACACCGACATCATCCCGAGGCCCAGCACCAGGCCGGGGATCACCAGCGGCGCGAGGGTGAGCACGTCCAGCAGCTTTCGCCCGAACATGGTCGAGCGCACGACGAACCAGGCGGCGAGCGTCGTAATGATCATGGTGATGGTCGCCGCAACGAGCGCGACCACGATCGTGTTCATCGTCGCGGGGAAGATGTTGCGCACCTCGGCCAGCTCGATGTAGTTCGTGAAGTCCATCGCCGCGAGGGACTCCCAAGACGGGGTCCGGTAGAACGGGCTCAGCGAGACGTACAGCAGGGCGAGCACGGGAAGGATCACCGAGAAGAGGAAGTAGAGCCCCACCCCCGCGCCCACCCATCCCTTGGCGCGACCGAGGCGCACCGGGGACGGTCGGAAGTTCTTGCCCGTCATCGTCTGGAATTCCTTCTTCGAGCTGCCTCCGGCTCCCGTTCCATACATGAGCAGCATGGCCAGGAGCATGATGCCGATCGACACCGCCCCGGCGGCCCCGATGTCGGTGGGGTAGCCGTGCATCAGGAAGTAGATGCGGCTGGTGAAGACCTCCACACCCTTGGTCTCGCCCAGGATCACCGGGATCTCGAACGACTCCAGCCCCAGCACCAGCACGATGACGGTGGAGCTTGCCAGCGCCGGCCGGATCACCTGGAGCGTGACCCGCCGCATGACGGTCCACCAGTTCGCCCCGGCGACGCGTGCCGCCTCTTCGAGCGACGGGTCCATCGCCTTGAACGCCGGGACCATGAACAGGAACACCAGCGGCACCGTGTGCAGCCCGGCGGCGACGATCATGCCGCCCAGGCCGTAGGCGTCCACCGGCGAGGAGCCGAAGATCCCGGCCAGGAAGCTACTGATGATGCCGACGTCGCCGCCGTAGAGGAACACCCAGGAGATCGCGTACACCACGGGCGGCAGCACGAGGGGGGTCAGCGACGCGGCGAACAGGAGTCCCTTGAACGGAACATCCGTCCGCGCCTGCAGGTAGGCAAGGCCGGTACCCAGCACGACGGCGATCGCCGCGCTGCCGACGGCGAACACGATCGTGTTCCACACGGTGTGCAGCGCGGAGGGCGAGCCGAAGGCGCGGCGGAACGCGTCGAGGGTGAACCCCGATTCGTCGAAGAACGTGCCCCACAGCAGGTAGAAGATCGGCGTGCCGACCAGGTAGGCCACCACTGCCAGCACCACGACATAGACGATGTGCTTGCTGGTCGGCCGCCACCGCGGCCTGCGGCCGCTCCCGCCGATCGGCTCCGGCGGCACCGGAGTCTGCGTCGGCGGCTCCGGGCGCACCAGGACTGTCTCGCTAACCACGGATCTCAACCGCCTCTCACGTAGTCGGGAAGGATGGGCTCGGTGCCCTTGAGCAGGTTGTCGTATGCGATCCGCCACTCGTTGAGCCGCTCGCTGGTGAGGTCGGTCAGGTCGGGCCGCACCTTCGCGGCCTCGAGCAGGTCCGTCTCGGCCGCGTTCTGCTGGACGTACTGCTCGGCGGCGAGGATGGTCGCCCCCTCGTTCAGGTACCAGGTCGAGAACAGCAGCGCGGCGGCCGGGTGCGGCGCCTCGCGCATCAGCCCGATGCCGGCCGGCACCAGGGGCACGGGGTCGATCGTGGGTTCATAGGAGACCGGTGCGCCGGTGAGCCGCTGCGGGGCCACCAGGGCGATGTTGGGTCCGCCGTAGTACTGGCCGGAGGCGATCCCGGCGGATGCCGGATTGGAGCTGTCGGCAGTGCTGGAGTGCGCGGCGATCGTCGTCATCAGCTCCTCGAACTCCGCCACGCTCATCCCCTGGTTCTGGGTGAGCTCCTGGAAGATCGTGAGATACCACGGGTGGTAGTTCGTCACGAGCGCCGTGCGGCCTGCCCAGAACGGTTCGCCGAAGTCGCGGATCGACGTGGGCACGTCGGCACCGGTGACGGCATCGACGTTCCAGACCGGCAGGAAGGGGTATTGGAAGGTCTCGATTGCGTGATCGGACACGAGGTCCCGGTCCGGCGCCGACTCCGCGAGGAAGGCGGGGATGGGCGCCACGACGCCCTCCTCCGCGTACATGAGGTTCAGCTCGTG
>Ga0233363_1001148_pt1 | contig 10472 bp, 11 predicted proteins | sample ElkDunMinimDraft_18_FD_191534 | JGI IMG/M metagenome (GOLD analysis project Ga0233363, IMG submission 191534) | Fecal eukaryotic communites from dung pellets of Tule Elk in California, USA - Elk Dung C16 | ecosystem: Host-associated > Mammals > Digestive system > Large intestine > Fecal | place...
GATCGTCGCGATCCGGATGCTCCAGGGCCAGGTGCAGACCCTCCTGCGGGGCACCCAGTCGATCTTCGAGGCGGGCCTCTTCCTCCACGACGTCGACCAGTTCATGGCGCTGGGCGCGGTGGCGCGCGACGAGGAGGCCGGCGCCCCCGCACCGGATGGCTTCGAGGAGATCACGGTCGAGGACGTGCGGTTCGCCTACCCGGGCAGCAGCGCCGAGGCGCTGCGCGGGGTCGACCTGCGGATCGGGCGCGGCCAGGTCGTCGCCCTCGTCGGGGAGAACGGCTCGGGCAAGACCACCCTGGCCAAGATCCTCGCCGGGCTCTACGACCCCACGGACGGGGCCGTGCGGTGGGACGGGCGCGACACCCGGGAGTACTCGCGGGTCTCGGTGCGTGACCGGGTCGCGGTGATCTTCCAGGACTTCGTCCGTTACGCGTTCACCGCCAGGGAGAACATCGCCTTCGGCCGGTACTCCGACGAGCCCGACGACGAGCGGGTCGCCGAGGCCGCCGCCCGCTCGGGCGCCGCGGGCTTCCTCAGCGCGCTTCCCCGCGGCTACGACACCGTCCTGTCCCGGATCTTCAAGGGCGGACGGGACCTGTCGGGGGGGCAGTGGCAGCGGGTCGCGATCGCCCGCGCGTTCTACCGCGACGCCGAGCTCATGATCCTCGACGAGCCCACCGCCGCGCTGGACCCGCGTGCCGAGAGCCGGCTGTACGAGTCGCTGCGCGCCGTGCTCGCCGGGCGCACGGCCGTCTTCATCTCCCACCGCTTCTCCTCGGTGCGCTCGGCCGACGTCATCTACGTCCTCGACGAGGGGCGCGTCGTCGAGTCCGGCTCGCACGCCGAGCTCATGGCCCGCGAGGGCATGTACGCCGAGCTCTTCCGGCTGCAGGCCGCCGCCTACCTCGACGTCCCCGCCCGGGAGTAGGTCAGCCCCGGGCGAGGGGGACGGGCTCGACGGCCGCCCAGACGGCCTCGGCGACGTCCGCCCGGAACGGCGGTCCCCACGGGACGTGGGCGACGAGCACCGGCACCGTGCGGGCGAGCCAGGAGGCGTGGGCGAGGACCTGGCCGAGGACGACGGGGTCCCGCCAGCCCATGAGCCGCGGGAAGCTCATGATCGCGAACGCCGCGGACTTCGGGTCCAGCCGCTCCATCTCCAGGCGGTCCTCGCGGTTGGGCCGCGGCACGACGACGGCGCCCAGCGGCACGTCGGCGAGCCCCGGGGAGGGCAGGCCGACGACGGTGCGGTCGTCGGTGCTCGTGCGCACCCGGTAGGTCCCGGCGGTCATCGTCTCGGTCACCGCCTCGGCCCCGGGCCGCAGCCGCAGCTCGGTCGCGCCCAGCGGCACCAGGGGCCAGTCCCCGGAGGCGACGGGCACGACGTCGTCGCTCACCACCCGGGCCCCGGCGGCGCACAGAAGCGCGGCGAGGGTGCTCTTGCCCATCCCCGAGTGGCCGAGGAAGGCGACGGCGGTCCCGTCCCGCTCCACCGCGCTCGCGTGCAGGACGGTGCGGCCCCGGAGGTAGAGCTGGAGGGCGAGGAGCGTGCCGGTCGTCATGATCGCGCGCATCCCCGGGTCGGTCCCGTGCACCAGGTGGACGGTGACGTCGCGCAGGTCGGGGGCGATGACGAAGTCGCACACGCCGTGGACGCGCAGCAGGACGGAGGAGTCGGCCCGCCGGACGACGCTGTACCAGCGGTCGGGCTCCTTCCCGAAGTCGAGGAGCAGCTCGCCGGCCGGGGTGCCGCGGTTGTCGGCGAGCGGCTCGCCGTCGCGGACGGTGAGGTCCACCGGGGCGCCCGGCGGGGCCGGGCGGTCCTGGTGCAGCGCGAAGTCCGCCGCCACGGTGAGGCCGTACAGACGCTGGGGCGGCTCGGGCCTCACGCGGGCGCCCCCGCCGTGAGCGACCGGAAGCTCTCGATGCCGTCCGGGTCCATGACGATCCCGTCGACCTCGAGCCAGGCGTGCGCCTTGACCTGCCCGCCGACCTTCTGCACGCCGATGCGGACCGCGTGGTCGCGGTGGCGCAGCGCGTGGGCGCCGAGCAGCGCACGGCGCAGGCAGGTCCCGTTGAACGGGCGGTGCCGCAGCACCCGCCAGGTGATGTCGAGACGCTCCGCCTCGGAGTGGGACAGGCGTACCAGACTGAGGTCGCCGACCCGTCCGACGGCTCCGTCCAGGGCGAGGCGCACGCCGAGCAGCCGCGCGAGCCGGGGGAGGGGCACGGTGCGCAGCCCGACCTCGACGAGCCCGGCGAGCGCGGCGGTCCGCGTCGCGCGGACCCACGTGCGCGGAGGGCGGCGCAGCAGGGCGCGGGCGGCCCGGATGGCGCTCACGGCGCCTCCTCGGCCCACGCCGGGACGCCGTGGGCGTGCGCCCAGGCGACGTGGAGGAGGAAGTCGGCCGCCGGGTGGGGGTCCTCCTCCAGCCACGCCGCCCGCAGCGCCACCGGGTCGACCCACTCCGCGTCGAGGCCGGTGCCGTCCCACGACCGGGCGAACTCCCGCTCCTGCGGTCCCCAGCGGGTGGAGTTGAACGAGGCCTTGGACCGGCGGGCGAGGACACGGTCGGGCAGGACGTCGTGGAACAGCCGCCGGAAGATCGCCGTCCGGTCCCCGAGCCCGAGGGGCCCGCCCTCCGCGGCGAGGGCGTCGACGACGCGCAGGTCGGTGAACGGGGTGACCGGCCGCGAACCGTACTCCGCGATCCCGGCCTCGAAGTTGTCCATGGCCACGACCATCGGCCGCGAGCGCACGACCGCCCGGGTCGCGGCGTCCCACCGCAGCGGCTCGGCACTCATCGCCAGGACCTGGCGCAGGTACGCCTCGGCGGCCGGGGGGCGCAGCCACGGCGGGGTGAGGTCGGCGGCGCGCCGCCGCAGCTCGTGGCGACGCAGGGCGCCGGGGCGGGCGGCCCGCAGCCCGCGGCGCAGGTGGCGGCGGCGCGGCCGGGTCATGGCGAGCGCGGCGCGCAGGTCACCGGCCCGCTGGCCGTCGAGGACGAGGTCGCCGCCCTCCCCCGAGATCACGGTGCCGGGGTCGAGGTGGCCGTAGACGGCGCCCTGGAGCTGGACCGCCTCGGGCCACAGCGGCCCGCGGCGGAGCAGGGCTGCGGTGGCGACCTCCCCGAGCAGGCGCTGCTCGCCGTGGAACTCGAGGACGACGTGCTCGCGGAGGCGCAGGTGCTCCAGGACGAGCTCCTGCCAGGACGTCTCGTCGGACTCGGGGGCCTGCGGGTGGCGCACGGTGACCGGCACCGGCTCCGGCAGCCCGTCCGCCCGGGCGACGTGCGTGGCCAGGGCGAGCAGGGCGGAGGAGTCGCGGCCGCCGGAGAAGAGCACGTAGCAGGGTGCGCCGGTGAGGGCGTCGCGGAGCACCTGCTCGAGCACCTCGCGGGCGCCGGTGCCCGCGTCCCGGCGGGGGGCGCGCGCCGGGCCCTCGGCCGGCAGCGCGAGGTGCGTCTCCAGCCGGGTGAGCCGGGTGAAGGTCGCGCGCGCCGTCGGGGTGCTCATGGACGCCTCTCGGGAGGGGGACGGCCGGCGGGCCGGGCGGGCCGGGTGGCCCGCCCGGCCCGCCGGGGGTCGTGACGCGGTCAGCGGGAGCCGATCGGGGGCTTCGGGTCGGCCGGGTCGCCCCAGATGTCCCACCAGATGTGGTTGTCCTTCTGCGGGCCGGAGGCGAGCTTGCCCATGGTGAGGCCGTGGACGCTGCCCACCTCCGTCATGCGTGGCGCTTCGTACATGCTGTCTCCTTTGTCACGGTGTGCACGGCGCCCCGAGGGGGCTGGTGCGGACAGCGAACGGGGGGTGTCGCTGACGTGGGACCGAGCCTAGGGTCGGCGACCCCTGTGGTGGAGGCCCCCGGGGTGGGAACCTGGATGACGCCGGGGTGACCAGCGGCGCGGCCTCCCGCTCACCCGGGCACTCACCCCCCGGTCGCCGTGCGACCGCGTCCTCGTTCGCCGTCCCGGGAGCCCGCGCGTCGCTACGCTCGCCCTGACCAGGCGGTGGGTGAGGACGGGACGACGATGGACGGGACGAGGGCAGGTGAGCGCGCGGTCTCCGCGCTGCTCGTCGCGGTGTGCCGGGACGAGGTGGGGCGGTCGGCCGCCGACGTGCCGGCCGACGCGCTCGTCCGGGCGGCCCGCCACCACCGGATGTCCCCGCTCACGCACGTCCGGCTCCGTGAGCACGCCCCACGGGCCGCCGAGCTGCTGCGCCCGGACCGTGACGTCGCCAAGTCCCTGCACATCCGTGCCGGCATGCTCCTCGGGCAGGTGGGCGAGCTCCTCGGGGACGTGCCGTGGGTGGTGTTCAAGGGCCCGGTGCTCTCCGAGCTCGCCCACCCCGTCCCAGGCCTGCGGCCCTACGGGGACCTCGACCTGCTCGTCGCCCCGCAGGACCTGCGCCGGGTGAGCGCGGCGCTGCTCGCGGCCGGCTGGGAGGTCGGCGACTACGAGGACATGCTCCGCAACCCCGAGGTCCCCGGCGAGATGCACTGGTTCACCCCCGCGGGCATCCCCGTGGACCTCCACTGGGCGATGGTCAACATGCGCTCCCGACGGCGGCTGTTCACCATCCCCACCGACGAGCTGCTGGCTCGGCGCCGCCGGGTACGCATCGGGCTGGCGCGGGCGTGGACGATGGACGAGGCCGACTCCCTCGTCCACGTCGCCCTGCACGCCGCCCTGGCGGGCGCGAACCGGCTCGCCTGGATGCTCGACGTCGACCAGCTCGCCCGGCAGGTGGAGGACTGGGCCGCCGTCGCGGACCGGGCCGTGCAGTGGGGCGCCCAGGCCCAGGTGGCGCTCGCGCTGCGCAGGGCGGCCGCGACGCTCGGCACCCCGGTGCCGGCCGAGGTCCACCGCCGGCTCGGGACGTCGCTCCCGCTGCACACGCTCCTGGACGTGGTCGACCGGCTCTGGCCGGTGGCCGCCCACCGCGGGGACGCCTCCGTGCCCCGCCTCGTCTCGCGGGCCGTGCGACCGGGCGCGGCGCGCACCGCCGTGCAGGTCGCGCGCAACGCCGGGCAGGGCGTGCGCGACCGGGTGCGCCCGGCGGCCGGCCCCGCGCCCGACCGGGTGCCGGCCGGCCCGCAGGCCCTGGAGGTCTACCTCCGGGCGGTGGAGGACAGCGCCCGGACAGCAGCCGTCGCCCGGTGAGCGACCCGGCGGTGGGGGGCCGGCGGGGGAGGCCGGTGACGGTCCTGCTCGTCCACGGCATCCGGGCGTCGCGGACGATGTGGCTGCGCCAGCTCGCCGCGCTGGAGGAGGCAGGCGTGCCCGCCCTCGCCCCGGACCTGCCCGGGCACGGCGAGCGCTCGGCCGAGGCCTTCACGCTCGACGGCGCCTACGCGGCGATCGAGGACGCGGCGCGCTCGGCGGGCGGTGAGGTCGTCGTCGTGGGGCTCTCGCTCGGCGGCTACCTCGCCCTGCACTGGGCGGCACGCACCGCGCAGCCCGTCGCCGGGGTCCTCGCCGCGGGCTGCTCGACCCGGCCCCGGGGCCCCGGCCTGGCCGGCTACCGCCGGCTCGCCCGGGTGATCGCCCGGCTGCCGGACGGCGGGCGCGGCCTCAACGACACCCTCGCCCGGCTCGCGCTGCCGCCGCAGGCCGTCGCCGACCTCGACGCGGGCGGGACGGCCCTCGGGGTGATGGACGCGGCGCTGGCAGCCGTGGCGGGCATCGACCCCGTCGCCGACCTGAGGGTGCTCGGGGACGTGCCGGTGAGGCTGGTCAACGGCCGGTGGGACCACTTCCGCCTCGAGGAGCGCCGCCTGCTCGCGGCCTGCGCGAACGGGCGGCTCCACGTCGTGCCCGGTGCCCACCACCTCGTCTCGCTCGTGCGACCCGCCGAGTTCAACGCGATCATGCTCGACCTCCTCACGGAGGTCGGCGCCGGCCCGGTCAGGGGTGGCGGCTCGGGGTGATCCCGCCCAGCGTCCAGGCCCGCACGCCGCCGACGATCCCGGCGCTGTTGGGGACGACGACGACCTCGTCACCGAGCCGGTCGACCGACTGCGGGGTGATCCGGCGGGAGTTCCCGCCGCCGAGGTAGAGCCGGTCCCACAGGAACACCGGCCGCAGCGAGTCGACGACCTGGCGCACGCGGCGCGACCACATCGCGTCACCGAGCCGCAGCCGCTCGTGCTCACCGATGTACTCGTCGTAGGTGAGCCCCCAGCGGGCGGGGGAGCGGGAGAGCTCGAGGTGCGGTGCGAGGCGCCCGCCGTCGAACAGGGCGTTGCCCAGGCCCGTGCCGAGGGTGACGACGAGCTCCAGGCCGGCGCCGGCGATGACCCCGGCGCCGTGGACCTCGGCGTCGTTGAGCAGGAGCACCGGCAGCCCGAGGGTGGTGCTGAGCGCGTCCTGGAAGTCCAGTCCCTCCCACGCCGTGACGAGCTCGGGCAGGACGCGGGTGCGGGGGCCGGCGCGGGTGACGTAGTGCGGGGTGCTCACGACGACCCCGTGGCGGATCATCCCCGGCATCCCGACGGTGGCGCGGTCGGCCGGGGGCAGCTCCTCGGCGAGCGTGCGGATCGTCTCGAGCAGGCGCTCGGGCGGCAGCGGGTAGGGCGTGGCCGCCCGGACCGGTGCGGCGTGCATGGTGCCGGCCGCGTCGAGCACGGAGGCCTTGATCCCGCCCCCGCCGCAGTCGACGGCGAGGGTGGCCGGGCCGCGGCCGTCGGTGCTCACTGGGTCCACCCGCCCGACGCTACTAGCCTCGGACGGGTGAGCGCAGGAACCCCCGCCCCGACCGGGACCCTCAGGGTCCGCCTCGACCTGCGCTACGACGGCTCCGGCTTCGCCGGGTGGGCCGCCCAGCCCGGGCTGCGCACCGTCCAGGGAACCCTGGAGGAGGCGCTGACGACAGTGCTGCGCCTGCCCTCCCCGGCCCGGCTCACCGTCGCCGGGCGGACCGACGCCGGCGTGCACGCCCGGGGGCAGGTCGCCCACCTCGACGTCCCGCGCGCGGCGTGGGAGGCCCTGCCCGGGCGCAGCGAGCGCGCACCGGGGGAGGCCCTCGTCGCCCGGCTCGCCGGGGTGCTCGGGCGAGGTGCCCACCCGCGGGGCGCTGGCGACGTCGTCGTGTGGCGCGCCGCCCCCGCCCCCGCCGGGTTCGACGCGCGCTTCTCCGCGGTGGCCCGCCGCTACGCCTACCGGATCGCCGACTCACCGGACGCGCGCGACCCGCTGCGTCGCCACGACGTCCTGTGGCACGGGCGGCCGCTCGACGTCGCCGCGATGGACCTCGCTGCCCAGTGGCTGCTCGGGGAGCACGACTTCGCCGCGTACTGCAAGCCCCGGGAGGGGGCGACGACCATCCGCACGCTCCAGGTGCTGCGCTGGGAGCGGGCACCTGAGCCCGACGGCGGCCTCGTCGTCGCCACGGTCCGGGCCGACGCGTTCTGCCACTCGATGGTCCGCGCGCTCGTCGGCGCGAGCCTCGCGGTCGGCGAGGGGCGGCGCCCCGTGGACTGGCCCGCCGCCGTCCTCGCCGCCGGGCGCCGCGACCCCGCCGTCGCCGTCGCCCCCGCCCACGGCCTCACCCTCGAGGAGGTCGCCTACCCGCCCGACGCGGAGCTCGCCGCGCGCGCGGCGCAGGCACGCAACGTGCGCACCCTGCCCGACCGGCTCCCCGTGCGGGAGCCCGGAGCCGGTGGCAGCCTGGAACCATGACCGAACCAGCAGAGGACACCCCCGCCACCAGCCCGGACCCCGAGTGGCCGGGGGAGGGCGACACCGACCAGCTGAACAAGGATGACACCCTCGAGGAGCGCGGGGTCGACGACCTCCTCGAGGAGGGCTACTCCCCGCCCGAGCGCGACCCGCTGCGCGGCCAGAACCTCACCGAGCGTGAGCTCATCGAGGGCCACACCCTGGACGAGCGGCTCGAGGCCGAGGAGCCGGAGGTCTGGGAGGCGCCCGAGCAGCCCGCGGGTGACCGCGAGCCGGACCGCGCCGGACGCCTGGAGGCGGTCCCCGACGAGGCCGTGGGAGCCGGCGGGGAGCGGGAGCAGGACATGATGGCCCAGGACGTCGGCGTCGCGGGCGGAGCGGCCAGCGCCGAGGAGGCCGCGGTACGGGTACGCTCCGAGGACGACCCCATCGGCCTCACCGACGAGGGCAGCTCCGCGGGCTGACCCGTGGTGCGTCTCACTGAACCGAGGTCGCAGGCCTTTTGACCCGGCCGGGACCGCGGCGGTACTCTTGGATGTCGTTGTGCATCCCTTTGCGCTCCCCGGTGCTCCCACTCGCCGGCGCAGCGGCGCGGATGCGCGCAGCGAGCACCACCAGACCATGGGCGGCAGTGCGCCTCGCGCACAGTGTCCGCCCGACGACAGAGAAACGAAGGCTACGCCCGTGCGCACGTACACACCGAAGCCCGGCGACGTCGAGAAGAACTGGTACGTCATCGACGCTACCGACGTCGTCCTCGGCCGACTGGCGACCCACGTCGCCACCCTGCTCCGTGGGAAGCACAAGCCGAGCTTCGCTCCGCACGTCGACAACGGTGACTTCGTCATCGTCATCAACGCGGAGAAGGTCGCCCTCACCGGCAGCAAGCTCGACGACAAGCTCGCCTACCGCCACTCGGGTTACCCGGGCGGCCTCAAGGCGACCACCTACGCACAGCTGCTGGAGCGCTTCCCGGAGCGCGTCATCGAGAAGGCCGTGCGCGGGATGGTGCCGAAGACGACCCTCGGTCGCGACCAGCTCAAGAAGCTCAAGGTCTACGCGGGCCCTGAGCACCCCCACGCCGCGCAGCAGCCGCAGGCCTTCGAGATCACCCAGGTTGCCCAGTAGTCCGTCAGGACCGGGCAGCCTCTCACCAGGACACGAGGAGAACTGTGGCTGAGACCACTCCTGAGATCGAGCTGGACGACGAGAACGTCCCCAGCAGCTACACCACCGAGACCGAGGCGCCCGCGCAGGGCGCCGGTCAGAGCCTCACCGCTCCGGGCCAGGCGCTCGGTCGCCGCAAGGAAGCGGTCGCGCGCGTCCGACTCGTCCCCGGCACGGGCCAGTGGACCATCAACGGCCGCACGCTCGAGGACTACTTCCCGAACAAGCTGCACCAGCAGCTCGTGAACTCCCCGTTCACGCTCCTCGACATCGAGGGTCGCTTCGACGTCATCGCCCGCATCCACGGCGGCGGCATCTCCGGTCAGGCCGGCGCGCTGCGCCTCGGCGTGGCCCGCGCCCTCAACGAGATCGACGCGGAGTCCAACCGCCCGGCGCTCAAGAAGGCCGGGTTCCTCACCCGCGACGCCCGCGCCGTCGAGCGCAAGAAGGCCGGCCTCAAGAAGGCCCGTAAGGCCCCGCAGTACTCCAAGCGCTGACCTGCGCCATGGCGACGGTCCCGTGCTGGCTCCGCCGGCCCGGGGCCGTCGTCGTATCTCACCACCGCACTGAGACGTGAAGGACAGCTGATGCCTCGACTCTTCGGCACCGACGGCGTGCGTGGGCTCGCCAACCGGGACATCTCCGCCGAGCTCGCGCTCGGGCTGGGCGCCGCCGCCGCGCGCGTGCTCACCGCCAGCACGGAGGGCTCCGGACGCCGTCCGCGGGCTGTCATCGGACGCGACACCCGGATCTCCGGGGACTTCCTCTCCTCCGCCATCGCGGCCGGGCTGACGAGCGCGGGCGTCGACGTCGTCCAGGTCGGCGTGCTGCCGACCCCCGGCGTCGCGCACCTCACGGCGACGACGGACGTCGACCTCGGTGTCGTCATCTCCGCCTCCCACAACCCCATGCCCGACAACGGCATCAAGTTCTTCGCGCGGGGCGGCTTCAAGCTCGAGGACGCGATCGAGGACGCCATCGAGGCGAGCCTCGGCACCGACTGGGCGCGCCCGACGGGCGACGGCGTGGGGCGCATCGAGGAGGACGCGCGTGCGGCGGACCGCACGTACATCGACCACCTCGTCGCCTCCACCGGCCGCCCGCTCGAGGGCCTGCGCATCGCCATCGACTGCGCCAACGGCGCCGCCAGCGACATCGCCCCGCTCGCCCTGCGCGAGGCGGGCGCGGACGTCGTCGTCATCAACGCCTCGCCCGACGGCCGCAACATCAACGACGACTGCGGCTCCACCCACCCCGAGCAGCTCCAGGCGGTCACCGTCGCCTCGGGCGCGGCGATGGGCGTGGCCTTCGACGGCGACGCGGACCGCTGCATCGCCGTGGACCACACGGGCACCATCGTCGACGGCGACCAGATCATGGGTGTGCTCGCCACCGCGTTCAAGGAGCGCGGCCGGCTCGCCGAGGACACCCTCGTCGTGACCGTCATGAGCAACCTCGGCCTGCTCCTCGCGATGCGGGACGCGGGCATCCGCACCGTGCAGACGGGCGTCGGGGACCGCTACGTGCTCGAGGCGATGCGCTCGGGCGGCTTCAGCCTCGGCGGTGAGCAGTCCGGCCACATCATCGCCAGCGACCACGCCACGACGGGTGACGGCCTGC